>Ga0224557_1000948_pt1 | contig 29690 bp, 18 predicted proteins | sample 714S31014metaG_FD_180677 | JGI IMG/M metagenome (GOLD analysis project Ga0224557, IMG submission 180677) | Peat soil microbial communities from Stordalen Mire, Sweden - 717 S3 10-14 | ecosystem: Environmental > Terrestrial > Soil > Wetlands > Peat | place: Sweden: Norrbotten County, Stordalen... | reverse complement strand
GGTCGAGCGGACGGGATGCCCGCTGTCGGTCTCGCTGGCCCAGAGTCACCAGCGGCCCGAGGCGTGGCGCGACCTCCTGGCCCAGATTGCGCGGGCGGCGGCCGACGGCCTGCCGATCCGGGCCCAAGTGGCCCCCCGGCCCGTGGGGCTGCTGTTGGGGCTGCAGTCCTCGTTCCACCCATTCTCGGGCCACCCGGTGTTCCGCGAGGTTGCCGGGCAACCTCTCGAGGCGCAGGTGGCCGCGCTGCGCGACCCCGCCTTCCGGGCCCGCCTCGCCGAGGGCGAGCGACCGGACGGGCCGATACGCCGCCTGGTCGACTACGACCGCATGTACCCCTTGGGCGAGGTGCCCGACTACGAGCCTGCGCCGGAGACCTCCGTGCAGCGCGTTGCCGAGTCCCGCAGGGTCGATCCCGCCGAGCTCGCGATGGACCTGCTGGCCGAGAACGGCGGCCGCAACTTCCTCTTCGTGCCGTTCTCGAACTATGCCGACGGCCACCTCGACGCCTGCGGCGAGATGCTCGCCCACCCCGACACCGTCTTCGGACTGGGCGACGGTGGCGCCCACGTGGGCATCATCGCCGACGCCAGCTTCCCGACGTACGCGCTCTCGCACTGGGCCCGCGACCGCTCCCACGGCCGGATGCCCGTGGGGTGGGTGGTCGCGCAGCTGAGCAGCTCGACGGCACGCGCCGTCGGGCTCCACGACCGCGGCGTGGTGGCCCCGGGCCGGCGCGCCGACCTCAACGTCATCGACTTCGACCACCTCCGTTGTGAGGCGCCGGTGATGGCCTACGACCTGCCGGCCGGGGGCAAGCGGCTCCTGCAACGCGCTCGGGGCTACTGCGCCACCGTCGTCGGAGGGCAGGTCACGTACCGAGACGGTGAGCCGACGGGGGCGCTGCCCGGACGGCTCGTGCGCGCCACACGCTGAGTTGGCAGAAAGGATCCCCCATGCGGACGAATGAGCTGCGCGAGCTCGAGCCGGCGGCCGAATGGAGGGCGGCCGACGTCGCCGACCAGGAATCCTGGACGCTGCGGCTGACCGAGGCCGACCACGCAGAGCTCCAGGTCGCACTGGCGACGGCAAAACAGAAGAGCACCGATCCGCTGGAGCTCGAGCGCGCGGACTTCCCACTCGACGCCCTCGCCGCCAAGCTCGACGGCGCCGTGAAGACCCTCCTCGACGGCCGCGGCTTCGTGCGCATCGCGGCGCTCGACACCGATCGCTACGGTGACGACGACCTGACGCTCCTCTACTGGGCCATCGGGCTGCACCTCGGCGAGCCATGGGCGCAGAACAAGCACGGGCACGTGCTGGGCGATGTCACCGACCAGGGCAAGACGGTCGACGACCCGACCGTGCGCGGCAACGAGCTCGGCGGCATCGCGCTCGACTACCACACGGATGGCTCCGACCTGGTCGGGCTGCTCTGCCTGCGAGCGGCCCGCACCGGCGGCCTCTCCTGTGTCGCCAACGCCGTGGCGATCCACAACCACCTGGTTCGCGAGTCACCCGATCTGGCGGCTGCGCTCTACGACGCGCTGCCCTACGACACCCGGGGTGAGCAGGCCGAGGGGGCGAGGGACTTCTACTCCGTGCCGGGGTTCACCGAGCACGCCGGCCGGCTCTTCGTGCGCTTCATCCCCCAGTACATCCTGGCCTCGCAGCGCCATCCCGATGCACCCCGCCTCAGCCCGACCGCTCGCGAGGCCATCAGCACGGTCTCCGCCCTCGCCAACGACCCGGACTTCAACGTGTACATGGACCTGCAACCCGGCGAGATGCAGTTCATCAACAACTACCACGTGCTCCACGGCCGGACGGCCTACGAGGACGACGTCGCGCACGGCTACAAGCGGCACCTCAAGCGGCTCTGGCTCGCGACCTATGCGCTCACCGACCGCCCGGCCCACTTCGCCGCCCTCGGGGGGCGCCGCAGGCACTGGGAGGAACGGCGATCGGTCAGCACCATCCCGGCGGTGCAGCGGGTCGCGGCGCCGTCCTAACCGTCCGGGCGCGTCTCGTCCGCGGGGCGAGAGAGAAGCTCGGGCAACGCCGCCACGCTGTCGATGACCAGATCCGGCGGCGTGTCCCGCTCGAGGTCGCTGGCCCGGTACTTCCCGGTCCTCACGAGCACGCCGGTGATCCCGACGGCCTGACTCCCGAGGACGTCCGCGTCGATATCGTCACCGACCATGATGGCCTCGTCGGCCCCGACGCCGAGAGCGTGGAGCGCAGACGCGAAGAAGGCGGGTGCCGGCTTCCCGACGACGGAGATCTCGACGGAAGCCGCGAGCTCGATGCCCACGATGAACGCGCCCATGTCGAGTGAGGGCCCGTCCGCCGTCGCAAAGCGCGTATTGCGGTGCAGGGCGACCACCGGCACGCCCTCCATCGCCAGCCGGAACACGGCATTCAGCTCTGCATACCCGACGCCGGGCCCGGCGCCACCGAGGAGCACCACGCCCGCCGACGAGGGGTCGGCGCGCTCGAGATCCTGCAGGTCGTCCCCCACCGAACCGTCGTTCACGAGAAGGCACCCTCGCCCGGGATAGGTCTCGGACAGATAGCGTGCCGCGCTGCTGACCGCAGTCACGATGTGCGCCGGATCGACCTCCATGCCGGCGTCCCCGAGGAGTGCGGCGATCTGGCGCCGCGACCTCGACGACGTGTTGGTCACGAGCCGGTACGCGATCCCATGCCGGCGCAGCCACGACATCGTCTCGACGGCACCCGGCAGCGGCCTCCACGAGACGGTGAGCACCCCGTCGATGTCGAGCAACACGCCGCGTGCCATGCCCGAAGCTATATCCGCCACCGCCAGCCGGAGACGGGTCGCGGCGCCGTCGGAGGCCGGGCGCGGCGGGTGAGGCCTCCGGTGCTCAGCCGTGCGCCGGGCGCGAGCGCGAGAACCACCGCCGGCGGGTGCTCATGAGCATCGTCCCCTCGATGAAGGTCGCCGGCAGCGCGCCCTCGCGCAGGACCCGCACCGGCGAGACGGTGGCGTCGACCAGCGTCGGGGGCGGCCCCTCGCGGCGCCCGCCGTCGACCACCAGCGCCACCGCGTCGGCGTCGAAGGCCTGGGCCACCTGCGGCGCGTCCGCGAAGCTGAGCGGCACCGTGCGCCAGGGGCCCTGCTCCCGGCACAGCCGGCGCAGTGCCCGGCCGTCTGGCATGCCCACGACCACGGCCCAGGCGCGCCAGGGCGCACCGGCGGGGTCGGCGGTCGGCTCCCGTTCCGGCTCCCCGTCCGCGGCGGCGCCCTCCGGGCCGCCGGCATCGACCCCGGGAAGGAACACCTCGAGCGGGCCGGGCCAGCAGCGGTCGAGCAGCCGTCCCACCTCGTCGGTCCAGCCCGACGAGAGCGAGCGCAGCGCGTCGGTGGACCCCACGGCGTAGTGCGGCCCCTCGGGATCGGCGGCCAGGTCCACCAGCTGTGCCTCGACCTCGGGCGAGCCGGCCCGGACCGCGAGGCAGTACCCGCCCACGGCGGGCACGGCGATGATGCGGTCCGCGGCCAGGGCCTCGGCCACCGCGGCCGCACCGACAGCCACGATCGGCGGCCGGGCCGCTTCCGCCACATCCCCGGGATCCATGTCCCCCATCTCAGCGCGCCACCCGGGCCACCAGCGCGCGCGGCCGCCCGGCCAGGTCGGGCTCGACCCGCACGTCGCCGAACCCCAGGCGACCGGCCAGCTCGGCGGCCGGGGGCGCCTGGTGCGGCGCCAGCTCGATCACGGCGGTGCCGGAACGCCCCAGCCAGTCCATGGCCTGGTGCAGCACGGCCTCGACGTCCCCCAACCCGGGCGTGCCGTCGCTGCCGGGACCCGCCACGAGCGCCCGGCGCGGCTCCGCCCGGACCTCGGGCGCCAGCCCCGGCCACTCCTCTGCGGCGACATAGGGCGGGTTGGAGACGACGAGGTCCACGTCTCCGCGCAGCGCCGGCGGGAGCGCCTGGAGCCAGCTCCCGAGGACCAGCTCAATGCGTGGCAGCGCGTCACCGAGACGCTCGCGCACCGCAGCCACGTTGGCCGCCGCCACCTCGAGCGCGTCGGGGCTGGCGTCGACGGCCCAGACCTCGCGCACCACGGGGCGTCCGAGCTCCGTGGCCAGCGCCAGCGCCAGCGCGCCGGTGCCCGTGCCGGCGTCGACGGCCACCACGCCGGCCCCGGCCGCGCCGCGACCGAGACGGCGGGCCTCGGCGAGCGCCACCTCGGCGACCTGCTCCGTCTCTGGCCGCGGGATCAGCACGCGCCGATCCACCACGAGGTCGAGGCCACGGAAGGGCCAGTGCCCGAACACGTACTGCAGCGGCTCCCCCGCCGCCCGGCGTTCCGCCAGGTGGCGCGCCGCGGCGACGGTGTCGTCGTCGAGCGGGCCGGTCGGGACGTTCGGCAGCCCCAGGACGAGCCCGAGGCCGAGCACCTCGTCGACGATGAAGCGCGCTTCGTGCGGCGCGCCCACGACCTCGGCCAGCTCGGCGACCAGCGCACCACGCGTGGGGCCCGCCGCCACGCTCACCCCTCGCCGTCCTCCTCGCCCGACAGCTGGCGACCGCGCTTGTCGGCCATCAGCGCATCGGTGAGCTCGTTCAGGTCGCCCGCCAGCACCTGGTCCAACTTGTAGAGGGTGAGGTTGATCCGGTGGTCGGTGACCCGGTTCTCCTTGAAATTGTAAGTGCGGATCTTGTCGGTGCGGTTCCCGGCCCCGACCTGGCCGCGCCGCTGCGCCGACATCTCGGCGGCCTGTCGGTCCTGCTCGGCTTTGAGAAGGCGGGAGCGCAGCACCACCATCGCCTTGGCCCGGTTCTGAATCTGGCTCTTCTCGTCCTGCATCGCCACGACCGTGCCGGTGGGTATGTGCGTGATCCGCACGGCGGAGTCGGTGGTGTTGACCGACTGCCCGCCCGGCCCGGTCGAGCGGTAGACGTCGATCTTCAGGTCGTTGGGGTCGATGTCGACCTCGACCTCCGCCGCCTCGGGCAGCACGGTCACCGTGGCCGTGGAGGTGTGGATCCTCCCCTTGGCCTCGGTGACCGGCACCCGTTGGACCCGGTGCGTGCCGGCTTCGTGCTCCAGCCGGATGTAGGCGTCGGGACCCTTGACCAGGAAGACCGCCTCGTTGATCCCGTCCTTGTCCGACGCGTCCTCGGAGAGGACCTCGACCTTCCACTTCTTCGTCGCCGCGAAGCGCAGGTACATGTCGTAGAGCACGCGGGCGAAGAGGTTCGCCTCGTCGCCCCCCACCGCGCCCCGGATCTCCATGATCACGTTGCGCCCCTCGTTCGGGTCCTTGGGCAGCAGCAGCTCCTGAATCCGCTCCTCGAGCGCCTCCACCCGCGCCTCCGCGTCGTCGACCTCGAGCCGCATGAGGTCGCGGTCGTCTCCCGACGCCTCGGTCAGCATCTCGCGGGCGGTGGTGAGGTCCTCGCGGGCGGCGGTGAGGTCGTGCCAGGCGCGGACGATCTCGCCGAGCTCCTTGTGCCGCCGCGACAGGTCGCGCAGGCGGTCCGGGTCGGAGTGGGTGGCGGAGTCGGAGAGCTCGGCCTCGACGGCCTGGTACTCAGCCTCGAGCGCGACGATCCGGTCCTCGAACATGCCTCTCGGGTCTGCTCCTCACGGGGGCGGCGGCACGGTGCACGCGCCCCGCCCCGGCGGGGTCAGTCCTGCGCCGCCGCCGCGCCGGGCTTGGCCTTGGCCTTGGTCTTGCGCTCTCCATAGCGGCGCTGGAAGCGCTCCACTCGTCCACCGGAGTCGACCAGCTTCTGCTTCCCGGTGAAGAAGGGGTGGCACTCGTTGCACAGCTCGACGTGGAGGTCGGCCTTGGTCGAGTGCGTCACGTACGTGTTGCCGCACGAGCACCGGACCGTCGACTCTACGTAGTTGGGGTGGATGTCGGGCTTCATGGTGTCTCCAAGTGTCGATGTGGTCGGTTCAGTCTAGGGGCGCAACCGGCCGATCGGCCCGGCGCCGTCCCGTCGCCCTTCGGGCCCTGCAGGATCAGGTGGCCGGGCCCTTGGCGATCTCGGCCAGGAACTCGTCGTTGCTCGCCGTGGTGCGGATCTTGTCCATCAGCAGCTCCAGGCCGGCCGCATCCTTGCCGTCGCTGGCGAGCGCGTTGAGCACCCGGCGCAGCTTCCAGACCTGCTGGAGCTGGCCCCGCTCGAAGAGGAGCTCCTCGTGCCGGGTCGAGCTGGCGTTGACGTCGATGGCCGGGTACAGGCGGCGCTCGGAGAGGCGGCGGTCGAGGCGCAGCTCCATGTTGCCGGTGCCCTTGAACTCCTCGAAGATGACCTCGTCCATTTTGGAGCCGGTCTCCACGAGCGCCGAGGCGAGGATCGTCAGCGAGCCGCCCTCCTCCACGTTGCGCGCCGCTCCGAAGAACTTCTTGGGCGGGTAGAGCGCACCGGAGTCGACACCACCGGACATGATCCGCCCGGTCGCCGGCGCGGCCAGGTTGTAGGCCCGGGCCAGGCGGGTGATGCCGTCGAGGACGATGACGACGTCGCGGCCCATCTCGACGAGCCGCTTGGCCCGCTCAATGGCGAGCTCGGCCACCTGGGTGTGCTCGTCCGCCGGGCGGTCGAAGGTCGACGCGATGACCTCGCCCTTGACCGACCGCCGCATGTCGGTGACCTCTTCGGGGCGCTCGTCGACGAGCAGCACCATGAGGTGCACCTCCGGGTTGTTGGCCTCGATGCTGTGGGCGATCTGCTTCATGACCGTCGTCTTGCCGGCCTTGGGCGGCGAGACGATCATGCCGCGCTGTCCCTTGCCGATCGGCGAGAGCAGGTCCACGATCCGGGCCGTCAGGTTGTCCTTGTCGCCGGGCATCTCGAGGTTGAGGCGGGAGTCCGGGAACAGGGGGGTCAGGTCCTCGAAGCGGGGCCGGTCGCGGGCGGCCTCGGGATCGAGGCCCGAGATGGAGTCGATGCGCAGGAGCGCCGGGTACTTCTCGTTGTTCGACGCCGGCCGGCACGCGCCCTCGACATAGTCACCCCGCCGCAGCGCGAAACGCCGGGCCTGGCTGATGGAGACGTAGACGTCCTTGGTCGAGGCCAGATACCCCTCGCAGCGCAGGAAGCCGTAGCCCTCGTCGCGCAGGTCGAGCATGCCCTTGACCTCGACGAGCTCGCCCGAATAGGGCTGCTCCTGGCCGCCGCCGCCCTGCAGCTCGCCGCCCTGGCCGCCCCGCTCACGGCCCCGCCGGCGCCGGCTGCGCCGGTTGCCGGCGTCGTCACCGGACTGGTTGCCGCGGTCCTGGTTGCCACGGTTCTGGTTGCCCTGGTCCTGGTTGCCACGGTTCTGGTTGCCCTGGTTCTGGTTCCCCTGGTTCTGGCGGTTCCGGTTGCCCGGCTGGCTCTGGCCGTGACCCTGTCCGTTCTGGCGCGGTGCCACCTCGGCTCCGTCGGCCAGCTCGGGCGGCTCGACGAAGACGGCCGGTCCGGAGTCGCCGGCCGGTGCCGCCTCGGTGGTGGAGGAGCTCGCCGGGGCGGTGGCCTCGCCCTCGGCGGGCGCCGAGGGCTCCGCACCCGGCTCGCCGTCCCCCGTCGCGGCCTCGGTCGTCCCGCCGTTGGCGGATGCCGCCGCGCCGGCCGACCGCGAACGGCGGGGCGGCTTGGCGGCCCCGTTGGTCTCGGCGGCGCCGTTGCTCTGCGCTCCCGCCGCGGGCCCGGAGGTCACGCCGGTGGCGTCGAGGATCTGGTCAATGATGTCGGCCTTCTTGGTCCGGCTGGTCGTCTTGAGCGACATGGCCTGAGCGATGGCACTGAGCTCGTCGCGCTCCTTGCCTTCGAGAACCGATCGTTCGAGCTGCTGTTCCGCAGTCATCGGGCTCCTCATCTACGAGGGTTGTCGCCACCCGGGGTTCGTCCGCGCGTGGCGAGGAAATTTAAGGGAAAGGAGAAGGGATTCGCGTGTGAATTCCCTCCCCCGGATCACCTCTGCGTCATGCTCTCCCGGGACCGCTTGTACCCGCGGAGAGCGCTTCGAAGCGCAGTGGGGATGTACCTACTCTAGCGGGACGGAGTGCGACATGCCAACACACCCCGATTTCCCGGCGGCCGGGTTGTGCCTCCGTGGTGCCTCGACGGCCGTCACAGCGAGATCTCGGCCAGGACGGTGTCGAGGTCCAGGTCGATGACCGAGGGCACCGAGATGGCCTTGATGGCCAGGTCAGGATCCTTCAGCCCGTGCCCGGTCAGCACGCACACGACGGTCGACCCTTCCGGGACACCCTGCTTGACGAGCCCGGCCACCGACGCCGAGGACGCCGCCTCGCAGAAGACGGACTCCTCGGTGGCGAGGAACGTGTAGGCCTCCATGATCTCGTCGTCGGTGACCGCCGTGATCGAACCGCCGGACTCGGACGCGGCGGCCGTGGCCGAGTACCAGCTGGCCGGGTTCCCGATGCGGATCGCGGTGGCGATCGTCTCGGGGTTCTCCACGGGATGGCCCAACACGATCGGGGCCGCGCCGGCGGCCTGGAAGCCCATCATCCGGGGCAGCCTGGTCGACCGCCCGGCCTCCTTGTACTGGAGGTAACCCCGCCAGTAGGCCGAGATATTCCCGGCGTTGCCCACGGGGATGCAGTGCACGTCCGGGGCGTCGCCCAGGACGTCGACGATCTCGAAGGCACCCGTCTTCTGCCCCTCGATCCGGTGCGGGTTGACCGAGTTCACGACCGTGATGGGCGCGTGGTTCGGGAGGTCGCGCACGATCGCCAGCAACTGGTCGAAGTTCCCCCGTACCTGCAGCACGCGGGCGCCGTGCATCAGGGCCTGCGCCAACTTGCCCAGCGCGATGTGCCCCTCGGGGATGAGCACCACGCACCCGAGGCCGGCGCGTGACGCGTAGGCCGCCGCTGAGGCCGACGTGTTGCCGGTCGAGGCGCACACCACCGCCTTGGCCCCCTCGTCCACCGCCATGGAGATGGCCATCGTCATACCCCGGTCCTTGAAGCTCCCGGTCGGGTTCGCCCCCTCGACCTTGAGCCAGACGTCCGCGTTCACCCGCTCGGACAGGCGCGGTGCCGGCAGGAGGGGCGTGCCGCCCTCGAGCAGCGTGATGACGGGCGTGCGGGCGCCGATGGGGAGGAACTCGCGGTACTCCTCCATGACGCCCCGCCAGCCCGACGTCATGGCGTGCCTCCCGCACCGTCCTCGTCGTGCCCGCCGATGACGCGGAGCACGCCGCTCACCCGGTCGACCGACTGGTGCCGGCGCAACTCGTCGATGGTGGCGAGCAGGTCGCCCTCCCGGGCGACGTGGGTCAGGAAGATCAATCGAGCCTCCTCGGCCAGCCCGACCTGCTCCATGGCGCGGATTGAGACGTCGTGGTCGCCAAAGATCTTGGCGACCGCGGCCAGGACGCCGGGCCGGTCGGCGACGTCCATGCTGAGGTAGAAGGCGGAGCGCATGTCGGCCTGGGGCCGCACGGTCGTGCTGGTGCGCTTGGGAGCGGGCGAGGGGGCGCCGGCGAGCAGGTTCCGCGCCGCGTCCACCAGGTCACCCAGCATGGCGCTCGCGGTGGGCCCGCCCCCCGCGCCGCGGCCGTAGAGCATGATCTCGCCGCTCACGGCGCCCTCGACGAAGACGGCGTTGAAAGCACCGCGCACCGCCGCCAGGGGGTGGGCCCGGGGGACCATCGCCGGGTGCACCCGGACGGAGATCTCGGGCCCGCCGTCCACCAGCTCGGCGATGGCGAGCAGCTTCACGGAGTATCCGAGCCGGCTCGCGTACGCGACGTCGGCCGCGCTCACGCCGCTGATGCCCTCCCGGTGCACGTCGGCGTCGACGATGTCCGACCCGAACGCAAGGGCGGCGAGGATGGCGGCCTTGGCCGCGGCGTCGTGGCCCTCCACGTCCGCCGTGGGGTCCCGCTCGGCCAGGCCGAGCTCCTGTGCGTCGCGCAGCACGTCGTCGTAGTCGTCCCCCTGCTCCTCCATCCGCGTGAGGATGTAGTTCGTGGTCCCGTTGACGATCCCCATGACGCGCAGGATCTGCTCGCCGGCGAGCGACTCGCGGAGCGGCCGGATGACGGGGATGGCACCGGCGACGGCCGCCTCGTAGAGCAGGTCCACGCCGGCGGCGGCGGCGGCCTCGGCCAGCTCGGCGCCGGCGGTGGCCAGCAACGCCTTGTTGCCGGTCACGACGGGCTTGCCGTTGCGCAGCGCGGTCTCTATCAGCTCGTGGGCCGGGTGCAGCCCGCCGATCAGCTCGACCACGACGTCCACGTCGTCCCGGGCCACCAGCGCGGCCGCATCGGTGCCGATGAGGTCCGTGTCGATGGCCGGCGAGCGGGGCTTGTCCGGGTTGGCCACGGCGATCCCGACCAGCTCGAGGCGGATGCCGGTACGGGCGGCGACGTCCTCGGCACGGGTGAGGAGTATCTCGGCCAGGGCGCCGCCCACGTTGCCGCACCCGAGCAGCGCGACGCGCACGGTGGGCGCCGGGTGCGCGTGCGGGTGGTCCTCGGCATCGGCCCGGTCGGCGTCGGCGGTCACCTCCAAACGGTACAGGCTGACCGCGACGCCACCGGCTGTGCGGTCGCGGCACGCCCGGTGCGGGGCGCTCAGGCGTCCAGGTGGGTGAGGTCCTCGAAGGTCTCCCGACGCACGACGACGCGGGCGGTGCCCTCGGAGACGAAGACGACGGCCGGCCGCGGCACCTTGTTGTAGTTGGAGGCCATGACGTAGCCGTAGGCACCGGTCACCGGCGTGGCCAGGATGTCGCCGACCGCCAGGTCGTCGGGCACGTACGCCTCGGGCACCACGAGGTCCCCGCTCTCGCAGTGCTTGCCCACCACTCGCACCGGCCGGGGGCGGGGCGCCGCGGCCGCCCGTGGCAGGAAGGCCTCGTAGCCGCTCCCGTAGAGCACGGGCCTCGGGTTGTCGCTCATGCCCCCGTCGACGCTCACGTAGGTGCGGATCCCCGGGAGGTGCTTGACGGTGCCGACCGTGTAGAGGGTGATGCCGGCGGTGGCGACGATGGAGCGGCCGGGCTCTGCCGAGATCCGGGTGGCCGGGTCGACCCCCGCCCCGGCGCAGGCCACCCGGGTGGCCTCGGCCCACTGGACCTGGGTCGGTGCCGTCTCGCCGTTGACGTAGGGGACGCCGAGCCCACCCCCGACCACGAGCTCGGACAGCCCGAGCGGGGCGAAGAAGGCGCCGAGCACCTCGGCCGCCTGCTCGAAGGAGGAGGCGTCGAAGACCTGGCTGCCGATGTGGGCGTGCACCCCCACCAGCTCGACGCCGGGCAGGAGCTCGAGAGCCGCGACCGCCTCCGCCGCAACGCCCGAGGAGACGGAGAAGCCGAACTTGGAGTCCTCCTGGCCCGTCCGCACGAACTCGTGGGTGTGTGCCTCGACACCGGGCGTCACGCGGACCAGGACGCGCGGCCGGGACGGGGTGGGCGGGGACGACTCCAGCAGGCCCCCGAGCCGGGCGATCTCGTCGAAGGAGTCCACCACGATGCGGCCCACGCCGTGCTCGAGCGCGGCGGCCAGCTCACCCGTCGACTTGTTGTTGCCGTGCAGGACGAGGCGCTCTGCGGGGACGCCGGCCGACAGCGCGACGTGGAGCTCGCCGCCCGACGCCACGTCGAGGTGCATGCCCTCCTCGTGGGCCAGCCGGGCCATGGCCCGGCACAGGAACGCCTTGGTGGCGTAGGCGACGCCGTCCCCCCAGGCCGCCACCGCCTCCCGGCAGGCCCGGCGCAGGTGGTCCTCGTCGTAGACGAACAGCGGGGTCCCGAACTCCTCTGCCAGCTCGAGCAGGTCGACGCCCCCCACGTGGAGGTGGCCCGTGGCGTCGACGGCAGCCGTGAGCGGGAGCAGGTGCCGCTCCGGCGCAGCGGTGGCGACGTCGTGGTCCGTCGGCATGGAAGTGCAGAATACGGCAGCCTTCGCGCGTCCCGGCGACCACGGGACCGGTGGGGGTGTACGAGGACTACGATCGTGCCCTGCTCGTGCACCGGCGCGGGCATCGCCCGCCCCCGTAGCTCAGCGGATAGAGCACCGGCCTCCGGAGCCGGTGGCGCAGGTTCGAGTCCTGCCGGGGGCGCTCGACATATGACCAGTTCAAGTCGATCTTCTGGCATGCTGCGTGGATGGACTCGCCATCACACGCGCGTGTGTCGGGGAATCCTTGGAGGATTCCCCGACACGGTTCGGGCGATCAGTGCAGGGCCGGCTCCAGGTGCTCCGTCTCCAGGTGCTCAATCTCCGACAGATCCACCGCCGGAGCGGCCGTTCCCCGGGAGGCGGCCCGCTCGGTCCAGATGTCGAGCACGAGCAGGCTCAGGTTGGACACGGCGGCCGCACCGATGATCGTCGTGATCAACGCTATGAGCCCGCTGGTCACGTGGAAACCGAGTGCGGCTCCGACCAGCGCACCGACACCAGCGGCACCGATGCCCTTGGCCCGCATCGCCTTCGGCGTGTCGATGTGGACCCAGCCGGCGTAGACCCCGAGCCAGATCGGCACCGCGATCGAGACCACTGCCAGCAGCTGGTCGTCGAGCGGCCGGCTCGGCCAGAATCGCAGTACCAACAGTGCGCCGAGGAACCATCCGCCGAGGCCGAACACGATCGGACCGCCAGAACGGATCCATGCGCCCGTCTTGCGGCCGGTACCGCCTCGGCGGCGGATCCGGATCGCCAACACCACGAGCCAGATCACTGCCAACAAGGCGAAGCCGATCATAAACCCAAGAATGTCCTTGGCAATCGCTGTCTGTGCTGTCTGCGTGGGCGATGTGGCGAAGCTGACCACGTTCGGGGTGTAGCGGGACGTGTCGACCTGGCCGGTGGCGTAGAACGTGGTCAGCAGCTGCGTGCTGGCGCTCGGCTCGTAGGACTCGAAGTCGTCGACGTGGCCGAGCCCGGACAAGATGACCTGATGCCCGTTGGAAAGGTGCGGCAGCAGCTCCTTCGTGGCGTTCTGGGCCGGCGTCTCGAAGTCGAGCGTCCCGCCGATGAGCAGCGTCGGAACGCTCGAGTTCTGCACGCTGGTGTACTGGTTCTCACCCGGGTTGGCCGGCCAGGCGTGCACGAGGCCTCCTGCCCCCCACAAGAACTCCCCGAGGGGATTGCCGATGATCGAGCCCCGGTCCGCGGCGGAGCTGAAGTAGCGCTCGACGGGCTGAGCGTCGGCCATCCCGATGCTGGCAAACTCGCCCCAGGTGAACGACGTGGGGAGGGTGAGATTGGCCATCGTCGAGAGCAGCCACAGGCCGCTCGGGTCGCCCTGCGCGGCGGAGATCCACGAGTCGAGGGTCATCGGCCCGGAGAGTGGCGAATCCACCGAGGTCGCCTCGGTGAGCCCGAGGAAGGTCCCGACCAGGGCGTTGCCCGGCTTGATCGGCAGGGAGAACCAACTGCTCGGCATGTCTGCCGCCGTGTGCTGCACGCTCGCAGCGAGGTTTTTGGTGCGGGTGCGGCAAGCAGGCTGCTGCGCGCACAGCGCCGAATAATGCTCGATCCCCTGATCGATCTCGGCTCCGCTGTAAATGAAGTTCCCGGGCGGGTTGACCCCGACCATCACCGAGCGGTCGACACTGTTCGGGTACATCCACTGGTAGATCATTCCCAGACGGGTCCCGGCGCTCTCGCTGAGCAGGTCGATGCGCTGGTAGCCGAGCGCGACGCGCGCGGCCTCGATGTCGCCGGCCTGCTCCTCCAACGTGTAGCCGGCGAGGTCGACGCCGGATCGCTCGAGCCGCTTCGCGCACGAGGCGAAGGCCTGGGAGTACGCGCTCAGCGACGCTTTGGTGAGGTAGTCCGAGGTCTCGAGCGCCGCCGTCACCTCGGGACAGTTCAGCACCGAAGAGCCGTCCACGCCGCGGTAGCCGACCATGACGACATCGTGCTGGGCGGCCAGGCGGTTCGCTTGGGCAAACGTCATGTTGGTCTCGCCCGGGCCGCCGCTGAGATGGAAGATTGGCGCCAACGGGTGCGACGAGCGAGCCAGGATCCGGGTCACCGGCAGCGCGATCAGGCGCGACCGGGGGTCTGCCCGGTTCTCGGGCACGACGAGCGTTCCGCAGTCGGCGTGGTAGCCGCCGCTCTCGGTGGAATAGGTGCACGGGTGCATGGTCAGCTGTCCGGCGTGCGCCCCCTGCGGGACCGAGACCGTCTCCGGGCTGGACGAGACTCCCAGGTAGGTAAGTCCCGTTAGTAAGGCGGTGATCACCAGCAGGGCAGCGATTCGCGTCCAGATGAATGCCTTTGGTCTTTGGTCCAGCTGTACTGGTTGATCGACCGCCACGGTCTTGGCGTTGCGCTTAATGAGATGTCTTGGCTCGATCATTGGTCTCCCTTTCGTCGATGCTTCGGTGTTGCGAACAGCGTGCGCCCAGCGCCTGAGGTGGGACTGCGGTCGTGCTGATGTCGGCAGATCAGAGCCGCGCTGAGGCTGCTCAGGCACAGTCAGGTCGGCGGCCATAGGTGGCGGTGTGGAGGTGCGCCTCGCAGGCCCAGATCGGCCAGCTTCGGCGCACCCTCGGAGCAACTGCGATCGTCACCTCTGAAGCCGGCTACGCCCTCGAGGTCGGTCCAGATGACCTCGATGCGGCCCGCTTTGAGCCGCTGGTGGCCAAAGGGCCGCGCCTACTCCAGGAGGTTCACGAACGGATGGAACATGTGCCCACCAAGAGTGGTGGCTGCCGAACCGGACACAAATGCGGGGAAGTTTTCTCGCTCGCTTGGGACGGTCATGACAGGGTCTCCCCGGAGGCACGATGGCAGCCGGGAAGCTGGGCGCTGAGGTCCTTAAGCCCATCCCGGTTTCCTGTGCGACGTCGGAAGTCGGTAACGATGCGCACAGCGAGCGGGTCGCAGCCAACGCTGGCGAGATGCTCACGGAGCAGATCGGTGGCGCGACTGACGTTGCCGGCGGCTGCAGTCCGGACCACTTCAATGTGATGGCGTTCCCAGGTCATCAGGTGGCCAGCGGCGGGACTTGGGGGTGCTTCGGCGATGGCGGCGAGATCGGCGACGGCGAGTCCGAAGCCCGGATCGGCCTTGACTGCGTGACGGAGTGCCTTTACGGTCGCCGAGCCGTCCGCGGCCTGTTGTGCCTGGCGATAGAAGGCGGCGGCCTGGATGTTGGCCGTGACCACCCGACCGTGGTCCTCGACCGCAGGACCGCCAGGGGCCAACTGGCCATGGCGGATGTTGGGCCGTTCTGGATCTCGGTGCATGACTATCAGGTTGCGCTCGTGACCTGACGCCGCCCTGAGGTGGTGCTGAGGTGCCAGCGCCACGGCTGGAGCTGGCCTCGACGAGAACTCGAGCTGCGGCTTTGCTGGTTCAGGGCTCGGTCGGCGCGAGCCGAGTCGCCAATGCCACCAAATCTCGCTCGTCGGTGAGGGAGCGATGAGAGAGACCTGACGCCCGCTGTTGGGCCAACGCGACGATGCTGTCGGTGTTGCGCTGAGTGGGGTCTGCGACCGCGTTAGCTGCGGCCAGGGCGGAATCGGCCAGCAGTTGGGATTCGGGATCCCCGACTGCCTTTGCGGTTCTGACGGCGTCTACCGCGAAGATGACTGCAGCGGCGGGTTGATCTGCACCGATCGCCCACCAGGCCAGTCCCGCAAGCACTCGGGCTTGGCCGGCGGGAAGGTCAGCGTCCCGGTATCGTTCCGCGGCAGCGTCGAGCAGACCTCTCGCCCGCAACAGGTCACCGAGGTGACGGGCGACGGCCGCTTGGCCGACCATGGCGTCGGCCGAGAGCCACGGGTTGTAGCAGCACTCGATCGCCTCCTGGTAGAGATGGTCGGCGGCGGCGTCGTCACCTTGCCTGGCCCGCACGGTGGCGAAAGAGACGAGGCAAAAGGGCAGGTAAGGATGCTGCCCGGTGGCTCGGCACCGTTCCAAGAGCGCTTCGTACGCGGCGGCAGCGCCCTCAAGGTCACCCTTTGCTGCCGCAATTCCAGCGAGAGCATTCAACGAGTTGACCACCAGCAGGACTTCACCGGCTGTTTCGTAGCGAGCAATGCTCGAGAGGGCCGCCTCCTCGGCCTCGTCGAGACGCCCGAACGACGCCATATTCCAGCTGACCAACATGTCGTGGGTGGCGAGCAGCCACCCGTGCTCATGAGGCCCGAGGAGCATCTGCGTCTCCATCGTGTCCTCCGGTGAATGGCGTAACCACCGCTGGTCGTCCGGGCCGAGCAGCATCTGTGCTTCCGCCAAGGCAGCCAGAGATCGGTCGAACTGGTGGGCGCGTACGAGTACTGACGCGCCGAGCAGAAGCGCCTCCGCCAGACGAATCGCGTCGCCATGCGGCCGCAACACAGCAATCGCCTCTTCGCATTCGACGAGGCCTACCGACGGGCTGGACGACATGCCGACGCAGTAGCCGTGCCAAACAAGAGCGGTGGCATGCAGCTCAGCACGTCGTGTTCCTTCGGCATCCAGTGCGCTGGCCAGCCAACGGGCACCTTCGGCGAAATCGGTGTTGATGAACCACATCCACGCTAATCCAGAGGACAAGGAGAGGGCAGCGTCGATGTTCCCAGCCGCTAGGTGCCAATCGAGAGCGGTCTTCAGATTGCCTAACTCTTGATTCAGGCGTGCGCTCCACTCCGGCCCGGCGGCACCTCGAAGGCGTTCGTTGGCGTTCTCGGCGAAGCGGCGGTAGTAGCCGGCGTGTCTGGCGCGGATCATGTCGGCCTCATCGGACTCATCGAGGCGGGTGGTGCCATACTCCCACAACGTCTGCAGCTGAGTGAACCGAGTGTCGCCGGGTGTCGGGGCCGTGACGAGGGACTTGTCCACTAGTCGGCTCATGACGTCGAGGACCTCGGTGCTTGGGAGTTCGTCGTCGACGCAGACGGCCTCGACGGCTTCGAGCTCACAGCCGCCGACGAAGACCGACAGCTGAGCGAACAGTCGCCGCTCGTCTTCGAAGAGGAGGTCGTAGCTCCAGTCCACGACGGCACGCAGCGTCTGTTGGCGGGGCAACGCGGTGCGGGCGCCGCGGGTGAGCAGCGCGAAGCGGTCGCCGAGTCGCTCGGCCAGCGTGGACAGGGGGAGGGCTCGAAGCCGGGCCGCGGCAAGCTCGATGGCCAGGGGCAGGCCGTCGAGTCGTCGGCAGACGCCGTCGATGATCTCCTTGGCCGGCCCGTCGCCTTCGAATCCGGGCTGGACCGCACGGGCACGATCCACGAAGAGTTCGATGGCAGCCGGGGATGCCAGCCCGCCTATGGGTATGAGGATCTCACCGGGAACACCGAGTGGCTCGCGGCTGGTGGCCACAAGGCGAAGACCGGGTACGTTTCCGACCAGGGTGTGGGCAAGGCTCGCAGCCTCGTCGATGACGTGTTCGCAGTTGTCGAGGACGACCAAGAGCTCGCGGCCGGCGAGGTGGCGGGCGATGAGCTCGGCCGTCGATCCAGAGGGCTGGGCGTCACCCAGAGCAGGCCGTACGGCTCCGAGCGTGCCGGCCGCGGTTGGGGCGACCCCTCCGGGATCGGTGACGCCGGCCAGTTCGATCAGCCAGGTGCCGCCTGGGCGTTGTGCCCGCAAGCGGGCTGTGGCCGCGGCTTCGACCGCCAGACGGGTCTTGCCCACTCCACCGGGTCCGATCAGTGTGACCAGGCGGCTCGAGGCAATCGCTTCGCCCACCTGTTCCAATTCGGCGTCACGCCCGAGGAATCTGCCCAGTGGTTCGGGCAGGTTGCCGGGCACCGACGGCGGCGTCGGCGCACGAGGTGCTGTCGACCGCTCGGCGACGAGGGACGGGTCGTGGTCTAGGACCCGGGTTTCCAGTTCGCGCAGGCTCGAGCCCGGGTCGATCCCGAGCTCGTCGACCAGGCGGTCACGGATCTCGGTGTAGGCCCGCAGCGCTTCGGCTTGGCGTCCCGCCCGGTAGAGCGCCAGCATGAGCAACTCCCAAAGGCGCTCCCGTAGAGGGTTGTCCCGGCACAGCGCTTCAAGCTCGCCCACCAGCTCGTTGTGGTGGCCAAGCTGCAGGTCCGCTTCGACTCGGTACTCGGTTGCCACGAGGGCTAACTCGTTGAGATGGGCCCGCTCGGCGTCGGCGAAGCCGGCATAGGCGAACTCGGACAGCGGCTCGCCACGTCGCAATCGGAGGGCGTCACCGAGCACGGCGGACGCCCGCGCTACCTCGCCCTCGGCGCTCAGGCGGCGCCCTTCGGCTACCAGGTCCTCGAATCGGGCTGCGTCGAGGTCAGCGGCACTGATATCGAGCGCGTAGCCGGATTCGGAGGTGACGATGGCGGAGGTTCCGAGGGTTCGACGCAATTGGCCGATCTGCGCCTGCAGGGCGTTGGCCGGGTTCGCCGTCTGCCCGTCGCCCCAGAGCTGGTCGATCAGACGATCGGCGCTGACCGGGTTCCCACGGTTGAGGGCCAGGAGAGCCAGGAGGGCCCGCTGCTTGGCGCCCCGAACGGGTATCGCCACATCCTCTCTGACCACCTCGAACTCGCCGAAGAGCTTCACCTCCACACCCCCACGGTACGACCCATGACCAGGTGCGGCGTGATTGAGCTGACTCGCCCGCCTCAGGGCCACGTCAGCGTCACCTCAGGCACCGAGCGCAGGCTGCTTCCAGGAACGAGAACACGAGGAAAGGAAGAACAATGATCGAGGCGAAGCACCTGACCAAGCGCTACGGCAAGACGTTGGCAGTCAATGAGGTCTCCTTCACCGTTAAGCCCGGGCAGGTGACCGGTTTCCTCGGGCCCAACGGCGCCGGCAAGTCGACCACCATGCGCATGATCCTCGGCCTGGACACGCCGACGTCTGGTGACGTCATGGTGGACGGCAAGCCCTACCGCGAGCTGGCCGACCCTCTCCGCTCGGTCGGGGCGCTCCTGGACGCCGGCGCCATCGTCGGTGGGCGAAGTGCCGCCAGCCACCTCACATGGCTGGCCGACAGCAACGGCATCGCCCGCCGCCGGGTCAGCGAAGTGCTCGACATCGTCGGGCTCAGCGATGTGGCAGGAAAGCGGGTCGGGACCTTCTCGCTCGGCATGAACCAGCGGCTGGGCATTGCCGCCGCCCTGCTCGGCGACCCCGAGACGGTGATGTTCGACGAGCCAATCAACGGCCTCGACCCCGAGGGCATCCTCTGGATCCGCAACCTGATGAAGTCCCTGGCATCACAAGGCCGCACGGTGTTCCTCTCGAGCCATCTCATGAGCGAAATGGCCCAGACCGCCGATCACCTGATCGTGATCGGCAGGGGCCGCATCATCGCCGATGCCGGGACCGATGAGTTCATCAACCGACACACGGCGCCGAGCGTCCGGGTCCGGGCGGTGGAGCAGGCCGACCTGGCCGAGACCCTCACCCAGCGCGGAGCGCTGATCGAGTCCGGATCCGACGGCGCCATGGTTGTAACCGGGATGGACTCTGCCGCCATCGGAGGAGCTGCTTCCGCCTACGACATCACCCTCATCGAGCTGGCCCCACTTGGGTCCTCGCTCGAGGACGCGTATTTCGACTTGACCAAGGATGAATCCGACTACCACGCCGGCCAGCTGGTCGACGCGACCAAAGGAGCTTGACATGAGCACTGCGACCCACACCATCGATGCGATTCACTTCACAGCGCCGGCTCCGCCGGTACGAAGCTCTCCGCCCAGCTGGACTCTCAAGTCGGAGTGGACGAAGCTTCGCACGCTGCCCTCCACCTGGCGGACGGCCGTCGCGGCCGTCTCCATATCAGTTGTCTTGGGTGCCGTCCTTTGTATCTCCCAGGCCAACCAATGGGCCACGATGACTGCCGCGCAGCGAGCCACTTTCGACCCGACCGCCTGCTCGCTGGGGGGATTCTTCTTGGTCGGCGCTGTGCTGCTCGGGGCGCTCGCCGTGCGGACAGTGACAGCCGAGTACTCGACGGGGATGATCCGGTCCACCTTCACCGCCACGCCCACCCGTCGCCGGGTACTGGGAGCCAAAGCGGCGGTCACCGCCGCGTTCGCCTTCCCGGTGGCATTGCTGGCTGCCGTGGTCAGTTTCGAAGTCGGTCAGCGGGTATTCGCCGGCAAGCACCTCCAAGTGTCCTTCGGGTCTCCGGGCGTTCTCCAGGCTTTGGTGTTCGCTGCACTGGCGGTGAGCTTCGTCGCCATCATCGGCGTTGGTCTCGGCGGCCTCATCCGACACACAGCTGGAGCAACGACAGCACTGGTGCTGGTCATCGTGGGAGGAGCTGTGCTCGGCCAGTTCCTTCCAGCCGGCCTCCGTCAGTACCTGCCCGGGACCGCACTCGAGGCCGCGGTGACGGTGCATTGGTCGGCTGGCCTCCTGAAGCCCGGTACCGCCATCGTCGTTCTCGGCGCCTATGCCGGTATCGCCCTGGTTGCAGCATCGCTGCGAGTGACGCACCGAGACGCCTGACGGTGCCACAGCAATCACCTGACCCTGAGAGGTCATAGAGGACGGCGATGCCCCCGGCCAACACCCGGGGGCATCGCCACCTGGAACGTTCCTCAAGTCCACATGTACCTCAGTCCGATTGTCCCCGCGTTCGAGGGAACCCCAAGGTGCTGATTAGGACGAGGTGAGAGTCAACTTGTGCCACGGGTGATCCGGTGGTTCCGTCTGAGCGGCGGCATCGCCTTAGGAAGCCGGTGGTGCGAATTGGCAATCCGTTTTGGCAATCGATTAGGTGCGACCCAGCAGATTCAACGCGACGGTCCGGAATGGACCCCCTGCTTAGGGGAACGTGGGTGGGCGGAGAGGACGCTCTGGACAATCCGAATGGGCCTCCGGAGCCGGTGGCGCAGGTTCGAGTCCTGCCGGGGGCGCCACTGCATTTGACCTCGTCAGATGTCGCTTCTGACACCTGCGGTCGTCCGGGCCGCGAAGGGGAGTCCGGCCGGGCGGTTGACGTCATGGATCCCCTCATCCGAGGCGCCGGCGCCGAGCGGCTTCAGGATGGTCCGTTCGCAGAACTCGGCGGTGAGAGAACCCCCAGGTGAAGGTACTCCGCCTCCGATGATGGGCTCAGAGCGAGAAGTTGACCGGGAATGCTGTGCAGGTAGTAGTCCTGGAGCCACACGGTGAGATCGTCTGCAGGCAGAGGTCGGCTCCAGTAGTAGCCCTGGCCGACGTCGCAGCCGACACCGAGGAGAAACGCCAAGCCCGCGGCCGTCTCCACACCCTCGGCGACCACCCTCCTCCCGAGCCCGTGTACCAGGTCGACGATGCCCCGGACGATGTGGGCGTCGGCGTCGTTCTGTACGAGATCCATGACGAAGGACTTGTCGACCTTGACCCACGAGACAGGCAGGTCGCGAAGATAGGCGAGGGAGGAGAAGCCCGTGCCGAAGTCGTCGATGGCCAGAGCGAAGCCTTTCTCGGTCAGAGCCGCCAGTACCACGATGGCCAGCGTCGGCTTGGCCATCACCCCTGATTCGGTCACCTCCAGCTCGAGAGCGCGGGGCTCCACCCCGTAGCGGCGACAGAGCGCCTCGAGCCTCTCGGGGAGGCCCAGATCGGTGAGCGAGTCGACGGAGAGGTTCACCGCCACTGGCAGGTCGAGCCCGGACGAGAGCCACCGGGAATGCTGGGCGACGGCCTGCTCCAGGACGAAGGCCGTGAGGTCGACGATGACTCCCGTTCGCTCGGCCAACGGGATGAACTCATCGGGAAACACCAGGCCACGCGTGGGATGTTGCCAACGGACCAGGGCTTCGACACCGACAACGAGTCCGCTGGCAAGTTCGACCTTCGGCTGGTAGTAGACGACGAGCTCATCGCCGGCGACGGCCGTTCGCAACTCGGCGGCCTGCTGTTCGGCATCGGTGTCGAAGGTTCGCCGCTTGGTGATGTCAGCAAAGCTCACCACGGCCCCCGTGACCACACCGTCGATGAGCAGAGGGGCCGCGGAGTACTCGACCGGCAAGCGGGTCCCGTCCTTGCGCCAGAACACCTCGTCATCGATCCGGCAGTCCTTTTCGGACACGGCGGCCAACTTGATCTTGCAGGAGGCCACCCCGTACAACAACCCATCCTCGTGGTGGTGGACCAACTGGTGCATCTCACGACCGACGATCTCGTCCTGCTCGTAGCCAAGCATCTTGGCCCCCGTCGGATTGATGGACGTGCACACTCCGTCCGCCGCGATGGTGGCGATACCCTCGGTGCTCGAGGCAAGCAGCAGCGCGTTGTGGCTACCGCCCTCCTCGCTCGCTCGCAGTGCCTGCGAGGTGCGGTCGGCGTGCGCCTGCCGGCGATTCTCCTCGGCGGCGGTGAGCAGCAGGGCCACGACCAACGCGCTGAGCCCGCCAAGGCCCCCGACGAGGATGATGACGAGGGCCAGGTTCTCGAGATCGTGGTACTGGGCTTGGCGACCCTGCTGGACCTGTGTCTCGGCGGCCTCGATTGCGGTCACCTTGTCGCGGATGGCGTTCATTGTGCTCTTGCCGGTGGCGTCCAATCCGAGCGAACGAGCGTCCTGGCCGGCGCCGATCGCCTCCTGCGTGCGCAGCGACTCGAGGGTTGCCATCTCTGAAGCGGTCAGGTCCTCGACCTGATGGACCCGGATGGCCTGGGCCGGCTCGTCGCCCACCAGGCCGCGGAGCGCCAACAGGGTTCCGGGCAACTGCGCGAGCGCCAGGTCGTAGGGCTCCAGGAACGACGCTCCTCCGGTCGCCTGATAGCCGCGCACGCCGGTCTCGGCGTCGATCAACAGTGTCAGTGCACCCTCCGAGCGGACCTGTACTTCGTTGGCGTGCACGACCGCCTGGTCTGCTGCGTTCTGGCTCCGGCCGACGATCAGGAGGCTCGCCAGTGCCAAAAGGATCGCCAGCACCGGGATCGCCGCCAAGTGCGCGGACTTGGCCGTCAGGAACCCCTTCACTCCGAGTGTGTGCTGGCTTCGCAGCGTGAACGGTTCACTAAGTTTGGGTATCGGCATGCTTGGTGCGTGCCTTGACCAGCCATTGAAGCCACGGTGCGACTCGGTCCGCCAGTGTGCCCAGGCGACTCACATGCCTCATCACAACCGCCTCGCATATCGCCAAATGTGTGTCTGGACGCCTCGTCGCCAGGACCAGTCGTTCTGAGCCATCGGTCACGTCAACGGGTGGGCATCGTCGAGAACCGGGCGTCCTGGGGTGCCTTGCTGGCGACCACCCGGTTGTTGCGGCGCACGCGAAGGCCCGCGAGGCCGTGGTCTTCACGATGGCGGAGTTGACATCGACCAGTTCTGCCGACGCCACGTGCGGTTGCCGTGCCGGAGGCTTATTCTCTCGCCCACACGCGTTTGGATCTGCAAGGGACATTCGGGGTCGGGGGGCCCGAGCATCGGACAGGGGAGGGCAGTGCACGGGCAACGGACTTCGTTCTCGCAGCAGCGGATGGGCCGAATGGCCATGATCGTGGTGGCAACCGCCACGTTGCTGACTGCGATCGGCCTGGTCGAACCACCGCACTCCCCCACGGCCTCGGCCAGCCCGCCAGCCCTCACCGGTTCATTCGCGGCGACCGGCTACTTCCACGTCACCCAAGCCGCCGACGGACGTTGGTGGTTCGTCGATCCCTCCGGGCAGCCCTTCTATTCCACCGGCATCGACCACGTGTCGGCCAGCCCCGATGTCGACGTGACCACGGGCCAGTGTCCCTATTGCCAGGCCATCGCCGGGGAGTTTCCGAGCACGGCCGCCTGGGCCACGGCCACGGTGGCGCAACTGCGCTCGTGGGGCTTCAACACCATGGGGGACTATTCAGACACCTCCACCTTTGCCCCCCTGATGCCCTACACGGTGCAACTCTCCATGGCCAGTGGGGACGATTGGTTCGCGCCGTCGTTCGTCATACACGCCGATCAGGTGGCGGCGACACAGGCGGCGCCCCTGGCCGACGATCCCAACCTCATCGGCTACTACACGGACAGTGAATTGGCGTGGGGCCCCAACGAGGACAACGACCAGTCGCTGCTCAACCAGTATCTCGCTCTGCCCCCCGGGTCTCCCGGTCTCGCCGTGGCTCAGCAATACCCCGGCGACCCCAACGGATTCGCCACCGCCCTGGCGACGCGTTACTTCTCCGTGACTTCAGCCGCGCTGCACCTCTACGACCCGCACCATCTCAACCTCGGGGTCAAGGCGGAATCGAACGACATTCCGCCTGAGCTCCTCGAGGTCGCCAGCCAGTACGTCGACGTCTTCAGCATTGACGACTACGCGCTGCAACCCGGTGACGCCGCTGCCGCTGTCGAGGCCTTCCCGCACTACCTCCCCGTCGAACCGAACTTCGCCAACTTCGAGGCGCTCGTCCACAAACCCATCCTCATCGCCGAGTACTCGTTCCGGGCCACCGGTCCCAACACGCCGAACACGGTGCCGAGCATCCTGGCCACCTATCCGACACAGGCTGCACGCGCAGCGGCCTACAGCAGCTACATCGGCACCATGGTGCAGAGCGCTCCGTGGGTGGTGGGCGATCACTGGTTCGAGTACGTGGACGAGCCCGAGGGTGGCCGCTTCGATGGTGAGAACAGCAACTTCGGGGTTGTCTCGACCGCCAACGTCCCCTACCAGGACATGGTCCAGGCCATGACGCTGATGCACACGGCCACGCCGGACAAGGCCGTCGATCCGGGACCGGAGTGCGACGCATGGTCGGCCACCCCCAATGGCACCGACTGCGTGGCGGACATGCCGGTCCTGACCGAGCCGCTGACCATTACGACCACTTCGTTGCCGACCGCCGACGTCGAATTGCCGTACTCCGAGGTGGTCGTGGCCGCCGGTGGCACCCCTGGCTACACCTTTAGTCTCCAAGGACAGCTGCCGGCCGGGCTGAGCCTGAATGCGCAGACGGGAGCGATCTCGGGAACGCCGCTGGCGCTGGGTGTGTTCGACGTGACCGTGCAGGCCACCGACTCGTCCAGCCCGGCGACCACCACCTCCGTGCCGCTGAGCGTGGACGTGATCCAGACAGAACTGTCCGACCCGGTACCGACCCTGACGTCCATTGCGCCGGCCCAGGGCGTCGGCTCCGGTGGCGCGACGGTCACCGTCAACGGAAGTGGATTCACCCAGGGCCTGGCCGGACCGACGTACGTGAAGTTCGGTTCGGCGCTCGCGTCCAACGTGCTCGTCAACAGCGCCGGGACCCAACTGACGGCGACCGTTCCACCCGGCGCGGGCAATGGACCCGTCGCCATTGAGGTCTCGACGCCTGGTGGCAGCACCGCCCCCAGTGCAAGCGATCTGTACACCTACTTCTTCGCCCAGCCTTCGGTCAGTGGCGTGTCGCCGGCCAGCGGCCCGGTAGGCGGAGGCACCTCTGTCACGATCATGGGAAATGCGTTCGTCGGAGCCACCGGAGTGAAGTTCGCCGGCACCCCCGCCAGTTACGTCGTGGACAGCAACTCCTCCATCACCGCCACCGCTCCGCCCGGGACGGGTGGCACCTCCGTCGACATCACGGTCAGCGGTCCGGGAGGGACCAGCAACGTGAGCGCGGCCGATCAGTACACCTACGGTCCCATCGTCAGTGGGCTCAGCCCTAGCACCGGCCCTCGCCTCGGCGGGACGGCCGTGACGATCAGGGGTGCAGGGTTCAGCGGGGCCACCTCGGTGGACTTCGGTTCGGCGCCGGCGAACAGCTTCACCGTGAATTCCGCCACCCTCATCACTGCGACCAGCCCGCCCGGCACTGCTGGGTCCGCGCCCGTCACCGTGACCGCTTCGGGGGGCACCACGCCCGTGACGACTGCCGATCTGTTCACCTACGTCGCCCAGGCACCGACGCTCACCGCTCTCTCTCCTACCAGCGGACCCCCCGCTGGGGGAACTGTGGTGACCCTCACCGGAGGGTCGTTCACCGGTGCGACCACCGTGAGCTTCGGAGGCATTCCCGCCAGTACCTTCACGGTGAATTCGGCCAGCTCCATCACCGCAACCGCACCACCCGGCACGGCGACGTCGGTCGTCGGCGTCACGGTCACCGGACCCGGTGGGACCAGCACGGTCACCGCCAGTGACAGCTACACGTATGGACCGCTCGTGACGGCGGTGACACCGAATGGGGGCAGCCACCTCGGCGGGACCTCCGTGACGATCAAAGGGACGGGTTTCACTGGTGCCACGACCGTCCATTTCGGGACGACCGCCGTGTCCTCGGGCTTCGCGGTCAACGCCTCGGGCACGCAGATCACGCTCAACGCTCCGGCGCATGTGGCGGGCTCGGTTCAGGTCACGGTGACCGTCGGGAGCACGACGACGACCAACGCGTTGGATACATACACGTACTACTGAGCTGAGGCAGCCCGGCGCATTTTGACTGGGACGGGGCCGACCCGGCCCGCCCCGTCCCGCCCCAGGCTCTGCGCCAGGCCGTCTCTGGGGCGATGACGTGACCCCAAGGAGAACTCGACGAGAGGTGGTGGGGCAGTTGCCGGAAATCAACCGTCGCCCGTGCTCCACATCCCCAAGGCCACGGGGGTCGTTATGCTGCCCCGCTGTGAGCAGAACCCATCCGTGCCCCTCTTCATCGAGACCATGAGCGAGGACCTTGCGGGCTTCGACCCGGAGACCGTGCGCGCCAAGTACCTCGCCGAGCGCGATCGGCGGCTCGTCCCCGGTCGCACCGATATCCGCGACCTGGCGACCGATCAACGGTTCACCCGTTACCGCGAGGACCCGTTCACCCAGTTCGTCGAGCGGGAACCCCTCTTCGAAGACGTCGATGCGGTCGTCGTCGGAGGCGGCATCGCGGGAATCCTCGCCGGCGTCCAGCTCCGCAAGGCGGGGGTGGAGCGAATCCGGATCATCGACCAGGCCGGCGGCATCGGGGGCACCTGGTACTGGAACCGCTACCCGGGGGTGATGTGCGACATCGAGTCGTACATCTACATCCCCATGCTCGAGGAGCTGGGCTACGTCCCGACCCGGCGGTACGCCTCGGGTGCGGAGATCCTCCATCACCTCGAGGCCATCGCCGACGAATTCGACCTCGTGCCGGACGCGCTGTTCCACACGGGGGTGACCCAGGCCGAGTGGAGCGAAGACCGTGGTCGCTGGCGGATCCACACCGACCGCGGTGACGAGGTCAACAGCCGATGGTACGTGCTGGCGGCCGGCATCCTGAATCTCCTGAAGCTTCCGGCGATTCCGGGCATGGACGAATTCGCCGGCGCCTCGTTCCACACGGCACGGTGGGACTACGAGTACACGGGCGGTGGGCCGGACGCACCGCTGACCGGCCTCGAGGGCAAGGTCGTCGCCCTCGTGGGGACGGGCGCGACGGGTATTCAATGCGTGCCGCCGCTGGCGGAGTCCGCCAAGCATCTCTACGTGCTACAGCGCACGCCGTCAGCCATCGGCGAACGCAACAACCGTCCCACCGATGCCAGCTTCGCAGAAGGGCTCACGCCGGGCTGGCAGCGTTCTCGGATGGACAACTTCCAGGCCGTCATGATGGGGCTCCCTGTCGAGGTCGACCAGGTCGACGACGGATGGACGCACGACTACGCGGCGGTGCAACACCCACCACGACCGGAAGGCATGTCAGGCGCGGAGTTCGCACGCAACGCCGAAGAACTCGACTACGCGATCATGGAGCGCCATCGCCTTCGGGTGGAAGAGCTCGTCACCGATCCGGCCACCGCCGAGATCCTGAAGCCCTACTACCGCTACATCTGCAAGCGGCCGTGTTTCCACGACGAGTACCTTCCCGCCTTGAACAACCCTCGCGTCACACTCATCGACTGCCCGGCAGGCGTCGAGAGGATCACCGAGCATGGTCTGGTGGTGAACGGACGCGAGTACGAAGTCGATTGCATCATTTACGGCACCGGATTCGAGCCCGAGAGAACCCCTCTGTTTCGTCGTGCCGGGCACCAGGTCGTCGGTCGCGGCCTGACGCTCGCCGAGAAGTGGTCCGACGGAGCGTCCACCCTGTTCGGCCTGATGAGCCGCGGGTTCCCGAACATGTTCATGATGCCCGCGCCGACCCAGCAGTCCGTGGTGACCACCAACTACACGCAGCTGGCGGTATTGGGTGCTGAGTTCATCGGGGGCGTCGTGGCCCAGCTCAAGGAGCATGGTGTGGAGGTGTTCGACGTGAGCGCCGAAGCCGAAGAGGCGTGGGTGCGGGGCATCGTCGACACCTTCTCGGACACGACCGCGTTCATGTCGGCGTGCACCCCCTCACGAATCAACAACGAGGGCCATCCCGAGATGATCAAACCGCGTGATGGAAATTACGGTGGCGGCATGGGTGACTGGTTCCGTTACCGCGAGCTGCTCGAGCAGTGGCTCGAGACACGAAATCTCGACGGCCTGGAGCTCGAGCTCCGTTCCACCGTCCCGTGACCGCACGCCGGCGCGTGGCGGTCGTCACCGGAGGTGGCGGCGGCATCGGGGGGGCGATCGCCGAGGAGCTCGGCCGAGTCGGATGGTTCGTGGTCACCGTAGACCCGCTCGTCACCCTCGATGGCTCCGCGCCGCTCACGGACGCGGGTGACACCACCGCCGGCCGCATCGTCGCCGCCGGCGGCGCCGCGCAGGCGTCCGCAGCCTCGGTCACCGACGGCGATGCCATCGGCGGCCTGTTCCGGGAACTGGCGGACCAGCACGGCGGCCTCGACGCGGTCGTCAACGTCGCCGGGATCACCAGGCAGTCCTATTTCGCGCAGGGCAGCGAAGAGGACTGGATCGCACTCCTGTCGGTACATCTCGGGGGCTATCTGAACGTGCTCAACGCCGCGCTGCCGCTGATGGCTGCGGCAGGGTACGGCCGCATCCTCGGCGTCACCTCCGGATCGGGGTGGAGGGCGGCGGACGCCGGCGGCTACAGCGCCGCCAAGCGGGCAGTGGCGGCACTGACGTGGCAATTGGGGGCAACGGCCCCGCCGGGCGTCGCCGTCAACGCCATATCGCCCATTGCGAACACCCGCATGGTCGCCGCCGCCCTGGAGCGTGCGCGTCAGGCTGGCAAGGCCGGCGGGGGTGGAGGGCTCTCGCTCAACTCCATGCCGGGACCGGAGGACCTCGGACCGCTCGGGGCACATCTCGTCAGTGACGAGTTCGGCTGGTGCACCGGCCAGGTCCTGTTCGCGGCCGGCTCGGAAGTGGCGGTCGTCGACCAGCCCCGCCTCCTCGAAGTGGTGCGCACCGACGGGGTGGCGGCGCTCGACCACGTGCTCGAGTCCGTGATTCCCCGCGCCTTCGCCGCGGCGGAGTCCACTCAGGCGACCAACGGCGGCAGCAACCCCCGATTCGGGCCGATCTTCGAAGAGGCCGGGAGCGCCGCCCCTCCCTCGGAGAAAGTGAGCACGTGTGCCGTCGTCAGCGACCGTCCGGCGATGACGGCAGCGCTCACCGCCGCGCTCGAGGCACGCTCCGTCGCGTGCCACCAGGCCGAGGTCGGGCGGGACTTCGGTGGCGCGGCGGCCGCGCTCGGCCGCATCGTCGAGACCGCCGGCCCGGTCGACGCGATCGTCGTCGCGCTGGCCGGCCGTGACGCCGCGACCTCCGCTGAGCCGTGGCAGCTGGTGCTTTCGGACCACCAGGGACTGATCGGGGAGCTGCACGCCGACGCGGCATGGGCGCGAGCTGCCGCCGACTACGCCGCCGCTTCCGGTCGCACCGTGCAGCTGGTCACGCTCACCGACGCCACCAACCCCTCGGGTCGCAGCCGGGCTCAGGCCTCGGCCCAACTGGCACGGGCCGCCGCGTCGGCGGCGGGCACACGCGTCACCG
>Ga0224557_1000942_pt1 | contig 29757 bp, 18 predicted proteins | sample 714S31014metaG_FD_180677 | JGI IMG/M metagenome (GOLD analysis project Ga0224557, IMG submission 180677) | Peat soil microbial communities from Stordalen Mire, Sweden - 717 S3 10-14 | ecosystem: Environmental > Terrestrial > Soil > Wetlands > Peat | place: Sweden: Norrbotten County, Stordalen... | reverse complement strand
CCAGACCTTCAACCTGGCACAGTGGGCACCGCGCAGTTAGGTCATAGGCGATAAGCCGCCAACCGCATATCCTCACCTGCGGAAACATCCGCAAGATCAACTTAGCCAGGAAACTCGGGCTAGCCGCCGCGCGCCTAGTCACGTTGGATAACGAGCACGCGGAGTTCGCCCATGACTCCCTGCTGTCCGCCTGGCCGCGCCTGCGCGGCTGGATCAGCGAGAACCGCGTCGCCCTGGTGGCCGCGCACCAGCTCGACGAGGCCGCCGCGGAATGGGAAGGCGCCGCCCGCGACGACGCCTACCTGTACCGGGAGCTGCGCCTGGCCAACGTCGCGGCCACCATCGAGGAGGCCTCGGGCAGCGTCCCGGTCAGCCCGCGGGCACAGCGCTTCCTCACCGCCAGCCAGGACCGCCAGCGGGCCGGCCAGCGCGCGGCGCGAACCAGGTCTCTCCGGCGCCGCGCCGCGCTGGCCGCGTTCTGCGCGCTCATCCTCGTCCTGGGCGTGATCGGGACCGTCTCGCTGCGGGAACGTCAGGTCGCGGCGGCGCGGACCGCGGACGTGCAGTCGGCCCAGCTCGCGGGCGACGCGGAGTCAGTTGCCGCCATCGATCCGGCGGTAGCCGCCCAACTCGCCGTGGCCGCGTATCACCTGTCGCCCACCCGGGACGCCAGCTCTGAGCTGTACTCCCTGCTCAACCGCCCCATGGACCAGGTCATCGGCACCTTCGGCACCAGGCCCCGGCGGGTGGCGACGCAGCAGGACGGCCCGCTCGCCGCCGCGGTCGATGACCGCGGGCAGCTCAAGGTGTGGGACCTGACCGACCCGTCGTCGCCCCGCCTCGCCGGGGTGGTGCAGGTAAAGACTTCGGGCATCGCGCTGGCCCCCCGGCAGCCGCTGCTCGCCGCCAGCTGCTCCGGAACCGCCGGGTGGTGCCTGTGGAGTGTCACGCGCCCCGGGAGCCTGCGGGTTCTTTCCAGCCTGCCGCTCTCGCCGCGACTACGCGGGGTGTCCCTGGTGATCAACTCCATGGCGTTTAGCCCGCAGGGGTCGCTGCTGGCGGCGTCCACCGAGCAGGGGTTCGCCATCCTCTGGTCGGTCGCCACTCCGAGCCACCCGGTGCTGCTCGGCCTGCTGCCCGATACGGACTCCAGCAAGACAGTCTTGCTGGATGCGGTGGCCTTCTCGCCGGACGGCCGGAGCCTGGCCCAGACTGCGCGAACCGGGGCGACGCTGCTGTGGTCGCTCGCCGACCCGGCCCGGCCGGTGCTCGCCGCCAACCTCGGGGCCGGCTACCAGGACATCGCCTTCAACCCGGCCGGCACCGTGCTCGCCGCCGCCGGGGACTCAAGCCTGACCGCCTGGAAGATTCCCCGCCAGGGCAAGCCGACAGTGACCGGCCATAGCATTAGTGCCTCCGGTGAGGACTTGCAGAGCCTCGCGTTCAGCCCTGACGGGAACACCCTGGCCTATGGCGGGGAGCAGACAGACATCGGCAGCCTGGGACTTCTCGCAACCCTGGATCTCTCACCAGCGGGGATAGCAAGCGTCAGCGGTGGCGATCTGGTGGCCTCGGGGTCATGGAATTCCGGGTCCGGTGTGTCGTGGATGACCTACACCTCCTCTGGAGCGCTCCTCACCGCTGGGGATGACGGCACGGTGCGCTTGTGGCGTTTCCCCGGTTTCGCGCAGGATGTGCAGGGGTCCACGCAGGACACGGCCATCTCCACGAGGACCCACCTAATGGTGACACCGCTAGAGAGTTACTCCTCCCCCGTCACCGGCATATGGGGCATTGCCGACCCCGTGCGCCCCGTGCTGGAATCCACCCTGCCGTTCGACCCGGCGCAGGTCAGCTTCCTCGGTTCCTCATCCCGCGCGCTCATAACCACGCAGGGCGGGGACGTGCGGCTGTGGGACCTGTCCGATCCCCGCCACGCGGTCCAGGGGTCGGCTCTTGGCTCGGCGTTCACCGTGGCTTCGCCCGGCCCGGGCTTCGCCGTCTGGGCTTCCAACGCAGGAACGCTGGCATCGGTGTACAGCAGCGACGGCAACGACTGGCTGTGGCAGATCAGCGGGCAGCGGGCTACGCGGCTGGGGGCCATCCCGGTGGCCAGCGCCGACATCCCGCTCCTCATGCCGGACGGGCGCACTCTCCTCGTCCTGACGCCGCAGGGCATCCAATGGTGGAACATCACCAATCCGGCCCGGCCGACGCGGGCCGGCTCCTCCGCGTTGCCACTGGCCAGTTCGGGGTCGGTGGCCGGCACCAACAGCGTCATGGCGGCCGCCGCCCGTGACCTTGCCTCCGGCACGTGCGACTGCCATGACCTGCGGCTCTACGAGGTTTCCGGCGGGCATGTAACGGCCACGGCCACCGTATCTGACTCGACTGGCGATCAGGTGACCATGAGCAACGACAGCCGCCTGCTCGCCGCGGCCGGCCCTGGCGATAACGGGCTGGCGCTGTGGACGATCGCCGGACTGCGCCATCCCGTCCTGGACGCCTCGCTGGCCACCTTGCCCGCGCTAGAAGGCATCAGCATCAGTGATGACGACAAGCGGCTGGTGGACTGGAACGAGGACCACCTGCAGCTCTGGGACATCACGAACCCGGCCGACCCTGCGCAGCTCGCATCCGTGAGCTTCTCTTCCCAGCCAGACAGCACCGTGGCCAGCTCCAACATTGACAACGTGATTTTCGCCCCGTCCAGTTCTGAGCTCGCCGTTGTCCTTGAGAGCACGATGGTCCTGGTGGATACCGACCCAACTTCGCTGGAGCGGCAGTACTGCGGCGAGACCAGCGCGATCACCAAGGCCGAGTGGGCCCGCTACGCGTCCAACGTCCCCTACCAGTCGCCCTGCTCCAACGCGTGACCGCATGGCTTGACTGGCGCGGCGGAGCCGGGCGCGGGTGGCCTGAGCCCGCGTCCAGGCCTGGACAAGGACGCGGTCGCACCCAAGCTGGCGCAGTAGCCGACCGGGCGGGCGCAAGCGGCCGGGCTGTCGCTGACCGGACCGGGGCGCCGCCCGCTGGACGCGGTGTATGTATGCGATCTTCATCGACACGATCGTGGTGAAGGCCGGTGACGGGCAGATCCGGCAGCTGACTGACGCCTCTGCGCCGCGATCGGGGGAACCGCCCGATGGCTGAAAGATTTCCTCGGGCTGCAGGGCGGACCAGGCGGGGAGGGGCGAACCGCGCCGCCACCGACGTGTTCTTCGTGGTGTGCGACGGGTCGAAGGCTTGCCTGAAGCGGTCGACGGCTGATCTGGCTCAAGGCGGCGACCACTGGCACCACCGATCGGAGGCGGGTATCCGATATGCGTGGTTAATCCATCGACGCACGTTTCGTTCGTCACGGTGTATCACTCTCGGCCCTGGCCGCAGGCGTAGCTGGATGGGCGGCTGGCCAAGTGGCCAGCGGTGGCCGGTTCTTGCCGCTGGCATGTACGCGGGTCCGGGGCACGCAGGCGCGGCGGCTGGCCGGGGGTTGCTGCGGCCAACACAGGAGCAACACAGCCGGGTCCGGGAGGGGTCTAACACGCGGATAACACGGACGAAACGGCCTTACCCGGCACACGTCGGCACGCCTGCTAAGCTGCTCTCGCAAGCTCCTGACAGGCCCATTGCTGGTAAAGCGGGCTGCGGAGCTGCGTTAGGCAGAGGTCGCCGGGCCGATGACAGACCTTCTGTTAAGCGGAAGGTCGCAACAGGCTCGGTTAGCGTGCCTCGCGGTCGCGTAGCGTAACAAGCGGGCACATTGTAATTGGCTCGAACAATTACAGATCGCCGACTCTGTCCTCGCCATTAGTTACGCTGCTGGAACGTATGTAACGAACAGAACATCCGTTATGTACGAGTTATCCTGTCGGGCACACTGAACCGCAAGCCACCTCTATCGAATCTGCCGCGCGTCCCGTTCAGGTAGCCACGCCTACCTAGCTTGAGCGGTGCTAACTTTACCTGGATTCCGAACTAGGATCCGCTAGTTCGCAGGAATAACCGTTTTTCGACGGATTCAATGCCACGCAGACGATGGCAGGACACGGCGGCAGTTGATTTCACGAGACGATAGGCTGGCTAACTATGCCAGGAGCGCTGCGCGCAGCTATCGTCATCGGCAATAATGCGTACCTTGAGGGGCCGCTGGACAACCCTGTGCGCGACGCCGGAGCCATCGACGCTCGGCTGAAAGAGCTTAATTTCGACACAGTATTCGCTCAGGACCTGAGCCGCGAAAGTACCTTCGCCGCGATGGACGAGTTCCGCAGTCGTTTCCCGGCAGCCGAGGCCGCGCTGCTGTTTTTCGCTGGTCACGGAATGCAGCGTCAGACCAAGAACTACCTGGTACCCGTCGAGGCCCGGATCAGGCACATGGCCGACGTCGACCGCTACGGGATTGACGTCGACCGCTTCCTGGACTTGTTCGATGAGATGGCGGCTACGTCGATAGCGTTCCTCGACTGCTGCCGAAATAATCCGTTTCTCGACCAGATACTGGCCAACACGAAGGCGGAGCACCGGGACCTGTTGCCTGCCCGGCCAGGAATGACCAGCGTAACTGCCCGCAACGGCACGCTCATCGCTTACGCCGCCTCACCAAACAGGACGGCCGACGACGGCGCAGGGAATCACAGTCCCTTCACCCAGGCGCTGCTCAGCCGACTCGGTCGGCCCAACGAGTCGATTCTGGACATGCTGATCGACGTGACGAACGAGGTGCTGGAACTCACCAACAACCAGCAGTGCCCTTGGTGCCAGCATTCGCTGCGGCGAAAATTCGTCTTCAACCCGCAGGAGGCAGAGCCTGCCCCCAACAGGGCGAGCGGGCCGGAAGGCGACCAGGCGGCGTGGCTGGCAATCAGCGCCAGCAACAGCCTCTCGGTCCTCGAGGGCTTCATCCGCGAGTACCCGGACTCGCGGTACGGTGATTACGCGCGGTTGCGGGTCAGCCAGATCAAGGCCGTCAACGAGGCCCAGCAGGCACTAGCGGCGGCCGGACTGTCGGACACCGCTCGAGTCACCGTAACCACTATTCGGCCCTATGACCGAGTGAGAGGCACCACTTCCGCACCCGCATATCCGACAAAGAAATCGGACAGCCTTGGTTATCGCAACACCGTTGACCCGGCATTTCTTGAAGGACTCGTTGCGATTAGCCTCTACTCGGTGGCCAAAGTGACGGGCACGCGTGGCCGGGCTTACGCCACGGCATTCTTTGTCAGTGGGATCGACCTGTTCGGTCCTGCCGACAGGGGCCTGTACGCTCTCACCGCAGCGCACGCCGTCGGGAGAACCGATCCTTCCGGCTTTGCCCTCGATCCGAGCGAGGCGCTTATTTCCTTTGAAGCGATGAGCGAACGAGCACCGGGTATCGCTTCGTTGCCGGTTGCCGACATCGTGTGGGAATCCGGGCCCTGGGATGCGGGCTGCGATGTTACGGTCCTCAGTTTCGGCCCCGATCTGCCCGACTTCGTCCGACCCATCCCCATTGCCGCCGGGCTCCCCGCGATCGACGCGGCGAGCCCGCTGTCGTTCGATTCGCGTCCGCGGGTCGTATCCGTCTCGTATCCCTACGGCGGCGCGCTCCGTTTTGGCACGGTCGACAACTACTTGCTCGACTACGAACGGCCGATCTTCGACGAGCAGGGAAAGCCAGTCGACAAGGTGATCAGACTCCACCACACAGCCGCCTCTGAGCCGGGCAGTTCGGGGTGTCCGATCCTCAACGAGGATCTCGAAGTCATCGGCCTCCACCTGGGTGGCGGCGACGGGATTCCACGGCTTAACGGCTTGGACGGTCGCTATTCCGCCAACTTCGCGGTGTGGATCCAGTCCGCCATCCGGGAGGCCCGCCCGTGAAACCCGACCAGCTGCATGTGCTATTGATCGGTATCGACGCCTACGACGGCGGCGGCTCGCTGCGCGGGTGCGTCAACGACGTCGACGCCGTCCAGGGCATCTTGCTCGACCGGCTCGGCGTACCTGCGGAGCGGGTGACCCGGCTCGTCAGCCCGCGCTCCGGGGCCGTGCACGACACGCGGATCGCAGGCCGGCTCCCGACGCTGGCCGCCATCACCGAGGAACTCGACCGGTTTGCCAGCGGCGAGGTGGCGCCGCACGAGCGCGTGTTCATCTATTACTCGGGTCACGGCACGCAGCTTGTGCTGGAGGACGCCGAAGGCCGCCGTTTCCCCCGGGAAGGCCTGCTGCCGAAAGACAAGGTACGCGGCCCGGACACCGCGGTCCTGGCCGATTGGGAGGTTAATGCCGCCCTGGCTAGTATCGGCGCCCGGTGCCTTTCCGCCACGGTTGTGCTGGACTGCTGCAGCTCGGCCGGCGCCACCCGCTCGCTGAGCCCCGACGCCGGGACCACTCGGTTTTGGCCCACCACCGGGGTCCGCTCGGCCCCGCAAGCAGGGACCAGCAGCGAGGCCACCCCGCGGGGGGTGGCTGAAGGCATCGTCAACCAGACCGACAACTGCCAAGTCGTGGCTGCCTGCAGGGCAAACGAAAAGGCCAAGGAGGCCGATCTCGACGGCCAGACGATGGGCCACCTGACCCGGTCGCTCTGCGAGCGGCTCCAAGCCGTCGATCCCGGCGAGCTGCCGCGGCTGCAGTGGGGCCGGATCTGGCGCCAGGTCGAGGCGGCTGTCGTCGACCGGAACCCGCAGCAGCGGCCGTGGCTCTCGGCCGGATTCGGCCGGGCGGTGTTCGGGGGCGACCCCGGCGACGGAGGTGATACCGGCTTCGCCGTCAGGCAGTACGGCGACCGCTACCGTCTGGACGTCGGCACGTTGGCCGGGGTGACCCAAGGTGCCCGGATTGGGGTCTATGGACCGGATCCGGTCACCTTCCCGCCGCTCGGCAGCGCCGTCGACCGAGTCGCCCGCCTCGGAGAGGTGCGGATCCAATCGGCTACGGCGGCTAACTCGATCGGCGCCGCGGTCACCCGCATGATCCTGCCCGACGCGGCCCGAGGTCGGCTGGTGGCTCCCGGCGCCAATGTCCGGCTTGCGGTGGCCTTCCAGCCAACGGTCGACGAGACGGCCGCCGCCGTGCTCGGCGGTTCGCCGTTCGTCCAGGTGGTGGACGACCTGCGCCACGCCGATCTCACGCTGTGCCTGCGTAGTGAAGGATGGTTCCTGGTGGACGAGACCTTCGGCTACGACCAGGACCGTCCCCGGTTCCCGCCCGTTCCCTACGGGCTCCCTGAGATCCTGCGTAAGGTTGTGGAGCATTACTATCGCTACCGCGCTCCGCTGCGCCTGGCCTCCGCCTGCCGCGACCTGCCTATGCTGCTGAGGCTTTCGCTGCTCGACTGCAACCGCTACAGGCCGGGGCCCGCCGACGTTCAGACAGTGGCCCTCCCCGAGGTCACCGGGACCGAGGGCGTCCGCTACGAGGTCTTTGACGGCGACCTGATCGGCATCGCCGTCCACAACCACTCCGACCGCGACCTCCACGTGACCCTCGTTGACGCCGCCCCCAGCGGCCGGGTTGTCCTGCTCGGCACCGGTCAGATCCCGGCTCGCGGGCGCGAGCGGTTCTGGAGCACGAACATCCTCGGCACCCCGTTCGAAGCTTCGCTGCCTCCCGGGCAGCCGGTGGGAGCTGACCGGCTCGTGGCCATCGGGACCACCGTCTCAGGGATCGACCTCGGCCATCTCGCCCAGGACACCGACTTCGCTGACCTGATCCGGGTTGACCGAGGGGTCGGGCGCCGGGTTCTGGGCCCGACTGCGATGCCCCCGCCTACCGAGCAGTACACGTCCGCGTTTGCCGACCTCTGGATCAGGCGCCGATCGCAGCCCCGGTAGTCCTTAAAGGAGCACCCATGGAAACGCCGAGAACCTGCACGTCCCGTCTCCTGCCGAAGGAGCAGCGGGTAGAGGCCGCCATGCACGCGGTCAACACCTACGCCAAGAACCTGCCTGCCGGGGCGCACACCGATGACCTGCTCCGTGGCGACGCGGACAGGCTGGCCGTCGTGGTCAACAAGTGGTGGGGACCGTGCATCGACCTGACCGTCGGGTTCCTCGACAATCCCTCCCGGGAACTGCGGGACAAGATCCTCCTCCACCTGAACGCGTGGAGCCGGGACGCTGCCGTGCGCTTCCACGAGGTGACAATGGACCCAACGGTCCGCATCAGTCGGCTGACCGACGCTGACCTCTCCGGCTTCGGGGGCTACTGGTCGTACGTGGGGACCGACATCGACCACATCCCCGACGACCAGCCGACCATGAATCTCGAGGCATTCACGGTCACGACGCCCGACAGCGAGTTCCGTCGGGTCGTACGGCACGAGGCGGGCCACAGCCTCGGATTCCCCCACGAACATATGCGCCAGGAACTGGTGAAACGCCTCGACCGGGAGAAGGTGATCGCGGTCTACAGGGCGACCCAGGGCTGGACCGAGCAGGAGGTCATCGATCAAGTACTAACACCGCTGGAGGAGGCATCTGTCTTCGGTACCGCAGTCGCCGACGAGACCTCCATCATGTGTTACCAGATCGCGGAGGAACTCACCCTTGACGGTAAGCCAATCATTGGTGGGAGGGACATTAACGAGACCGACTATCGCTTCGCCGGCCTTGTCTACTCCAGTCAGTGAGCCTGAGACTACTAGCGGCCCGTTCTGCGCGCTTTAGCGAGTGACCCCATGGCCGGAGTTGCACACAGGCCAAGTATGGGGGGCCCGGCGGGTGACAGCCTGGAACGCCGCAACTATATTCTCGTAGTCGGAGCCGTGTCCAGTGGGCTAGCCGGACCGCGCGGCGAACACCGTGATTGCGTCGTCATCAATGCCTAGGCTGTCCTTCAGGTAGGAGTCAGCCCTGACTCGTGCCATCCTCGTGGCCGGTAGTGATCGCGGGCGGTTGACCTGCTGACTCGCTTTGCGATTGGGTGCGATGTGGTCACTAAGAACCTCGCCGTGGAAGCCTTCGGGGGTGGTCTCACGTTTTGTGCGCAAGGTCCGTACTGCCTCAGGGGCGGTCGCGGTTCAGGTCGTCACGCGCCGGGGGCGGCAGGTCGAGCGGGTCGAGCACGTGGGGTCCGCCCATACCGATGCTGAGCTCGCGTTGCTGTTGGCGGCGGCGCGTGAGCGGCTGTCCCCGGGGCAGGATGTCCTGGATTTGGGGGACCTGCCGGTGGTCCCTGCGCGGATGGACGAGGTCGCGGACTGGACCGGCGAACCGGAGTTGGCTCTGCAGCCGGCGACGCCGGCGGCTGGTGGGCGCCCCGCCGCTGTCTCTGCGGGCGGGCGGGTCGTAAGGACGTCCGCTGATCTGCTCTGGGCGGTCTTGACCAGCGCGTATGCGCGTCTGGGGTTTGACGTCCTGGGCGATGACGGGTTCCGTGCGATGGTCCTGGCACGCATCGTGGAGCCGACCTCTAAGGCCGAGGTCGTGCGGGTCCTGGATGAGATCGGCGCTCCGGCCGTGAGCCTGCGCACGTTGTTCCGGTCCCTGGCCCGCTCGCAGGCCCGTGACTACCGCGGGCAGCTGTCCGTGGCCGCCTGGGCGCACTCGGTCCGCACGAGCGGCACCGCCGCCCTGGTGCTCTACGACGTGACGACGCTGCACTTCGAGCGCGGCGACGAGGACGAGCTGCGCAAGGCCGGGATGAGCAAGGAGCACCGGGTTGACCCGCAGGTCCAGGTTGGGCTCCTGGTGGACCCGGGCGGGTTCCCTCTCGAGGTGCACCTGTTCGAGGGCAACAAGGCCGAGACCACCACTTTGATCCCGGTGCTGAGCGCGTTCGCGCAGCGCCATGGCGTGCGCGACATGGTCGTGGTCGCTGATGCCGGGATGCTGTCGGCGGCGAACCTGAACGCGCTGGAGGACGCCGGGTTCGGGTTCATCGTCGGCTCGCGGATCACCAGAGCCCCTTTCGACCTGGCTGAGCACTTTCAGCGGCACGGCAGCTACTTCACCGACGGGCAGGTCCTGGAATCGGCCCGGCAGATGGGCACGGGCAAGGCCGCCCGGGTCCGGCGGGTGGTCTACCAGTGGAAATTCAAGCGGGAGAAGCACGACAACAAGGCCATCAACGCCATGATCGAGCGTGCGGAGAAGATCGCCGACGGCCGGACGCCGTTGAAGAAGGCACGGTTCCTGAAAGTCACAGATGCCACCACCGAGCTCGACCAGGTCACGATCGACCGGGCCCGCCAGCTCGCCGGCCTGAAGGGCTATGTCACCAGCCTGCCCGCCTCGACGATGGACGGCGCCGCGGTCATCGCTGCCTACCATGACCTTTGGCGGGTAGAGCAGTCGTTCCGCATGACCAAGGGCGACCTGCGGGCCCGGCCGGTATTCCACCATCAGCGTGAGGCCATCGAGGCCCACCTGACCGTCGTGTTCGCCGCCCTGGCCGTAGCCCGCCACCTGCAAGACGCCACCGGCACCAGCATCAAGAAGATCGTCCAGGCCCTGCGCACGGCACGCTCAGCGACCATCGAGATCAACGGCCAGCGCCTCACCCTCGACCCCGATCTCACCGACGCCGCCCGCGACATCCTCAAGCGGCTCGAAACAGGTCACTAAGCATCTGGCACGAGTCAGGTCAAATATCTCGACGTCCGGACGCAGCCGCGAAGGCTGTGGAGCCCGCCGCTATTGGAAGGGTAGAGATCTATCCCTATCAGCAGCGTTCATAGCCTGCCGTCTATTCTCACCACGCCCCGAAGACCTGAAATGCCGCCGTGTAAGCGGGATCTTGGAAGGGAATCGGTCCTGGTACCCCGGGATCGGCGCCAAGGCGTGCGGCGACCTCATCCCGGGGCATCGTCCGGATCTCGGCCTTGGCCTCGTGCAGCGCTCTAGCTGGCAAGGGCTGCGAGCCGTCCGCGCCAGACCACCGGCGCAGGAACTCACCGACGGTCAGCAGCGCAACGTCATCGCGGACCGGCCATTGGGTTGCGATGACCGTCTTGGCCCCCGCGATGAGGAACGCCCCCGGCAGCCCCGTGTGCTCGTCGGCCGCGTGCTGACGCGCCAGGCCGGATTCGCAGGCGGACAGTATGACAAGCCTGCAGTCGGTCATCCGCACTCGTGACAGGACCTGTGCCACGCTGAACGGCGCCGGGTCGTTCCTGTCCGCGGTGAAGACCACGAGTCCTGACCGGAACGGGTTGTCCGGGTCGAACGCACCGTGTGCGGCCGCATGGAAGAGGTCGGCGGTTTCCAGGCTGACGACCAGTTCGTCTAGCGAGCCTGGTTCGACAACGTGCCCACGTCCTCGCATGAGTTCCGCCTCACGCTCGGCGAATGGGAGGGTGCCAGTACTATCGCGGACCACGACAGTGGAACCCGTGCCCGTCGGGTCGCGCCGAAGGCACTCAGTGAGGACCTGCAGAGATGGTGCCAGGGTCAGGCACATATCCGGCCGGACAGGCAGAAACAGCTCATGCCAGGGAAGGAGTTGCAGTTCCTGGTGCGGGACGACGGCGAGTTGCGCGGGCCACTCGCGACCAAATAGCGGGACCAGCCTGGAGATGAGCTTGTCGTGGAGGATCTGCGCGGCGCTGTAGGACCCAGCTGTGGTGCTGGCGAAAGGGACGAGATTGCGGTCGAGGCGGAACCCGCCGCGCCCCTGATCCTCGGCCACCGGACCAGACCATCCGCGCATCAGGGGCAGCCGTTCCTCGTGCGCCCAGGGGATGAACCTGCACTGAGGCGGGATAACGTCGGTTGGCCTCAGCATCAAGGCGACGACTCCTTCCGGCCTGCAGAACAGGTAAAGGATGGCGGCGTCGGGCACGGCAGAGAGCACCTCACGCGTTTCATCCCACGGCACGGCATAACCACGGCGCGCCAACCGGACAGTGGCACCAAGGTCCGGGTCATCAGCCAGCAGGTCCTCCAGCCCAGCGAGGGCCTGCTCGCGGCGGGTGCTGAGCGTCCTAAGCCGCTCGGTGGCCAGCTGTCCCCCGAGCGCGTACTCCTCGGACTCGGTGTCTGCGGCGCGGAGCCGCTGGAGCTGCTGCTGGGCCCGCCCGCGGTCCCCAGCCGCCAGACGGCAATGGTCCAGGACCCGCTGAGCGGCAATCCATCCTGCAGTGTTGCGGGCGCGGGCGTGCTCGCACGCGCCGATCAGGCCTGTGGAGTCTCCTGCCACTAGGTGCAGAAACACCATGTCTTGATGAAGTCGCTCCGCGGCCCCCTGGATCAGCTGCCGCGATTCCGTGCTGACAGCGTCGTCGAGCAGGCCCTCAACCTGGTCAAGGGCGTCCCGGATCACGACGCGCGCCTGGAAGCATCCCCCGATGCCGAACCGGATGTAACGGTGACCAAGATTGGAGCGAAGGCCAAGCCACTTCAGCAAGTCGCCGTTCCGGCGGGCCAGAAGGGCGGCGGACCGGTCACGCAGCACAGCCTGGAACAGGTCGCCCTCAACATCATGCACGTTCGCCAGATTGTACCGCGCGTTCAACTCCAGGCCGAGGTCACGGTTCTCCTCGGCCCAGGCAATAATCTCGGTCATCTCCTCGCTCAGGCCCACAGTGCGGCGCTGCCGCAGCAGAGCAGTGAGCATGGACATCCTCGAACGGGCATCCTCGGGCGAGCCCGGCTTCCCCTGTGGCAGGGTGACTGGAGCAGTGCCACTGGTGGAGACGTCCCGAATCCACCGGTCCGCGAGCTGGCCGCCGCCGTGGCCCCGGGCTAGCGCGGCAGCGCGGAGCAGATAGAGATCTGCGCGGCGGATGTCCCCGACCTCTTGATAGGTCAAGCCGATGTCGCTCAGGGCCGTCGCGGCCTTCAGGTAGTCGCCGTCAGCCAAGAAGCGCTCATAGGCTTCCTGAAACGCGGCGACGCCGTCGTCGAGCCTGCCGAGCCGCCGGGCGATCCGGCCTGCGAGCTCATGGAACACCGCCTCGGGTACCCGCACATACTCGTCTGCGGCCTCGTCAGGTGTGACCGAGCCGCGCAGCGCGATGGCCTCGCGAATCGCGTCGAGCGCATCGGCAGCCCTACCCTGCGCCTCTAGAAGAAGGGCCAGGCACCTCATCGCGAGGCTGAGCTGACCGCGAAGCCCCTGCGCGTGGGCCGCCTGGATGAACATGTCGAGCCACGGCCGAACCGCGGAGTAGCGCTGCGCGTGGAGTAGCGCCTCGACCAGGAACCCGGTGCAGAGGCAATGCGCGAAGAGATCACGGTCGTCACCGGCGCGGGCACCGCACTCGAAGAAGTGGATCGCCGTCCCGGCATCCCCCAGTTCCATGGCCCGCTGGCCGAGGATCAGGCACGCGCCTACAGGGCTGCCGATCAGAGTAGCCCCAGCCACCACGACGTCACCCACCGCGCGCAGCGGCGCAGCGTCCAAGCCGTCGGTCCATGACAGGACTGACGTCAGCTCGGCGGCGAGCGCGTAGGCGCGGTCTTCCCACGCCAGGTACACCTTCATCATGTCGGTCGAGGAACGGATTGCAGGCCTCGCATACGCCGGGCTCTCGGCGGCGATCACGCGGAGCGCCTCCGCAGGCGTCAGTTCACCAGAAGCAACCCCCCGGGCGAGGGTCTGAAAGCTAGGGCGCCCCATAACCCAACCTTGAACCCGGCGGACCGCGCCTCGTTCCTGAGTGCCGCGTCCATGCCGAAGCTCTCGTTCACTAGCTTCACGTAAGCCGACTCGATGGCGAGACGATCCTCTTCACGCGGCTCGTTCAGGAGTACCTCGAAGATCTTGACCGCCCGGCTGGCGTATTGCAGCGCGTCGAAGACACGCTCCGGAAAGCCGCCTAGTATCAGGGCGCGCGCGGAATCGGCACTGGCTAGCAGGAAGGTAGGAGAGCTACCGCCGGAATCAGCCACGGCGTATCGCACCATGGCCAGCCGTATCGCAGCGTCGTACGTCCTCATGAGCTGATCCGGAAATGCCAGCGCCAGCAGCCTGCGACTATCGCGCCGGTCGGCTTCCGGCACCAGGTCGCGCACGACCATCTCGATGGCGTGCCACTCCCTTGGCCCAGATATCTCTGGATCCTCAAGAAGGCCGTACGCGCGCAGCACCGACTCATAGACAGCCATCTTCCTCAGAAGTTGCAGTGACCGGACGGCGGCGAAGAACGCATCGTCAAGGAGGTCGGCGTTGTCAAACACGAGGGCTGCGACTTGCTCGAAGGACTGGGCCTTGATGGCCCTCGCCAAAAACGCATCATAGTCCATCGGCGCTCCTCAGGACCCGGCTCATCGCGCTAGCCAGCGGCTCGGGGTAGCTAAGTAGGATATCTCGGGTAATCTCGCCCGGATCGTCCCCGGTCATGCCGCAGAATCGCCTCACGGCGAGCATCCGGGGGAACAGAAGATCTATTAGCTCCGCCTCAGTCCCGATATAGGCCCAGATACCCGGCATGAAGTCGAACAGTTCCAGGGGAAGGAGGCTGTTGGCGTACGACAGGATCTGCTCCGTGCGCACCTCAGGCATGATGTAGTACAGGTAGTAAGGAAAGCGTGCGTCCAGCGCGGCAATGCATGCCCGAATCCCGGGGATGGCGAAATTGGGTCGCGGGTCGTCATCGTAGTGGGGGAAGCTCAGTGCTGCTCGACCGTGTAGCATCTGAGCGTTGCTTGGCTGCCGCTCGATTTCGGCGAATATCCTGATGAGGTTCTGGACTGTCTCACCCTGCGGATCGTCGTTCTCGATCGAAAGGATCCGAACCTGGAGAGGCGAGCCGAGCCGCGTCTCCTCCTGAAGAACCCCGTCCGGCATTAGCAGACCATATGGAATCGACTCACCATGCGTGGCGTTGCCGACCAGGTCCATCAGCTGATCATCGCCGAACTCCAACTGATATGCCGTCGCCAGCATCAATGCGAGCTGGAGCCGGCCAGCTGGCCCCTTCTGGTTCTTCTCGATCTGATCCCTGACGACCAACTCTGTGACCTCGCGAGGCTCGTCACGCACGATGGCCCGTAGCCTATTGGTGTCAAGCTGGACCTTCCCGTCCCCATACGAAACCATCGCTTCCAGGCGGACCTTGTCGACGTAAGTCTCGATACGCCGAGTGATGAAGTCACTCACGGCCCCCCTGTCCACCTAAGCTTCCCAGATCCCACAGGTAACGTGAGGAGCAAATTAGGCATTTAGCTTGATCGGAAGTCCACCCCTGGCGTACTGCTGAACTGGAATGATATGAGTGTTGGAGCGCGCTGTCCACTACGAGGTAACAAGCTCAGGCGTCCTGAGCCAGAATTCGACTGACGTTAATAAGCAAAGCATGTCGCTCTTATGGCCAACGGCTCGGGCGGCTTGGAACACCTGCGAGAACGTTGGCTAGGTTGCCTGGCCAGCGTATGCCTGTCATTACGATGCATCCGTCCAGCAGGAAAGCTCCTACCGTCGCCAGATGTAGAATCGCATATGAAACTCCTGTTCGCCCATCGTAACGATGGTTCGGATCTTCGTCGGCTTCATCCGGCCAGGTGCTATTTCGCCCTACCGGCGTGTGTCTAGAACAGATTATCTCGTTATGCACTCTGACGCTAGGCAAACTTAAGCAGCCGCTGAGCGCGCATATCGGCGGATCTAGTGCACATCACTGGTGGCTCCGCGATTGCTGAGAGTAACGCGTTCACTGGCAGCGCGTATGGCTTCCCGGCTGGACTCCCGGGAAAGTCATAATGTTCTGGCGCGCCGACGGCAGCGGCAGAGCGGGTGGTAGAGATGGTTACCACGGCTCGACCGCAGCGGCCGCGCCTACTCGTCGCCGACCGCGGCCGATCGCCGGTACGGCCAGCATTGCACCAGTAGCGGCTCGACGCGGTGCACCCCGGCCGCGTCCACGTCGAACACGGCGAGTGCGTCCAGGCATGCGAGCGCGGACTCCGGGTCGGGGTGGTCGGCCAGCCCGATCGCCTCGAGCAGGTACGACACGCTCGCCCCCGACCCGACGTAGGCGAGGATCATGTCGAAAGCGGCGGCGAGGCTCTCGTCTTGGGTCAGCCCGATCGCCTCGACGAGCTCGGCGGCGCCGTGATCGGTCTCGAGCTCTTTGGCCAGCTCGGCGAGTGCCGCGTCCTCCGATCCGTGTTCGACGGCCAGCGCGACAGCCCGCTCGGTCAGGTACGGCCAGCCGCCTGTCGCCTTGAGCAGCCTCGCCTGCCGTTCCGGCGTGGTGAAGTGTCCTGTGTCAAGCGACCATACGTGCATAGCGCGCCGGTCCAGCCGCCGCAACGCGACCATGCCCAGGCCCGGCTGCTCGCCCGCGGCGAACGCCTCCTGCCAGAACCCGAGCTGGTCCGGTCCGGTGACGAGCACGACCGACCGGGTCACGCCCGGGGTCGGCGGCCGCTGCCGCAGGGCAGCCGCCATGGAAGCAGCGCAGCCCTCGTTCTTTATGGACAGTGCGACTAGGTCGGATAGCACGACGCGGCGCTCGCCGGGTCGGCCGTCGACGAGCGCGTCCTCGAACTGCTTGCGGCCGCGAGTGTCGGTCAGGGTATAGCGTCCGGCCAGGTCCTCACATACCGCGCGCAGGGTCGCGCTGACCTGCTCGATACGCGTCGCCGACGAGCCGAGCACGAGACGGACCTGGTTGGTGTGGTCGCCGAGCAGGTCGTCGACGTGGGCGGCGGTCAGTGGCGCCCGGGTGCCGTCTGGCAGCGTCCGGCGGGTGGCGAGTGCGATGAACTCGCTCGGCACTGTCTCGGACGCCGCGTGCATCAGCTCGGTGAGCACGTCGAGCTGGCTGCCGATCATTCGCAGCACGTTCGGCGAGCGCAGGTGCCAGCCGCGCTGATCGTTGTTCGGCGCGAGCACACCGAGCCCCGTCATCTCGTGCAGGTACGCGCGGAACCCTTCGATGTCCAGCCCGGCGAACCCTTCCGGCCAGTACGACAGGCACTCGTTGCGCAGCTCGATCTCGGTCAGCCGGTGGTCCATGCCGTGTTCGTGCGCGTGGTAGGCCAGAACGTTAGCGATCACGTTGTAACGCGGGTCCAGGTTGAGCGTGTCGCGGAACGTCGAGGTGATGTCCGCCTTGAGCTCTGGATCAGCCTCGACCGCCATTACGTCCTCGGCGGTGACGAAGAACGGCGGCTCACCTGGCGCAGTCCCCCGCGGCCGGGTCCTGTGCGCGTGCATGTGCTCGACGAGGCGGTGGCCGAACATCTGCAGCAGGAACGGCTGGTAGGAGCAGTAGCCAAGGATCCGGTTGACCAGATCCGGGTCGGTGAATCTATAGCCGAGCGCCTCCATCGGGCGTGCGATCAGGTTGTAGGCGAACTGTGGCCGCAGCGGACCGATCACCGTAGGGGCGCTGCGCGAGGTGCTTAAAGGTGTTGTTCGACACCTTCGCGAACCGCTGCACCGAGTGCAGGCCGGCGAACACTACCTTGGTCCGGCCCTCGAACCCGGGCATCTGGCCGAGGTCCTTGAGCCGGTTCGTCTCCGGGAACTGCGTCGAGTCAGCCTCGAAGAACCCGTCGGACTCGTCGAGCAGGATCAGCAGCCGACGGCGGCTGTCTCCTTCAAGCCAGGCGCGCACCCCGGCCCGCACGATCACCTGGTTTGACTTGCCCCGCCGTTCGGCCTTGCTCAGCGTGATGACGGTGCCGTCCAGGTCGCGCAGCAGCAAGTCCCACACCGCGTCGGCCGGCTGCCGGCCCGGGCCAATGTCAGCGGTGGTCAGCTCGATGTGGATGGCGACCCGCTCCGGCTCCCGCTCGAACGCGACCTTCGCGTCGCGCAGCAGCGCGGACTTGCCCAGGCCGCGGCCACCGAAGATGATCTGGGTGCCGTTCGGGTCGAGAACGGCCTTGCGTTCCTTGTCGCGGCCGTAGAACATCTCTGGCGCGACCAGTGACCGCTTGTGCCGCACGTACGGCTGCACCGCGGAGAACGGCAGCAGGATCGACATGGCTGCGTCGAGCTGCCGGTCGCCGTGCGCGGTCAGATAGGTAAGCGCGGCGTCGTCGAGGACGATGACGGGTGCGTCGGTGCTCGGAGTGCGGGCAGCGAGCTCACGGCGTGCCCCAGCCGACATCGTGCCGAAGTACGCGACGAGGATCGCGTCGCCGGAGGTGTCCTGGTCGACCCAGCTCATCAGCAGGTCCTCGGCCGGCTGTCCCCAGCACAGCAGCACTCGCAGCCGCCCGCCCAGCGTCGACCCGAACTGCGGCACTATCGCCTTACCGTTCCACGACACGTTCGTCAGCTCGATGAACCGCCGCTCGCGGCCCTTCTGCACATTGTTGAGCCGGTTCGCCTTCGCCTGCGCATCGAACTCGAACCCGGCTACGCGCAGTGCCGGAAGCAGCTGCGGGCGTTCGCTAATCGCGTTGCGTCCCTCGACCGGGGTGAGGCTGAGTAGCCGCCACGCGTTCAGCGCGTCGGCGACGGTCGACCGGGCGTGCTCGGACAGCCCGCCGAAGTCGAGCGCATCGCAACCGGGGACGACACCGCCAGTACGGGCGGCCTCAACGACGTCGGCGGTAATGCCGCCGACCAGCGCGTCTGAAACCGCCGGGAAGAAGCGGGTGAGGTCTTCGCGGACGGTGACCTGCGGGACCGGCTCGCCGACCTCGCAGTAGTAGATCAGCTCCTCGGCGGTGGACAGCTCGCCGGCGTCGATGAGCCGCTGGATGTGTGGCGCATCGACCGGCACCCGCTTGGACGGCTGCTCCATGAGCCGCTCAAGCCGGTCGTGCAGCCGCCGGGCCGCCTCCTCTCGGTAGGCGGGTAGCAGCTTGGCAACCCCGTTGAGCTGTGCGCGCACACTGGCGAGGCTGCGGCGCTCGCGCGCCTCGTCCCGGCTGCCGCCTGGCGGCGTGTCCGGGTCTGCAGCGTCGAGAATCGTTGTGAGCTCGCCATCCTGTTCCTCAGAGATCTCGTTTTGCAGCCGGGCGCGACGCAGCTCTGCCAGCAGCTGCTCGCGGATCGTCTTCAGCTTGGCCTGCGAGCGGTGCTCGGCCGTCTGCAGCGTCTGGGCAGCGTTCCAGTCGAGCTCGGCGTCCACTGCGGGCAGCGCGCCGGACCGGATCGCAGCCAGCAGGTACTCCCCTGTCGGGTACTCCTCGGCGGCGACCTGCGCGTCGAACGCCTCCTGCCAGCTCCGGCCGGCCGCAGCGACGAGCGCGTCGACCCCAGTGTCGGCTGGCGCTGTGACCAGCCCGGAGGTGGCCTCCACAGTGGCTCCGGGCACCTTGATCAGCTCGGCGGTCAGGGCGAGGTCGGCGAGCGGCTCGCGCGGCGGCAGTGCAGCCGACCCCTCGAGCAGCGCGAACGTGGTGGCGAGCGAGTCGCGGGCGGCGACTGCGGCGGCGGCGGCGACAGCGTCACCGCACCCGGTCTGCGCGTCGACGGCGGCGATCGAGTCCAGGGCGTGATCGAGTACGACGGCGCGCATGTCGGTCAGCTCGCCAGTCGCCCACATCGAGCCGGCCTGCGTCGCATGCTCGATAGCGGTGACACTATCGAGCCAGGCGGAGACCTGGTGCAGCGCGTCGGTGGCGAGGTTGACCAGGTCTTGGCGCCCAGCGCCTTGGATCGGTTTCCCGGAGTTACCTTTGTACTTGGCGTCGAGCCGGTCGATCTCCTTACCGATCGCGCCGTGGCCGGATAGGCGCAGCACCTGGGCGGTGACCTCGGCGCGGCGGCGGCGGTCGTCGGCGACCGCGACGGTGAGCAACGATCCGAGGATCCCGTCGGCGGCCAGCCACTCATTGGCGATGTCGGTAGCCCGCTTGAATCGCAGCGTGCGCGACCGCAGCCGGTCCCTTGCCGCCACCTGGGCTTGGTCGACCTGTGCGGAGAGCTCGCCGACGTCGGCGAGTACGGTGCGTAGTGGATTGCCTATGAGCAAGCCTTGCAGGGCGCGACGGCCGACCTGCTCGGCGATCGTCGCTAGGTCCCGCTCGAGGCGAGCCGACAGCGTTGTCAGCAGCGCGCCCGCGGCGTGCTCGCCGGAAACGAGGGCGACCCGGATCAGCGCTGGAACGGCGAGGCGCAGCGCGGCCGCGTCGGCGGCGACCTGGTCAGCGTCGAGCGTCGGCAGCTCGAGCCGCAGCCGGCTCGCGCACGGCCCGGTCTCGCCGCGGACGGCATCGGCGAGCGCGGACAGCCGCAGCACCGTTGGCCAGGGCTCGGCCATCTCGGCCTGCTTGGCGAGCGCGGCGGCCAGGCCGAAGCGGCGGGTCACGATGAGCTTGCTGACGGTGGCAACCAGGTCCGCGTCGGTATCGACTAGCGCGGCTGCCGTCGGCGCGGCAGGCGCGGGCATGAATGAGGCCGACGGAACCGGGCCGGTCTGGAATGCCGTCGCTGCGGTGGTGGTGACCGGCGCAGGCAGGGCTGCCGGGGGGTGCACCGCAGCGTCGTGGGTGCCTGCCTCAGACCGCGCCGAGTCCAGGGTGTGCGGCTCCTCAGCTGAGGCTGGGTCGGGAACGTCGTCGAGCCGGCGCTGATCCGGCACCACCACCTTCGGGTTCGGCCCGACGTCCGTCGCATCAGGCTCGGTCACCGTGTCGGTGCTGTCGTCGGTAGTGGTCCCGGTGGTCTCAGGCGACCCCCAGTTGAGCTGGCCGGTCAGCACCGCGACGGGTAGCAGCGCCAGCTGGGTTGGCAGGACCGCGGCGCAGCGCACCTGCAGGTCCATCAGCCGTTGCGGGTCGGGGTGAGTCGGCCCGTCGGTAGCGATAATGTCGATGAGATCGGCGAGCGCGGTCAGCCCGGCGACGGTATCGGCGACGTCCGCGTCGTCGAGGCGCGCGAGCGTGTCGTCAGCGAGCCCGCGTAGCGCGGCCAGCGGCCCGGCGAGCGTCGCCCCGCCGTCGAGGGTGCGCAGCGCCTCGAGCCGGACGCGCACCGACGACTGGCTTGCCTGCTGCTCAAGCGCGGCCAGGACGGCGTCGATCGCAGGGAGACTGGGAGCCGCTGCGGCCTCAAGCGACAGTGCGGCGGCAAGACGCTGGAGAGCGTCACGCAACGCCGTGACCGCGTCAATGTCGGTCGCGGATGGCAGCTCGCCGACGTCGACCGTCTCCACCAGCCGACGGGCGGCCGCCCTCGCGGATGTCAGTGTCACCTCCAGGTTCGTGCGCTCGGCACGCAGGTCGTCGAGCCGGTCCGCGGCGGTCGTCGTGGGGACATGCATGTCGTCCTCGCTCTCTGACGGAACCCACGCGGCGGCGCCGGTGTCGGCGTCCACAAGTTGGATGTTGTCGGCAGAATGGTCGGTGTGCGGCTTGGCGGCAGCCGGACCGGTCGCACGGTCCTGGGGGTCGTCGGCGCTGAAGTCCGGCGTCGCCTCTGCGACGGCGCGGGCAGCGTCGAGCACCTCCTTGCCGTGCGCCTCGGACAGCGTCCGTGGCAGGAACCAGGGTTGGGTCGCGGCCCAGACGAGCAGGCGCGCGTCAGCAGGGGAGGCGCGCACACCGGTCCATAGCGCGAATCGCAGCGTCGCCTCGGTCCAATGGACTGTCGGGGACGGCGTGTCACCATCGGTGCCGCGGCGACCGGCGGCGAAGTCGAAGAGGTCGCGGCGCACGGACTGGATCAGGACGTTGGCGCAGTGAATCACGTCGTGTAGGTGCACCTTGTCCAGCCGGGCCAGCGCATCGTTGCAGAGCGCCTGCCCGACCGAGCGCGGCGCGACCGGAATGCCGATCGCGCGCAGCGCGTGCTTACGCCGGTCCAGTGGTGCACGCGACAGCAGAGTGGCGATGTCACGCGTGGCCAGGTCGGCAATGGCTCCGTCGACCGGGCCGGGCAGCGCGTTGAGCACCTCGGCCAGGTGCGCGAGCGCCGCGTCGACCTTCGCGCGGTCCTGGGGCTGGTAGGCGGGGTCGATCCAGGTCGCGTACATCGGGTCGTCGTCACGGTGCCCGCACAGCGACCGTCGGCTTCGGGTCATGCTTCGCCCACCTCCGTAGTCGTCCGGTTGCCTGCTCCCGGTCGAGTCTGCCGCGCGGGTCGGACATTCCGCGCCGATCTGCGGCTCACCGGCTTCGGGTGTGGCCGTCGACCAGCGTGTAGCCGGGCGGCAGGTCCCCGGCGCGGCCGTAGCGGGCGAGCAGCCGCTTGTATTCCTCGCGTTTTCCAGGGCCAGCCTGAGCGTCCTTCGGCAGCCGGCGCAGGAACGGAGCCACGGAGTACTCCCGTACGTACCGGGACAGGTCCGGTTGCGGCCTGCCGCGTTGCCGGGGGACGCCGATGACCGGCCGCGGCTGCCACACCAGCCTCGGCCCCCGCCCGCCAGGCCCGGTCGGGGGCCACTCGAGGACCCCGGCGCCGACGCTGGCCTGCTCGACGGTCAGCGTCCCTCCGGCGAGCATTGCATCGATGACCGGCTCGAGCGCCGCGGCACCTGCCGCGCCGGCGTCGCGGCCGTACACGAGGTCGGCAAGCAGGTCGCGGCGCAGCACCGCGACGCCGTCGGGGTCGAGGTGCCCGGCACGCCGTACCGCGCGCAGCACACGCTCCCGCAGCGTGAGCGGGCCCTGGTCACCGCCGCCACGCCGCGCACAGCCGGGCGCGGCGTCACGGGTGAGAACCGCCGGGTCGTAGCGGTGCTCGTACTCGATGCTGTCAATGATGACCGGCGCCTCCAGCAGCGTGCTGCGCGCCCGCAGCACGACCGCGCCACGCTGCCAGGTGAAGGTCAGCACAATCCCGGGGAAGAACTCGAGCGGCCACTCGATGCCGGTCAGGCGCGCCCGCGGGCCGACCCAGGTGACGGTGACCGCCTGGTCGGCGTCCTGCGGATCGAACTCATACCCGTCGTGGGTGAGCCGCAGGCGAAGCTTCGCGCCGACGAGCCCAGACGTCTCGAACTCCTCGACGACCCGGTCGGGCAGCGCCGCGACGCCGGTAAGCGTGTGCGCGAGCCGCAGCGTCACCGTCCACGACAGGTGGCTGTCGGTGACCGACAGCAAGTCCGCGCCTGAGTCGAGGTCGTCGGGCGGCTCGATGTCGTCTACGGGCGCCAGTTCGGGTTCGGCCGTCGTTGGCGGCAGCGGCTCGACGGTCGGCGGCTGATGGCTCTCGATCCAGCCGAGGCCGAGCGGGACGAGCGGGTCGATGCGTGCGTACGGCCCGGGCGGATCCGACGCACGCCACACGCCGCCGCCCTGCCAGCCGTCGTCGAGGCGCAGGTGCACGCCAGACGGCAGCGCCCCATCGTCGTCGGCTTCCCGGCGGGCGTAGTCGCCGATGACCGTGTTCGCGTGGCACACGGCGGCCGGGTAGCCGAGCCCGGCCAGCTGCGGGGCCGAACCGGAGACGGTACGCAGCAGCGGGCCGACGCCGGTGTAGCGCATCGAGGCCGTCCGGGCGGCGAAGCGGCGGCGGGTGACTGGGCCCGGGCGGCTGATCGCGGCAGCCAGCGCAGCGAGGTCGGCGCCTCCGAGCACGCCGGGGCTGACCAGCCGGGCACCGAGCGCAGCACGCGGGAACGCGTACCCGCGCCAGACCCGCAGCGCCCCGATCGAGGTGAGCGCCGTTGTGACGGTATCCAGCGCGGCCCGCACGGCCGCAGCCAGCTGGTCCTCGCCGGCGTCGTCGGTGAGCAGCAGCGGCAGCGGCCCGGCGAGCAGCTGCTCGCGGCCGCGGGTGAGCAGGTACCGGGCGTAGAACTCGGTATCGGCCGCTTCGGCGTCCTCCGCGCTCGCATATCGTGCCTCGAGCAGCAGGTGCCCGTCGGCGTCGAGCCACTTGCCGCGCCGACGCAGCCGATCCAGCTTTGCCACGGTGGCGACGAGCGCCGGGCCGAACGCGTCGAAGTCGATGACGAGGCGCTCGGTGAGCACCGGCGCGGCCTGCGGCTCCGGCGGCGTGTCGGGCCCTCGGGCGCCAGCCGGCGCGCCGGACAACCAGCTGGGTACGTCACCGTCGTCGCGCAGCGCTGAATGCGCGCCCTCCTTGTACAGGACCTCGGCGAATAGCGGGGCGGCGCCGGTGGCGACGTTGACCATCGCGCCGACGGGCAGCGCCGCGGTCGTCTCCCCGAACGTGACCTGCTCAAACCGGTCGAAGTCGACCGGTCCGCCGACGTACCCGCCGAAGATCAGGTCGTAGCCGAAGTAGACGGCGTTGAACGCGACGATCGTGTGGACGACGCCGCGGCGGGCGACCAGCGCGGCCAGGTAACGGGTCAGCCGGTCGGCATCGGCCGGCTCGAGTGCGTCGAAGCCGAGCAGCATCTGCGGAACGAAACGCGGCCCACCGGGCTACGTGACAGCGGCGACATGATCCCGGCTACTACACCTCGTGAGGCCACGGCAATCTCGGTTCCCGGACCGCCTTGTCCTCTTCCGGGGGTGAGGGCTAGTTCGGGGGGGCCGGGGAGCGCCCTCAGGTGCTTAACGGATGCCCTTGGGGCGCGATGCGAGCGCCGTGGCTCCGAGCCGGTCCGCCAGGGCGATGAACCGCGGGTTAATCTGATTCACCTGCTCGGCCGTGAGCGGAACGCCATTTCGAACCACACGCTGCGCTTCCAGGTTCATCTCCTGCTGCCACTCCGCGAGGTCGCCGGCCAGCTGGCGGTCAGCGATCCGGGTTCCCAGGACCGTGAGCCGGGCATTGGCGTCCTGCAGCGTGAACGGCAGCTCCGCGGCGGTGGCACCGCGCAGGATCTTCGCGATGGTCAGCCAGTGGGCCATCAGCTGGTCCTGCGTCTCGGTGAGGGTGCTCTGCTGGAGGGCACGCCACGCGGTCCTCTCCTCGGCCCTGCGGGCGGCGGCGGCCGCCCACGCCTGGCCGATCACCGCGACCACGAGCGCGGCGAGTGCCGGCACGAAGATCGTGAGCATCTGGATCCATAGCGGATCGGAAGCGGCCGGGCCGACGCTGAGGGCATGCACGCCCTGAAGGCTAGCGGGACCGGTGGACCGCTACTTGTCGGCGCTCAGCAGGTCGACGGCCCGCTGCATGTCCTCGGCGGCCGGGCGGGTGTAGAGCCGCGTCTCGAGCGAGGCGTGGCCCATCAGCTCGGCGACGGTCACGATGTCGATGCCCCTGCGGGTCAGCTCGGTGCCGAAGGTGTGGCGCAGCAGGTGACTGGTCACCTCGTCCTCGAGCCCGGCGGCCGAGGTGATCCGGTCGATGACGTCGGCGAGGGCGTCGGTGGTCATCCTGGTGCCGCGACCAGACAGGAACAGGGCGGCCGAGGTGGCTGCGTTCGGGTAAGACGGACGCTCGGCGAGCCAGGCGGCCAGCGCCTCGCGGAGCGCGGCGTGCGCCGGGACGGTGCGGGACTTCTCGCCCTTGCCGACCAGGTGCAGGTCACCCTTGCGGGCCGACAGGCTGACGTCCGGGACGTCCAGGACCTCGATCTCGGCGATGCGGGTGCCGGCACAGCCACCTGCCAGCAGGCGCCTGACGTGGTGCAACGCACGTGCTGCAGCGCAACACTCCGGGCCTCTCCAAACCGCGGAGTATGCGCATGATCTATCGCCAGCTCCGCCGCGGCGAGTATCGGGGGTACACCGCCGCCTCCAGGGCACTGCATGCAACCTCGCCCTGTAGAAGCGCCCCTCGCAATCGGCGTGCGAGACCGGCTGACCGCGTTGATGTCCAGGCCCGACCGGCCCGACGTCGGTAAGCACTATCCGGGGGCCGGGAAGACAGTCCCAGCCGGGGCTTGATCGCAGCCCTACAGCGCCTGTACCGCCGCTCTCGGCGGTGAGCTTGCTGGTCTGTCACCCATTGTTCTAGATGACTGGGAAGAAGCTCGCCAGTCATCTGGACGCCAGCCGAGTCAGTGGCCCCGTAAACCAGCTGGCCGGGCAGGTGGCGGCGCTTACGATCACCGGTACTGCCCTCTCCGGGAGCCAGGCCCTGAGCGAGCGCGCCTTCCGCCTCCTGCACTGGCTGGGGAATCGGCCTGAGCCGCCGAGCCCGGCGCCGGTCCTCCAACTGTCTCGGCTTGAACGGGGTGATAAAGCGGGTTATCACCCGGTTGGCGCCGTTACTCAGCTTCACATCCCACGAACGGATACTCGGCCCTGTGGCCCATCTGGCTGTCGGGCCCCAGTCGACGGCGTGGCCGCCGCGCGGGGCGGCAACTGCTGGCAGAGGGGCGGCCGCAGAGCTTGAATATCCGGCCTCGCAATCTGAGTGTTTCGGGCCATACGTGTAGAGGCGCGGCTGCGCGCCCTTGGTCCCAGGGAGGGTGATGATGGGCAGTACCGCACCGGTCCCGGCAGCGCCGGGATATGGTCGCATTATGAGCTGGTGGCAAGCTGCTGGCTGGGGGTTGGCAGGCGACGCATGAATCTAAGACATGTACCGCGACTCGGCAAGGCTCGTCGGGATCTCGCGGAGCAGTTGCGGGAATCGAATTCGCGCGGCGAAATAGAGCTGGCGGCGGCGCTTCGATCGACGCTGAAACAGGCGCTCGAGGCGCTCAAATATCTCTATGACGACATGGACGTGTGGCAGGCAGCAGCTCAGGCTGTGTCCGCCGTGGACGTTCCCGCGAGGCAGCTGATCGAGCTGGTCCCGAATTACCGAGAGTCGCTGCCGCCACTGCTGGACTTGTTCGGGTATCTGCCGCCCCCGCCGGCAGCCCAGCTCGTGAGCAACGCGGTTACGTCACTCCAGGCGGTTCCCGTCGGCGAAGATCCGGCCGCCGCGATCGACGAGGCGCGACAAGCACTCGGCCAGCTCCTGGAGAAGACGCTCGACCTCGAAGACGCTGAGCCGTGGCAGCTGCCGATCATCGCCTCCGAGACGATCCCGGCATTGGACATGGGCGTCACGCTTGCGGCCGGGACCCTCACCGGCGGCGTCACGGCGGCGATCGGGACTGCGATCCTACCCGCCGCACTAGCCACTGGTGGCCTTGCCGTTGCGCCCATGATGATCCTGGGCGGCTTCTACTTGTGGCGGCGCAAGCGTCGCATCCGCGCACGGGACGAGGAGCTACTTGAACGCCGAGAGCAACTTTCGTTGGATCTGGTCCCCGCGGTGCGAGGAGCCGTCCTCCAGCACCTCGATGCCATCGTGGACCTTGGGCAGCGCGCCATTGACGGGGACCCTCAAGCGTTCCTGGATCTGAGCAACCACCTTCAGGCACTCATCGACATCACGCGTCGCTTCGGAGTCAGCGAGTTGCACCTGCGCCCAGCAGCACGACAGGAAATGATCAAGGGTAACGACGCCTTTGCCTTCGACGTTCTGGTGGAGCTGCCCAAAGTGTTCGCCACCGCCGTGAAGGCGAAGGGCAGCCTTGACGCCGGCGGGCAGATCGACCAGGAAACACGCGCCGAGCTCGAAAAACAACGAGAGGTTATCAAGAACCTCGGACCGCGATTCGGGAAGAAACCGCCCAGCATTAAAATTAATCCGGAACCATAGCTTCCTCTGCTGGTCCGACTGGTCTGCAGCGCTCATCTGCCCGGCAGGACGTTGCAGTCGGTAGCGGGTCACTCGCTTAATTGGACGTCGGACCCGGGCGAGAACGTCCGTTTCTGCCTCACGCGCGCTGACGGCGCGGCCGGCGCCTGGTGGGCAGGCCGGGAGACCTCCGTACCTGCGGACGCGGCCGGTACGCGGGCGATCACCGCAGGCGGGGATATCAGCGGGATCGCTTCGACCGGCGACGATGCCGTGAACGTGCAGTACCGGGCGGAGCGGATGACTGTCTTGCCGGCGGAGGCATTCCGGCCGTGGGCGGGGCTGCCCGTCCCGATACCGCAAGATCGCCAAGCTGCGCGTCCTGGCTAGTAGGGCTCTTCGTTACCTCCGGTCACCCTCTCCGGCCGGCGCAGGGCGAGTCCTTCGACCAGCAGCTCCGGTTCCGAGGCATCCGCCGAGTGCCCAGGTCTGACCGGGGACGGCGCGCCAGCGCGGCAAGGCCTCCCGCACGGTAGGCGGATAGCCAACGGCGCGGCGTCCGCTCGGGGGATGTGCTGGCCGGCCGCCACGCGGACCAGGGACCGCCGTCCTCCAGGTGAGCACGCAGTATCCGCCAGCGGGAGAGCGCCCGCCATCGGCCCCATCTGAGGCCAACGCCCTGCCAGATAGCGGAAAGGTTCCCTGCCACCTAAAGCCGAAGGTCACAGTCACGGCCATGCCCGCGGGGACGGGGTCGGCGGGTTATCAGAGGTAATGACAGATTATCTCTGACAGATCATCAAGTTTCTTGCGGAAATGATGTGACTTTCATCGGAAAGTGGCGTGGTTTCTTCGGCGGTGTCTGGCAGGAATGTGCGGGCGGCCGGGGTGTCCGGAGCTGGTCGCATTGCGGCGTGCGTGCAGTGTTGGACCGGGCCCGCTGCGGTGGGAAGCTTGGAGCGTGCTCGTCAGCGTGCTGGGCGTGGGAGGGGCGAGGCGATGCGGTGGATGCGATGGCTGGTGGTGGTGACCGTGACGGTCGCCGTGTTCGGGGGGTGCCTGTGGCTGTTCCGGTTTGCCTCCTGGTCGTGGATGCCGCAGGCGACGCCGGACCGCTGGGTGGTAGCCGCGGCATTCGCCACGGTCACTGCCGGCGCGGTCGGCGCGGCCGGCACCTGGTGGGCAAGCCGGGAGATCCCGCGGCGGGCCGGGACCGCGGAGGCGGGCGGTGCTGCGGCTGGCCCTGGTGTTCCCGCGGCCGGGGAGCGGTCGATCACCGCGGGCGGGGACATCAGCGGGATCGCCTCCACCGGCGACGGCGCTACTAACATCCAGCGGTGATGAAACGGTGGGGCAGGCGGCGCAAGGACCAGCCGCAGGCCCCGGCGGCCCCGGCGGCGCCGGGGCCGGGCGGCCGGTCGGTCGCAGCGGGCGGGGACATCAGCGGGATCGCCTCAACCGGCGATAATGCCGTGAACGTGCAGTACCGGGCGGAGCGGATGACGGTCCTGCCGGCGGAGGCGTTCGGGCCGTGGGCGGAGCTGGCCGTCCAGGCGGGCCTGTCGAACCTGCCGGTGCGGCCGGGGCTGTTCGTGGGCCGGGCCGGGGAGCTGGCCCGGCTGGATGCGGCCCTGGCCGGGCCGGGCGGGGTGGTGGTGCAGGCCGTGCACGGCCTGGGCGGGATCGGCAAGAGCACCCTGGCCGCCCGCTGGGCCGCCGCCCACGCCAGCGACTACGCCCTGACCTGGTGGATCACCGCCGCCACGCCAGCTGATATCGACGCCGGGCTGGCGGCCCTGGCCGTCGCGCTGCAGCCCGCGCTGTCGGGTGTGCTGCCGCTGGAGGCGCTGCGGGAAGGGGCGGTGCAGTGGCTGGCCGCCCACTCCGGGTGGCTGCTGATCCTGGACAACGTCACCGACCCGGCCGACGTCGCGCCGCTGCTGGCCCGGGCCCCGGCCGGCCGGTACCTGATCACCAGCCGACGCGCGACCGGCTGGCACGCCACCGCCGTGCCGGTCCGCCTGGATGTCCTGAACCCGGCCGAAGCGCAGGCCCTGCTCACCGCGATCCTCACCCAGGACCAGCCGCGCGAGGCGGGCGGCGCCGCCGAGCTGTGCGCGGAGCTGGGTTTCCTGCCGCTGGCCATCGAGCAGGCCGGCGCCTACCTCGCCCAGGCCAGCGCTACCCCGCGGGAGTACCTGGACCTGCTGGCCAACTACCCGGCCGCCATGTACCAGGCCATCCCCGAAGGCGGCGACGCCGCCCGCACCATCGCCCAGATCTGGCGCGTCACCCTTGACCGGCTGGCTGATGACCCGCTGGCCGGGCAGGTGCTGCGGATCCTGGCCTGTGAGGTGCCCCCCGGTTTCCGGACAGGGATCCAATAGGATCTCACCCCGGAAAGGGACGGGAAATGTCGGGGGAACCGAAAAGGTACAGTCCGGAATTTAAGGAACAAGCCGCCAAGAAGGT
>Ga0224557_1000938_pt1 | contig 29967 bp, 38 predicted proteins | sample 714S31014metaG_FD_180677 | JGI IMG/M metagenome (GOLD analysis project Ga0224557, IMG submission 180677) | Peat soil microbial communities from Stordalen Mire, Sweden - 717 S3 10-14 | ecosystem: Environmental > Terrestrial > Soil > Wetlands > Peat | place: Sweden: Norrbotten County, Stordalen... | reverse complement strand
AGTGACCTGATCGCCCGGGTTCGGAGCCAGCGTGCTCAACCAATTCGCCCCGGTGGTCCAATTGTTGTCCGCGCCCAAGCCTGTCCATACATCCAAGCCCGCGATGGTCAAATTAAGGACAGCCGAACCGAGTTCACTCGCGGTATCCGTGGCATAAACGGTCAAGGTCTGTGTGCCATACGCGGTCGTGTTCAACACGGTGTAGAAATTGGTGTAGATGCCGGGCGTGGCCGACAAAACCAGCGGCAGGATTGTTGTCCCGGGCGATGTGCCGGCGATTGCGCTCACGTCCACAGTCACTGTGCCCGGGTTGACCGTGTAGGAAAGCCCGGTCACTGCGGCGGTGATGAAAACGGTCTGGCCGAGACCCGCCGGATTTGGACTGGCCGAAACCGAAATCGCCGGAGCGCCGGACGTCATGTTTAACGTGTTGGTGGCGTAGGAGGCAGTGGCACTTGTATCAACTGCAGTAATTATGTTGGTGGTCGTTGAGTTAGTGGGAACCAATGCGCCGACATTAACACTGTTGGTATAAACATTCGGAATGGCCGACAAATATAACGTCTCGGTGGTGGCCCCCGACCCCGGCTGCCCCGTCCCCGCTGTCTGGCTTACATCCGCCGTAATGCTGCTTATCGGATTCCCGTTCGTCAGCACCGTGGCGCTGATCAACACGCTCTCGTTGGGATACGCCGGGTTCGGGCTGGCTGTTAGCGAAACGATGTTTGGCCCGGCGCCCGCCGCATATTGCAGCACCACATTGTTGCCCGAAACCGCGAGCGCATATTTGGACGAGTTCACCGGGGGAACATCCCAGACCAGCGAGAGACTGGTATTACCTGCCATGGGATTAGCATTGCTGAAAAGCAAATAGCTGGCCGCGTCGAGGACTGCCGTTGGACTTGGAGCCTTGAGATGGATGGTATTGCCATTCAAGGTCAGCGTGCCATTCACCACGATCAGGTCGTTCGACCCGGTGGCGCTGGTGCCAAGATCAAAATAAGCCGCCGCGCCCGCGACCAGCGTCAGATTGTTGGCGAAAGTATTCGTGCCATACGTCCCATCTGTCCCGCCGTAAATGCCGGTGCCCGTGCTGGTGTTGACGGAGCCGTTGACGGTGCCGCTGCCCATGAGGTTATAACCCGCACCCAAGGTATAACCGCTGATCGCCGTCACGTCAAAAGTCGCTCCGGCGCCCGTGATGATGTTGGAGGAGTTGTTGATCGAACCGGTCGCGCCCAGTTTCAGCGTGCCGCTGCTGACGATGGTGCTGCCGGTGTAAGTATTGGTTCCGCTCAAGACCACCGTGCCGGTGGCATTCGTCGCCGTGGTGTTTGCCGTGCCCGCGCCTGTGCCGGGCACCAAACCCGCGTTGTAGCTGTTGGCGCTGGAAGCCGGAATGCCAATCCACAGCGGTCCCGTGCCCGCGCCGCCGCTGACCACGCCGTTATTGGTCAGGGTGTGGCCCGCCGTCGCCGCCAACCCGCCGCCATTGTTGCCCAAAACAATCGGACGGATGTCCGCACCCGCGTAGTCCAGCGAAAAACTTGCACTCGCCAGGACCGTGCCGCCATTCAAATTTATCTGCGCGCCATTGGTGACGGCGCCCAAACCCAGATTCGTGCTGGTTTCCCACACGCCGCCATTCACATAGGTCTGGCCAGTATAAACGGGCTGACCGGTATAAGAGCAAGTGGCAATGAATGTTCCAGGACCAGCCTTGACAAAAGAACCGCCAAGCACTTTGCCGTCAATCAGTGAAGCTATGCTCAAGTTTCCCAGGACATTGTTTTGCCAGATTACAATCGAACCAGGGAGGCCGGTGTTGCGTTCGGCGGGCTCCATCCCATAAGCCGTCGCTGTAATCGCGACATTATTTGCACCAACATTCGGCGTGACAAGGACGCCCCCCACGCTAAACCAATAAGCCATGGCAAGACTTGCGCCAGGAGCATTGAATCGAATGCCTGCATAGTTGTAGGTCGCCCCCCCATTTGCAGTGCAAGCACCGAGAGCGTCAATAATGGTGTTAAAAGTCCCGCTAGGAATGGCAGCGGCATTTTCTATTGTATAAAGACCATCGCCCGTTGATCCCCCTGTCAGTTGAGAAGCACCCACAATTGCACTGGAACCAGTGGAGGGAGTCCCGGCAAAGTCATACAGCCCGACCGTTGCAAACGAGGCATCAAAGGTGGTGCCCGCGCCGTCCCCTCTCAAGAGTTGATTGGCGATGCCGGAAGTGGTCGTGATGCCGGCCGTGGCGGCCTGCAAACCCGAGCTGGCCTGGCCCGAAGTGGTTGTGACCGCGTTGTTGTAGGCCGGACCGATAAATTCAACGGCTCCGCCGGTGGCATAGGTATTGGTAATGGCACCGAGCGCTAGCGTGGGCAGATTCGCGCCCGAAACCGGCGCGGCGGAAATGACGGAGTCACCAGCGGTAATCGTAAGACCTGCCACAGTCTGGCTGCTCGCCGCCGCACTGCTGCCCTTGATGTTCAGCGTGCCGCCGCCCAGGGACAACGCCGAGGCGCTGGGTAGGATGCTAGGCGCGCCGCCGGTAAAATCCAAAGTGAGCGCTCCGGCGCCGATGGTGGTGGCGCCAGTGTAGGTATTATTATTGGTCAGAATCACCGTGCCGCCCAAGGTTTTGTTGATGCCGCCGCCCGTGCCGGAGAGAACACCGCCAAAAAGCAACGTGCCGCCGCTGGCCGCGCTGAAAGTATGCGTCGCCGTCGAGGTAATGGGCAGGTTGATGGTTTCAAAGTTCAACGAATTGTCAATGGTCGCGCCAGTAGTGGTAATCTCGTTGCCGGTAAGAATGAAAGACGGGGCGGTGGCGTTGAAATACAGCCCCTGCAAAGTAGTGTCAACCGTCATGTTGTTGTTGAGCGTCAAGCCCCCCGCGCCTTGCGCGCCAAATGTGATAACGTCGCCTGCGGCGGGCGGGGTGTCGGGGCCGGTCCAGTTCCCGCCAGTGTTCCAATTGTTGTCGCCAGCGGCACCGGCCCAGGTTTCACTGGCGGCGACGGCATTCAGGCATAACGCGCCGGAAAGGAAAAGGAGGCTGGTGGTTAGAAGGAATGAGTTACGAGTAGTGGTCAGTTTCATAAAATAAAAAATCCAGATTTCGGTGTTCCGGTCGCAATTTGCGCGAAACTCAAAACTCAATTTTGATTTTGTCAACAAAAAAATAAATATCAGCCAATTGGCAATTCCCGACAGTTATGTCCGGCAATGCCAATCGCGCCCATTTACAGGGAAATGGAAACTGCTAGAACTGTTTCTGCTGGTCTCTGGCCGTTCCGACGAAGGTCGGGCTTCAACACAAGTCTTGCGATTAACTTCGTCTTTGTCAAGACGGGTTACTTTTGCTTCGGGTTACGAATTATTTTGCCTGCTCGAATTTGGAATCGCGACTTGAAACGGCAATGGCTGCCCTGCCGCGAAAAAATGGGCTGCCAACGGGCGCGCTTTGCGATAGTCTTGATGAAATAAAAACGCCCGAAATGATTTCCGAACGACTAAAATTGCTGCGCCGGCTCAAAAAAATCCTGTCCGGCGAAATTTTTCTTGAACCCGCCACGCTCAAAAAATACGCCGGCGACAAATGGTTCGCCGCGCACCAGCCCGACGCCGTCGCCCTGCCCCGCTCCGCAAAAAGTGTCGCTGCGATTTTGCGATTTGCGAACCAGCACCGGATTCCCGTGACGCCGCGCGGCGCGGGCCACGGCTACGTCGGCGGCTGCGTGCCGGTGCGCGGCGGCATCGTGCTTTCGCTGGAGCGCATGAACCGCATCCGCGAAATCAACGCCGCCGATTTCGTCGCCGTCGTCCAGCCCGCCGTCAACACGAAAAAATTTCAGGAGACCGTCGAGCGGCGCGGCCTGTTTTATCCGCCCGACCCGGCGAGCCGCGCGGACAATTTCATCGGCGGCAACATCGCCACCAACGCCGGCGGCCCGCGCTGCCTCAAATACGGCGTCACCCGCGATTACGTCCTCGGCCTCGAAGTCGTTTTGACCAACGGCAACATTGTCCGGCTCGGCGGCCGCACGCACAAAAACAAGACTGGCTTCGACTTGCACCGGCTGTTCGTCGGCTCGGAAGGATTGCTCGGCGTCATCACCGAGGCGACGTTGAAGCTGATTCCCCTCCCGCCGTTCCGCGCGAACCTCGCCATCGGATTCAATTCGATGAATTCCGCCGTCCGCGCGTTGCAGGCGATTTTCGCGGCCGGATATTTGCCCTGCGCCGCCGAACTCGCGGATGAATTCACCCTCGCAGCCGCCGCCAAGCGCACGAAAAGCAAACGGCTGCTCGGCTGCCGGGCGCATCTCATTTGCGAGCTGGACGGACAGGAAAATTCCGTGCGCCAGGAAATCGCCGCCGTGGAAAAGATTGTGCGGCGGCAAAAGCCGCTCTTCGTCGAGCGTGGTTTTGGCGGTGAAGAATGCGAAGCCGTCTGGCAAATCCGCCGGGAGTTTTCCTACGCGCTCCGTGACACCGGCCTCACGAAGTTGAACGAGGACATCGTTGTGCCACGTGGCAAGCTGGAGAGCCTTTTCAAATTCGCCGCGAAGTTGCGGAAGAAACACGGCCTGCCCGTCGCGTGCTTCGGCCATGCCGGCGACGGCAACATCCACACGAACGTCATGGTGGATTACACGCAGCCCGGAGCGAAACAGCGCGCCGAAAAATGCCTCGACGAACTTTTCCGCTGGGTGATCGCAACCGGCGGCGCCATCAGCGGCGAACACGGCATTGGTCTGGCCAAAAAGCGCTGGTGGCCGCAGGCCATTTCCCCGGAAGCGCACGAACTCCATCGCATCGTGAAGCGCGCGCTCGACCCGAATGGCATTTTGAATCCGGGCAAATTTGTGTAGCAGCCGGCGTGTGCCGGCTCATTATTTCAAGGATACGGGAGAAATTAGAGCGGACTCGCGTCCGCTGCCACGACGATTCAGAACGAATCCTCTCCCAATTATTTCACCAATTCAAACCCTGCCGGCTGGCCGGACGCGGAATCCTTGGCAAGCCAGAGCTGATATTTGCCCGGCTCGACCAGCCAGTTGCCTCTGGTGTCGTAATAGCCAAGATCGTCCGCAGACAGGTTGAAAGTCACGTCGCGCGACTCGCCTGGCTGAAGCAAAATTTTCTGAAAGCCCTTTAATTCGTGAACCGGACGCGTTCCGGCGGAAGCGGCGATCGCGCGGATGTATAGCTGGACGGTTTCTGTTCCGGCGCGGGAGCCAGTGTTGGTCAACATCAAATGAGCAACAAGTTTCCCGGCCGGCTTCACCATTGGCGAGTCGAGCCGGACTTTGCCATAATCAAATTTCGTATAGGTCAGTCCGAAACCGAATGGATAAAGTGGCGCGGTCGGGCCGTCGGCATAGTTGCCCTTGTATTCGCCGGTGCCGGGCCTGCCGGTGCTGAAATGGTTGTAATAAACCGGCACCTGCCCGACGCTGTTTGGAAATGTTGTGGTGAGCCTGCCGGCGGGATTAACGTCGCCAAAAAGCACGTCGGCAACGCCGTTGCCACCTTGAACGCCGGGGAACCATGCCTCCAGAATCGCTGCGGCCTTGTTCTGGATTTCCGGCACGGCCAGCGGACGACCGCTGAACAAAATGACGATGACCGGTTTGCCCGTCGCAGCGACGGCACCGAACAATTCCTGCTGCCGCCCGGAAAGACTGAGGGTGCTGCGGCTCCCGTCCTCGCCGCTCCAGTTGCGCGGTTCGCCCAGCGCCATCACCACCACATCCGCCGCGCGGGCAACGGCAATGGCGTCGGCAATTTCACTGGCAACTGTCGGGCGCTCGGTGATTTTTGTTGAATCGGCAATGTGACGCCTCGGCTTTCCACTGTCAGGCTCAATGATGGAGCAGCCGCGAACAACAGTCAGTTGGGTGACTGCGGAAAGTTTTGCGCGAATGCCGGCGGCAAGCGAAACAATATCGTCCGCATGACCACGCGAAGACCACGGCCCGGCCAGTTCCTCCGCGTCCTCGGCAAACGGCCCGATGAGCGCGATTGTTTTTGTCTCCTTGGAAATGGGCAGCACGCCGTTTTCATTCTTCAACAGCACACAGGATTTGGCGGCGGCCTCGCGCGCCAAGGCGATGGCATCCGGCCGGAGAAACGCCGTCCGGCAGCGCGTCTCGTCCGCGTAAGGATGATCGAACAGCCCCTTTTCAAATTTCACCGTCAGCACGCGGCGGACGGCCTCGTCCAAAACCTTTTCAGAAATTTTCCCCGTCTTGATTTGTTGCGCCAGCGTGTCGGGATAAGTCGTGGAAACCATTTCCATGTCCACGCCCGACGTGAGGCCGAGCCGCGCGGCGTCGGCGTCATTTGCCGCGACGCCGTGATCCACCAATTCGCCGACCGCCGCCCAGTCGCTGATGACGTAGCCGGGGAAATGCCATTCGCCGCGCAAAATTTCCGTGAGTGTGTGGCGATTGCCGCTGGCGGGCATGCCGGAAAGGTCGTTGAACGCGCTCATCACCGTCAGCGCGCCCGCGTCCAAGCCGGCCTTGAACTGCGGCAGATAAAAATTGCGCAGCGTGAACTCGGAAATCTCCGTCGTGTTGTAATCGCGTCCGCCTTCCGCCGCGCCGTAGCCGGCAAAATGTTTCAGGCAGGCGACGACGTGATCCGGGTCGGCGACATTCGTTCCTTGAAACCCGCGCACGCTGGCCGCCGCGGCGAGCGCGCCGAGCCACGGGTCTTCACCAAAACCCTCGGCAATGCGGCCCCAGCGCGGGTCGCGCGCCAAATCCACCATCGGCGCGAACGTCCAGTCAATGCCCGCCGCCGCCGCCTCGCGCGCGGCTATCGTCTGCGTCCGCTCAAACAAAACCGGCTCCCACGCGCAGGCCTCCGCCAGCGGAATCGGAAAAACCGTGCGGAAGCCGTGAATGACGTCATGCCCAAGGATCAGCGGGATGCCGAGGCGGCTTTGCTCGACGGCGATGTGTTGCAACTTGTTTCGCATCACCGGATTTTCGATGAGCGCGGAGCTGTCCAAAAAGGAGCCGATTGCACCGCGCTTTAATTTTTCGGCGAATGTTTTGTCCGCGTTCGTGTCATAATTAATCTGCCAGAGCTGGCCGATTTTCTCGTCGAGCGTCATCCGCTTGAGCAAATCATCCACACGTTTGGCGACCGGGCGCGAAGGGTCTTCGTAGGCGTCTTTTTTTTCGTTTTTGTTCAGATCAATCCAAGCTTGCCGCGTCGAAGCCAAAGGCGAAGACGGGCCGGCGTGGTAAATGTTGGTGTCGGCAGCGGATGCGGTGGTGGCGCAAAACAGGCAGGCGGCAAACGCGACGGATCTCATGCGCCAACTCTGACGGGAAGCCAAATAAAATTCAAAACCAATTTTAACCACATACCTGCTTCTCGTGGTTAAATACCGGGCCAACCAGCACCACAAACTCGCCTTTCAAGCTGCGTTTTTTTGCGATTTCCAAAAGCTCCGCCGGTTTGCCGCGCAGAAATTCCTCGAACTTCTTCGTCAGCTCGCGCGCGAGAACGACCTGGCGTTCGGGAAAAACCTCGTTCAGCTCGCCCAGCAATTTTTCAATACGATACGGCGATTCGTAGAAAACCAAAGTGCCGGAAATGGGCTTGAGCGATTCCAATTGATTTCGCCGCTGGCCGGATTTGTGCGGCAGAAAACCGATGAAATGGAATTCATCCGCCGGCAAGCCGCTCGCCGTGAGCGCGGCTACGAGCGCGCACGCACCCGGCACGGCCTCGACTCGAAAACCGGCGGCGATGGCGGCTTTGACGACGCGCTCGCCCGGATCGCTGATGCCGGGACTGCCGGCATCCGTGACCAGCGCGACTTTCTCGCCGCGCCGGAGACGGTCAATGATTTCCTCGCTGCGCTTGGCCTCGTTAAACTGGAAATAACTCAAAAGCGGTCTGGCGATTCCGAAATGCTTGAGCAACTGCCCGGTGCGGCGCGTGTCCTCGGCGGCGACCACGTCGCACTCGCGCAGGACGCGCAGCGCGCGGAGCGTGATGTCCTCCAGGTTGCCAATCGGCGTGGCGACGAGGTAAAGCGTGCTGGCAGTGAGCGGCGGAAGCGGATTTTCTGTGGCGGATGAATTCACAGCCAGCCTTCAAATTCTTCAATCTCAACTTCCACGTCCTTGAGAATTTTGTTGAGCAGCCCCGGCCCGATGATTTCACCGGAATGAATCGGAACAACGGTTCTTCGTCCGTCGGGATGCCGGAGAAAATGGTGACTGCCTTTGACGCGCAAAACGACGAAGCCGGCGCTCCGCAGCGCCGCCAGCACTTCACGTCCGCGAAGTCGGGGCAAACGCGGCATAATCAAACGGCGATGCGTTGGACACCGATGAATACATTGGACGTGACCGGTTCACGTTCAACTTCCAAGCACAATTCGATGGCTTCACGAATGCGCTCCATGAGTTTGTCCAGCGATCGCGCCTGCGTGTGGCAGCCCGGCAGCGCCGGAACGCTGGCGACGTAATAGCCTTCCTCGTCGCGCTCGACGACTACGCTGAACTCCTGCTTGCCGTTCTTTCTCATAGCGAAACTATCGCCGAATTCGTTTGCCAGTGCAAGGGCGTGGCGACGATGTTAAGCGTGTTGCTTGCGAGGCCGTAGCCTCCCTGTTTTTGCGAAGGCCCGGCAGTGAGCGGCGGCAATGCGGTGTCCATATCTTGACTTAAACAGAAATTGGGCGTGAAATAAAACAAAATGGCAACGCCCACTTGCACAATTACCGAGCTGAGAAAACTCATCAAAGATTCTGGCTATCCGTTTGAGTTAAGCGTCGCTGAAACACTAATGAGTCAAGGCTTCGACGTCAGATTGTCCCATCAATTTTTCAATCCTCTTCGCCAGCAAGATTCAGAACTCGACATTCTAGCGACTCGCGAAATCGAAGCTGAATCGAAACGTCTCGGACACGTCCGGTGTATTCTTGAACTGGCGATTGAATGTAAGGATAACTCGCTGCCTTACGTCTTGTTTGGATTCCCGTCACCGCCACCACCTACCCCGGGGTTAGTAGATCGTGATTGCTTCTATATGAAAATCCGAACATCAGATGACAAATTTGCCAATTATTTTGCAATGCCCTCATTTGGCGACTCGCGTGGCAGTCAACCGATAAATACAAAACCGAGTCTTCATCAGTTTAAAGGGGCTTTTCGGTTTCATCAGGTTGCTGCCGTTGAGGTGCAGAGCAACAACAGATTGAAACTTCATGTGACTGATCGTCTTCGCACGGCAATCGGTGGCCTTGCTGGTTATACCGAATATATGCAGGAAGCGTGGATGAAAGCTAAAAAGTCCTTTTCAGAAATGCCATACGATCCTACAGTTTGGGTGTCATATTTATTGGTTGTCCACAGCGGCGACCATTACCGCTACACCAAACAGTCCTCTCTTGAACTAGCTAACCACACTACGCTGTTTACATCTTTTAATTCTGCCAGCGCTTCAATTCCTCTGGCCGTCGATTTTGTTAAATTTAGTGATTTGTTGCCTACGCTAAAAACGATTGAAGGCTCTTTTAATTTCGTTGCAAATCACATCTTGCGTTATCTCCAGCCGTCGCCAAGGCCGTTAAAAGAAGAAATCAGTCAGCAATGAAACTCGCCACTAAATTCGCCATCGTCCTTGTCACCGCGCCGGATTTGAAAACGGCGCGCGCGCTGGCCAAAGCCGCGTTGTCGGCGCGGCTGATTGCGTGCGCCAATCTTGTTCCCAAAATCGAATCGCATTACCGGTGGCGGCGGAAAATTGAATCCAGCGCGGAAGTTTTGCTGGTTTTGAAGACGCGAAAATCCCAACTGGCTGCGCTGGAAAAGCTGGTTCTCGACAAACATCCCTACGACACGCCGGAGTTTCTGGTTTTGCCAGTAAGCGGGGGAAATGAAAAATACCTCGACTGGCTGGCTCAAAATTCGCAGCAGCCGGCGCGAACCGGCTCATTTCGTTCCAGGGTTCGCGGAAAATTGGAGCGGGCTGACATCCGCCGCCGCATTTGATGAAGCAAATTTTTGTTTGAACCGGCGCGGCGCGGGCGTAAATTCACCGCGTGAGTCCGACGGACGCGGAAACGTTGATGTTGTTGGCGGGACACTTGCTGGCGCTGGGTGTCGCGTGCGCCGTTTTTGTCTGGGTAATGGCCCTGCACCGCCGGGCGCGCGCTGCGGAACAATTCGCGTCGCGCAAAGTTTTGGCTCCCGCGTTTGAATCGGCATTCGCCACGCGCCCGCCGCTCTGGATGGCCGTGCGCGCGGCCGATCCCAAGCCGGTGCTGGCGGCGCTGGGGCTGAACCAGCCAACACCGTGTTCGTGGACGGAAGGAATGACCGGCGAGCGGAAATTTTTCATCGGTCCGCCGGTGAACGGCTGGATCATCGTCACCGGCTCCGGCCTGCCGAATCCGAGTTGCGACGTGGACGAGTGTTTTCGTTTCCTCGCCAGAATCAGCGGGCAGCTCGGCCAGGTTCAGCTGTTCCATGCCGACCGGATTTTGCATCATCACGCCTGGGCGCACGCGGAAAACGGGGTCGTCACGCGCGCCTACGCGTGGGCAGGCGAGACGATTTGGAACCAGGGCGCGAAAACGCCGGCGGAAACCGAGTTGAGCATGAAATGTTTCGGCTACGGCGAGGAGCCGAACGCGGATTCGTGGGCCGCGGTGGAATGGACGGCCGCCAATGTCGGCAAAGTGCCGCTGCTGGCGACGCGCTGGAGCCTCGACCCGGCGCGCATCAACGAACGCGCGCGGAACCTCGCGGACGGCATCGCGGGCGAATCCTCGCGGGTTTATTAAGTTGCAGTCGGGCGGGATTTCGCGCAGTTTGCAGAAAAACGAGAAAGATAACTTATGTCATTCAGTATTGAACTTGAACTCCAGAAGTTCCCGAAATCCGTCAAACTCAAGGACGGCGCCAAGGCGGCATTGCGCCCGCTGCGGCGCGAAGACGAAAAGGAACTCCACCAGTTGTTTCTCGACATCCCCGAACAGGAGCGGATGTTCATCAAACATCGCGTGCAGGACGTCAAGGTCATACGCGACTGGTGCCAGAACATTGACTACGGGCGGAATCTGCCGCTGGTCGGGCTGCTCGGCGGCAAGATCACCGGCGTCGCCACGCTGCACCAGCAACTCGGCGGCTGGCGGCGGCACATCGGGCGCGTGAGCGTGCTGGTGCATCCGCAATTCCGCGGGCGCGGCCTCGCCAGGACGCTCGTGGGCGAAATTCTGGACATCGCGCGCCGGGCCGGCTTGGAAAAGGTCGAGGCGGAATTCATCGGCGAACAGGTGGCCGGCATCAAAATGTTCGCGCTGCTGGATTTCCGGGAACTTCTCCGGCTGGAGGATTACGTCAAGGACATGCTGGCGATTTCGCACGATTATATTTTGATGGGTCTGGAACTGAAGACCGACGAGGAATATACCAGCGCCGGTGGGTAAATGAAGAAGGAAGAATGCAGAATGAAGAAACCAGACCGCGACCACCAATTTTGTTTCTGCATTCTTCATTCTTAATTCCGCCTTTTGCAAATGTCCCCGGATGTTTGTCCCAATTGCGGCGCGGAAATTCCGCGCAATGCCAAAGCCTGCCCCGAATGCGGTTCCGATGAAAAGACCGGCTGGACGGAAACGGCCTACGCCAGCGGCCTCGGATTGCCGGATGAGGAATTTGACTACAACGAGTTCGTCAAAGAGGAATTCGGCAATGGCCAGGTCAAACCGCGCGGCATTCATTGGCTCTGGTGGCTGGTGGGCTTGATCCTCGCGGGGCTGCTTCTCGTTCGGTTCCTCCACTGAAAACAAAAAAGCCCGCTCTCGCGAGCGGGCCGTGAAAATTGCGAATCGTTTTACTTTGTTTCCGGCTTTGATTCCGGCTTGGTTTCGGGTTTTGTCTCCGGCGCATTGATCTCCGCCGGTTTTGTTTCCCCGACGGGAGCGGCTTCGGCTGCCTCCGCCGCAACCGGGGTGAAATCCACCCATTCCAAAATCGCGCGCGTGGCGGCGTCCCCCTGGCGCTGGTTCATCTTGATGATGCGCGTGTAGCCGCCGTTGCGTTCCTTGAACGCGGGCGCGATTTCCTTGAACAGGATTTTCGCCGCGTCCTCCTGGTGCAGCCGCGCCACCGCGAGGCGGCGATCGTGAATGGTGCCGCTCTTGCCGAGCGTGACCATCTTTTCGGCGACGGAACGGGCGGCCTTGGCCTTGGCCAAGGTCGTCGTCACGCGCTTGTGTTCGATCAGGCTGCAAACCAGATTGGCGAGCATCGCGTTGCGATGTTCCGAGGTGCGGCCCAGCTTGGCCGTGCGCTTCAAATGTCTCATGGCAATTCCTTACTCCGCCTTCGGCTCTTCCTTTGGCGCTTCGAGCAGTCCCGGCTCCAAATTCATCCCGAGCGACAGGTTCAGGGCGGTCAGCTTGTCCTTGATTTCGTTCAACGACTTCTTGCCGAAGTTGCGATACTTGAGCATTTCCTGCTCGGTCTTCTGCGCCAACTGGCCGACGCTGGTGATGTTCGCGTTGTTCAGGCAGTTCGCGGCGCGGACGCTCAATTCGATTTCGTTGACGCTCATGTTGAGAAGCTTCTTCTTCTTCGTCATCTCCTCGTCCTGCTTGTCAACGGCCTCCTCGAATTCAATCGCGTTCTTGTCGTAAAGCGCAAATACGTCGAGATGCTTCTGAAGGACGACCGACGCCTGCGTGAGCGCGTCGTCGGGCGTGATACGCCCGTCCGTCCAGATTTCCAAAATCAATTTGTCGTAGTCCGTGCGGTTGCCGACGCGCGCGGCCTCGACGGCGTAACGCACGCGGGTCACCGGGGAAAAAATCGAGTCAATCGCCACGACTCCGATGGCCTGACCGGGCTTTTTGTTTTCGTCGCTGGGATAAAAACCGCGGCCGATTTTCACGGTCAATTCCATCTCGAACTTCTTTTTCTTGTCGAGCGTGCAGATGTGCTGGCCGGGATTGACCAGTTCGATGTTCTGGTTGAGCTGGATGTCGGCGGCGGTCACGGCGCCTTCCTTGTTCGCGGACAGGAGCAGCACCTGCTCGTCGCGGGAATGCGCCTTGAACTTGATTTTCTTCAGGTTCAAAACGATGTCGGTCACGTCCTCGACGACGCCGTCAATCGTGGCGAACTCGTGCATCGCGCCGTCCACCTTCAACGAGGTGATGGCCGCGCCTTCGAGCGACGAGAGCAGCACGCGGCGGAGCGAGTTGCCGACGGTGTGGCCGTAACCGGTTTCAAACGGGTCGGCGATAAATTTCGTGTAGGTGTCCGTGGCGGTGGCTTCTTCCTTCTGCAACCGCTTGGGCATTTCAAAACGTCCGAGTCTGACTGGCATATTTTCCTTTCAACAATTTTAATCTGACTTCCCCGGCTGATTTATTCCCGCGCCGGAAAAATCCGTGTAATTGTTTTTTTGGTTTGCTGTTTATCGGGAATAAAATTCGACCACCGCCTGCTCGTTGGCAATCGGCTGGATTTCGTCGCGGGTCGGGATGCGCATGACCGTGCCCTTGAACTCTTCCTTGCTCAACGACAGCCAGTCCGGCACCGCGCGGCTCGTGGAAACTTCCAAACCCTTGGTCGCGAGCTGGCGCGACACGCTGTTGTTCTTGACGACAATCACGTCGTTCACCTTCAGGGCATACGACGGAATGCTGACCTTGCGGCCCTTGACCGTGATGTGGCCGTGACAAACCATCTGGCGCGCGGCGGCGCGGGTGTTGGCAAAACCGAGATGAAAAACCACGTTGTCGAGGCGCGTCTCCAAAATCTGGAGCATCTGTTCGCCGGTGACGCCGCGACGGCGCAGGGCTTTTTCATAAACGCCGCGAAACTGCCTTTCCATCAAACCGTAATAATAACGGAGCTTCTGCTTCTCGATCAGGCCGAGGCCGTAATCGGTGTGCTTGCGGCGGGACTTCGGGCCGTGAACGCCTGGGCCGTAATTGCGGCGCTCCAGATATTTCGTCGGGCCGAAAATCGGAATTCCGAAACGGCGGCTGATGCGAACGCGGGGACCTGTGTAACGAGCCATAGAAATTTATGATTTACGATTTACGATTTACGATTTTTACACGCGGCGTTTCTTGCGAGGGCGGCAGCCGTTGTGCGGCACAGGCGTCACGTCCTTGATTGCGCTGATGTCGAGGCCGATGGCCTGCAACGCGCGGATGGCGGATTCGCGGCCGGAGCCGGGGCCTTTGACGCGGATTTCGACTTCCTTCATACCGTGTGCCATCGCCTGGCGGGCGGCGTCCTGCGCGACCTGCTGCGCGGCGTAGGCCGTGCTCTTGCGCGAACCTTTGAACCCCGCGCGCCCGGCGGTGGACCAGCCGATGAGGTTGCCGTGCATGTCGGTGATGGTGACTTGCGTGTTGTTGAATGTCGCCAGAATGTTCGCGATGCCGGAAACAATGTTCTTGGCGTGCTTCGCCTTGATGATTTTCTTGCCGGCGGCGTCCTCGCCCAACAGTTCGGCGGCGGTCAAAACAACCGGTGCCTCGGGTGCCTTGGCGGCTTCGCCCGTCGCCGCAGCCGGAGCTTCGCCGGCCGGCGCGGATTTTTTGGGCGCTTTTTCATTGTCCCCCGCCGGTTTATCCGCCGCGGGTTTGGCGGCGGGTTTATCCGCAGCCACGGCTTCGGGTTTTGCCTCTTTTTCTTTTTTCGGAGCGGCGGGTTTCTTTTTTGTTTCGTCGGCCATAACTAATTTCCAATCGTAATTCGCAAATCAAAAATAAATCAGTGGATGCCGGTCTTGGCGTTCGGGTTGCGCTGCACGCCGACGGTCTTGCGCGGGCCTTTGCGCGTGCGGGCGTTGGTCTGCGTGCGCTGGCCGCGCACGGGCAATCCGCGCAAATGGCGGATGCCGCGATAGCATTTGATGCCCTGCAACCGCTTGAGGTCCATGCCGATTTCACGGCGCAAATCGCCTTCGATGATGTATTTGCCTTCCTGGATCGCGTGGACGATCTGGGCGAGCTGCTGCTCGGTCAAATCCTTCGCGCGGACGGAGCGGTCAATATTTGCGCGCTCCAGAATTTCCAAGGCGTTGGTCGGGCCAATGCCGTAGATGTAGCGCAGCGCAATGTCTATGCGCTTGTTCGGCGGAACTTCCACACCAATGATGCGTGCCATAAATCAAATCAACCTTGCCGCTGTTTGTGACGTTTGTTCGAGCAAATGACCCGGATGACGCCGCGGCGGCGCACCACTTTGCAATGCTCGCACAGTTTTTTTACTGATGCTCTGACTTTCATTTTCTAAATCGTTTTTGTTTCAATCAAAATCCGCCCGATGCTCAAATCGTAAGGCGTCAACTGCAATTTCACCGTGTCGCCGGCATTCAATCCGGCAAAATTCTTTTTAGCCCGGCCCGCCACGAACGCCGTCAGGCGATGGCCGTTTTTCAATTCCACCCGGAACGTGCCGTTTGGCTTCGCTTCCATCACGAGACCTTCAACGCGGAAGGCTTCTTCTCCGGCCATGTCAAAATCTCCGGTTCGCCGTCGGTTATCAGAACGGTATGCTCAAAATGAGCAGATAGTGAACCATCTTGCGTGACCACTGTCCAGCCGTCTTTCAATATTTTTACGGCGGCCTGACCCGCGTTCACCATCGGCTCAATCGCGATCGTCATGCCCGCGCGCAGCTTGTCATTCATCTTCCGGTCCACAAAATTCGGCACTTGCGGCTCTTCGTGCATCGCGCGCCCGACGCCGTGGCCGACAAATTCCCGCACCACGCTGAACCCGTTGCCCTCGACGTAGTTTTGAACCGCGCGCGAAATATCCGTCACCCGGTTTCCCGGAACCGCCGCCGCGATGCCCACGTAAAGCGCGCGTTCCGTCACGTCCATCAACCGTTGCGCCACCACGCCGCAACCGCCCACCGCAACCGTGCGCGCCGTGTCGCCCACAAAACCCTTGTAAAACACGCCCACGTCAACGCTGACGATGTCACTAAAATTCAACTCCCGGTCCGTCGCCAGCCCGTGAACGACCTCGTCATTCACCGACAGGCACGTCTGGCACGGATATTTGCGATAGCCCAAAAACGCGCTTTTCGCCCCGTGCGCCCGGATGCGTTCCGCCGCAAAGTCATCCACCTGCCGTGTCGTCAGGCCGGGCCGCATAAACGCCGCGATCTCGTCCAAAACCGTTCCCGCCACCGCGCACGCCGGACGCATCAGCTTCAAGTCGTCCACGCTCTTAAGTTTTATTCCGGCCACAAAATGTCAGAACCGCCCGCGCAGCCGGCCTTTCTTCAAAAAGCCGTCATAGTGGCGCATCATCAGGTGCGATTCGACCTGCCGCATCGTGTCCAGCAAAACGCCGACCGTGATCAAAATGCTCGTGCCGCCGAAAAAGCTGGCCACCCGTTGATTGATGTCCATCACATCGGGCCTGGAAATGACAATCGGCAGTGTCGCGATAATCATCAGGAAAAATGCGCCCGCCAGGGTAATGCGGCTCATGGCCTTGTGCAGGTAATCGCTGGTCCCCTGCCCCGGTCGCACGCCGGGAATGTAGCCGCCGTTCTTTTTCAAGTCGTCCGCAATCTGGATTTCATTGAACTGCGTCGCCACCCAAAAATACGAAAAGAACAAAATCATCAGCGAGTAAATGGCGATATACAAAAACGAACCATAATTGAGCTGATTATACAGCCCGCGGAAAAATTCCTGAAGGAACGGCACTTTGACGTTGTTGGCAAAAAACTGGCAAATCGGCCCCGGAAACATCAGGATGGATTGCGCGAAAATGATCGGCATAACCCCGGAATAATTCACGCGCAACGGCATGAACGACGTTCCGCCGGCATACATTTTGCGCCCGACGGCCCGCTGGGCGTATTGCACCGGGATTTTCCGCTGCGCCTGTGTGACCGCGATGACGCCGCCAATGACCACCGCCGACAAAATGAGCAGCATAATGCCCGTGCCCATCAGATGGTGGGTCGGCTCGGCGCCGGGTGCGTGGCCGAACATATCCTTCAAGCCCGTGTAGGCGGTGGGCAGTCGCGCGATGATGCCGATGGTAATGACCAGCGACACGCCGTTGCCGATGCCGCGCTCGGTGATTTGCTCGCCAAGCCACATGAGCAGCATCGTGCCCGTTGTCATGATCAGCACCGTCTGGATGCGATACCACCAAATGTGATTTTCATCGAGGACGAGCGAACCTTGAAATCCAGAAAATATCTTGCCGGGATTTTCCCAGCCCATCGCAAAATACAATCCCTGTCCCAAACACAGGAAGACCGTCATCACCCGGCCGATCTGGATGATTTTGGCCCGCCCGCCTTCCTCGCGCGACAGCTTGCTCAACTGCGGGATGACCGCCGTCATCAATTGCAGGATGATGGTCGCGCTGATGTAGGGCATGATGCCCAGCGCGCCAATTGCGCAATTCCCATACGCGCCGCCGGCGAATGTGTTATACATGCCGAGCAGTCCGCCGTTGCCCTTTGAGTTTTCGTTGAAATAATCCGCCAGCGCTTTTCCGTCCAAACCCGGGATGGTGATGTAAGCCATCAACCGGCAAATCGCCAGCACCCCCAACGTGAACAAAATCCGGGATTTCAGCTCCGGAATTTTGAAGCAGTTGGCAAAAGTGTTGAAAATGTTGCGGAACATAGGTCAGCCCGGCTTCAGACTTTGGCCGGTGCGACAGGCTTGCGGCTGACGATTTCGCACGTGCCGCCCTTGGCTTCGATCTTGGTCTTGGCCGAGGCGCTGAACGCGCTCACGCTGACCGTCAGTTTTTTGGTCAGCTCGCCATCGCCGAGAATTTTCACGCCGGCGGCGCGTCCGTTGGCCAGGCCGATCGCGCGCAACGCCGCTTCATCAACTTTTGCGCCATCTTCAAACTTGTTCAATTCGCCAACGTTGACCGCGACGTATTGCGTTGTGAAACGGGCGTTGTTGAAACCGCGCTTGGGAATGCGGCGGATCAGCGGCATCTGGCCGCCTTCAAAGCCGATGCGGATGGAACTGCCGGAACGCGCGGTCTGGCCCTTGCCGCCGCGGCCCGAAGTTTTGCCGTGGCCGCTGGATTCGCCCTGACCGAGCCGCTTGCGGCGGTGCTTCGCGCCGGGACGGGGTTTCAAATCGTGTAGTCGCATAAAATGTTTGCCAATTGGATTATTGGATTTCTGGATGATTGGATTGAGGCCAAACGCATGGCGTTTGTTCCATCAATCCAGCAATCCATTTATCCATAAATCCTTAAAATTCATCAGGCATTGGCCGGAATTGCCTCCGGTGCCTTTGGTGTTTCAATTTTCTTAATCTCGATGCCGCGGCCCTTGTAAATGTCCGCGCGCAACCGCAAACTCAGCAGCGCCTTGAGCGTGGCCTTCACGACATTCGCCGCGTTTTTCGAGCCGAGCGATTTGGTCAAAATGTCCTTCACGCCGGCGGATTCCAGAACCGAGCGGACGGTTTTGCCGGCGATAATGCCGGTGCCGGGGGAAGCCGGGCGAAGCAAAACCTTTGCGCCGCCGTAAGTCGAATAAATCTCGTGCGGAATCGTCGCGTCTTTGAGCGACACGGAAACCATCTGGTTGCGCGCGAGTTCGCCGCCGCGGCGGATCGCGTCCGCAACTTCGCCGGCCTTGCCGAGCGCGTAGCCGACCCGGCCTTTTTTGTCACCGACCACGACGAGCGCGCTGAAATTGAAACGGCGGCCGCCCTTCACGACTTTCGCGGAGCGGTTGATATACACGACCTTCTCGACCAGCTCCTCGGAAGGAGTGCCATCAAAATTGATTTCCGGCGCGTCGGCGGGTTTGCGGCGACCGCGACCGCGCGGGCCGCGTTGCTCGCCACCTTGTCCGGGTTTGGTGAATTCTGCCACGATGTTTTCTTTGGTTTCTGGTTAAAATTTGAGTCCGACCGCGCGCGCCGCCGTTGCCAGCGTCGCCAGCTTGCCAAGGACCGTCACGGGTTTGCCGTCCTTGCCCTTGCTTTTCGACCAGTGATAGCGCATGCCGGCACGGTCAAACACGACTTCCTTGATGCCCTTGGCGAGCGCGGCTTCCGCCGCCAGCTTGCCAATGACTTTTGCGCTGCTCACGTTGGCCGCGAGTTTTTCGCGGTCGGGCGTGCTCTTGCTGGTCGTCGAGGTCGCGGCCAGCGTCACACCGGCGGCGTCGTCAATGAACTGGACGTGGATGTTTTCGTTCGTGAAGCAGACGCTCATGCGCGGACGATTCTTCGTGCCGCTGACTTTTTTGCGGATGCGCCACCGGCGGAGCTGCTTCAACTGATGTTTTTTTTGCGTTCTCATCTCAATGCCCACGGGTTTGGCCGTGGAATCAAATTGTTACTGGACGGTCTTGCCTTCCTTGCGCTGGACATGTTCGCCGACGTAACGGACGCCCTTGCCTTTGTAAGGTTCCGGCGGATAAAAGGCGCGCAGTTCCGAGGCGACCTTGCCCACCAGCATTTTGTCCGGGCCTTCAATGGTCAATTTGGTGTTTTCCTCGACCGTCACCTTGACCTGATCGGGAATGTTGTAATTGATCGGGTGGGAATAGCCGAGCGCCATGTTCACGACCTTGCCTTGGACTGCGGCCTTGAAGCCGACGCCCTGGATTTCGAGCTTCTTGACGAAGCCCTCGGTCACGCCCAGAACCATGTTGTTGACCAGCGCGCGGCTCAAGCCATGCAGCGCCTTCGCCTGCGCGTCATCGCCATCGCGGCTCACGACGATCTTGCCGTCGGAAACCTTCAGGCTGGTGCGCTTCGGCAATTCCCAGTCGAGCCTGCCTTTCGGCCCCTCGACCAGAACTTTCTGCCCTTTAACTTCCACCTTCACCTTCGGCGGAATGGCAATCGGTTGTTTTCCAATTCGCGACATAAAATAAATTTTACCAGACTTGACAGAGCAGTTCGCCGCCGAGATTTTTCTTTTTCGCCTGCGCGCCGGTCATCACGCCCTCGGGCGTGGACACAATCGAGACGCCCATGCCGCTCAACACGCGCGGGATTTCCGTGGAGCCAACGTAACGGCGCAAGCCGGGCCGGCTCACGCGCTTGAGGCCCTCAATCACGTTTTTCTTGCCGTGATATTTGAGGCGGATTTTGAGCTTCTTGATCACGTTGCCTTCGACGGCCACGTCGGCGACATAGCCTTCGCTCTTCAAAATTTTCGCTACACTTTCCTTCATCCGCGAGTGCGGCAATTCCACCGCCGGCAGCAACGCCCGGCCGGCGTTGCGGATGCGGGTCAACATGTCTGAAATCGGATCGCTCATATCAAATCATTGTCTTTGTCATTCTACCAACTACCAACTGGCCTTCGTCACGCCGGGAATCAAACCGTTCAACGCCGCCTCGCGGAAAGTCAGGCGCGACACGCCGAACTTGCGGAGGTAGCCGCGGCGGCGGCCGCTAAACGCGCAGCGGTTCACCAACCGCACCGGGCTGGCGTCGCGCGGCAGCTTGGCGAGGCCGGCATAATCACGCTTCGCCTTCAACTCGGCGCGGACGGCGGCGTATTTCTTCACCGTTTCCACCTTGCGCTTGTTGCGCTCTTTCCATGCTTTCTTGGCCATAAAATTATTTCACTTCCGCTTTTGCTTCAGGTTTGACTTCGGCGGCGGCCTTGACCGGCGCTTCCTTCGCCTCGGCAAACGGAAAACCCATCATCTTCAACAACTCCAGCGCCGCGGCGTCGTCCGGGGCGCTCGTCACAATCGTGATGTCCATGCCCTGCGTCCGCTTAATCTTGTCCAGCTCGATTTCCGGAAAAATTGTCTGCTCGGCCACGCCGAACGTGTAATTGCCACGCCCGTCAAACTTGCGCGGCGACAAGCCGCGGAAGTCGCGGATGCGCGGCAGCGCCGTGGCGACCAGCCGGTCGAAAAATTCATACATCGCGTCCTGGCGCAGCGTCACACGGCAGCCGATGGGCACGTTCTCGCGCAGCTTGAAATTGGCGATGCTGTGGCGCGACTTGCTGATGGCCGCCTTGCGGCCGGTGATCAGCGACAAATCCTTCGCGGCGTCCTCGATCGCGTTCTTTTCCAGCGACGCGCTGACGCCCATGTTCACGACAATTTTCTCCAGTTTCGGAACCTGGTGGACGTTCGCGTAGTTGTGCTTCTGCTTCAGGGCCGGCACCACTTCGCTTTTGTATTTTTCGTAAAGTCTGGCTTTCATTTTTCAAGGTCACGGATTGGGCCGTGACGGAATTCTCAAGTTGCCGCCGCCGGTTGTTCCACCTGCTCGGCTTTTTTCACATTCGAGATGTGAATCGTCCCCTCGCGCTCGACAATCGCGCCCTGCGGATGCTCCTGGCTCTTGCGCGTGTGGCGCTTGATCATTTGCAGGCCCTCGACGATGACGCGCTGCTTTTTCGGCGACACGGCGATGATTTTGCCGCGCTTGCCTTTTTCCTTCCCGGCCAGCACGACGACTTCATCGCCTTTTTTAACATGACACTTCATAAAATTTTCAAATCACTTCCGGCGCGAGCGAAATTATCTTCATGAACTTCTTGTCGCGCAGCTCGCGCGCCACCGGCCCGAAAATGCGCGTGCCCTTCGGGTTCTCTTCCGCGTCAATGATGACGCAGGCGTTGCGGTCAAAGCGCAGATACGAGCCGTCGTTGCGGCGGATGATCTGCCGCGTGCGGACGATCACCGCGTTGTGAACCTCGCCCTTTTTCACCTGGCCGTCCGGCGCGGCGTCCTTGATGTGAACCTTGATGACGTCGCCGATGCCGGCATAACGCTGGTTGCGGCCCAACACGCCGATGTTCCAGGCAATCTTGGCACCGGTGTTGTCCGCGACATCCAAACTGGATCGAACTTGCAACATAAAATTAAATCAGGCCGCCACGGTTTCTTCCACGCCGCGCTCGACAACTTCAACCAGTTGCCAGCGTTTCAACTTCGACATCGGGCGCGTCTCGACGATGCGCACGCGGTCGCCCGGCTTGGCCTCGCCCTTTTCGTCGTGGGCGTAAAATTTCTTGTAAGCGGTGACAATCTTCTTGAACTGCGGGTGCGGATAACGGCGCTGCACGCGCACCACGATGGTCTTGGCCATCTTGCTCGGAAGGACTTCGCCGACGCGTTCCTTGCGCTTGCCGCGCGCCTCCACATTTTTAATTTCTTCAGCCATACAAAAATTTATGCCGCCTTCGTCTTGTTCCGCAGTTCCGAAATGCGCGTTTCGAGCCGCGCGATGTCCTTGCGCAGGACGCGCAGGCGCGCCGGCTTTTCAAGCTGCGCGCTCGCCTGCTGGAGACGCAGATTGAACATCTCGTGCCGGAGATCGCGGCTCTTGGCCGCCAATTCCACCAGCGTCATGTCTTTCATTTCCGAAAACTTCATAAAAACTTTTTTGCAGCGCCGGGCCGGCGGCCCGACAGTTGGCGCACAGCGCCAGCGCTACATTTATCTGCTCATGTGATGCCGCGAAATAAACTTGGTTTTGATCGGCAGCTTCGTCGCCGCCAGGCGCAACGATTCGCGCGCCTCCACTTCCGTGATGCCGTCCACTTCGATCAGCACGTTCGCCGGACGGATGACCGCCACCCAGCCTTCCAGGGGCGCCTTGCCCTTGCCCATGCGTGTTTCCAGCGGCTTCTTCGTGTAGGACTTTTGCGGGAAGACGCGGATCCACATCTTGCCCTTGCGCTTCATGTTGCGGGCCACCGCCACGCGCGCGGCCTCAAGCTGCTTCGTGTCCATCCAGCAGCGCTCCAGCGCCATCAATCCGTATTCGCCGAACGCCACCGTATGGCCGCGCCGCGCCATGCCCTTGCGGCTGCCGCGGTGCATCTTGCGATACTTCACTCTTTCAGGCATCATCGGCATAACAAAATTCCTGTTCTAAAAAATTAAATCAATTTGCCGGCGCGGCCGCGGTTTCGGCAGCCTGCTCGGTTTTCTTTTGCGGCTTGTTTTCACCCTTGCAAATCCAGCACTTGACGCCGAGTTTGCCGTAAAGCGTCCGCGCCTCGGCGAAACCGTAGTCAATGTTCGCGCGCAGCGTGTGCAGCGGCACGCGGCCCCAGTGATATTGCTCGACCCGCGCGAGTTCCGCGCCGCCCAAACGACCGGCACAGCGTATCTTGATTCCCTCCGCGCCAAAATCTTTCGCCGTCTGCAAAGCCTTCTTCATCGCACGGCGGAACGACACGCGCCGTTCAAGCTGCAAGGCAATGTTTTCCGCGACCAGTTGCGCCTCGATTTCCGGCGACTTGACCTCGACGATGTCCACATAGACTTCCTTGCCGGTCTTCTTGCTCAATTCCTCCTTGAGCTTATCAATTTCCGAGCCTTTGCGGCCAATCACCACGCCCGGACGCGCCGTCATAATCGTCACGCGGCAGCGGCTCGCGGCGCGCTCGATCAAAATCCTCGGCACGGCGGCGGCGTCGAGTTTCTTCTTCAGCAGGTCGCGGATTTCGCGGTCTTCAGTCAGGAGCGCGCCGAACTCCTTCTTCCCGGCATACCACTTGGAGCGCCAGTCCTTGTTGACGGCGACGCGCAGACCGATTGGATTTGTTTTTTGGCCCATGGAATTATTCGTCGGACAAGGTGATTTTGACGTGGCAGCGGCGCTTGATGATGGGTCCGGCCGAACCGCGCGCCTTGGGAGTGAACCGCTTGAGGCTGGTCGCCGTCCCCGCAACCGCCTCTTTGATTCGCAAACTTTCCGGCTTGAGCTTGTTGTTGTTCTCCGCGTTGGCGATGGCGGATTTCAAAGTCTTGGCGACCACCCGCGCGCCCTTGCGCGGGACCACCGCCAGCACCGCCTGCGCCTGCAACGCCGGCAGGCCTTGAATCTGCCGCACCACCTCGCGCATCTTTTGCGCGGACATTGGAATGTTTTTTTGGATTGCGAAAACTTCCATAAAATTATTTGGCCTCCACCTTGGCCGTGTGCGCGCCGTGCTTCTTGAAGATGCGCGTCAGCGAAAATTCACCGAGCTTGTGGCCCACCATGTTTTCCGTCACAAACACCGGCTGGAAAATTTTCCCGTTGTGAACCGTGAACGTCAGGCCGACGAAATCCGGCGTGATGGTCGAGCGCCGCGACCACGTCTTGATGGGCGTCTTCTGATTCGTGCTCTTCGCCTTCTGGATTTTTTCCAGCAGGTGCAAATCCGCAAACGGGCCTTTTTTAATCGAGCGTCCCATAGATTATTTGGTCTTGATTGGCAATCCATTGCGGCGGACCACAATGAAACGGTTTGAATACTTGTATTTCACGCGCGTCTTGCCGCCCTTGGCCACCTTGCCCCACGGCGACATCAACTGCTGCCAGCCGCCGCCGGACTTCGCCTTGCCCTGTCCACCGCCGTTCGGATGGTCCACGGGATTGCGCGCCACGCCGCGCGAGATGCCGCGATGACCGCGATGCTGGGTGCGGCCAGCCTTGCCCAAAATGATATTCTCGTGTTCCGTGTTGCCAACCTGGCCAATCGTCGCATAGCACTCTTCATGCACCTTGCGGATTTCGCCGGACGGCAGACGAATCTGCGCGTAACCCTCGTCGCGCGACATCAGCGTCGCCGCGCCGCCCGCCGAACGCACCACCTGGCCGCCGCGACCGGGCGTCAATTCCAGATTGTGAATCGCCGTGCTGACGGGAATCGCCTTGAGCGGAAGGGCATTGCCGATTTCCGGCGGAGCCGTCGGACCGCTTGAAATTTTAAGACCCACCTTGATGCCGACCGGGGCGATGATGTAACGCTTCTCGCCGTCCGCGTATTGCAGCAGCGCCAGACGCGCCGAGCGCATCGGGTCATATTCAATCGCCGCGACCGTCGCCTCCACGCCGTGCTTGTTCCGCTTGAAATCCACGAGGCGGATTTTCTGCTTGTGCCCCTTGCCGATGCCGCGCGCCGTGACGCGACCATAATGGTTGCGCCCGCCGGTCTTCTTGCGAATCTCGACCAGCGACTTCTCCGGCGTCGTTTTCGTAATGTCGCTAAAGTCCGCGATCGTGATGTATCGCGTGGACGGCGTTAGCGGTCTAAATGTTTTAACTGGCATAATTCCAAAAGTTTTGTCAGCAACTTCGAAGTCGGCAGGCCATCATTCCTGTCCCTGCGGGGAATCAGTTATCGGTCTGCAAACATGCTGTCCCTCCGGCCTTTCGGGCGAAGAGGAGCGCTGAAAATATCAAATGCGCGCCGCCGCGCAAGCTCTTTTTTAAAAAATTTTGGGACTCGCTATTTGAGCAAGGAACAGCTAAATTAACCCTGCATGACGGCCTTGCTGGCACATTTAGAAGGGAAAGTGCTTGTTCCTGATTCGCCGGTGAAACTTCCGGTGAACCAGCCGCTGAAAGTCTCCGTTTCAACTGTCGAAACCAACGACGCCGAAGACGACATGAACGAAGGCGCGGGGCTGCGCGCCGCATCAAAAAACCCTTCCTTCGATTTCCTGCGCGACGAATCCGACTTCTACCATTCCACCGATGGCAAACTATTTGTCGCGTAGCAACGAAAGCCGATGTAGCAGCGGACGTGAGTCCGCTCATTCTCCTCAGGCAATAGTAATAGCAAAAGCCGGCTCAGCCGGCTGCTACGATGGTGAACGGCGATTTTTCCAAAAATAATCTGTTCGCTTTCCGGGTTGGCGTCCATTTATGAATGGATGATGGATATTGGATGAACTGATGACGACGGGCTCCGACTTGACACTGTGTCACACCTGATTAACCTCTCCACATGACCTTTGAAAAACAATTCTCCCGTCATTTTTTCAAACTCGCGCGTCAGATTTTTCTATGCGGATTCATTGCAAGCATGGCGTGCGTCGCCGCCGCAGCAGACGCGCCGGCAAAACTGGTGATCGTCAACGCGGTTTACGGCAATTTGTCCGACGCGGCGGCCACCACCAACGTCACAACGATAGTCGCCGCATTGGTGGATGGCGACACGCTGGATATGCATCCAAACAACGACATTTTTGGCGGAGACCCGGCCCCCAATGTTATCAAGCAGCTCAAGGTGGATTATACAATTGATGGAGTAGCCGGCACCAAGAGCGCTCATGAAGACGGCAGATTGAGGATTTCAGCCAACGTCAATCCGGCCAAAAAATCCCGGCTGGTAATCGTCAAGGCGGTTTATGGCGATCTGCCGAAGGGCAACGCCAGCGACTTCACCTCTGACGTCGCGGAGATGGTTGAGAACGATGCGCTTGAAGTGACAGCGAACAACGGAACCTTCGGCGACCCGGCATTCGGAAAAGTCAAGAAACTCCGTGTTGATTACACGTTTGACGGCTGGAAGAAATCCATAACTATAGGGGAAAACGAGTCGCTGAAAATCTCCCCAAGCGTCGAGCAAGCACAGAATCGGAAGCGGATCTTGTTTTTCTTCCCCTGGATTGCCTCCGGCATTCTGGCTGTTTCCGCCGTCGTGGTGGCTGCGGTGCTGCTGACAAGAAAATGGAAGAAAGCCGGGAATGAGGCTGGCTGCTGATCTTCGTCGGCATTTTCAAAAATTCGCCGGCAGCAATGAAGCTTTGCCCTAGTAATGGTGAAACACGCTGGCAATCAGCAACAGTTCAGGATGGGCTGCGGAAAGCTTTGGCAAAACCACGCGGATGCGCGAACGGTAGGCGGAAAGTTTTTCGCAAAACGGCCGGAGGTCTTCCGTCTTGTGCCAGTGCAGCTTGTTCAAGTCCAGCACTAGCCGGCTCTTGCTCCGCGCGAGTGAATCGCGAATACGCTGGCCCAATCCTTCGGCGTCCTTGCGTGAAAGCGCGCCTTCCAACCGCATCCAGACCTGCTGCCGGGCATGCTGCAATTCGACTTTGACGGAGAAGTTCGGGATGGGATGCTTTTTCTGGAATTCTTCCCACAAATCAAACGCGCTCCAGCTTTTTTCCGGCAGGCGATACGTCGTCCGCTGCAATTTCGGATGCTGGAAAAGGTCGAGCTTTAATGTGAGGCCCGTCCACAGCGCCGCGCCCACGGCCATGACGGACTTTAACTTTTGCGCGAACGCCGGTTGTCCAAGCTCCGCGTGGATGCGCTGCTCCAGATCACCAATCCATTTCCGGATGGTTTTATTCGGGCCGAGCAACCTGCCCGCGAGAAAGACCGGATATGCAAAGCGCAATTCATTGGCGAAGTAATCCGCCTTCTGCCGCAAAACCGGATTCGGCGAGTCCTTGAGCTTGAGGTAGCCGAGGAACCGGGTTTCCAGCGTGCGGTAAATGCTGGGGCCGAGCCGCTGAAAATCCTGCTCGAAACACCAGGTCTGGATGTTCTCAATCTGCTTCGGCGAGAGCGTCGGATGTTTCATCATCGTCTGAAACCCATCCGCGCGCCGGTAAAACAAATCTTTGTCGGTGGTGTAAATGTCATGCAGCAGGTTTTCCTTGATGACACGTTCGTGAAACGGCGTGCCCGGCACCGGCCCGTAAATCAAATACTGCCCGAGCGCCGGCTTGAGCTTCATCAATCCGTCCAGTTCCTGCGCGACGATTTCCGGCGTCTGATAATCAAACCCGATAATCATCGAAGCCAGCACCGTGATGCCGTGCTCGCGGAATTCGGTGAGAATCTCGTCCACAGGCCGGCCCTGCTGCTTGGCGTAACCCGACCGCGTGCCTTCGTAGCCGATCCAGAAACCGTCAATGCCCATCTCCAGGATTTCTTCCACCTTGTATTGGCTGATGGCCTTGATGCTGGAGAACGCGAAGATCGAAAGCCGTTTGCCGCCCGCCAAAACGCATTCGCGGAATTCCATCGCGCGCTTTTTGTTCAACAGAAAATCCTCGTCAATAATCAGAAACACCAGGCTCGGATCGAGATCGTGATAGCGTTCCACCACGTTGTAAATGTCGCGCCCGGTCGGCAGCAGCTTGATGTGCTTGCGCGAAAAGAAATGCGACGTGCAGCAGAAATCGCAGCCGTTCGGGCAGCCTAAGCCGGCGAAGATTTTTCCCGTGCCGGAGACTTTCCAGCCGAACACCTTCAGCCAGCTCACGATGAGCGGGTGTTTATACGGCATTGGAATTTCCGGTTCACCCAGCAGCCGGCGGAAATAGGCCACGCCTTCCTCGCGGCAGATGAAGTCCGCATACGGCTTGAGCACGTCATCCTTCAACACCGTGCCGTAGCCGCCGAGCACAATCTTGCTGTTCGGCGCGTATTTGCGAATGAGCGCGACCATCTCCTTCATCTTGTGCATCAGCGCCATGATGAACGAGATGCCCACATAGTCGTAGCCCTTCTTGAGTTCCTTGATGAATTCACGCTTGGACGGGTATTGCAGCACGACGGTCGGTGCGTCGAGATTCTCGGCGATGTAATCCAGCCCGAAAAAGACGTTCACCGTGCGCGGGCTGAAAATGCCCTGTGCGCGTGTGACCTGGCGGTAAAGCAACTCGTAGCCGACAGACGGCGCGTCGCCGTATTGCGGTCCCATCGGACGACAGACACTGGTCAATAATACTGTTTTGCTCATGGATATCGAAATTGATTCCCGGACTAGGTGAAATCGCTGCTCTGCTCCTCGAACGAGGCGTGATCGGACGGTTGAACCTGGCTGCGATTAATGTCTGCCCAAACCCATGCGAAGTCAAAAGCAGATTGCATTTATTTAGCCTGCCGACATAAACGTTTCTTGCTCATCAAATGCCAACGGAGTGCCAGCCGTTCTCGTTCAATGCCGGAATTGAATCTGCTTGCTAGCTTTGGCCAGACGCTTTTCCCAATCGCCCTGATGCGCCAGTGGGTCGGCATCCGTGCCCCAGAGCTTTTTCATGATTTCACGCTGCGGTGCAAACGGACACTTCGCCTTCGGATTTTTGAAGGCGTCCTCCATCTCGCGCAAGGCCAGTTGCGCGCCGGTCATCACCGTCGTTTTTGCAAACTGCGCATTCAGCTTGTGCGCCGCGTCGTCGAGCGCGCCCCAGCGTTCCGCGTCGGTGCGGCCCCACAACGTCGGCTGCGTGTCCAGCCGCGCGAGGTTCCAGAACGCAATGCGGATTTGCCGCACGGGTTTGAATTGATCGTCCATGATGCCGCGAAAAATTTCCTCCAGCGACGTGTTGATGATTGAATTCTGAAACTGCGGATGTTGAAAACGGTGCGAGCCGCCAACCTCGCTGAAGTCGTCGAACCGGATGGTCAGGCTCATCTCGCGCGCCTGCAACTGCTCGCGGCGCAACTGGCCGACCAGCCGCGTCGTTTCGCTCAACGCGAACGTCAGCGCCGCCTCGTAATCCGGCTCGTCGTAAGGCAGCGTCGTGTTGCTGGAAATCGTCGTGCGGTCCTTCACTTCCAGCAGCAGCGGCTCGTTCCACAGGCCATTCGCGAACAGCCAAAGCTGCGTTCCCCAAATTCCAAATTTCTGTTTCAACAATGTCGAGGGCAGTTTTGCGACGTGACCAAACGTCATTGCGCCCAGCGCGGCCAGCGCGCGCTGGCGGTTTTTGCCGATGCCGGAAAGCTCGCGCACGGAGCGATCCTTCAAAAATTCCTTTTCCTCGCCCGATTTGATTTCGATGAAACCGGGCTTGGCTGCGTCGGTCGCCAGCTTGGCAAGCCGCGAGGAATTGGCAAGGCCGGCGGACACGGGAATGTCCACTTCTCGCGCAATCCGGTCGCAGATTTCGCCGACGTATTTTTCCGGCGTGGTGTTGCGCCAGATGACGCGGTCCATCGTCGTGAAATCGAGGAAGCCCTCATCAATCGAAATGGGCACGAGCGTCGGCGAATACTGCTCCAGCACATGGAACATTTTTGCCGAGATGTCGCGGTAGGCGTCGTAGTGCGGCCGGCACAGAACGCCGCGCGGGCAAAGCCGTTTCGCCTCAAAACACGCCATGCCGGTTTTGATGCCGAACTTTTTGGCCAGCCGGTTGGCCGCGATGACAATGCCATCCCCTCGCCGGCCGCCGCCGACCCAGACGGGAGTGTCCTGCAAATTTCTTC
>Ga0224557_1000936_pt1 | contig 29990 bp, 26 predicted proteins | sample 714S31014metaG_FD_180677 | JGI IMG/M metagenome (GOLD analysis project Ga0224557, IMG submission 180677) | Peat soil microbial communities from Stordalen Mire, Sweden - 717 S3 10-14 | ecosystem: Environmental > Terrestrial > Soil > Wetlands > Peat | place: Sweden: Norrbotten County, Stordalen... | reverse complement strand
TTGATCCGGGCTGTAAACCTTGAATCGCGACATACTTCTCTTGTCGCCTAAAACCGATGTGAATTACAAGTAGCTTGTGTAGTTCTCACGCAGACACTTCAGCCCCTGCTAAGTTCGCACTACTGCACGCGCCTTTTTCCGCAGCCTGGGCAGCCCCTGAGGGATGTTCTGCACTGGTTGGATCTCATTTAAGCAACCAGTTCTAGGGATTTGGAAATTACAGAGCCGCCGGATCACAGCGCCTCGTCCCTTAACAAAGAATCCCGTAATAAGCGACTAGCAATCAGGAGCTTGGGGCCGGCGGTTTGGCGGGTGGCGTAAGCACGAACCCTTTGCGCACCAGGGCAAAACCCTGTTGCGGCAGTTCGGCCTGAAGAAGCTGATTTTCGGGACCGGAGAAGATGTCTGTGTTGGTTCCGGCGATGGTGGCGACGAGATGGTGAACGGTGATGGGCTCGCCGTCGAGCGTTCCCTGCTCGTCAGCGTAAGTGGCCAGTTGAATGGGATTGACTGAAGCCGACGCTGTGCCGGACTGCTTCGGCAGGATGGCCCAGAGATCCCGGTTGTTGTTGCTGACGCCGAGAGCGAGCAGGGTTTCAAGCGCGCCGGGGTCGAAGTCGGCGAGGAAGACGGCGGCTGCGTGCGCGTCAAGGCGTGTTGTGGCGCTGCGGCCACCAGCGGAGATGTTGAGCAGCAATTGTGCTTGATCGGGCGCGGCGGTTACGTTGACGGCCTCGCCGTTGACGATTGCGCTCAGTTGGACGTGGTGGAGCTGGTTGGCGGCTGAGAGGCTCTCAGTCTTCGAGAGAGCGTAGTCGAGTCCGGTCATGGAGACGCGCACCAGCGAGGTGGAGTCGTATCCGTCCTTAGTGGCTGTGAAGTTGAAGCTGGCCGTGCCCACGGGGTGGCCGAGTTTCGACACCTCAAAGCTGGCGGACTGGGCAGCGGCCGAGGCTGAGGCAAAAGCGAGAGAACCGGCGGAACATACCAGAAAAGCAAAGCGACGCATCCGAGTTTTTCCCATCAATGACTAGTTAGACACGAATTCGACAAAACGGTTGCATGGTCGACAGGCCTGGTTTGGTTGGGTAAAGCAGAAATCCGGTTGCCGCGAGGCTGGCACTTCCACGCGCCGCGGCCTGGGTGCGCTGAATCCGCCGGAATGCTAAGCTTCGAAAGTCATTTGTCGGCGTGGAGGTAAAAGGCATGGAACGTGAGGGAATGAAGGATTCGGCGCCCGAGGCACGAAGGCATTTGTTTTACGAAACCTCTCACTCCCCTTCGCTCGTCGACCTGGTGGGGTACGAGAAGGCCAAGGACATTGTCGATTTCTGCTTCATTGCCAGCCCCTATTACCCGACTGCCGCGATGATGGAGGACATGCAGCGGAATCTTCCCAACCTGATCAAGTCGTACCCTTCGAACAGCGCGAAAACCAGCCAGAAAAATCTGGCATCGGTGTTAAATGTGAATCCGGAGAATTTGATCATCGGTAACGGAGCCACAGAGCTGATCGTGCTGATCAATACGCTGCTCATCAACCGGATTGCGGTGCCGGTGCCGACCTTTGGCGAATACATTGAAAAGCTGCGCGACTATCGCGACGCGGAACTGTTTAGGCTCGATCCGGATGAGCAATATCAATTGCGGCTCAATGAGTATCTGACCTGGGTCCGGCGAAAAAATCTGAGTGCATTGCTGGTCATCAACCCCGGCAATCCCACCGGCCAGCTCTTCTCCCGCGAGGAGATGGTCGATTTTCTCGAGCAGACCAAGGATCTCGAACTTGTGATCGTGGACGAGTCATTCATTGACTTCGCCGGCGAGGAGGTTCCGAGTCTTCTTCCGGTGGCCTACCGCTATTCCAATCTGCTCATCGTACGAAGCGTAAGCAAGCATTGCGGCGTGCCCGGACTGCGCATCGGGTACTGCTATTCCGGCAATCTGTACCTTTTGAATCGCCTGCGTCGGTTTATTCCCACGTGGAACCTGAACAGCGTGGCGCAATATTTTCTGTCGTTGCTGCCTTCGACGGATGCTGATTACCAAGAGGCGCGGAAACGGTTGATCGGCGACGTGCGCTGGCTTTATAACGCTCTGAAGGAAACGCCGCATCTCGAGGCGTATCCGACCGGCGCCAACTTCGTGCTGTGCAAAATCACCAGCGGGCTCACGGCTGCTGAAGTGCAGGCGAAGCTGCTGACCGAGCACATGATGTATGTACGCGACTGCTCAAACAAGACGGGCATGGATCGCTACCACATCCGCATAGCCTCGCAGGGCCACGACAAGGACGAGCGGCTGGTGGAAGCGCTACGCGCGCTCGTCCACTAAACGTCGCTAAGACAAAACTCTTACTTGAGGAATTGAATGAATCGTCCCACCGTCCTTGTCGTCACGCGGCGCATGATGCGCAAGAATCGCGTCATCGACTATCTCGGCGAAATCCATTTCGAGTTCCTGATGAAAATGCGCATTCTGCCCGTCATGGTTCCCATCGCGCAGGGCGCGCTCCAGTGTCTGCCGCAGTACATGGAAGGCATGAGCGGCCTTCTGCTGGTCGAAGGGGACGACGTTGAACCGACGCGCTACAAAGCGGAAAAGGCCAACTTTACATATCTGGAAAAAACAAATCCGTACAAGGATGAAATGGAGATCCGTCTCATCCGCCACGCCCTGCGCCATGGCCTTCCCATGCTCGGCATCTGCCGCGGAGCGCAGTTGATCAATGTGGTGTGCGGGGGCACGCTCCATGGCGACGTGCAAAAAGAAAAGGGCTCAGAGCGGAAACATATCGACCATACACCCCATCACTACGACACCTATCGCCACCCCGTGACGCTTGTTGACGGCACCCCGCTGAGGCGCTGGTACGGACAAAGCGAGCTCAACGTCAACAGCTACCATCACCAGGGCATTCGCGACCTCGCCTCGCGCTTCAAGCCGATGGCGTACGCGGATGACGGGCTGATTGAGGCGTACTACGACCCGAAGGCGGACTTCCTGGTCGGGCTGCAGTTTCACCCGGAACGGATGCTCGAGGAGTACGCCGGAAATTCGCGCGTATGGAAGGCATTCGGCGCGGCAGTCAGGAAGAATGGCCGCTTGGCTCCGAAGAATCCGGCCCCGAAAAAGTAAGTGCCTCACCCCTGATTCAGAGATGAGGCACTGTTGGATCCGTTGGGCCCGTTTATGGGCCAGCAAAACCGCCCGGCCTGTATTTACCCCTTGGCCTTGGCGAAGCGCTTGTTCACCTCTGCCCAGTTCACGACGTTCCACCATGCGGCCAGGTAGTCGGGACGGCGGTTCTGGTACTTGAGGTAATAGGCGTGCTCCCAGACGTCGTTGCCGAGAATGGGATAGAGGCCCTGCGAAAGAGGCGAGTCCTGGTTGGGCGTGGTCATGACCGTAAGCTTTCCGCCCTTGAACACCAGCCAGCCCCAGCCGGAGCCGAACTGTTTGGCGGTGGTCTCGTTGAAGGTCTTTTTGAAGGCTTCGAAGTCGCCGAAATCGGCCGAAATCTGGCTGGCGATTGCGCCCGTGGGCGCGCCACCCATCCCCGGTCCCATCAGGGTCCAGAACATGGTGTGGTTCGAGTGCCCGCCGCCGTTGTTGCGGACAACGCCGCGGATGTCTTCAGGAACGGCGGCCAGATCGCTGATGAGGTCGTCAACGGACTTCGCGGCCAGCGTGGGGTGGTTGGCCAGTGCGTTGTTCACGTTGGTGATGTAAGTCTGGTGATGCTTGTCGTGGTGGAGCTTCATCGTTTCAGTGTCGATGAAGGGTTCAAGAGCAGCATAGTCGTAAGGCAGCGGTGCCAGTTCATAAGCCATCGGGGAAATTCCTCCGTTCGAATTGTAAAGCCAGGGGTCAGTGGTCAGTGAACAGTGGTCAGTGAACAATGGACCTTGGACAGTGGATAGTGAAAGTGTGCGGCTGAGACATTCAGCGGCCTGAAATTCAACAATGCCATGAGATTTTCACATGGGTCGGCAGAACCTTCAGTATAAGTTGATGCAAAAGATGGCTTGAGGGGTGCATGAAGCGAGGAACGAGGGGCGAGCGTACGAGGAAATGACCGGTCGATGCATTGGTTGTGCGCTTTTGAAGAGAATCGGCGGAGGCAGGGAAACCTTTGAGGGGTTCGGGACATCGATAGAATGGGCGGCGACTGGGCGCTGGCCTGCGCGGAGCTGGAATTTGTGCCGCGCACTTCCCCGTTTTGCTCCCGGAACAGAGACGACGAAGAGAACAATCAGCAGAAGACGGCCGGCAAATCCAACCGGACAAGGAAAAGTTGCGTGCAACGATGAGCGACATGGCAGATTACCTTTGGCTTGACCAGCAGGGCGAAGCGTTTGGCGCGCCCGGCCTGGAGCCGCGCTGGACTTCAAGCGTGAAGGATGCGGTGGGCACGGCGTACTCGGCATCCAGCCGAATCTGGTTCACCTGCTCGCACGGAGTTCTGAACGAGGTCTACCACCCCACCATCGACCGCGCCCAGGTGCGCGATATGGAATTCCTGGTCACCGACGGCGAGACATTCTTCCACGAAGAAAAGCGCGACTTGGAATCGACGTTTGAATACGTCGACGCTGAAGCGCTGGGCGTACGCTACATCAACCGCGATCCCCAGGGCCGCTACCAACTAACCAAGGAAATCATCTGCGACCCGCACCATAGCGTGGTGCTCACGCGCGTCCGGCTCGAGGGGCACCCCGATCTGTTGCCTCGGCTCAAGGTCTATGCGCTGCTGGCGCCGCATTTGGACAACGGCGGGGCGGGCAACTCCGCGCGAGCACTCGACCTTGCCGGACACAAAGCACTGCTTGCATGGAAGGATGGCTGGTCGCTGGCCATGGCCGCCAGTTGCGGATTTTCGCGCGTAAGCTGCGGCTTTGTGGGCGCAAGCGACGGTTGGCGCGACCTGATGGAAAACTTCCGCATGGATTGGGAGTTTGGTTCCGCAACCAATGGCAACATCGCGTTATTGGGGGAGCTGGACAATAGGTGCGAACCGGTGGCCGGCGGATACGAGTTCATCCTTGCCTTTGGCATTGGCGAAGGCCATCACACAGCTTTGCAGAAGACGATGGGCTCTCTCGCGATGCCCTTCGAAGAGAATCGCCGCCGCTTCATCGCGCAGTGGAGCCGGGCCGCCAACCCGGAATGGCTGGCCGCCAGGTCTGGCGACGGCGGCAAGCTGATGCGCACCAGTCACAACGTTTTGCTCGCGCACGAGGACAAGACCTATTCCGGCGCCTTTGTCGCTTCCGCCTCCATTCCCTGGGGCCAAGTGAAGGGCGACGACGACCTGGGCGGCTACCACCTGGTGTGGACCCGCGATATGGTGCAAACCGCCACCGCGTTGATGGCTTGCGGACGCGCCGAGACCGCGCGCCGCGCATTGGTTTACCTCGCCTGCACGCAGCATCCCGACGGCGGGTTCTCTCAAAATTTCTGGATCGATGGAACCCCCTACTGGAAGGGCCTGCAACTGGATGAGGTGGCCTATCCGGTGATCCTGGCATGGCGGCTCTGGAAGGCCGACGCACTCGGCGCAATGGATATTTTTCCGTTTGTCGAGCGGGCGGCCGGCTTTCTCGTGCGCCACTGCCCCATCACCAACCAGGAGCGATGGGAGGAGAATCCCGGGTACTCGCCCTCCACGTTGGCGGCCGCGATCTCCGGTCTCATCTGTGCTGCGGAGATTGTGCGCGCCCACGATTCGGCCGAGTTGGCAGTGTTCCTTGAGGAGTTTGCCGACTGGATCGAGAAGCACCTCGAAGACTGGACGGTGACCAACAACGGCGTTCTGCTTCCTGAAATCAAGCGGCACTATATGCGCATCCGCCCGCCCGAGTGCGGCGAGGCCTATGCCCATGAGGGTTGCGGACGCGAGACTCTGCACCTGGCAAACCGTCCGCCCGGCACGCGCACGGAGTTTGAGGCTCGGGAGATTATCGACGCGGGGTTCCTTGAACTGGTGCGGTACGGCATTCGGCGCGCCGACGACCCGCTGATTGTGGATTCGCTCAAGGTTGTCGACGCGGTGCTGAAGCGCGAATTGCCGCAGGGGTCGTGCTGGCTGCGCTACAACGAAGACGGGTACGGACAGAGGCCGGATGGAGGGCCCTTTCAGGGCTGGGGGCAAGGACGTCCGTGGCCACTGCTGATCGGCGAGCGGGCCCACTACGAACTGGCGGCCGGCAACGAATTTGAGGTGCTCATCAGGACCTATGAGGCCTTTGCCACCTGCGGCCAGATGATGCCCGAGCAGGTGTGGGACGAGGCAGACATTCCCGAATGGAGCATGAAACGGGGCGAGCCGGCGGGTTCGGCGTGTCCGCTGGTGTGGGCTCATGCGGAGTATCTTAAGCTGCTGCGGTCGGCGCTCGACGGCAAGGTGTTTGACCGCGTCGACCCGGTGTACGAGCGCTATTGCGAGCCGGAGGGGCGCGGGAAGCGCCGCCGCGATATGGAGATTTACAGCCGGCTAAGGCCCATCCAGCGAATGGACGCCGGAAACACACTGCGGATCCTCGACGAACGAAACTTTGAGCTGGTGTGGACCGAAGACGTCTGGAAAACCGTGGAAAAACTGCTGAGCCGCAACCTGGGCAGCGCCGGCTTCAGCGCGGATATCACGCCCGGAACGGGATCGAGCGCTGTGGAATGGACCCTCTATTGGCCGGAACAGGACGCCTGGCTTGGATACAATGTGGTTGTCAAGGTTGATGCCAACTGAATCAGCCGAACGAGTAGTTTAGGGAGCACTCCCGGGCCCCCAGTGAAAGGACAAGCTTCAAACTCAATTCCTATGACTCCAAGCCTTACCGATACCTCTCTCGATACGCTTTCAATTGACACACTGCGGCTGCTGGCCGTGGATACGGTACAGAAGGCCAACAGCGGCCATCCCGGCGCGCCTCTGGGCTGTGCGCCCATCGCGTATCTCCTGTATCACAAGCTGATGAGGCACAATCCGGCGCACGCCAAGTGGGCCAATCGCGATCGCTTTGTGCTGTCGAACGGGCATGCATCGGCGCTGCTTTATTCCACGCTGTTTCTCACCGGCTACAACGTGACCATGGACGACCTGAAAAGCTTCAGGCAATGGGGCTCGCGGACGCCGGGCCACCCGGAGTACGGCGTATTGGACGGCGTTGAAGCCACCACCGGTCCACTGGGCCAGGGCTTGGGCATGGCGGTGGGCATGGCGATGGCCGAGGTGCACCTGGCGGCCACCTACAACAAGCCGGGCTTCGACCTGGTGGACCACCACACATTTGTGCTGTGCGGCGACGGCGACATGATGGAAGGCCTTTCGCACGAGGCGGCCTCGCTGGCCGGAACGCTTGGCCTGGGCAAGCTGATCGTGCTCTACGACGACAACCTGATCTCGCTCGACGGGCCGACCGAGCTGAGCTTTACCGAGAATGTGTACCAACGCTTCGAGGCCTACAACTGGCATGTGCAGCGGGTGTTGGACGGCAACGATCTGGCCGGGATTGAAGCGGCGATTGAAGCAGCCAAGGCGGAAACAGAGCGGCCTTCACTCATCGCCGTGCGCACTGTGATCGGCTACGGATCGCCCAAGGCAGGCAGCAGCAAGGCGCACGGCGAGCCGCTGGGCGCGGCCGACGTGGCGGCGACCAAGAAATTCTTCGGATTCCCCGAGGACCAGAGTTTTTATCTTCCTGAGGACGCGCTGGCCAACTGGCGCAAGGCCGGCGAGCGCGGCGTCAAATTTGAAGCCGAGTGGAAGAGCGTGTTCGCCAATTACGCCGTGGCGTTTCCTGAACTGGCGGCGCAGTTTGAGCGCACGCAGGCAGGCAACCTGAAGGCCGGATGGGAGAAGTCGATTCCAAGCTTCCCCGTCGGCAAGGGCGTGGCTACACGGAATGCCGGCTTCAGCGTGATGAATGCGATTGCGGAGAATGTGCCGGAACTGTTTGGTGGAGCGGCGGACCTGACTGCGTCAACGAAGACAATTTTCAAGCCGGGCGTCAGCTTCCATGTGGATCCGGCGGGGCGCAACGTGTTTTTTGGCGTGCGCGAGCTGGCCATGTGCGCGGCGGTGAATGGAATGGCGGCGCACGGCGGGCTGATTCCTTTCGGATCGACGTTCTTTGTGTTCAGTGATTATGCAAAACCGGCGTTGCGCATCGCATGCCTCATGGAGGTTCACTCGCTTTTTGTGTTCACGCACGACTCCATCGGCGTGGGCGAGGACGGGCCGACCCACGAGCCAATTGAGCACCTGATGGCCCTGCGCGCGGTTCCGCACATGACCGATTTCCGTCCGGCGGATGCGAACGAGACGGCTGCCGTATGGCGGCTGGCGCTGGAACGCAAGGGACCATGCTTTTTTGCGCTGAGCCGGCAAGATCTTCCCATCATCGACCCCGTGGCGCACAACGCCTATGAGAACGTGAGCAAGGGCGGCTACGTGCTCCAGGACGTCGAAAATCCGCAGGTGGTGCTGATCGCCACCGGCTCTGAAGTCTGGCCCACGCTCGATGCCGCAAAGTTGCTCGCCGGCGATGGAATCAAGGCGCGCGTCGTCAGCCTGCCCAGCTGGAAAATTTTCGAAGAGCAGTCGGCAGCCTACAAAGCAAGCGTACTGCCGGGAGGCGTGCCGCGCATCGCGATTGAAGCCGGCGCAACGCAGGGCTGGTGGAAGTACGTGGGCCTCGACGGCGACGTAATCGGCCTGGACCGTTTTGGAGCCTCAGCGCCAGGACCGATAGTGATGAAGGAGCTGGGATTCAGCCCAGAGAACATTGCCGCGCGCGCGAAGAAGCTGTTGAAGTAAAAACAGCCGCTAGCTTCTAGCCTCTAGCTATGTTTCTCCGCCGGTGAGTGCTTTGACTCTCCGGCCCGGCATGCAAGAGCTAGAAGCTAGGAGCTAGAAGCTAGGAGCTAGCCGTGAAACTCGCAATCGGTTCCGACCACGCAGGCTTTCCTCTCAAGGAGGAAGTCCGTGACTATCTCACCAAGGCCGGCCACGAGATCGTCGACCTCGGCGCCTACGAGGTAGACCCCCTCGATGACTATCCAGACTTTGCCGAGAAAGTGGGCCTGGCCGTCAAGCTGGGCGATGCGCCCCGCGGAATCTTGATCTGCGGCTCGGGCGTGGGCGTGTGCGTGGCCGCCAACAAAATTCCAGGCATCCGCGCCGGCATGTGCCACGACACTTACTCTGCTCACCAGGGCGTGGAACACGACGACATGAACGTGATTGTGCTGGGCGCGCGCATCATTGGCTCGGCCCTCGCCTTCGAGTGTGTAGATGCGTTTGTTCGTGCCCAGTTCATCGTCAAGGAAGAACGGTTCACGCGGCGCTTCAAGAAAGTGCTGGCCATGGAAGCGAAATATCAGTGCGGGGACGGCTCAAACAGCCCCGCCTGACGGCAAGAGCCTGACGGCGAGAGATTGACCGGGGCAGCGAAGTGCGGGAGGCCCGCTGATCAAGCTGCCGTCTCACACTTCATCAGAAATTCATTTGGGCGATTCATTTGGGCAACGCACAATGAAAGGCGCCGATGTTCCCCTTCGACGTGATTCTCTTTGATGTGGGTGGTGTCCTGCTGACCAATGGCTGGGACACCGGAGAACGCGCGCTCGCGGCGGAACACTTCAATCTGGATCTGGCAGGGTTCGAACAGCGTCACCATGCGGTTTTTGCGGCGTGGGAGCGGGGCGCAATTTCAGTCAAGGCCTACCTGGACGCAACCGTCTTTAACGAGCCGCGCAGTTTTACGCACTACGAATTTTTCGGTTTCATGCTGGAGCAGTCAAAGCCCCTTGCCGATGGCGCCCTGGGAACCCTTGAGGAGCTTTCGGCATCAAACAAATGCTTGCTTGGCGCGCTGAACAACGAGGCGCGGGAAACAAATGAATATCGGTTCAAGACATTCGGCCTGCGCAACTACTTCAATGTGGCCTTGAGCTCGTGCTACCTGGGCCTGCGCAAGCCGGATGCGGCGATTTACGAGACGGCGCTCGACATTCTGGGCAAGCCGGCAAAGCGGGTGTTGTTTATCGACGACCGGACAGAGAATGTGGTCGCGGCCATGCAGGTGGGACTGAAGGCAATCAGGTTTGATGGGTCGGCCGATCTACGGCATGAGTTGACAAGAATGGGCGTTCTATAACGGTTTTCCCCGGAGGGATTATGCAACTGGGACTGATTGGCCTGGGCAAGATGGGCGGCAATATGGCGGAGCGCCTGCGCCTGGGCGGGCACCAGGTGGTGGGCTTCGACTTCAACGCCGATGCTGTGGCCAAGCTGACAGCTACGGGCAACGTGGGTGTTTCGACTCTCGAAGATCTTGCGAAGAACCTGAAGGGGCGGAGGGCCATCTGGATCATGGTGCCGCAGGGCGATCCTGTGGACCAGACGATCGCGAAGCTCGAGCCGCTGCTCAGTCCCGGCGACATTTTGATCGACGGAGGCAACTCGAACTACAAGGATTCCATGCGGCGCCACACGGAAGTTGCGGCGAAGGGATTCCAGTTTGTGGACGTGGGGACCTCGGGCGGCGTGTGGGGTCTGAAAGAGGGTTACAGCATGATGATCGGCGGCGACAAGGAGCCGGTCGAACATCTGCGGCCTATCTTCGAGACATTGGCGCCGGCGACCGACAAGGGCTGGGGACACGTAGGCCCGGGCGGCGCCGGACACTTTGTGAAGATGATTCACAACGGCATCGAGTACGGCATGATGCAGGCCTATGCCGAAGGCTTCACGATCATGGAGAAGAAGACAGACTTCGCGCTCGACCTTCCGCAGATTTCGCAGATTTGGCGCTACGGCAGCGTGGTGCGCAGCTGGCTGCTTGACCTGACCGCCGATGCGCTGGCCAAGAATCCCACGCTTCAAGGTCTAGAAGCATTTGTCGAGGATTCCGGCGAAGGGCGCTGGACGGTGATCGAGGCCATCGACCTGAATGTCTCCGCGCCGATTATCACAGAGTCGCTGATGCGCCGTATCCGCTCGCGCGAGGAGAATAACTTTACCGATCGCATGCTGGCGATCATGCGCAACGAATTTGGCGGGCACGCAGTGAAGAAGGATTAGATCTGGTTGCACGAATTGGTTTTGAAAGGGCGCGGTTCCGCAGGTGGCGGGAAAAAGCGTCGGCGAATTGGTTTGTAACAGGGCACGACTTCAGTCGTGCCGAAAAGTCGCAATCGGGATGTCGGGCTTTAGCCCCTGCAAAGGATTCGCCCTTGGATTCGATCTTTTCCGCAAGCCGTTTTCGCCGCGCCACAGAAAAATCGGGTTTTGAAAGGGCGCGGCTTTAGCTGCGCCGCAGAAGGCGCATAAAACCTGGGGCTTTAGCCCCTGAGGGAAATTCAGCTTCACAGGACTGAGGAGGGTAAGCGGGAATGGCGACAGTGCAAATGAGCGTGCGGCCGGAGGATCTTTCACAGGTTCCCAAGGGACACGAGCGGATTCCCGACCCGGGGATCCTGGTGATTTTTGGAGCCTCGGGCGACCTGACCAAGCGCAAGCTGCTGCCGGCGCTCTTTCACCTGCGCCAGGCGAACCTGCTGCCAAAACAGTTTGCGATTGTGGGCGTGGCACGACGCCCGCTGGGCGATGAGTTCGCCAAGGATATGCGCGACGGGATCGTCGAGTTTGGCGGTGTGGACGTAAGCGATCCCTTGCTGGACGATTTTGCGCAGCACATCAGCTATTTCCCGCTGAACTTTGACGATCCTGACGATTACGCGGGCCTGAAGGCGGAACTCGACCGCATCGACAAGGAAAAAAACATCGGCGGCAGCCGCTTGTTTTATCTGGCCACGGCGCCTGAGTTTTTTGCCGGAATCATTGAGAATCTTGGCGCCCACGGCATGGCGCAGCCGGAGAAGGGCGCAGCGGCTGTGGTGATTGAGAAACCTTTTGGCCACGATCTGGACTCGGCGCGCCTCCTTAACCAGCAGGTGAACGCGGTGTTCCACGAGAGCCAGGTGTTCCGCATCGACCACTACCTGGGCAAGGAGACCGTACAAAACATTTTGGTTTTCCGTTTCGCCAATGGCATCTTCGAGCCGGTGTGGAACCGTAATTACATTGACAACATCCAGATTACGGCCGCCGAAACGCTCGGTGTCGAGGGCCGCGGGCCGTTCTACGAGAAGGCCGGCGCACTGCGCGACGTGGTGCAGAACCACGTGATGGAGTTGCTGAGTTTTGTGACCATGGAACCGCCTTCGAGCTTTGACGCCGAGGCCGTGCGCCGAGAGAAAGTGAAGGTGTGGCGGGCGATTCCCTCGGTGCCGATTCTGAACGCAGTGCGCGGTCAATACGGGCCGGGCATCGTCGAGGGCCAGCATGTGGTGGGTTACCGCGACGAGGAGCGCGTCAATCCCGAATCGGGCACCGAGACCTTCGCCGCGCTCCGGCTTTCGATTGACAACTGGCGCTGGGCGGGCGTTCCCATTTATCTGCGTGCCGGCAAGCGGCTCAAAAAGCGCGCCACGGAAATCAGCATCCAGTTCAAGCAGCCGCCTCTGCTCATCTTCAACCGCATGGCGGCGAGCAGCCCGTGTCAGGAGATTCAGCCCAACCTGCTCACCATCCGCATCCAGCCGGATGAGGGAATCTCGCTTCGCTTCGGCGCCAAAGTGCCGACGACGCCCAACATGGATGTCTGCCCGGTCATCATGGACTTCGACTACGCGGCGGCGTTTGGAAAATCGTCCGCCAACGGTTACGAGCGCTTGCTGCTGGACGCCATGCTGGGCGACCAGACGCTGTTCTCGCATCGCGATGGCGTGGAGATCAACTGGGCGCTGTATACGCCGATTCTGCAGGCTTGGGCCGCGAAAAAGCCTGAGGTCTTTCCGAACTACTTTGCCGGGACCTGGGGCCCCGAGTGCGCCGAACATCTCCTCGAGAAATGGGGCCACACCTGGCGGAACAACCTGGGACGGCCGGTGTAAAAAAGCAGGGAACAGGGATTAAGGATTAGCCGGTTAGTGCACCAGCATTGCGGAGAATGGGAGTGACAAAGAACGAAGCCTTGGAACTGGCGGACCAATGGGTTGCCGCCTGGAACGCGCACGATCTCGACGCAATCATGTCCCACTATGACGAAGCGATTGAGCTCACGTCCCCTGTTGCGGCGGCGCTATTGTGTGTGCCGGACGGCACAGTGGCCGGAAAGGCAGCGCTGAGAGGTTATTTTCAGAGAGGCCTCGAGGCCTATCCGGATCTTCACTTCGGTCTGGAAGATGTGTTCGTGGGCATTGATAGCGTCGTGCTGGTCTATACCAACCAGAAGGGAACGCGCACTGGAGAGTTCATGGGGCTCTCAGCCACAGGGAAAGTGGTCCGCGTCATCGCGCACTATAACGCCTAGCTCGCCTCCCCGGAAAGACAAACATCTTCGGCAGCTTTTCTATTCCCTGTTTCTCCCCATGCCCTTGTCCATGGCTTCGTTCGCCAGCCGGTCGGCTTCCTTGTTCCCTCCACGCAGCGTGTGGCGCATTTCAAAGCCTTCGAGCTGCCGCGCGAGCCGCCGGGCCTCCTGCCACAAGGGCAAAAGTCCGGGGCTCTTCACCTTGTACTGCCCCTTCATCTGCTTCACCATCAACTCGGAATCGGAGATAACGCGCATTCGCCCCGCCCCATTCGCCAGCGCCCATTCCAGCACGGCCAGCAGGCCGGAATACTCGGCGTAGTTGTTGGTTTTGAGGCCTAGGAAGCGACTGAGGCGCGCAACCACCTCGCCCTCGGGGTTCTCAACCACAGCGCCATAGCCCGAGGGCCCTGGATTGCCGCGGGATCCGCCGTCGCAATGCGCGGTAAACCACTGATTCGTCGAAGGTGTGGGCGCGGGATCGTCAAAAAGATTTCCGGTCATTAAGTCCTAGTTTAGTTCCTCCACGGTCAGTTTTCCCCAAGCCTGCCCCGCAGGCACACCAACGTGCTGGAAATCGCAAAAATTGGGTGACTAAACCGGGGATTCCTCGTCTACTCCGATACAGACTCCTTCTACGGGACGGCCCTGATCGACCGAGTTACCGTCGTGGGCAGCTAAGCCGGGAGCCGAGGGTCTGGAGGGTTCTTCTTGGGGCCGCCGTGAGGGTATCTTTCTTGGGGAAAGATGAACTTGAAGGAAGTGGCGTTGGCCCGGTGATGAATTTGGCAGCAGATTGTCCCCCGGAACGGAGATCAGATGGCGACAGACGGCGTGAGCTACCCGGTTTCTCCAGTCGGAATTTCGCCAGCCGTGGGCTGGCCGACCGCCCGAAAGGTACAATCCTCAGCAGGTATGGCTGCGACGAGGGCGATGGGCGGGGCAGGACGCGACGGGGCAGGACCCGACGCTGCGGGCAAGGAACAGGCTCGTCTGCAGGCTCGCGCCGATGAGAACGAGTTGATCCGCGAGGCCCAGGGTGGATCGCGTGTAGCGTTCGACTCCCTTGTCCGGCAATATGAGCACCAGGTCCTGCGCCTGGCCCTGCACCTGACCGGCAGCGAGCACGACGCCGAGGATATTTACCAGGAGGCGTTCCTGAAGGCCTTCCGGTACATTGGCAACTTTCGTTTCGAGTGCTCTTTTTATACGTGGATCTACCGGATCGTCACCAACCTCTGCCTGGATCAACTCAGGCGGAAGAAGACGCGCCGCGAAGATCACGCCGTGGTGCTGGACCACTCAGGGGACGAGATCGATCTGTTGGCTTCGGTGTCGGACAACCGGTCGTTTTCAAACCCGGCGCGCGAGCTGGACCGCAAACAGCTTGGCGAGAAGATTCAGGCGGCGCTGGTGAAGCTTACGCCGCGCGAACGGATGGTGTTTGAGCTGAAACACTACCAGGGTCTGCGGCTGAGGACCATTGGAGAGATGTTGAACACGACTGAGGAGACGGCAAAGAATACGCTCTTCAGGGCAACAAAGAAGCTCCGGGGACAGTTGGCGGAGTTGAGGTAGAAGTTGGCAGTCAAAGGCTAAAAGCCAGGAGTTAAGAGCTGGAAGCTGTAGTCGGAATTCTTTTGAGGCTGAAGAGGCGTAGATATGAAATGCGAACTTGCACATGAACGGATAGTGACGGGGGCTTACGGTGAGCTGCCCGACGACCAGGCCCACGAACTTGATCGCCATCTGGCGGAATGTGCCGGATGCCGCCAAGAGCGCGAACAGCTGCTGGCGATGAAGGTGCTGGCCGACGCGCTGCCGGTAGTGGAGCCGGGACCGAATCTTGTGGCGCGCAGCCGGCTGCGGCTGGATGAAGCGCTGGACGCGCTGCCGGCCATGCACTGGTATGAACGCGTGGTGCAGCGGCTGATGAACAGCGTGGCCGGTCTGCAGGCTGCTCCCTTGGCTGCCTGCCTGCTGCTGGTGGCAGGGTTGGGAGCGGGTGGACTTGGCGGGTTTGAGTTTGCGCAGAATCGGGCGGCGCACGCTGCCGCGACAACTCCTGCCCTTGCAACTGCCAAGGTTCCGGCGCCAGCGCAGGCCACGGCGGCCGCGCAACCCGAGATCGCGAATGTTGCCAGTATTTCAGGCATTGTGAGGCAGCCCGGCACAGAGATGGTGGAAGTGAGCTATAACCAGCTGGTGCCCAGGAAGATCAACGGATCGCTGGACGATCCTGAGATCAGGCAGTTGCTGATGCTGGCGACGGAGAACTCGTCATCGGCGGGCGTGCGCGACGACTCAGTTGGATTGCTGGCGGCCGAGTGCCGTGCGGGACACAGTTGCCAGGGAGCCGGAATCCGCGACGCTCTGATGGTAGCGCTGCGCTATGACAGGAATGCCGCCGTGCGCGAGAAGGCGCTGGAAGGCCTAGAGCCCTACGTGTCACAGGACGTGCGCGTGCGCAACGCTGTGCTTGAAGCGCTGCTGAACGACAGCGATCCGCGGATTCGCACCGAGTCAATCAATCTTCTGGAGCCTGTGGAAGCCGACACAAGCGTGAGGCAAGTGCTTTACTCGGTCTCCACTTCAGACGATAATCCCCAGATCAGGAATACTTCCCGTCAGGTATTGAGCCGGGTTCCTGAGATTCAGTAAGAGGTTAAGTAACTTTCGGCGAGCACGCCACATGAAATGAGAGCGCGAAGCCGGAATGAAGAAACAAGGCGCAGGAGAGGACGAAATGAAATACCTTTCGAGGCCGTACAAGAGTTTGGGTATCGCAGGCTTAGTGGGCACAGTGTTGATCGGTACGGGGTTGATCGGGTCGCCCCACGCGGCATGCGCCCAGGCGAACGATCTTGGGCAATTGGTAGCTGGGTCCAGTCCTCTGCTGCTTTCCAACTCACAGGGCTACCTGGGCGTCGACCTGGCGGACGTGGACGCAGAAAAGGCGCAGACGCTCAAGCTGAAGGAAGTGCGCGGCGCCATTATCACCTTGATCGATCATGACGCGCCCGCCGGACAGATCGGGCTGAAGGTGAACGACGTTGTGATTCAGTTGAACGGGCAGAACGTTGAAGGCGCCGAACAGCTGCGCAGAATGTTGAAGGAAATTCCTTCAGGCCGCAAGGTGAGCATCGAAATCAGCCGCGACGGAAACATCCAGACAATGGCCGTGGAACTGGCGGATCGCAAGGTGCTCGGGCACGATGTGTGGAACCAGATTGGCGATGGCGGCGACGTGTTCACTCCGGTGCCGAGCATGGGCATTCTGTCGGGCGGTTCGGGCGCCGATGCCCCGTTGTCAGGCGGATTTCACATGCCGTTTTTCGGCAGCAGCTTGAACGTGGGCGCGCTGGTTGAGCCGCTGACGTCGCAGATGGCGGAATACCTGGGCGTGCCCAACGGGCTCATGGTGAAGCAGGTGGCGCGCAAGAGCGAAGCTGACGTGGCCGGGCTTAAGGCGTTCGACGTGATTCTCAAAGTGGGTACGGAGCCAGTGACGAATCTTGCCGGATGGGACCGCGCGTTGCGCGCCAACGAAGGCCGGCCCGTGCAAGTGACCATTCTGCGCGATAAAAAGCAGGAGACACTCACGATGCAGGTGGATTCAAAGCATCACCAGGGGTCGCTGGACAAGAAGGGCATGGCGCCCGCAACTGAAACTGCGCAGGCTCCCCAGCCACTGACCTAGCGTTTGCGCCAATATAAATTGCCTGTCATCCTGAGCGAGTCCGCCGCGGCGGACGAGTCGAAGGACCTGCGGCTGCTCTTCGCCGCCCTCGCCTAGCTCTCCTTGCGATACAGCATGTCGCGCATCGCCTTGCGGCGGCCCGCGTTCAATTCGCTGTCGCTCTTGCGGTCCACAAGATCCGAGCCCTTGCCCGCCGCGGCGTCCGGCTCCTCGGGCTCGCTGCAGGCGGGACAGCGATTGGCGAATCCGGGTTTGCCCGGACGCAGTTCAAACTCTTCAGAGCACACCACGCAAACTTTAATTGGGAAGGTCATCGCAGAATATCCACCAACAGGATAACGCTGAAATGCCGACCAGATTTCGGGATGCGGTGCGTGCCTTTTTTGTGATTCCGCGATCCCCTATTTGAAGAGGTTCAGCGGAATCGAATCACCCATCGCTTTGTAGCCCGCGTCGTTGGGGTGCAGATGATCGCCCGAGTCGTACGCCGGATTGAATTGATTTGGGCTGTTAGGGTCGCTCGTGGCCTTGGCAAAGTCGAAAGCCGCGTCGAAGGTACCGCTGTGAAGAATCCAGTCGTTCACCGCTTCCCGCACCTGTTCACCCTTGGCGGAGTAGTATCCCGCGCCGCCGTAAGGCGTCAGGGTCGCTCCGAAAACCTCGATCCCATGCTGATGCGCCGCGTCGGCAATCTGCTTCAGCCCGCCTTCCAACTGCTCCGCCGTCACGTCATCGTCAGGCGTGGTCACGTGGGCCAGCCGGCCGATGTCGTTGATGCTCTCAAGAATGATGAGATAGCGCACGCCGTTCTGCGAGAGGATGTCGCGCTCGTAGCGGGCAAGCGCGCTCGGGCCGGCCTGGTCGTTGAGAATGCGATTTCCGCCAATGCCCTCATTCAAAACCGCAATCTGATTTTGCGCAGGGACCGCCTTCAGGCGGTCGGCCAGAATGTCGGGCCAGCGGAGATTCTTGTTGGGCGTGGAGTGCGCGCCGTCGGTAATGGAATCACCGAACGCAACCACGGACTCAGAGCCGGCCACAACCGGAACATCCACGCCATCTATGTAGAACCACGACTGAACGGTGGTGGCTCCGGTGAGCGAAGCAGCAGCGGTCTGATCGCCAACGGCCACAAAGTTATCCTGATCGGCGAAGGCGTGGTAGGTCTCACTGTGCGAAATCTGCGGGGGCAGGTAGAAGCTCACGGCCACATCCGATTGCGCAGCGACGGAGAAATTGATCGGGTCAGAATACATTTGGGCGCCGGGCGGAATGCGCACGCCATCAGCTCCGAAGAATGTGATCTTATGGTCGGTACCCGCCTGGAGGTCGGAGCCGCCTGCGCTTAGAGCCACGTGCGCGCTCCCGATCGTGAGGCCGTCGATGCCGAACTCATTGGTGAAGCGGATGCGGATCTGCGAGCCGCCGTTGCTGATGTGAACGATCTCGCGAAAGGTTGCGTCGAAGTGCCCCCGGTTGCTGCCCATCGGCGCGAGCATTGGCGCCGCGGCCCACGTGCCAACCCATTGCCGATTTTGCTGAGCGTGCGCGGCCAGGTTTGCGGCGAGCAGGAGAGCGGGAAGAGCGATCAGGGCGAGGCAATAACTCGACATGGGTCTTGACATGAGACTGCGGACCTCCGGAGCGGATGGAATTTTGCGCAACGGAAGTCTAACACGCACGAATCATCCCCATAGAGATCCGGCCGGGTACCCCATCCTCGCGACGTTCTTGTTTTTGTCGCTATCGGGTTCCCGGCGGCCGACATTTGTCTGCTGGGGTGATCTAGGGTGGGACAGCGCGGCCTCGCCTATTCGCTCGTCGTCGGGTCGATCATGGTGCGGACCTGCGAGACGCGATTGGCGGGGAATCCGCCCTTCTGCGCGTGTTCCCGCACCGTCGCCTCATCCGGCGCGATATAGACGCAATAAATCTTGTCGTCCGTCACGTAACTGTGAAGCCACTGAATCTTTGGCCCCATCTCGTTCAGGACACCGCAGGATGTTTGCGAGATGGCATGGAGCTGCTCAGGGGAAAACTTGCCTGCTCCGGGAATTTCGCGTTCGATGACAAACTTGGGCATGGGGTAGACCTCCTCTGATTGCAAAGTGAAATGATCGTCGCGGCAGACGCCGACCGCAAGCCAAAAAATCCGGGTGCCCCACCCTCGCCATCCGCCGCGGCGGATTTTTGTGGCTAGGGTGGGCTTGCATTCACTTAACCCCGGAGCTTTTCTAATCCCTAATCCCTGCCGGGGTCCCCGGCGAGCGTTCTTTGCTCGCTGGGGTGGCTATTCCCTGCATCTACACCGGTTCCGGCAACCAGCATCCAGGCGTTGAGTGCGCGATTTCCTTTTCTTCCTCGGTCATGTCGACGGAAACGTCAGCGAAGAGCGGCGTACTCAAATACCGCTCGCCCGTATCGGGCAGCATGCACAAGATCGTCGAACCCTTCGGCGCGTCGGCCGCCACGCGCAGCGCACCAGCAAAGGTCGCGCCTGAAGAAATACCCACAAAGATCCCTTCCTGCTTTGCCAGATCCTTGCTGCACTTCAGGGCATCGGCGTTGGGGATGGTAAGCACCTGGCTGATCACTTTCAGGTTCACCGCGTCGCCCGCCAGCTTGGCAATAAAGTCCGGACTCCAGCCCTGCATCGGATGCGGCTTCCACGACGGATGCGCTACCTTCGCCGAGCCATCCCGCTTGCGCTCCTGCGCCACGCCACTCGACAGCATCGGCGCTTCCGCCGGCTCACAGACCACAACCTTTGTCTCCGGCCGCTTCTTTGCCAGTACCTTCGAAACGCCCTTCAGCGTTCCGCCGGTGCCGAATCCCGTCACCCAGTAATCGAGCCGATCGCCTTTGAAGTCTCGCAGAATCTCTTTTGCCGTGGTGCGCGAATGCATCGCGGCATTGGCTTCGTTTTCAAACTGCCGCGTGTAGAACCATCCATGCTTCTTTGCCAGCTCCTCAGTCTTCTGCACCATGCCCACGGCCCTTGCCGACGCCGGCGTAATAATCACCTTCGCGCCAAGGAATCGCATCAACTTGCGCCGTTCGATACTGAAGGTCTCAGCCATGGTCACAACAAGCGGATAGCCTTTCGCCGCGCAAACCATCGCCAGGCCGATGCCCGTATTTCCGCTGGTTGCCTCAATCACCGTCTGCCCGGGCTTCAGCTTTCCTCTACGCTCGGCGTCCTCAATCACGCCCAGGGCAAGTCGGTCCTTCACTGAGCCAAGCGGATTGAAAGCTTCCACCTTCACGTAAAGAGTCACGTCGGGCGGCGCGAGCCTGTTGATGCGCACCACAGGGGTATTGCCGACGGTTTCAAGAATACTGCCGAACTTGTGTCCCATGTTGTTGACCTCCAGTGGGGAATTCTACTCAACGCACCCTGCAACAGGCAGGGATTATTTCGTAGCTACTTGACGCCCTTGTTGGGATCCCAGACGCCTTGCTGCTTGCGGACGTAGAGAATCTGGCCGATGTGGTATGCGTTGTGCGCGCCTACATGCGCAATCAGAGACGCGTTCTGGGCGAGTTTTGCGTCGTCGGCAGACTCCACTGCTTTTTCCCAGTCGGCAAGCACCTGGTTGAGCTTCTTCACCAGGTCGGTCCACTGGGCAGGGGTGAAGTTGTCAAAGGTCTCGTTGTTGTTGCCGTCGAAGGGCGGGGGCTTCACGCCGTTGAACTCCTGGAGTTCGCGGTCGTCCCAGTACCAGATGTGGAAGGCGAGCTGCCCGATGGAGTGGTTGCCCGGCCCCGGCGACCACTTGGCCTGATCTGCCGTGAGGCCGTCAACGGCCACGCTGGCTGGAACAAACCAGTCCTCATTGTCATGGGTGGTGTGCAGCTGCTCCAGCAGGACGCCGCGCAGGGTGGTGGGCGGCTTCTTTCCCTGGGCCAAAGCCGGGGCTGAAAGTGGAAGGGTGAGGAGGAGGAGAACGGCCAGTTTTTTCATGGGGAATTGCCTCGCGTTGGGGATGGGGAATTATAGCGCCGGGCGCCTTCTGAAGTTGAGACCGGGAAGGGGAGTTGGGCTGCGATTTTTTTTGAAGGGGTTTTAGCGGGGTTTCAAAGGGTGATTCGGCTCACGGATTGAGCGCTAAATGGAACCATTTGTGGTACTTCGACAACGTTAAACGTACGAATTGATTCAACCTAAACAGCGCGAAATGTTCAATCAGATTGATACGAAACGTGCGAAATGTTCAATCAGATGGTTACGATTTTCGAGATACTTGACCTAGAAATTCATTGAATTGGGTGTTTTGTAACCGAGGAATTACCCATTTAAGAGGAAAGGGTTGTCGAGAATTGCCCAAAAACACGCTAAATGCGCATTTTTCGGCATTAAAACATGCATTTTGAGCGCTTTTTCGGCCATTTTGGCCTCGTTTTCGCGTTGTTTTGCGTGAATTTGTGCACCGAAAGTGGTGCATCGAAAAACAGGGATCCGTTGGTTCCCGGACGGCGGCTCGCCGCGGCAACCTCTCCGCGACAGTCTGTGATTCAATAGACAAGATGGCTACACGGCGGAGAGATACAGTTCGGGGGCGGTTGATTTGGGCCAAGCGCAAGGCGCGGGAGTACGCCATGGTCGTGCGCTCGCTCGCTTCCACTTCTCATCCCGTGCTGGTGCAGATTATCCCGATGCGGTTCTGTAACTTGAGCTGCTCGTACTGCAACGAGTACGACAAGGTTTCAGAGCCGGTGGCTCTTGAAGAAATGGTCCGCCGCATCGACCACCTGGGACGGCTGGGAACGGCCATGATCGGCATCTCCGGCGGCGAGCCGCTCACGCACCCCGAACTCGACGACATCATCGTGCGCATGCGCAAGACCGGCGCCATTGCCGGGATGATTACGAACGGCTATCTGCTGAACGTGGAACGCATTGAGCGCCTGAACCAGGCCGGCCTCGACCACATGCAGATCTCGATCGATAACCTGGTTCCCGACGACGTATCGAAGAAGAGCTTGAAAGTTCTCGACAAGAAACTCGAGATGCTCGCTGATTATGCCGAATTCCACGTGAACATCAATTCCGTGGTGGGCGGGGGCTTTCGCGATCCGAACGACGCGCTGGTGATTGGCAAGCGCGCGCTGGAGCTGGGATTCACGTCGACCATCGGCATCATCCACGACGGCGACGGACAACTGAAGCCGCTGAAGCCGGATGAAGCGAAGGTCTACTACGAGATGACCAACCGGCGGAAGGTGAACTACTCGCAGTTCGACGACTTTCAGGCAGCGATTGCCAAAGGCGAGCCGAACGATTGGCGTTGCCGCGCGGGGTCACGCTATTTATACATCTGCGAAGACGGCCTTGTGCACTACTGCAGCCAGCAGCGCGGGTACCCGGGAACTCCGCTGGCGGACTATACGACGGCCGACGTGAAGCGTGAATTTTTGACGGCGAAAAGCTGCTCGCCGAATTGCACCATCGGCTGCGTACACAAGATCAGCTACATCGACCACTGGCGTGCTCCGCAGACCAGCGAGGTCTCCCCCGGCAGTCATGGACTGGTCAACATCCAGACCGGCGACTGAAGATCAAGACTGCAGATTTTACCCAAGACGGTGCATAACCCGCGGTGGGTCAGTTTGAACTTTCGCACAATGGCCCCGAGTTTTTGATTTGCTTGTACATCACGTCGGTTAAGCCGATTTCCTTGCGGATTTCCCGTTGCAAGGCACGAATCCTCCTCGAAGTAATTTTGTCGCATGAAGCCACGGCGCTCCATAAGTCGCCAGTTGTCTTATCGACTGCGTAGTTCCCCCAGACGACACTGCCACCTGGGTTGTCCCAGGTGACCTCAGTGAAGTAAAACTTTTTGGGATCGTAACCGGCGAAATCGTCCAACCCGTAACCAGGAAGTTTCTTTGTCTTGTCGGGAAGATAAGCTTCCAAAATCGAGTGCGCCTCTTGAACGGTGAGTTGTCTAGGCTGCGGTGACTGGGCATCAGCAATCACACAAGCGAGAACCAGCGCTATCACTATCGAGAATTTCATTTCACTATAGCTCTCTTCTTGTAACTCCCGCGCTTCGATGCCTCCAGGTTGGGGAGCAACTCAACCAATTCTTCGACGCCCCAAACGTGTTCCATCCATATGTTCAACAACAGCTAATTCCACAACCCGCAAAGCGTAGACGGGAAAGTCCCGGTCCTTTACAGGACGTTTTGGCATACCTCAAGTTTACTGCTCACCACGAGAGGCGCGATACCCGCCAATTTCAAACTGACCCACCACCCATTCTTACGCAAGACGGTGCATGATTGAATCAGTGGGGAATCAGTTCAAACTGATCGATCGCGACCCTGGCCCCCAGTTGCCAATGCTCAGGCCCCGAAAAATATTCAACTGTAATCTGGTTGAACTTGCGCAGCGGGGCAGTGTCCGGCACTGCAAAGCGCATCACTTCATTCACCGGCGCAAGCTTCACCGTAAATTGGCCTGGCTCGGTTGAGAGAATCGTTTGCTGACCCAGCGATACCGACGGTCGTCTCGGCGCCGATGCGTCTGTAAGCACAACGCCAACAGCGATCGGGCCGCGCACATTGTCGCGATTCTCGACGGTCACCTGCACCTCGCGGCATCGCGCAAGGCGGATCGGCGGGCCAAGATTCTGCACGGCCTCCATTTTAAGCGGGAGAAAATTATTGGCTTCGATATTTGCCGTCAATGGGTTGCCGTGTGCCTCGTACGCTTGCGGCCCCGGCCTTTGTCCCGGCGGCTGAAAGTACCAGTAAGGCCCGTCAAATTTGATCACCATTGGCTTCGCGGCGAGCGCAGCATAGGGTGAAATGCTGGCCAGAACCGGCGCCACGATTTTGGGCTTCTCAGGCAGAGGCCACAGGATGATGCTCTGGTAGCCGGAAACTCCCGCGACATAGACACTGCCGGAACGCCGATGATTCGCATCAGTATTAGCTCCTTTGACCTCGCCCGCATCGAGAGCCGCGCGCTCCGCTTCAACATCGTTACGGTGTCCGATACCGTAGAGCATGACGTACAGCGTAACGAGAATTGCGGTGATGGCAACCTGGGGGAACCGCGCGGCCGCACGTCTCCTGGCCAACTTGAGGGTCAATTCGGATTGCGGGTCGAGTTCGGATTGCGGGTCGAGCGTAAGTTTCCACGCGAAGAGAAACGCGGCCACGGCGAGCGGTACCCCGGCATTCAGGTAGAAGTGATTGATTAGAAGATAGCCCGCTGCATAAACGCAGAGTGCAATTGCATATCCGTGGACTTCTCGCTGTGGGGTGCGAAGTGTCGCGGCAAACATTTCGCATCCTTCCGATTCGTGCATGATCGACTGCTGATCACGAGGGCGGGTTTCAGACACAATGATGCGGCGCAGACCATTTGCCAGGAGCGCAGCGCCCAGCGCGGAGAGAATTGCTGAACCTGGAGAATCCTGGCGGGACAAAAGCACCACCGCAGGCACCCACACCCAGGCGCGGGTGTTCACGATTGCAAACAGCGGAAAAGAAAGGGTCGAGTCGCCCGTAAATGGTACTGAGAGCCGATTCCAATAGAAACGCGAGCCCGCCGCCCCGGCCAACACCGCACCGCACACGTAGATCACCGATCTAATCAGAAGTGAATGCAGCGACGGCGCATTGTCCGCAGGCAGCCTGAAGAGCAGAAATGCTGCGATGAAGGCATTTCCCAAGCCGGCGAGAACCACGAAGCTTAGGAATTTTTCGACAGACGTGGGATTCTTGCCTGCCTCGAGTGCGAACGCGCCGGCTTGTGTTGGAGAGGCCATGCGGTTAAGTCTCAATCCCTGTAGCGTTGTGCCTGCCGCTGGTCTCCCGATTTCAGCGATGGGACGAAAGCTGCGGTAAGGTTGCTGGAAGCAGAGCAGGAACCGCTTGTGTACCCTATGTAGCATTCGTCATAATTATTTGTCAAGCGGCGCCCAAGCCGCGACGTTAAACGCTAGAGCCAGAGCACGCCGAGGATTGCCCGGAAACATTGTGAACGAATCATCAGGGACCACAACCTTATTTCCGTGGTCGCGCTCCGCGAAGGGACGGTCGGCCAATGGACCGGATGGCCCGAAGAAATGAAAAATCCAAGCGCGAAGATCAGTGCGGAAACCGCGATAAAAAAACAAGCGCGTCAGATTCCCAGGAGGGCGGACTACCAGCCCGGTCCCGTAAAATGAATGTGTACTTAACCCTGAATCCAGGACTTCCCACGAATGACCGCTGAACTGAAATCGTCTCTCGTTAGCTCAATTGAAGCCGCCGCCTCCCAGGCCGGCCTTGTGCTCGTATCCGCCACGCAGGGTGCCGACTTCCACGGCCAACCGACTGCCGTTTTCGAGCTTGGACTTCCCGGCGTCGCTGGCGGCGCGCGTTCGTTGCGGCTGGAACTGAGCGAGAAGTTCGATTTTGACAAGCCAGATTTGCTGCCTACGATGACGGCCCACCTGGCAGCGCAGGCCAAGCGGCTCAAGAACCCACGGCCGGAGTGCTACGTAACGCTGGCAGGATTGCCGGTGGCTTTTGGAAAGTTTGAATGGCCGTTTCACCAGTCGACGTCGGGCGCGGACACGTACATTGTTCACGGGGAGATGCACCTGGCGGACGGGGGCGCGCACAATCTGCACGCGAAAGTGGCGGCGGCGGTGACACAGACGTTTGCCGAGATTGTTCCGGCGCTGGAGCAGCCGTATGCGGAGACGTTTGTGTACAACGCGGTGCGCAAGACGGTGGACCTGGGACAGCTTGAGTTTTTGAAGAGCGGCAACCGGCAGCCTGTTCCTGTGACGACGCGGTTCTACAGCCGGTGGAAGAAACAGTTTGTGTTTAACGACACGGACGACGCCGAAAGGCTGAAGTATCTGCTGTGCAAGGTGTACTGGCTGAGCGGCGTGCTGGGCGAAGGCAAGCCGGTGTGGATTGCCGATCCGCGCGATGCGCAATACCTGAATACGGCGGACGCGGATCTGTTGCGCGTGGCGGGCGATTCCGGCGGACTGATTACGCTGGACGGCGAGTATGCCGCAGCGACGCCGGCACTGTTGGAGCGGGCGCCCCAGTATCAGGCTGATCTTGAAGCGGCGCTGAACTTTACCAAGCCGCAGTTCAACGAATCGATGCGGAGCGGGCACGCAAATATGTAGTTTCCTCAGGCCCATATGGAACGCGCAGGCAAGACGCGGGCGTTGCGGTCTGCGGAAGAGGTCGAAATCTGACAGGATTTTAGCGAAGAAAATCCCTCGGGGGCTGAACAGGCTGCGGAAAAAGGCAAGTGCGGTCGGAGGAAATCAGCAGGGGCTAAACAGGTTGCGGAAAAAGGCGCCTTCGGTCGAGCTGAATCAGCAGGGGCTAAAGCCCGACGTTGATTTTGCGGCTTTTGCGGCACGAGTAAACTCGTGCCCTGATAAGAAACTGAACCCCAATCGGGCGGTGAATTGGGTAATTCAGGTGGAGAGGATTAGACAATTCAGCAAGTTGGCCTCCGCTACGCGGAGATGGCGAGTTGGCAAGTTCGCGGTGACTATTGCGCATGAGATTTCATTCCTTGCGGGTCGGCAGCGCCGGTGGGAGACTAAAAAGAAACTGAGTTCCAGTTGGATGGTGCATCGGGCAATCCAAGTGGAGCGGATGAAACAAATGCAGCAGGTTAGCCTCCGCTACGCGGAGACGGCAGGTTGGCAAGTTGGCGGTGACGATGGCGTATGAGTTTTCATTCCTTCGCGGGTCGGCAACGACGGTGGACGACTGATATAAACCACTTCGCCGATGGAGTTTTTCCGCAACCTGTGAAGCCCACGTCGATTTTGTCGCACTTATGGCACGACTAAGGTCGTGCCCTTTCAAAACATCGCGGCTATGGGAGTTTTTCCGCCACCTGTTTAGCCGAGCTGATTCTGCCGGGATGAGTACCAATCTCTTTGCGGGGTGGTGTGGGGATGCGCGTAGCTTTCAAATGGACAATTTGTGTTGTTGCACTGCTGCTGACGGTTGATTGCGCGGCACAGCAGAAGGCCGGGCTGGCGCCGTATGTGAAAGTCGATGCGGCGACGGTGGTGCTGAACCATGTGCGCGTGATTGACGGAACAGGCAGGGCGGCCACGGAAGACATGCGGATCGTGATTGCCGGAGGGAAGATAACGGCTATTGGGCCGGCAAATGCGGCGGGGAGTTTTGCGCCGGATGCCAAGGTCCTTGACCTGACGGGCAAGACGGTGATTCCGGGGCTGGTGGGGATGCATGAACACTTGTTCTATCCGGCGCAGCAGCGGCCCGCGGACGGGCTGGGGTTGTATGCCGAGTCGGCTGACAGCGCTCCGCGGCTTTACCTTGCGGGAGGCGTGACGACGGCGCGCACGGGCGGGAGCCTGGAGCCTTATACCGATCTTGAATTGAAGAAAAAGATTGACGGTGGAGAGATACCGGGACCGAAGTTGGACGTGACCGGACCGTACCTTGAAGGCAAGGGCACGTTTGCCGTGCAGATGCACGAGCTGAGCGATGCGGCCGACGCCGCGCGCACGGTGGACTACTGGGCGCAAGAGGGAGCGACATCGTTCAAGGCATACAACTACCTCACGCCGGATGAGCTGAAGGCGGCGATTGACCGCGCGCATGCGCATGGGCTGAAGGTGACAGGGCATTTGTGCTCGATTGGGTTTAAAGAAGCAGCGGCGCTCGGGATCGACAACCTGGAGCACGGTCTGGTGGTGGATACGGAGTTCTTTGCGGGGAAGAAGCCGGGAGAATGTCCTGACCCTGTGGCGGCGCGGAACGACGTGCTCGGCAGATTGGACGTTGCTGGACCCGAGGTGATGGGGACGATCCGCGACCTGGTTGCGCATGGAGTTGCGGTGACTTCGACGCTGGCGATTTTTGAGACGTTCATCCCGAACCGGCCACCGATGGAACGGGAGATGGCGGCGTTCAAGACGCTTTCGACCGAGTCAGCGAAAGAGTACCTGCTGCGCAGGGCACTGTATGCACAGCATGGTGCGAATGCGGGATTGCTTGCGACGGAAATGAAGTTTGAGCGCGAGTTTGTGGCGGCGGGCGGCTTGCTGATGGCGGGCTGCGATCCGACGGGCTACGGCGGAGTGGTGCCGGGCTTTGGCGATCAGCGAAATCTGGAGTTGCTTGTGGAAGCGGGGTTCACACCGCTGGAGGCGATCAGAATTGCGACGTTGAATGGCGCGAAGTATATGGGCAAAGATGCGGAGATTGGCTCGATCGCCGCGGGCAAGCGGGCCGACATCGTGGTGCTCGGCGGCAATCCGGTTGAGGCGATTGAAAACGTTGAGAAGGTGGAGACGGTGTTCAAGGACGGCGTTGGGTACGACCCCGCGGCGCTGATCAAGTCAGTGAGCGGGGTGGTGGGGGTTCGGTAGGAAGACTTTCAGTTTTCAGTCGTCAGTTTTCGGTCGTCAGCTTGATTGATTTTTAAAGCGTGCCTCCGCAGCCTGAGCAGAAGCGGGCGGTGGGCGGGTTGGTCTGGCGGCATTTTGGGCAGGCGATCAGGGTGCCTACGTCCGTGATGGCGGGCTGATTGGGGTTTGGCTGGGCCGCGGCGGGCTGGGCTGCGAATGGCTGCGCTGGGAACGGCTGGGCGGCGTCCGGGGTGTAGGCGGCGACGGGTTGGCTCCAGAGGGGCATAGGGATGCCCAGCGCGGCGGCAATGCCCGCGGCCTGGATGGCGTTGAACTCGCGAACGCGGCCGGGCATGAAGAAGCACTCGAAAAAACCGAGGATGGCGGGAATGCCGGTCCAGAAGAAACAAAGATAGAGGATGCCGAGGCCGGTGCGGCGGAGATAGAAGTGGTGCAGACCGAAGGTGCCCAGGAAGAGCGCCAGAAGAATGCCGACGACCTCGTCGCGGCGAACCGCCTCGAATTGCTGATAGAAGATGGCTTGCGGATTGGGATAGGCGTAGGTGCTCATCTGGGTCTCCTCGTTCGTCCAGTTGAAGATACGCAGCTTGGTGTGGCCCGGTTCCCGGGGATGGGGCGCATGGGTTGCATGCACGGGCTCCTAGATTGTGCCACAGGAATCAGACAGATGGATAGAATCCAGAACATGATGAGCGAACAAAGAAGACAAACAGATGGGGGCGGGACATATCTGATTGGCGGAGATGTGCCGGTGCGGCGGCTTGGCTACGGGACGATGCGCCTGGTGGGCGAGGGCGCGTGGGGCGAGCCGGCGGATGCGAACGAGGCGAAGCGCGTGCTGAGGCGCGCGGTGGAGTTGGGCGTGACGCTGATCGATACGGCCGATGCCTATGGGCCGGAGATTGCGGAGCGGCTGATCGGCGAGGCGCTGGCGCCCTACCCGGCGGGCGTGGTGATTGCGACCAAGGGCGGGATAACCCGGCAGGGTCCGGCGAAGACGGAGTACGTGGGCAGAGCCGGGTATTTGATTCAATGCGTGGAGATGAGTTTGCGACGACTCAAGCTGGAACGGATCGATTTGTACCAGCTGCACCGCATCGATCCGCGCACGCCGCTGGAGGAGACGCTGGGCGCGCTGAAGCGCATGCAGGAGCAGGGAAAGATCAGGCACATTGGGCTGGATGAGGTGACGCCCGCGGAGGTGGAGGCTGCCAGAAAAACTGTGGACGTGGTGAGTGTCCAGAATCGATACAGTCTGGGTGACCGGCGGCACGAGGAGATGCTGAACTGGTGCGAGCGGGAGGGGATTGGGTTTTTGCCGTGGTATCCGAATGCGGGAGGCAAACTGCTGAAGGCGGACCATCCGGCGGCGGAGAAGCTGAGCGCGCTGGCGAAGCGGCATGGGGCTACGGTTTCGCAGTTGTCGCTGGCGTGGCTCTTGCAACGGTCGCCGGTGCTGCTGCCGATCCCGGGAACGAGCAAGGTGGCGCACCTGGAAGAGAATGTGGCGGCGGCAGCACTGAA
>Ga0224557_1000935_pt1 | contig 30015 bp, 26 predicted proteins | sample 714S31014metaG_FD_180677 | JGI IMG/M metagenome (GOLD analysis project Ga0224557, IMG submission 180677) | Peat soil microbial communities from Stordalen Mire, Sweden - 717 S3 10-14 | ecosystem: Environmental > Terrestrial > Soil > Wetlands > Peat | place: Sweden: Norrbotten County, Stordalen... | reverse complement strand
GTTGCGCACCAGGCGCACGTCCTCGGCTGTTCGCACAAACGAGACTGCAATCGCATCAACGCCGTTCTTCAGTGCAAACTCCAGATCCTCGGTGTCTTTCTCCGTAAGCGATGGAACCCGCACAAGGATCCCCGGCAGATTGATGCCTTTGTTCTCGCCGAGCATGCCGCCGTTGACCACGTCGCACGACACATCGTCGCCTATCACCTCGCGAACGCGTAACTCAATCAGCCCGTCTGAAAGTAGAATCCGTGATCCCTGCTCCACGTTTTCTGCCAGGGTTTTGAAGGTTGTGCCAACCAGTTGTGAGGTGCCCGGAACGTCCCGTGGAGTAATCGTGAGGCGTCCGCCGGCTTTCAGCAGCACTGCCTGGTGATCTTTCAACGTGGAAGTGCGGATCTTGGGTCCCTGCAGGTCGCCCAAAATGCAAAGTGGTTTACGTTCTTCCCGGCTGACTTTGCGAATCAGCCGCATCACGTGCAGCTTCCGCTCGTGGGAACCATGCGAAAAATTCAATCGCATCACATCCACACCGGCTCGAACCAGGTCGCGCACCACGGGCTCGGTGTTCGAGGCAGGTCCCAGCGTGGCGACAATCTTTGCGCGGCGTTGAGACGGGGACCCGGAGAGACCAACTTCAGCGAGCGACATAGCGATAGCTCCTCGAAAAGAACTTCAATATAGGCAAAAGGCTTAGGGGAACAGAAAGGGGCAGCAGGGAACGTCTACCCTTATTGTACATGCAGCTTTTCTGTGCGGCCCTGGCGGACCACGGGTGTCTGCTACTCTTCGGGCGAGGTTGAATCCGTCAGCCGTTCCGTAAAAATCTGGTTGGAGAGCTGCTCCTGGCGATCGCCATAAAGAACCCCATTCAGCTCAGCACCAACCAGCACGCTGAAAGCGGTGATGTAGAGCCAGACAAGCGTCGCGATGCCGGCGCCAAATGAACCGTAAAACATTGAGTAGTCCGCAACCCGCGTCACATACCACCCAAAAGCAAGCGTGGACGGAAACCACAAAAGCGTGCCCGCCACTGCTCCCGGCGCCACCCGGAACCAATGCTCTTTTCTCTTCGTGCCAAAGTGGTAGAGAGCCGCCAGCACCGTAACACTGGTAAACAAGGCAATCGACCACCGTACCATGCGCCAGAAGAACAGCACCACGTGGCGGAGTTCGTGCCCGTTCGCGTTTTCGACCATCCATGTTTCAATCTGATGGCCAAACACGATCACCAGGGTGGCCACTGAAAGAGGAACCAGGGCAATCGGCACCAGCAGCAGCGCCCGCAAACGGCGTCCCCCAAATCCCCATGCTTCGTGCGGAATCTGGTACGCGCGGCGAAATCCCTCCATCAGCGACAGCATCAAACCGAGACCGGCAAAAATGCTCAGGCTTGTGGCAGACAACAACAGTTGTCCTGAGTAAATCCGCCGGGTCAGTACATACGACTGCAGAAGGTCCATCGTATCGGCGGGTAGAAATTGATCAAAGAGCGTTCGAACCTCGCCCACCATCGTGCTGCCTTCCTGCACCTGCGACAGCAGCGTGGTCGCCACCAGCAGCGCCGGAAAAAGCATCAGCATCCCCGAGTAAGCAGCCGCCTTGGCGGTATTGATAACGTCGTGCTCAAGGGCCTGAAAAATGGCCTTCCGGAATTTTCTAATGAAAGGTCTCATGCGCTCACAGGAAAGAGTAGAGCATTTCCCGGCCTGCCGTCGAAAAGTCATTGTGAATCACTGCAAATGAAACATCGTCGCCGGATTCGACTCTTCGGCGCATGTTAGCCCGGTTCTTGCTCACCTCCTGCCCCACGCACCCGAATTGACTCCGCGATTCTGACCCGGGTGTCAGAAATTGTTGCTCCAGGCCAGGGTTGGGACGCGACAAGGTACGATTGTGTGGAGCAAGGCTGCGATCGCGCGCACCAGCCGCAACAGGGGGATCGGAATCGGGATGAATCAAAATCAGGAACGCAAGGCAGGAGGCGGACTACCCATCCGTTATCTTCTCGTCCTCTGGCTGTTCATCCTCAGCACGATTGCCTTCCTTGACCGTACCAACATCTCCATCGCAGGGCCTGAAATAAGCAAGGAATTCGGCATCGATAACTCCCATCTCGGATGGGTATTCAGCGCTTTTCTTGTCGGCTATGCAGCCTTCCAGATCCCCGGCGGCGTCCTTATCAAGAGCTTCGGCTCGCGCCGCGTGCTCGCCGCGTTTGTCACCTTGTGGGGAGTCTTCACCGTTCTTGCCTGCTTTGTCTCGCCTGGGATGCCCGGCGCCATCTGGATCCTCTTCCTCGTCCGGGTCGCACTCGGCGCCAGCAGCGCCGTCATGTATCCCGCCGCAAACCAGTTTGTCGAACGTTGGTTCCCCGTCCACGAACGCGGCAAGGCAAGTGGCATTGTTTTTGGCGGTGTCGGCTTTGGATCGGGCATCGCTCCGCCGCTGCTCACCTCCATCATCCTGCTCTCCGGCTGGCACGCCGCATTCTGGTTCTGTGCCCTCATCGGTGTCGTCGCTGCGGCTGTCTGGTACGTTGTGGCGCGCGATACGCCGGAGCAGCATTCCTGGGTCAGCGCCAGGGAACTCGCACTCATCTCCTCCGGCCGCGGTGACGTTTCTTCACCGCTCGAAGAAGAGAGCGCGTTTCCCCTCAAAAAAAACCCCTTGCCCTGGGCAAAGATCTTTTTCTCGAAGCAGGTCCTGGCTCTCACCGGAAGCTACTTCACTTACGGCTATATTTCCTGGATCTTTTTCAGCTGGTTTTATATCTACATGGCGCAGGTTCGCGGACTGAGCCTCAAAACCAGCGCAGTGTACTCCATCTTCCCCTTTATCGCCATGACTGTGGGCTCGCTCTCAGGAGGGGTAGCCAGCGACTGGCTGGCCCACCATTGGAGCGCGCGTGTCGGCCGCTGCTACCTGCCCGCCTTTGCGCTCGCCATGACAGGCGTCTTGCTGGCCGTTGGCTCCAGGGTGGAGAGCGCTGTCACCGCAACTGCCGTGCTGGCCTGCGGAGCCGGGGCTCTTTACGTCTCGCAAAGTTGCTTCTGGTCGGTCACCGCCGATTTTGCCGGACAGCACGCGGGCGTAGTTTCAGCCACAGTCAACATGGGCTGCCAGATCGGCGCAGCCGTCACCGCCTCGCTCACGCCGCTCATTGCCGCACATTTCGGCTGGGAGGCATCCTTCATGACCGCAACCGTCCTGGCAATTCTCGGCGCATCGGCATGGTTGCTTGTCAATCCTCAAGCGCGACTGGCTCACTAGGACTGCAGGGGGCGAGCCCGGGCGCTCCGAACGTACAATAAACCCATGCAGCGTCCCGTGTTCTCTCTCCTGCTCGTCCAAGTCGCCGTCGCCTGCTGCCTCGCATCTTCCACGATTGCGCAGGGCCCATTGCCAACAACATCGGCAGATGACCGCGCCCTTGCGCGCTCCATCCTGAAGGAATTGATCGAGATCAACACGACCGATACGCCTCGGGGGAACGTGACAACGGCAACCGCCGCTATGCAGAAACGATTTCTCGACGCCGGATTCCCGGCACAGGATGTGCAACTCCTCGGGCCCGACCCGCGCAAACAGAACCTGGTGGTCAGAATGAGGGCGGCAGGCTCGCCCACGCAAAAACCTGTTCTTTTCCTTTGCCACATGGACGTTGTTGAAGCCCTCCCGTCCGACTGGACAACCGATCCCTTCCAACTCGTGGAGAAGGATGGCTACTTCTACGGACGCGGAACCCAGGACATGAAGGAAGGCGACGCCGCGCTGGTCGCTACATTCCTCCGACTGCATCAGGAAGGCTACAAGCCCCGTCGCGACCTGATTATCGCGCTCACGGCAGACGAGGAAGGCGGCCGCTTCAACGGCGCCGGCTGGCTGGTTGAGCACCACCGCGAACTGGTCGATGCGGCGTTCGTTATCAATCCCGACTCTGGCGGCATCGAACTCGAGCATTCGCGAGCCTTGGTTGCTGACGTCGGCGCCACAGAAAAGATCTATTCTGACTTTCAGATAACGGCGCTCAATCGCGGCGGGCACAGTTCCGTGCCGCGCCCTGACAACGCTATTTACGAGCTGACGGCAGCTCTCAACAAGCTGGCAGCCTACTCGTTTCCATTCGAATTGAATGCAGTGACGCGCGCGTACTTCGCCACGCTCGCCGAGCGGGAATCAGGACAAATGGCCGCTGACCTGAAAGCCATTCTCGCCACTCCGCCTGACCCGGCTGCGGAAACCCGCCTCAGGGTCGAGCCGAGTTTCAACTCCAACATGAGAACAACCTGCGTGGCCACTCGGCTGAACGCTGGCGTGGCTAACAACGCGCTTCCTCAAACGGCGCAGGCAATCGTAAATTGCAGAATCTTTCCCGGACATTCGCCTGAAGAAATCCGCCGGCAATTGATTTCGATCTTCGCCGACGAAAAGCTCTCCGTTAAATATGTCTCCGATGCGGGAGAAGTTCTTGACACTGCGCCCGACCGCACGTCGATTGCGCCGCCCGCTCCAATTTCTGAAGTCTTTGAGCCTCTCACCAACCTCGTAAATCTCTTATGGCCCGGAACGCCCGTCATCGCGGAGATGGAGAACGGAGCCTCGGACTCCATCTACTTCGCTCAGGCAGGAATTCCCTGTTACGGCTTTTCGGCTGTCGCTCTGGAGCGGGACGATGAACGCGCGCATGGTCGCGACGAGCGCCTCCCCGTGGATTCCTACTGGAAGTCACTGGACTTCTTTCATTCGTTCGCCAGGGACCTGGGCGGCCAGTAGAAGCCGGCTCGGCGATTTCCTCGTTAACCCCCCGCTCCTCGTCAACCCAACCGCCCCGCGCCCATTGCTACAACCAACGAGGGTTTGACGCATTGCAGCATGGACACTAGTTTTGAAGTGTACGAGAGTTTGGGTCTCGCCGCCTCTCGAACAAGGAGATTGGATGCAAACCAGAGCTTTTTCCCCAATTCTTAAGTGTTTCCTGGCAGTGGCCCTTGCCGCCGCGGCTGGCATCGCCGGCCAGGCTCAGGACCTGAAAAGCTTCGAACAGAGAATTACGACCAAGGTACTGCCCAACGGGCTCACCTTGATCATCTGCGAGCGGCCTGAGGCGCCTGTCTTCAGCTACACAACCTTCATCGATGCAGGCGACGTGGACGACCCGTCAGGCGAGAGCGGACTAGCCCACATGTTCGAGCACCTTGCATTCAAAGGGACAAGCCAGATCGGAACCACAGACTATGCGGCGGAAAAGGTCGCGCTCGAGAAAGTGGAGGCCGCCAACAACGCCTACGAGGCCGAATACCTCAAGCCCGTGGGTCGCGACGAGAAGAAGCTCGCAGACCTTAAGCAGGCTTTTATCGCAGCACAGGCTGAAGCCCACAAATATGTGGTTCCCAACCAGTTCACTGAAGTGGCTGAAGGCAATGGCGCAGCCGGCCTCAACGCTGAAACGGGCCTCGACGAAACCCAGTACTTCTGGTCGATGCCTGAAAACCGGCTCGAACTCTGGGCCTGGCTTGAGAGCGGCCGTCTCGCTGACACCGTTCCCCGCGAGTTTTACAAGGAGCGCGATGTCGTCGTTGAAGAGCGCCGCATGCGCACCGATTCCAATCCCATCGGCCGCCTCGTTGAGCAGTTTCTTGCGACTGCGTATGTGGCGCATAACTACGGCCGCAGCAGCGTCGGCTGGCCCAGTGAGGTGGGTCAAATCAACGCCACTGAAGCCATGGCGTTCCACAAAAAGTATTATGTCGGCGGTGACATCGTGGTCACCGTCGTCGGCGATGTCAATGCAAAGCAGGACCTGCCCATGCTCGAGCGGTACTTCAGCAAGGTCCCCGCCGGCTCAAAGCCGGAAGATATGACGACTGTCGAGCCGAAGCAATTTGCAGAGAAGACGGTTACCATTCGCGAGCAAACGCAGCCCTTCTATATCGAGGGCTATCACCGTCCCAGCTATCGCGATCCGGACGATGCTGTATTCGACGCCATTCAGGACATCATGTCCAACGGGCGTGTCTCCCGGCTCTACCGCAGCCTCGTCGAGGATCAGCAGATCGCCGCTGAATCTCAGGGATTCAGTCCCTTCCCCGGCGACAAATATCCAAGCCTGTTTTCCTTTTATGCCGTCCCGCTTCCCGGACACACACCGGCGCAGATGCGCGATGCCATTCACAAGGAAATTGACAAGCTCAAATCCTCCGACGTTACGGACGCAGAGTTGCAGATGTACAAAACTCGTGCACGCGCTGACCTCTTGCGCGGACTCGCTGACAATCAGGGATTGGCGACTGCTCTGGCCGAATACCAGACGCGTTACGGTGACTGGCGCGAGCTTTTCCTCCAGCTCGACAAAGTGGACAAGGTGACAAAGGCCGATATTCGCCGCGTGGCGAATCAGATCTTTATTGCCTCCAACCGGACCAGCGCGGAAATCGACACTGAAGCTCCCGCGGCAGCCGCTAAGAGCAATGGAGGCGCGGAATGATGACTTTGACCTTTAGAAGTGCTTCCGGAGTTGTTCGAACCGCCGCAATGGCCGCAGTTCTCGCTGCATCGGCGTTCATACCGGCGCAGCAGAGCAAGCCTTGGGAACAGATCCCCGTCCCCAAGCTCCACGATTTCAATCCGCAGCAGCCAAAGCGCATCGTTCTCAAGAACGGAATCGTCGTCTTCCTGCAGGAAGATCATGAGCTACCCTTCGTCTCCGGCTCGGTGCTCCTTCCCGGGGGTTCGCGCGAAGAAACAGACGCCTCCAAAACCGGCATAACCGATCTATACGGTGAGGCGTGGCGGACCAGCGGCACTGCAAAAATGGACGGCGACGCAATGGACGACTTCCTCGAAATGCGCGCCGCGCACATCGAAACTGCGGGCGACGTGGACTCCACCGCCGTCTCATGGGACTCGCTCAAAGCTGACTCCGACCAGGTCTTTGATCTGGCAATGGATCTGCTTTTCCATCCCAAATTCAGCGCGGAGAAGCTCCAACTCGCCCAGGAGCAGTTGGCCACGGGAATCGTGCGCCGCAACGACGATGAAGGCGGCATCGCCGGCCGCGAGGCCGACAAGCTCGTCTACGGCGTCAACGGTCCCTACACGCGTCAGCCGGAGTTGGCCACCATCGGCGCCGTCACCCTCGCCGATCTCCAGGCCTGGCACGACAAATCCCTCAAGGGCAAACTAATAGTCGGCATCAGTGGAGACTTCGATCCCGTAGCCATGGAAGCCAAAGTGCGTGCCGCGTTTGAAAGTCTTCCCCAGGCGCAGGCTCTTCCCCCGCGCAACGATGACTTCCCCGGGCCAAAGCCCGGCGTCTACTTCATCGACAAGGAAGACGTAAACCAGTCGAATGTCGAGATTGTCGGTTTGGGAACTGACCGCCATAATCCCGATGTGCCCACCATCTCCGTCATGAACGAGATTCTCGGTGGCGGCTTTGGCAGCCGTCTCTTCCAGAAGGTTCGCACCGAGTTGGGGTTGGCCTACGCGGTCGGTGGAGGCATCGGAGCCTCCTATGACCACCCCGGCGCCTTCAAGGCTGAGGTTCTCACCAAGAGCCCTTCCACCGTCGACGCAACCAAAGCTGCACTGGCTGAAATCGCAGGCCTCAATTCAAAGCCCTTCACTGAGGATGAGTTGAAGCGTGCCAAGGACAACATCCTCAACTCCTTCCTGTTCCGCTACGACACCAAGGACAAGATTCTCGATGAGCGCGAGCGTCTGGAGTTTTATGGTTATCCTGCCGATTATCTCGAAACCTACAAGGCCGGCATCGAAAAGGTTACGCTGGCTGACCTCTCTGCGGCAGCAAAGAAATACATCCACCCTGACAAGCTGGCGGTCCTGGTTGTCGGCAACGGCCCAGAAATCAAGCCTGGCCTCGATCAGCTGAAGCTCGGGCCCGTCCAGAACATCAACATCACGATCCCGCAGCCCGGTGGCGCCCAGGGCGCAGCCGGAGGAGCTGGAAAGTAAGCCCGCGCCTATCTGGCTGAAGGCCGGAAATACAGAATTTGGAGAATGCCGAACGTGAAGACAATTGCGGAGTTGGTGGCGGAAGATGCTGAGCTGCACGCGGCGACGGCAGCACGGCTGATGGCCTCGGGTGTAACCATCTACCGGCCCGATACCTGCGTGATCGATGCCGAGGTTCAAGTTGCTCCCGATACGGTCATAGAGCCATTCGTCCAGTTGCTGGGCAAAACCAGCATCGGCTCCAAATGTCTCATCCGGTCCTACACCGTCATCGAGAACTGCACGCTGGGCAGCAATGTGCTCGTGCGGCAGAACTGCGTCCTCTCTGAGAGTTCGGTCGGCGACGGCGCAAAGATCGGCCCCTTCGCGCATCTTCGCCCAGAAAGCGAAATCGGTGAAGATGCCCACATTGGCAACTTCGTTGAAACCAAGAAGGCCAAAGTGGGCAAGGGTGCCAAGGCCAGCCACCTGACCTACCTCGGCGATGCCGAAGTGGGCGAAGGTACCAACATCGGCGCTGGCGTCATCACCTGCAACTACGACGGGGTGCACAAACACCGAACCCACATCGGCAAGGCTTCATTTGTGGGCAGTGATTCAACCCTTGTCGCTCCCGTCAACATCGGCAACGGAGCGTACGTCGGCGCAGGCTCTTGCATTACCAAAGACGTGCCCGCCGGCGCTCTCGCCGTCGGCAGGAGCCGGCAAACCAACATCGAAGGTTGGGTCGAGGCCAAGAGAGCCAGCCGCGAGAAGAAGGTTTAGCGCGAACTGACCCAAAAGTGGTACGAGCCTCAGGAGCTTACCGCACGACTCCGAATATGTATCAAACCATATTAGACCATCGGATTTACCACATGTTTCTAGCCCTGAACCGATCGCCTCTTCCAGCTCATTCCAGAGCCCGCAGAGGTTCACCCCGCAGATCTCCAGGCTCACTCAATTCGATCTCCGGCATCTTAACAAGTGTGCCACCTCCGCCGCACCCGTCCCTGCACCTGCGAGTCCTTCGCATGCTTCAAGGGCGCGGCAGAAGTTCTCTCGAATGCTCCGTGGAATGTTGTCTGCCACTTTCCGGTGGTTATTGTAGGGATTCTAAATCGCCTTATAACGCTTTTTAGTGATGGTCAGAGGACTGGAATGCTTGTTTACTAGATAGAGAACCCGGTCGCCTTCAGGCGGCTCAGGTAAACGCTATGAATATGGCATTTGCCCCCGGAGCACAGCAGACGAGCCTGGGAGGAGATTTCTTGGCATTGGATCTGGCAGGACGAGGAACACCGAACCCCTCCAACGAGTTGCTCGCTGAAGGAGAAGCCCGGGCGATTTTCGAAGCGGGCAGACCGGCGCGGGTTCTGGTCGTTGACGATGAAACGCACGTCCGCGCCATGATCGGTTCTACGCTGGAGCGCAAGGGATACGAGGTCCAACTGGCCTCAAGCGTCCGTGAAGCCCTTGAAGCGCTCGAGGCGAACACCTACGATCTGGTGCTCACTGACATTGTCATGCAGGATCTCAACGGCATTGCTCTGCTTGAGAAGCTGCACGCGCAGCAGCCCAACCTTCCCGTGGTCATGGTCACCGCCATCCACGACATCAGCGTCGCCATTGACTCCATGCGCCGCGGAGCCTACGACTACCTGCTCAAGCCTTTTGAGCGTGACCATCTCATCGGCACTGTCGAGCGAGCGCTCAGGCACCGCCAGGTTCTTGAAGAGAGCCACAACTACCAGCAGAGCCTCGAGCAAATGGTCCGCGCCAGGACCGAGATGCTGCGCCACGCCATGGAGGATCTGGAACACTCCTACGACGTCACCCTTGAAGCTCTGGGGGACGCTCTTGATCTCAAGGACTCTGAAACCGAAGGCCACTCCAAACGCGTAACCGCTTACACCATCGCCCTTGCCCGGGCCATGGGCCTTTCGCCTGCTGAGATCAAGATCATTGCCCGCGGAGCTTTTCTGCACGACATCGGTAAAATGGCCATCCCTGACGAGATTCTCCGCAAACCTGGCAAGTTGACACCGGAAGAGCAGGATGTCATGCGCGAGCATTGCACGCGCGGTTACCACATGCTGCGCAAAATTCCATTCCTGTCCGGCGCGGCTGAAATCGTCTTCTGCCACCAGGAACATTTCGACGGTAGCGGCTATCCCAGCGGTCTCGCCGGGCGTGATATTCCCGTTGGAGCCCGCATCTTCGCGGTCGCCGACACCCTTGATGCCATTACCAGCGACCGGCCTTATCGCAAAGCCCGCAGCTTCGACGCAGCCCGTGAGGAAGTCCTGCGCTGCTCTGGTACTCAGTTCGACCCGGCCGTCGTTGAGGCGTTCCTCAAGATTCCAAATGAGCTCTGGCAGGAGCTTCGTTCTGAAATCAGCGGTCAAAACAGGCGTTTCTCCACATTTGAGCTTTCCCAGCCGCCCAGCCCGCAGGAATTCAAGAACTGATTCCGAAGCTCAGAATCTGCATCCTATAGCTGGACCAGAAATCAGGAGCTTCCCTATGCCCGCACTGTCTCCCGACCAGGCCAACGCTTGCCTCGCCTCAGTGCCCGAATGGGAAATCGTCAACGGCGAATTGGTCAGAACCTTTCAATTCAAGGACTTTCGTGCCGCCCTGGGCTTTGTAAATCGCGTGGGCGAGCTGGCCGAAGGGGCTGCCCACCATCCTGACATCGATATCCGCTACAACCGGGTCCGGCTTGCGCTTGTCACCCATGACGCCGGTGGCCTCACCGGCAAGGATTTTGATCTGGCAGCCCGTGCCGACAGTGCGGCCTAGCCTATGAGTAAAGCCGAGTTTTCCTCATCGAGCATCATGGGAAGCATCGTCCGAATCGCTACTAAAATGTGGATCCAGGTCAGTTTCCTGGGTTGGGCGCAGGGTTTTTCGGTACCACCACGCTGCGGCAAGCCCTCCGGCCAGGGCTGACGCTGCAGCCACAATTCCCACCTTGAGCCACCTTGGGGCTTGATCAACTGTAATCGTCTTCGACGAATAACCATCTGAATCTGAGGGCTTTGCCATCGTCTCTCTCGCTCCCCGGCCATCCCCTGGCCTCCTGCTTGGCCACAGGTTTTGCCTCCGTTATAGATGCTCCATCCCGCAAAACGATAGCTTTCTCTGCCGTTCTTAAAAATTTAGATTTTTGTATTTGCATTCTTCTCAATCTATGCTATGCTGTATTTATTCCGCTGGTAGAGCCGGTCTTCACCGTCTCCCCCAGTAGGAAGTAGTTTGCGTCACTGGCCTCCCGGCTCGAACAGCTAGACCGTTCGAGCCGTCTTTTTTTTGCCGACGGCAAACTGCATCCAAGACCGCTTTTCAGCGGTGCTCGAGCTTGATTTTTCTCTTTCTCCCGTCTCCGGATAAAATGACTCGCAGAGAGGTTTCATGAGATTCCGCCTCAAGAGTCGAACTGTACTGGGATTAGCAGCCTTCACCCTCACGGCAGCAAGCTACGCTCAGTGGTCCAATCCGGCACAGGATGTCCCCGCCTATCATCCCTCCGCCCCCCTCAAAGTCAGCGCCCTGCCTCCAATCCTGTCGGGATCGAAGCTCACTGGCGAAAACTTCCAGTACCCCTGGCAGGTCCACGTGTACCAGCAAGTGGCAAAGGTCGGGAACGTGGTCTACCAGTTGCCATGCAACTGCCGCTGCGACCGTGCACTCGGCCACACCAGCCTGCGCAGCTGCTTTGAGGGCCTCCACGGTACCGAATGTTCCACCTGCGCCAAGGAAGGTTTCTACGCCTACCAGCAAACCCGCCTCGGGAAGACTCCCGCCCAGATCAGGGCCGGCATTGCCAGGCTTGACTACGAGAAGATCGACCTCGACAAGCAGTAGATTAAATGGGAGGCTTCTCCAATGCCCGGCATTGATCCGCCGGGCATTGGTGTCAGCGGCCGATTCCCATCCAATACTTATAGAACTGCGCACCAAAGCCCGCAGCCATCGCAGAAACCTTGGGCCCCGGGTCACCATAGAATTCGAAGCCATCGACCGCGCAGACCGCCGCGAGTTTCGGCACCATCTGCTGCACCACCGAGCCCATAAAGTGCGCCTCGACAGCGGCGGCATCCACATACGTCTCCACCAACCGGAACTGCATGCCATCTGCACTGACAAACCACTCGTAGCCCGTTGTGCCGGGCTCCGGCCCGGTGCCTTCGGTCATCTCTGAGGCAATGCTCTTGAATGCGCTCATCTGCGCGTCGGTTACTGAAAAACTCACTGTCAGCCGAACCACTTGCTCCACCATCTTCGATCTCCTCTTTCATCCCATTGGGGATAGGTACCTCGCCACACTAACACCTCCGCGTAATCCCGTGAAACGGCAAAAAGCGTAGAATAGAGGTTGCAGCACGAGTCAGTTGTTCCGGCTCGCACCTATGCTGCCTGCTCCTGCATCCAATGAGCAGGTCACAAATGGGGGCGTCACGGTTTCGACGGGATCGATTGCGGCTTAGGAGGCATGTCAGGGTGTGGGCACCTGTAATCGCCTGCAAAACAAAAGTTGCCAACGATAATCTGGCACTTGCAGCTTAATTAACTAAGCTGCCGTCTTCCACGGCTTCGCCTATGGGCTGTGAGCGGACGTCATTCAGTAGGCTGGCGCACTCGGCTCGGTCCGTGTCGGCGTGCGCGAGATCATCGGACTAGCTTCTGTCGCATCTTGTCCGTTCTGAGTGCCAGGAGTGAATCAAAAGGAATCGGACAAAGCATGAACTCTCCTGGCTGACAGCGATTTCGGACGCGGGTTCGACTCCCGCCGCCTCCACCAATAACTTTAAATACTCAACGACGAGAATCAGGCCGGAAACACAACAAACAGCGCTTGAAACGCATTTGTTTCCAACGCGCCGCGGGCGCCCAGGAATCAAATCTCTTCCCGGAGCGCCCGCAAGCATCGATCATCGGTTTAGGTTATTTTGAGGCGATTGCCTGTGCCTTTGCATCTCTCACGGCATCAAGGAACGCGTGTGCGGCTTGCGGCACGGCTACTTCGCCCTGCAAGATGTGGCGAGTCGAGACATCGTGGCCGTAGATGGCCTCGGTAGAGTCATCGTCGCGGCGGATAGCAGCACCGTTAAGCGTGACTCCGGCAAAAAGGCCACGAGCGCGTGAGTAGGTGAGGACTTCGGTCTCCAGCTTCCAGTCGGTATTGGCGGAGGCATGGCGTCCAACCGGCCCGGCCGCCGCTGAAGCATCGGCGCCCAGTTCAAAGTTGCTGTTGATCAAGTGCTGCATTCCACGGTCGTTCTGGATGACCATAACCAGGTCCACGCCTTCGACGCCGATTTGCAAGCCCCAGCTTCCGCCGGTGATGGTGAAGAATGCCGGTGCGCTCCATCCGTCAGCGGTGCGGCAGGTAGCAATGCCTCTGCCATTCTCCGCGCCAAAAACAAAGCCGCCCTTGAGAAGGTGGGGCACGACGGCTATGCACTTTGCGTGCTCAAACACTTCTTGCGGAATGCCCTTGTCGGGAGCCGCCATGATCTCATGGAGCACATTGCCGGCATGATCGAGCCGATCATAGGTTGCTTCGCGGCTGGATGCCGCCCAGCCGATGCTGGTCATGCTGAGTATTGCGACGAACGTCATAATTTTTTTCATGTGACTCACCGTTTTCTACCCATGCGCAGCGTCATAAACTTCCTGCGCACTGAGGCGCACAAGGTAATTCTGAGATTAGTAGGATTCGATTGCCGCGTCTGAGCAATTGGGCTCAGTCAAGCGATGAGATGCGCGCTGATGGCAAGGGGCGACGTGGTCCAAACTGCTCAGACCGAAATGATTCCGGCCGTTAGATTCGAGTCAATAAGAGACTGATTCACACAGGAGAAGGTATGGATATCAATCGAGTAAAAGGCGCTATCGATAAGGTGGCCGGAATCACGAAGCAGAAGACTGGCGGGTTGATCGGCAATAGGAAGCTCCGCGTAGAAGGCATTGCTCAAGAATTCAAAGGCAAGGTTGAAGACGCGTGGGGCGTAGCGAAAGATACGGTCCGTCAGACCGATAAAAAATCAGGAAAATAACGGGACACACGCCACGGCTGTATGCAGCGCAGGCTCCTGCGCTGACGATCTAGGACATATCCGCCCGACGGAAACCCAGCCAATAGCATCGCCGCCAGCAAAACATGCAACGAACTGGCTGCAACGCAAACAGGCTGAGCAGGCCATCAATTGGCCGCAGCTCGGCCTGTTTGAATTTCAGTGAGTTGCACCACGGGCACTCGTGCCTGATCCACAGAAGGCGCGGCACCCAGCTGGGCCAGGATCGATTCGAAAAGTTCATCGCAACCGCTCCTCGCGTCCGACAATCAGGTCGCGCTCTTGTCTAGTTCCTTCCTGCGGGCTGGAGTTTGAGTCCAACCAAGAGAGCAGCGAACGAATGCTACCTGTAGCCATTGCCATGCATGTATCCGCAGCTCCGTAGTACAGATAAATGGTGTCTCCATCCTCGCCGATTGTTTGTCCGCAGGGAAACACGACATCTTTCACGTCCCCTCCGCGCTCATAGGCTGCCTCAGGACCGAACATCCACGAGTCTCCGCGCTTCAGGCAGATTTCCGGTCTTTCCAGGTCAAAGAGTGCGAGACCCAGGCGATAGATGCTCCCCGACGCTGTCTGCCGCACGCCATGGTAGATTGTCAACCAGCCCCTTGCCGTCTCAATCGGTGGAGAGCATAGGCCGATCTTGTTCGCATCCCACCAGCCGCCACGGCGTGCTTCGAGGATGATTTTGTGACTGCCCCAGTGACGCAGATCGGGCGAGTACGAGATCCACATGTGTGCGCCAAGTGTCGTCACAGGCCGATGAATCAGCGCCCACAGGCCGCCAATTCTCGTGGGAAGCAGTGCGGCGTCTTTGTCTTCCGGCTGCATGATGACGCCATATCGCTCAAAACTCTTGAAATCACTGGTCAGCGCCAGCGATACTCCGGGACCACCTCGCGCAAACGATGTATACGCCACCGCGTATTGCTTAAGTTCCGGGACATAGGTGATGCGCGGATCTTCGATGCCCCATAGCTCTTCCGGATATTCACGGGAGTTCGCCTGAAACGTCGGTTCAGGATCGATGCGCCAGTTGTCGATCCCATTTGCAGAGCGGGCCGCGCATAGATGCGACAGGCCCCGCCGATCTTCCACACGGCACAGAAGCAACGTGTCTCCATCGTGTAACCGTACAGCTCCGGCGTTGAAGACGCTATTGATTGGGTAGGGCCAGTTGCCCTGTGTGAGGATCGGGTTACCTGCGTAGCGAGTGAACAGAGGTTGACCCGTGCGTGTCTCCACATGAGTTTCAGCAGAGTTGGTATCAGTCGTTACAACCGGAGTGGCAATCGGATTCAAGAAGAGATGCTCATTTCAACGTGCCGTTCCCGTGCGTTTGCAACCTTGGCCTCCTGCATCTCAAGCAGGGCCATCAGGAACGAAAGTGTCGATTCCGCCCCCTGGTTTTCGTTAATGCGGTCTGGATGAAGGCCGTCTCGGCAGCCACCCGTGGCTGCGTCATAAAGTGGCATCCGCAAGTCATTCTTGCCAAGAAACCAGCGGAAAACGCGCTGGGCTTCTTCTAACCAAAAGCTTTCTTCGGTAAGTTTGTATACCTCGAGGCAAGCAGCGACGGTTGCGCATGCTTCCACGGGTTGCTGATCGAAACGCGCTTTCTCACTGCCTTCAATAAAGAATCCATTGGAGCCGATCGGCACAAAGATCTCCTTGTCGCCGCGGTGCTGCTCGGCAACAAGCCACTTGAGAGAGTCCATCCCAGTTTCAATCATTCTCTGGTTGCCGCTCCGCCATCCCGCCAGGATGAGCGCCTGCGAAAGTCGCGCATTCGAGTAGGAAAGGCTCTTCTCAAACCATTGCCATGATACAGAATGGCTGCGGTCGTAGATATCGAGAAGCCGGTTCGCAAGTATATTGCGAGCGCCCTGGATGGTTCTGTCTCCAGGAAACCAGTCGAGATACGCTTGCATGCCCAGGATGCAAAACGCCCAGGCACGCGGACTGGTGAACGAGAGCGTAGCGGGGACTGCGGCTTCAAACAGCCTCCCGGCGGCTCCTCTCAATCCCGCATCCCTTGAATGTCCGAGCACGTTCCCTAGAGACCACAAGGCACGGCCATGACTATCGTCTGACCCCACCTCTTCCAGCCAGCGGCGGTCATAGCCCAGGAAGTTTCTGAAGCGTCCCGTCTCGGTATTGAACGCAAGCCAAAGAAACGCCAGGTAGCGTGCGGAAAAGCGCGCGTCCCTCCAAATGCCGGCTCGTGCCGGATGTTCATCTAGAAGGGTCGCCACAATGAGCGCACGAGCATTGTCGTCGGTGGTATAACCTTCGCTTGAGTTGGGTATTGAGAAAATGGCATGCTGCAGGATGCCTGTATCGTCCGTCATCCTCAACATGTGGGCGGTATCCAGGACCGGAAGGTCCTCAAAGGCATTCTCTGATGCACCGACTTTCACTGCAGCCCTTGGCTGCAGGGCCCGCTCGAACCGGGCTCGCTGGAAACTCGCCATGTACTTGCGCGCGGTCTTTGACCACACTGTTTCCCGTGAGTGGAGATAGGCCCGTTTTCGCATGGCGTGCCGTTCCCCATCGTTATCGAGCAGCCGCAGCACTGCGCCTGCGATCGCTCCAGGATCTTCGAACGGGACAATTACGCCTCGATCGTTTGCCAGTAACTCCTTCGCGTGCCAATATGGCGTCGAGATCACGGCCTTCCCCGCACCCAGCGCAATGGCAAGCGTGCCGGAGACGACCTGCGCCTCCTGCCGGTAGGGGGTAATGTAGATATCCGCTGCGCCAACATGTTCAACCAATTCCTCTGCGCTCACAAAACGATTCACGAGGATCAGGCTCGACGACACACCAAGCTCTTCCGCTAGTGCCTGCAACTCTTCGCGGTAGCGCTCGCCGTCGCGGCGCCGGATATGCGGATGCGTCACACCGGAGACGATATAAACCACGTTCGGATGCTTCGCCAGAATCGCCGGCAAAGCTCGAATAACGTTCTCGATCCCCTTGTTGGGTGACAGCAAGCCGAACGTAAGCAGCACCGACTTTCCTTCAGTACCGAACCGGTCCTTGTAGTAATTCGGATCCATGAATTGAAAATCAGGCACGCCATGCGGAATGATGTCGATCTCCGCATCCGGAACTCCATATACCTCGCGCAGGAACTGCGCCGCCTGCTCGCTCATCACAACAAGGCGATCGGAAAGGTGCGCGATCTCTTTGAGCACCATCCGCTGATTCGCGTCCGGCTCCCGTAAAACCGTGTGCAGCGTCGTCACAACAGGCATCTTCAGCTTGCGCAGCAAGGTCAGGATATGGCTACCTGCAATCCCGCCGTAGATTCCGTATTCATGCTGAAGGCATACCAGGTCATTCCCGTTGAAGTTCAGAAACTCTGCGGCCCGCTCGTAGGAACTCAGATCTTCTTGTTCGAGCTCCAGGCGAACTTGCTCCGGATACTCATAGCTTGAATCCGGATCATTAACGGGAATGGCAAACAGACGCTCGGCGCCGAATTCCGTCGCAAGCGCACTGCATAAATCCGTCGTAAATGTCGCGATTCCGCACTGGCGCGGAAGATAATTTCCAACAAACGCTATGCGCGTGGGCAAGGGAAGGCTGCAACTCTTCGACGCGGTGGGCAACGAGGCTGCGGATCCATGGCTTATCGCTTGATGTTCATGGCAGTTCTTTTCAGAGAGGGACATTTCGTCCTGCTTTCGCTTGAATCAACTTGCTGCAAGGCGTCTTTGTTCACATTCACTTGCACGGAGCTTTTGCGGTCCCGAACAATATTCGATGTACAGGGAAGCAAGGATGCGAATGCTCAGAGCCCTGAGGATGCTTCCTCTCAGTTCAAATCTGAAGGCAACTCCAGAATCTGGCGAACATCGAGCGCTACTTCGAAGAAGCTATCGGAAGAATTGGGGAAGAATGTTCAAGGGAAAAATCCTCCCTGAAGCCTGAAGTCTTCGCTCTCTTCTTGGCCCGTTCAGGCACTGCGATGCCGCTTGAAGCGGGCTTCCTCACGAACCCGAGCGCAGCCATGCGCACACGTCTGCGGGCAGTAAAATGTGCTTCAACGTCTTTCTTCTTAATGAGGCTCATAGTCGCTCCAGACAGTGCTGTTGCTTGCTTGAACGGTGCTCGTCTGGAGCGAAGCCTGGAAGGCTGAAGGCGAGAAAAGAAAACTCTAACTACTGCTTCAAGGATACACCCTAATCAATGCTGGTGCCGGCATCACCGCGAATCGCATCCTTTCAAACTCGACCGGGAGGAGAAGGTCGATCAGCAGTCCTTCCAGCGTTTCTCGATTGCTGACACGCGCATTCTGGCGACATCGATAGCGGCCCGCTGCGGCCTCAAGAAGAAGCCCCAGCGTCTCTCCGCGTTGGCTACCGCAAGCTTCCAACCGTCGTGTTGACCGGGCTGCCGATTGCGTCTCCACTCACCACCAGTTCCACTCTCCGGTTTTCCTGGCGACCGCTCGAGTTGTCGTTTGAGGCTACTGGTGATGTGTTGCCGAAGCCCGTTGCGCTTATTGAAGTCGTCACCACGCCCTGGGCTACCAGGTAATCGCGGACGGCGCCTGCACGGTTCTCTGACAGCTTCTGATTCATCTGATCGCCGCCGACATTGTCGGTATATCCGCCCACCGCAATGTTAAGTCCCGGGTATGCGATCAGGATTCCGGCAACCTTAGCCAGCTTCTCGCGGGCGCCCGGCTTCAGCGAATATCGACCCGTGTCGAACAATACGTCGGACATGCTCACGATGAGCCCACGCGCACTGTCGCGTGTCTCAAGAATCTTGTTCAATTGCTCGATCAATTGCGCGCGCATTGCCGATTTCTCGCTGTCCGCCTGTTGCTCACCCTGCTGCGCACGCTGTGCGGCCAGGCGAGCCTGATCCGCATCGGCTTGGGCTGCAGTCACTGCCGCCGCTGACGCATTCTGGCTATTCACCATTGCAGCCTGAGAAGCAGCTGCATCGGCTTGTGCGTTTGTTGCATTCAATTGCGCAGTCGCAGCATTGGCTTGTGCCATTGCCGCGTCATTCTCGGCCTTCTGCTTCAAACGGCTGGCCTCGTCTGCCTCAGCCTGTGATCTTGCCTGTGCGTCGCTCGACGCCCGGAGTTCGGCCGCCCGACGATCCACCTCAATCTTCTTGACTGCGATCTCGCGCGCATCTTCCGCGGTCTGCACTGCTTGCCGGGAAGAAGCAATCAGCGCCTTCTTTTCCATATGGCCGCTAATGGCGTAGTCGTCGGCGCTCTTCATCGACTGGACAGCGTGCTCGTAGCTTTCGCCCGCATATTGTTCTGCACCTTCTGATTTGGCGATGCGCAGTGCGTTCCGCGCCTCGTAGAACTCCAAAGGAAGTCTGGCATTCAGAACCAAAGGGTCAAACTTGTAGCCGGTGGGAATGTAGCCCCCACGCTCCATCAGCTCATACTTTGCTTCTACAGCTTCGCTGGTGCCCTTGGTATCCGCTGTAACAATGTTTTCAAGCACGACGACATTGCTGGGCTGCTGGACAGCAAAGTAAGGTTCCGCCGTAACGATCAATGCGAAAGCCTGCAGGTCCGTAGTTGCAGTCAATTTACTGCGATTATTGTCGCCAACCAGAATCTCGCCAAGGTTGACAGCGCGCCCTTCGGGTGAAATCGCCCATAGAACATAAGTAAGATATTCGTCGCCGAAAGCCATGGGTGTCTGCAGGTTTCCGAACTCGGCTTCAACTTCCAAGGTGCCGCGCTTGCTGCGCACCTTGGCTTTGCCGTTCGCTGAAGGGAGCAAGTTAGTCCCCGCAAAATCCACGTCGGTGGCTCCACTGCGATGGCGGTAGTTGATGGCCTGGACCGTGCGGCTGATTTCCACCACGCGGTATGTGGTCAAAGGACCTGTGGTCTCGACAACCGTTGTCGTTTGCAAGTTGGCCTGGGCGAACGCGCTCAGACTGAGGGCACTACCGATCACAAACAAGATCGTGGTTCTCACGTTATTTCCTTTTGGGCATCACTCTGCCATGTTGCCTTGTGCTTATCTTGCGTTGACGGGGATACGAATGCGGTGACAGCAACCGGTATGGTCATTACCCTACGCGGAATTGGGTAAGGTAGTGAAGCAATCCAAAGACGTTCATGAGCCATACCACGAGCACAATCACCACAACAGCATTCAGGATTCCTTTGATTTGCCCTTGCATGGGAATGAAGCGATTGATCAGCCATAGCAAGATGCCTACAACGCAGATCGTGAGAACAACTGTCATAAGTGGCATTTGGTACTCTCCAATCAATTCCTTGAAGCATCTCTGCTTCTGACTCATTCTTCCAAAGCCATGAGTTAAATGCTGAGCAAACCTGCTCACCCGAAGCAACGGGCCCATTCGCGCGAAATCCCGGCAAGGTCGCTGCTGAGAATACAAGAGACCTGAGCCGCCACAGCAGTCACCAGAGCCGGTGATACTGCATCGGCCAAATGAATTTTTGACCGGGGTCTCCAGAAAACCTGATGACATGATCAAAATGGACCATACGTGAGTCCGCGGCACGCGCGATAGTCGAAGGTCTGTGGGTGTAAGTTGCCTCAGATGCTGGGTAGTCTGACGTCAAGTGACGCCGGCTATCCTGAAAACCGCACGGGATCGCGTTGCCGATTGCGGATTGCGGAAGGCGCTTTGTTCGATTTCGCGGGAGCGTTTCCTCGTTCTCCTTTTTCATTGGAATCGCAATCAATTGCGCGATCTTCCGGCAAATGCGGCTGCCGTTCCGATATGCACACTTCTGGACGGACGAGCCGCCTGAATTGAGGCGTCATCTTGAAAAACGAAGGAGAAATCCCGGCATTTGAACCCGCCAGGTTCCTCGCGGATGTGGGGCTCGGTCGCAAAATTGTTGAGAGGGAACCTAAGAAGGCTTTTTTCTCTCAGGGAGATGCAGCCGACGCGATTTTCTATCTCCAGAAGGGCCGGGCAAAGGTTACCGTTGTCTCCAAGAAAGGAAAAGAAGCCACGGTCACGCTGCTCTCAGCAGGTGACTTCGTAGGTGAGGAGTCGCTGGCGTCAATTCCTGGGCTGCGCCTGGCGACGGCCTCTGCCATCAGTACCTGCACAGCCCTCAAGATTGAAAGGGAGGAGATGGCGCGGGTAATGCACGACGAGCCTGCATTTGCCGACTTCTTTCTAAAGTTCTTATTGGCTCGCAGCATGCGAACCCAGGCCGACCTGGTCGATCAGCTTTTCAACTCCAGCGAGAAGCGACTGGCACGCATTCTCTTGTTGATGGCCGAGTATGGCATGCCGGGAGAACGGGATACGTTCATCCCTCCCGTTTCACAGGAGACGCTGGCTGAAATGATCGGCACCACACGGTCGCGAGTCAGCTTCTTCATGAATCGCTTTCGCAAGCTCGGCTTCATCAACTACGACGGCCGCATCCAGGTAAACAAGTCCCTGCTCAATGTCGTACTTCTCGATCAATTTCCGGGGCAGAACTCGAAGTCGCCGGTCATTCCAATCGAGCAGGCTATTCCAAGGCCAGTCATTCCAAAAGTCAGAGCAGCCAAGCCTAAAACTTCCGTTGCGGATTAGTTCGGGCGTTGGCGAGTGATGATTGCTCTTCAAATCGCCGATACCCTAGCGGCCACAAGTCAGGCCGAGTGGGCTCGCTCAAGGTTTATCGGGCACCACACCCCTCACAGATCAGGGCCTTGGCGTTGTCATTGATGGAGGAGCGTCTTCCGGCCGAGATCCCCATTGCAGATTAGGCTTCGCTCCCATCTCCAGCGTCAGCGTTCCACCGTTAGCCATCTCCTTATGCGCAAACCACGCGCGGTCCAGCGCGTTGCCGTTCAGTTGTGCTGACTGGATGTACTTGTTCCGCGCTGAAACATGATCCGCCACAATCGTGAACAGTTTGCCGTTCCCCAGCCGAACCGTGCTGCGTGCAAATATCGGGCTGCCGATCTCGTACACCGGGCTTCCCGGGCACACCGGATAAATCCCGATCGCGCTCAGAACGTACCACGACGAGGTCGCTCCGCCATCGTCATCTCCGGGAATGCCAAGGGGTCCATCCGTGTACCACACATCCATCAACTGCCTTACCCGCCGCTGCGTCTTCCACGGTTGCCCTGAGAAGTCATACAGGTAAGGAATGTGAAAGCTCGGCTCATTGCCCTGCGCATAAAGTCCCACCAGGCCCGTCGCATCGGGAAACTGATCAAGGAAATGCCACTTCGACGTTCCATATTGTTCCACAAAAAGCCGATCGAGCGTGGCATTAAACGCATCCCGGCCGCCCATCAACTCAATCAGTCCCGCGACATCGTGCTGAACACTGAATGTGTAAATCCAGGTGTTCACTTCGGTAAAGTAATCCCGACCGCCCTGTCCGCCATCCAGCTTCGTATCTAAATCAGGAATCCACTTTCCGTCCTTGTCCTTCGGAGCCATAAATCCGATCTCCGGGTTGAAGACATTCCTGTAGTTCTGTGCCAGCTTGCCAAAGTACGCTGCGTCTTCCTTCTTGCCCAGCGCTTTTGCCAGCTCTGCCACGCACCAGTCGTCGTAAGCGGCTTCAAGCGTCACTGAAACCGCCTGCCGTCGTTCTCCGCCCACCTCGGCAATCGTCTCCTTCTCGCCCCGATCGAGCGCCGGAAAGAATCCGTTGGAAAAATACGCGCGATCCAGTTCCGTAAGCGGCCCCCGGCCCCACGGAATCATCGTGGTCTCCGTCGCCGCCTTCCGCACCGCCGCATATGCCCGCTCCACATCAAAGTCGCGATAGCCCTTCTCGTACGTATCCAGAAACAGCGCCGCCGCATGATGCCCGATCATCACTGCCTGCTCTCCCGCCACTGAAGGAAACGAGGGCAGCATCGCGCTTTGCTCTTCCATCCGCAGGTACGATCGAATCATGTCCTGCTGCCGCCTTGGGTCAAGCAGCAGCTGTAGCGGATGAAGCGAGCGATACGTATCCCATAATCCATCGTCCACATAAAAGTCGTGACCTTCCGCATCGTGAACGGAATGGTCGTACCCGCTGAAGTACTTCCCGTCTTCCGTGATGTCTGTCATGCGACCAAGAGAACGGTAAAGCGCCGTGTAAAGAATCGTGCGCTGGCGCTCGCTGCCGCCAACCGTGCTGATGCCCCCCAGCGCTGTGTTCCATTCGGCGCGCGTCTCGGCTTTCACGCGGTCGAACGTCCATCCCGGAATCTCCCGCTTCAGGTTCTTCCGCGCCTGCTCTTCGCTCATATAGGAGATTCCGATCCGCACCTCGATTTGTTCGCCGGCCGTGGTCGCCATGTCTGAAACAAACCCAATCTCATCCCCCGCCTGCTTTGCCAGGCTCGAAATGGTCTTTCCTTGCCAGGTCAGCCCTTCGCCAAAGGGCCGCGAAAACTCCGCATAGAAATATTCCCGCGTCGTTCCGGTTTCGTTCCTGATCTGGCTTACAGTTCCTCCCACCCGCGCGCTTCCCTCCACCGTGTGACTGCCGACAACCTCAATCTCCGCATCTTTCAGCGTGCTCAAAATCAGGTGAGCATGCCGGCTCCGCGGAAACGTGAAGCGATAATAGGCTGCAGATTGCGTCGCCGTGTATTCCGCACGGATGCCCCACGTCTCTAAATTGGCAGAATAGTAGTAGGGCGTCGTTGTTTCAGAATCGTGGTCAAAATCCGAAGCGTAGGATTCGCGCTTGGTGCTGGTATCGCCCACCGAAGCCATCAGCAGCGCCGGCCCTGCGGGAAAGCCATAAATCTTGTCCGCTAGAAAACGGTCCGTGATCCCCGGCGTCGTCACCGGCGCAAGCCGCGCCATTCCATATGGCGTTTGAACGTAGGGAACAGTCGCCGTCAGCAGCTGCCCGATTCCCCCAATGTTCGGCGAAACATAATCAACCGGGGTTTTTTGCTGTTGTGCCGGCGCGGCACAGGCGATGCTTCCCAGAAGAACCACAGTCATCACAACACGAACAGTTTTCATGGCGTATTTCTCTCGCCTGCCATCCTATAGGATGATGCTCAACCAGGGGAGCCCTCACTCTTGTGGCAAGCCAGCTCATTCCGTCCTGGCAATCGGCTCCGCCGCCGCCACTCGCGGGCCACACCGATTCCTCCGCATCGGCCGGCCGCTAAACAATCAGTCCGGACCGCCGATAACCATTCTGTGTTAATGGGCCCGACGGACGACCAGCCATCTGTGTCTACACCGCCCGGGGACCGAAACTTGCGGGCCTCCAACTGACCTGGGGGCCGCGAGGACTGAACCTCAAGGAGAATCAATCGCAATGACCGTTCTTGTCGTCGATGACTCGGTCACCATGGTGATGAGCCTCAAGACCACTCTCGAGATGAGCGGCTTTCAGGTGGAAACCGCCGGAAACGGCAAGGCGGCACTCGACAAGATTCGACTCGGCATCAAGCCAAACCTGATCCTCACCGACATCAACATGCCCGTCATGGGCGGAATGGAACTGATTAAGAACCTTCGCGCGCTGCCGGCTTTCCGCTTTGTGCCCATCCTCACACTCACCACCGAAAGTGATGCGTCCAAGCGCGACGAGGGCAAGCGAGCAGGTGCAACCGGGTGGCTCGTCAAGCCCGTGTCTGGCAACGACCTGGTTGCGGTCATCAGAAAAGTTCTCCCCGGAGCGTAACCATGGCGGCAGCAGCGTATCGAGGACTTGATGGGATTTCTCCAATACCGGCCAATCGAGGGGGCGCTGGCGGAGATGACGTCGAACTCAATCGCAAGCCGCGAATCAAGGGGATCCGGAACCGTCTGCTCGTTCAGACGGCAGGCGCACTCATCTGCAACCTTCTGTTCTATCTGTCCCTGGCCCATCTGATGGGGTCAGCCCTCACGCCTTATCAAAACCAGACCATCGAGCTGTTGTTGTTGTTCAACGGCCTTCCCCTGCTGATAGTCAAATGGAAAAGCTGGATCCAGGGCCAACGAGGTGTTGCTGAACTCGGGACTGTGGGGACACTGAACAAATTCCAATTGGCGAGCGTGCTTCTAAGGGGCGAAGCGATGCGGACCGAGTTTGAAGATTCCAAGCCCTACATCGATGTGATGCACGATCAGATCGGCGATTCACTGGCCGAATCCGAGCGCGAGGTAATGAAAGTAATCGAGCAGATCGGCATTCTGAACGCGCAAGCCAGCGAAAAACGAGCCCGAATCGAACACTCGATCAAGAGCGGCAAGGCGCTCACAGAAAGTACTCACCAACGCGTCGACTCCAATCGGGAGATTATTACCGCGCTGGAAATGCAACTGCAGGAGCAGAACACGGCAATGCACGCCGAGTTCGAGCGCATCGGAGGATTGGCCGGCGAAGTCCGCGCGCTGACTCCGCTCATCAAGATCATCACTTCGATTGCCCAGCAGACCAGCCTCCTGGCACTGAATGCTGAAATCGAGGCGGCAAGAGCCGGGAGCGCGGGGCGCGGCTTCGGCGTCGTCGCCATTGAAGTCAGAAAGCTCTCCGTCCTCGCCACCCGGGCCGCCACCGACATCGCCACCAAAATCAACTCGACCTGCAAACGAGTAGAGACGGAGATGGCCGACGCCAAATCCTCTCTGGAACAGTACGAGTCGAATACTGGAATGCAGAATCTGATCGCTGGACTGAGCGAAATGCAGCAGGAGTTCTGCAAAAATGGCGAACTATTGCTCGAAGTCATCAATGAAGTGGACTCGAATTACAAGGAGAGCATCAATCGCCTCTCGGAGGCGCTGGGCCACATTCAATTCCAGGACGTCATGCGGCAAAGAATGGAGCACGTACAGCAGGCGCTTATGGAAATGCGCGAACACCTGCTTTGGTTGAGTGAGAAAGCGGGCGACACCGGTTGGGACGGGCAGCTTGATCGCACTTTCGCGAATCTGCTTGCAGCTCACCTCGATCAATACCACATGGCAAGCCAAACCGTCACTCACCTGGCCGTGGCTGGCACCGGAAACGCTCATGCCGCAGACAACCGCCCGGCCATCGAGCTCTTTTAGCGCGTCTGCAACCATCAACCCGACACCGGAACCTGCCGCGGGGCCGCACCTTCCTTGGAAAGATTTAACCATTAGCCGCCTGGAACCTACGCGCCAAATGCTTCTGAAAGTGCGATCACGAATTGCGCGATCTCAACGCCTCGGTTGACCGGACCTATTGCAGACCTATTGCGAGCGGCCCCGGCTTCAGTCGCTCAACAATGCTCTCCTTCAACTGCAACAGGGCTGCGGCAGACTCCAACCCGCCTCAGCCTCCCAACGTTCTCTCGCATTTCGTCGATTGGGTCCATACAAGGAAGTCCAGCTTGGGAATCATTCACGAACGACGCGACGAATCGATTGACCTCAGCCTTGAAGGCGCAGTTGACATCAGCTGCGCGGTTGAGCTCAAAGCCGCGCTGGTTGACGCGCTCACGTCCGGCATGCCTGTGCGCATCGCCCTCGATCGCTGTTCTGCTCTCGACGTGACCGCCTACCAGTTGCTTTGGGCCGCCGAACGGGAAGCCCGATCTCTGGGCGTTGAGCTCACCCTCGTCGGGCCGCTGCCGGCACACCTTCTTGCCGCCCTCAAAGAAGTCGGTTTCGATAGCTTTCCAGTTCCAGCATAAGCAAAAGGATTCATCGGGCCATGCTTCCAACCATTCTGAATAACGCTGACCAGTTCAAGCAGAGCTTCCGTGAAGAAGCCCGGGAGATTGTGGTGGACCTTGAGGCGGCCCTGCTTGAGCTGAACGAGGAACGCGGAGATATGGAGCTGGTCGGCCGTGTCTTCCGCGCCTTGCACACCATCAAAGGCTCCGGGGCCATGTTCGGCTTTGAAGAGCTGGCGGCCTTTACCCACAATCTTGAGACCGCCTTTGACCAGGTACGCAACGGCAAGCTCGCCATCAGTTCGGAGTTGATCGACCTCACCCTCGCCGCCCTCGATCAGATCCGCGCCATGGTTGAGGAAAACCCTGAAGCTCCCGCCGATCAGGCCGCCTGCTCCTCCATTCTTTCGAGCGTGCGCAAGCTGGCCCACCTCGAGGAACCCGTTCAATCTCTGCCGGCTCCCAACCTGCCGGTTGCGCCCCCCGTCGGCTTGGTGCCCAACCTGGGAGTTGCCCCGGGATCTCCCCTTACCGGCTCCACTGGCACGCTTCGAGAGTGGCATGTCCGCTTTTCCCCTGGGCCCGACCTGATGTTGAACGGTACCAATCCTTCTCTGCTCGTGCGCGAGTTGCGCCAACTCGGTGGACTCTCCATCCGGGTTGTTATGGCGGACGTGCCACCGCTCGCAGAGTTGAATCCCGAGCGTTGCTACATCAGCTGGGAGATGGTCCTTGCCAGTTCCCTGGGGCGCGAGGCCATCCGCGACGTCTTCATCTTCGTTGAAGACAATTGCGATCTGGTGATCGCGCCTGCCACCGAAGATTCGCCGTGCCCTTCGGGCCAACCCGCAGGCGATCACGTCGCCCGGGCACTGGAAGAACCCCGCACCGCACAGCCGGGCCGCCGCTCCTATGACAAGGCCGACAACGCCGCCAGCCTGCGTGTCCCGGCACAAAAACTCGATCAGTTTGTCGATCTGGTGGGCGAGTTGGTCACCGTGCAGGCCCGCCTCAGCGAGCTTGCCGCCCGCAGCGACGATCCCGATGTGGCCGCGGTCTCTGAAGAAATCGAGCGGCTCACTTCGGCGCTGCGCGAAAACTCCATGAACATCCGCATGCTGCCCATCAGGGCCACCTTCGAAAAGTTTCGCAGGCTGGTCCACGACCTCGCCCGCGACCTGGGCAAGGATGTGGTCCTCACCATGGAGGGCGCCGATACCGAGTTGGACAAGACGGTCATCGAGAAGCTGAGCGATCCGCTCATGCACCTGATCCGTAACAGCATGGACCACGGCATTGAGCCGCCGGCGGTTCGTACTGCCTGCGGCAAGCGGCCCACGGCAACCATCCATCTCGCCGCGCACCACTCGGGAGCCAGCGTCCTCATCAGCGTCTCCGACGACGGCGGCGGCATCAATGCTGAAGCTGTACGCAGCCGCGCCATTGAAAAAGGCCTTGTGGCCGCCGATGCGGTGCTCACCCAGGCTCAGACCTTTGCACTCCTCTTTGAGCCCGGCTTCTCCACCGCCAAAACAGTCACCGACGTCTCCGGGCGCGGTGTCGGAATGGACGTGGTCCGCCAGCGCGTTGACAGCCTGCGCGGCAGCATCGATGTTGCCAGCCAGGCCGGATCGGGAACGCAGGTCACACTGCGCCTGCCTCTCACCCTGGCCATCATCGACGGCCTGCTGGTGAGTGTGGGCAATGCCTATTTTGTGCTGCCCCTCGCAAATACCCTTGAGTGTATTGAACTGACAGAGAAGGACATTGAACGCGCAAACGGCAAGCATTTGGCCGACGTTCGCGGGAAACTGATCCCTTACATTCGCCTCCGGCAGCATTTCAACATCCGCACCCAACGGCCGGTGATCGAACAGATCATGGTGGTTGAAACCGAAGAGGGACGCTATGGCTTCGTTGTGGACGAGGTACTGGGCAATTGCCAGACTGTGATCAAGAACCTGGGGCGGTTCTACCGTCACGTGCAGGTTGTCTCAGGAGCCACCATCCTGGGCAACGGAACGGTGGCGCTGATTCTTGATCCGGAGCGCCTGGCGCAGGATGCCGTACGCGGTACGATGCACCGCTCGCGCGGACGTCCCCTTGCCGCCCGCATCCTCAAGCAAAAAGAATGCGCGCTTCTGAATGCTTAGCGCTTCGTTGGCGCTGGAGCTCTTCACCAGCGTAAGTCAAATAACGAACCAACAGGCGGGACCCGCACAATGAGCGTCCAGAAACTGGGGAGTGATCGGTGGACGAACACGGAACGGGATTCAGCCGAGAGAGGACCGAGTTTCATGGCGACAACAATGGTAAGTGAAGACCGGAAGGCGCACGGCGCCGGAAACGGTCATGGCGGAAACACGCATGGGAGTCCGGATCGTTCGAGCGCGTCGAAGCGGACCGACGAAGACGACTCGATGGAGGTGTTGCAGGAGATCATGCGCCTGGTGGACGCCTCCAAGGAAGGGCGGCTATCCGAGCGCGGTAAGGCAACGTTGTTCAACGGCGTTCATCGCGAGATGATTCAAGGCGTCAATGAAATGCTGGACGCGATCCTTCTGCCCATCGGCGAAGGCAACCGCGTTCTGGCGCAGATTTCAAGCGGCAAAATCGACGAGTTGATTGCCCAGAGCTACAAGGGTGACCACGAAAAAATGAAAGTGGCCGTCAACAACGTGGCCGTGGTTCTGCAGGGGCTGCAAAGAGAACTGGGCCGCCTGATTGAGGCGTCGAAGGAAGGACAGCTGAGCGATCGCGGAAAGCCGGAGCAGTTTCAGGGCGCATATGCCGAGATTGTGCGCGGCGTCAACGTGATGCTTGATGCCATTCTGCTACCCATCGGCGAAGGCAATCGCATTCTTGCCCAGATATCCTCAGGCAAGATCGACGAATTGATCGCCCAAACCTACAAAGGCGACCACGAAAAGATGAAACTGGCCGTGAACAACGTGGCCGTGGTTGTGCAGGCGCTCGAGAAGGAAATGGCGCGCCTAACCGAGGCATCGAAGGAAGGCCTGCTTTCAGAACGTGGCAAGCCGGAACAGTTTCACGGCGCGTATTCCGAGATTGTACGTGGCGTCAACGTGATGCTCGATGCCATCCTGTTGCCCATCGGCGAAGGCAATCGCATTCTCGCGCAGGTGTCCAACGGCAAGATCGATGAGCTGATTGCCCATACCTACAAGGGCGATCACGAAAAGATGAAGCAAGCAATCAACAACGTCGCTCTGGTACTTCAAGGCCTTCAGAAGGAGTTGACGCGGCTCACCGATGCTTCGCGGGAAGGACAACTGAGCGACCGAGGCAAGCCCGAACAGTTCCAGGGCGCTTATGCGGAGATCGTTCGTGGCGTCAACGCGATGCTCGATGCCATCCTGTTGCCCATC
>Ga0224557_1000932_pt1 | contig 30048 bp, 28 predicted proteins | sample 714S31014metaG_FD_180677 | JGI IMG/M metagenome (GOLD analysis project Ga0224557, IMG submission 180677) | Peat soil microbial communities from Stordalen Mire, Sweden - 717 S3 10-14 | ecosystem: Environmental > Terrestrial > Soil > Wetlands > Peat | place: Sweden: Norrbotten County, Stordalen... | reverse complement strand
GCTCCTTGATGCCGGGCTTGACGATGTCCTTGAGGTGGATGGTGCCCAGCACCGTGCGGTTCTCGGCGACCAGGAGTGGGGTGCCGCCGCTGCGGGCGATGGTCTCGACCTGATCGCGCACCGTCGCCGGCAGCTCGTGGCTGGTCTCGCCCGAGCACCAGAAGGCGATCGCGTCCCCGGCGCCCTTGCGGATGCTCAAAGTACCCCGGTCGACGCCGCTCATCCGGGTCGTGGCGGTGAAGGGGACGAACTCCCAGGAGTGGATGTCCGGCTCCTCGGCGATGCCGATGCGCCGAGCCAGGGCCACGATGGAGCGGCCCTCGGGGGTCTCGTCGGCGACGCTCGCCAGGTCGGCCGCCTTCACCAGGCGCTGCATCTCGACCCCGGGGGCAGGGATGAACTCGGTAGCCTGGCGGTTGCCCAGGGTGATGGTGCCGGTCTTGTCGAGGAGGAGCACGTCCACGTCACCGGCGGCCTCCACCGCGCGACCCGACATCGCCAGCACGTTCTTCTGGAGGAGGCGGTCGATGCCCGCGATCCCGATGGCCGAGAGTAGCGCGCCGATGGTGGTGGGGATGAGGCAGACCAGCAGCGCGATCAGCACCACGACCGACACCGAGGCTCCGGCGAAGAGCGCAAAGGGCTGCAGGGTGACGACGGCGATGATGAAGATGATGGTGAGGCTGGCGAGCAGGATGTTGAGGGCGATCTCGTTGGGCGTCTTCTGCCGCGAGGCCGACTCGACCAGACCGATGATGCGGTCCATGAAGGTCTCGCCGGGGTTCTGGGTGATCTCGATGACGATCCGGTCGCTGAGCACCCGGGTGCCGCCGGTGACCGCGCTCCGGTCGCCGCCGGCCTCGCGGATGACCGGGGCCGACTCGCCGGTGATCGCCGACTCGTCGACGGACGCGATCCCCGCGATGATCGTGCCATCGCTCGGGATGATGTCTCCGACCTCGCAGACGACGATGTCACCCTTGCGCAGCTCGGGAGCGGGGACGCGCTCCTCCGTGCCACCCTGGCCACCCACCAGACGGCGGGCGATGGTGTCCGAACGCGTCCTGCGGAGGCTCGCCGCCTGGGCCTTTCCCCGGCCCTCGGCGACCGCCTCGGCAAAGTTGGCGAAGAGGACGGTGAACCAGAGCCAGAGGCAGACCTGTCCGACGAAGCCCTGGTCGCCGTGGTTGAAGAAGCCGGTGATGAAGACGTAGGTGGTGATCACGGCACCGACCTCGACCACGAACATCACCGGGTTGCGGGCCATCACGCGGGGGTTGAGCTTCCTGAAGCTCGCCCCGACGGCGGGAACCAGGATGGCGGGGTCGTACAGGCTGCTCTGCCGGCGCCGCTTGCGCGGCTGGGGAAGCCCACCTGTGCTGGCGATGACTGTCATGACCGGTATTTCCTTAAGGGTGAGAGAGGATGCCGGCGTGGAGCTGGAGCTGCTCGAGAATCGGACCGAGAGCCAGCGCCGGGAAGAAGGTCAGGGCACCGACGATCAGGATGGTGCCGATCAGCAGTAGGGTGAAGAGAGGGGTATCGGTGGGGAAGGTGCCCGCTCCGGCGGGGACGATCTTCTTCTTGGCCAGCGATCCGGCCAGGGCCAGCACCGGGATCACGAAGATGATGCGGCCCAGCCACATGGCGGCGGCCAGCGTGGTGTTGTAGAAGAGGGTGTTGCCGGAGAGCCCGGCGAAGGCGCTGCCGTTGTTGCCGGTGGTCGAGCTGTAGGCGTAGAGGATCTCGCTGAGGCCATGGGGGCCAGGGTTTAACGGGCCGGCCTGACCGGCCGGTGTGAGCACCGCCAGCGCCGCAAAACCGAGGATGGAGAGGGGCAGGATGAGGATGGCGAGCGCCGCGTACTTGATGTCGCGCGCCTCGATCTTCTTGCCGAGATACTCGGGGGTGCGGCCGACCATCAGCCCCGCCAGGAAGACAGCGACGATGGCGAAGGCGACTATGCCGTAGAGGCCGGAGCCGACACCACCGGGAGTGATCTCACCCAGCTGGATGAGCACCATCGGGACCATGCCGCCCAGGGGGGTGTAGCTGTCGGTGGCGCCATCGACCGAGCCGGTGCTCGTGCCGGTCGCCGCCGCGTTGTAGATGGCGGACTGGACTGAGCCAAAGCGGGCCTCCTTGCCCTCCATGTTGCCGCCCGCCTGGGTGCTGCTGGCGACCTGGCTCACGGCCGTCGCGCTCAGGGCCGGGTTGCCCGCCTGCTCCTGCTGGGCCGCGAAGGCCGCGCCCCCGACGAGGATGATCGCCATCGCGGCGAAGAGCGCGATGCCCTGCTTGACGTTGCCGACCCACTTGCCGAAGGTGACCGCCAGGCCGAAGGGGAGGACCAGGCAGAGAAAGATCTCCAGGGAGTTGGTGAGCCCGGTCGGGTTCTCGAAGGGCGTCGCGGCGTTGCCGTTGAAGAAGCCGCCGCCGTTGGTCCCCAGGTCCTTGATCGCCTCCATGGCCGCCACCGGGCCCTGGGCGATGGTCTGGCCGACACCCTCGAGAGTCGTGACCGAGGTGTAGGGGCTGAGGTTCTGGATCGAGCCGCTCGCGACCAGGATGATGGTGGCGACCACGGCGATGGGGATGAGGACATAGAGGGTGCAGCGGACGATGTCGACGTAGAAGTTGCCGATCGTCTTGGCGCTGTGCCGCGCCACGCCCCGGATCACGGCGATCGCAAGGGCGATGCCGGTGGCCGCCGAGAGGAACTGGTGGAAGGTGAGGCCGAGCATCTGGGAGAGGTAGCTCATGGTCGCCTCGCCCGCGTAGTTCTGCCAGTTGGTGTTGGTGGTGAAGCTCACGGCGGTGTTGAAGGCGAGCGCCGCCGGCACTCCCGGGAAGTGCTCCGGGTTGAGGGGCAGGTTGCCCTGGATGCGGAGGATCACGTAGGTGAAGACCAGGCCCACCACCGAAACGAGAAGCATCGCGACCAGATAGCCCTTCCAGCTCTGCTCGTGCTCCTCGTCGATGCCGGTGATCTTGTAGATGCCCCGCTCCACCGGGCGCAGCGCAAAGTGGAGGAACGTGCGCTCGCCCTGGAACACCTTGACCATGTAGTGGCCGACGAACCAGGCGCCGACAAAGACCGCACCGTAGGTGACGATAAAGGCAAGGATGTCGAGCGCCACGGGTCAGAACCTCTCGGGGAAGAGCATGGCGGCGACCAGGTAGCCGGTCACCAGGACCGCGATCACGAAGGCGACGATGTAGCCGAGGGTCTGGCTCATCAGAGCTTGTCCAGGCCGGAGACGTAGAGGAAGCTCATCGCCACCAGGATGGCGAGGATGGCGAGCATGAGGAGGTCAAGCATCAGCAGGACACCTGGGCGCGGGTGGGAGAGATGTGCACAGCGACGAGTGTCGTCATCGAGGGGTCAACGTTCGGTCAACGACTCGGCCACAGTCGGTACGGCGACTCGGTGGACACGCCACCCGTGCCGCCACCGGGGCCGTCCGAGCTCGTCGATCTCGACGTCGTCCAGGGCCACCCGGAAAACCCGCCCTCTCGGGGTGTCCTCGCTGATCAGGATGTCGACGGCTTCGTCCAGTCGCGGCAACACGGCGCCGACGTGCCCGAGCTTGGAGCCGTCGGTGTCGAGGACGGCCGTCCCCTTGAGGTCGCGCACGTCCAGGAATCGGAGGCCCGCGAAGCGCCACTCGGTGTCCACGGCACCGATCCTGAACGCAGCAGCGTCAACGTTCGGTCAACGACCGCCCTCGCTGCGACCGATCAGGGGGCGCTCTGACCGCCGAGCTCCGCCGGCGGTCCGAAGCGGTACCCCCTCCTCCCGGCGGTGACGACGATCTCAGGTTCGGCCGGATCGAACTCGAGCTTGCGGCGGAGCCGCTGGACGAAGGTGCGCAGGTAGTTGCGGTCTCCCGCGTACATGGGACCCCAGACCCTGGTGAGCAGGGTCCGATGGTCCATCACCACCCCCGGGTGCCTGGCCAGCTCGGCGAGGAGGACGTATTCGGTCGGCGAGAGCCGCACCTCGGCGCCGGAGCGGGTGACGACCCGCGCGCCGAGGTCGACCACCACCCCGCCACAGCGGACTACCAGGGCGGCCTCCGCGGTGCCGCGCACCCGGCGGAGGACGGCGCGCACCCGCGCCAGCAGCTCGTCGGCGCCGAAGGGCTTGGTGAGGTAGTCGTCGGCACCCAGGTCGAGGGCCCGCACCTTATCCCGCTCGTCGCCCCGGGCGCTGATCACGATCACGGCCGGCTGGCGCCGCCCCTCCAGGATGTCGAGGAGCCGCCAGCCGTCGATGAAGGGGAGCCCGATGTCCAGGAGGACCACGTCGTAGCCCCCCTTGCCGAGCTTCTCGGCCCCGACCAGGCCGTCCTCGGCGTCGTCGACCCGGTGCCCGGCGCGCTCCAGGGCCGAGCGCAGGATGCGACGCAGGGAGTCGTCGTCCTCGATGACGAGCAGTCGCCCGGACGGGCCCGCGGCGGGGGGCGGCTCAGTCATGCGTGCGGATTCTCGCGCACCCAGGCGCGGTCAGCGGGCCGCGACCCCGGTGCCGGCCTCAGCCGGCCGCGACCCGGTACCGCTCGGCCAGCTCGGGTCGGTTGCCTTGGCGGAGCATCTCCCGCTGGGCCTGGTGGTAGCGGTCGATGACAGCCGGGTCCTCCAGCCCGGGGACGCACACGACCTCGCCGACGTCGAGGGCGCGGAGCGAGGCGGTCGCCACCTCCTCGGGGCTCATCGCGGCCGGCGGGTTCGGCACCCCGGCGACGTCGTGGAACTCGCTGACCACCGCTCCCGGGCAGCAGACCTGGACCCTGATGCCGTGGTCGTGGACCTCCTGCGCCACCAGCTGGGTGAAGGTGACAATGAACGCCTTGCAGCCGGCGTACGTGGCCCGGTTGAACCGGCCCAGCACCGCCGACTCGCTGAACGCCAGCAGCGACGCCACGTTGATGATCGCCCCGCGGCGGTTGGGCACCATCGCCCGGACGGCGGCACCGGTGAGGTGGGTGACCGCGCGGACGTGGACGTCGATCAGCGAGTCGGCGACCTCACTGGAGAGCTCGGCAAAGGGCATGTAGCCGGCAAAGCCGGCGCAGTTGACGACCAGGTCCACGCCCCGGTCGATGCGCTCCGCCACCATGGCGAGCCCCGCCTCATCGGTGAGGTCGGCGACGAGCGGCAGGACGGTGACGCCGCCCGGGGCCTGGAGCCGCGCCGCCAGCGCCTCGAGACGCGAGGCGCGGCGCGCCACCGGGATGAGGTCCCACCCACCCTCGGCCAGCTGCCGCGCATAGGCGTGGCCCAACCCGGAGGAGGCTCCCGTGACCAGGGCGACGGGTCGGGCAGCAGATGCGGTCATGTCTGCCTCCTGGGTGACACCGGCTCCGCGCGTACGCGGAAACCGACCGCGGCCGGCGGTCGATGCAGATATGGTGGCAGGCCCTGCGCCTCCCCCGCCGAACCCGCCGCGCGGTTCAGCTGAGGTACGGGGCCAGGCCCTCGGCCTGCTCGGCGGCCTCCATCACCAGCTCGCTCACCGTCGGGTGGGCGTGGATGATGTCGCCCAGCTCGTCGACGGTCAGCCCGCCGCTGATCGCGACCCCCACCTCGTGGATGATCTCGACGGCGTGGACGCCCATGACGGTCGCGCCCAGGATCTCGCCGGTGGAGGCGTCGGAGACGAGCTGCACGAGACCGTCGGGCTCGTTCTCGCCGACCGCCTTGCCGTTGCCGAGGAAGCGGGCCTGGCCCACCTTGACCTCGTGCCCGGCGGCCTTGGCCGCCTCCTGGCCGAGACCCACCATGGCGATCTCGGGATGGGTGTAGATGCAGGAGGGGACCACGGTCCGGTCCATCGGGCGCACCCCGACGCCGAGAGCGTTCTCCACTGCGCGCGCGCCCTCGGCGCTGCCCAGGTGGGCGAGCTGGAGGCCGCCGATGCAATCGCCCGCCGCCCAGATCCTGGGGTTGGCGGTGCGCAGCATCTTGTCCACCACGATGTGCCCGCGCGGGGTCAGCTCCACCCCGGCCCCCTCCAGGCCGATGCCCGCGGTCTGCGCGGCCCGCCCCACCGAGACCAGCACCAGGTCGGCCTCGATGGCCGTCCCGTCGTCGAGGGTCGCGGTCACGGAGTCGTCCCGGTAGTCGACCTTCTCCACGCTCCGGCCGGTGTGGAAGGTGATCCCCTCCCTCTCCACCAGGCGGCGAAACTCGCGGACGACCCGCGGCTCCACCCCGGCGAGGATCTGCGAGAGCACCTCGACCACGGTGACGGCGACCCCCAGCGGGGCAAAGAGCGAGGCGAACTCGCAGCCGATGACCCCTCCCCCGATCACCAGCAGGCGTCGCGGCAGGGTCTGCAGGCGGAGAACGCCGTTGGAGGTCACCACCCGGGGATGGGCCATGTCGATGCCGAGGAGCCCACTCGGCTCGGTGCCGACGCAGACGATGAGGTGGTCGTACTCGAGCCGCTCCTTCCCGACCCGGACGGCGCCGTCCTCGAGGACGCCCTCGCCGCGGACCACGCGCACCTTGCGGCGCTTGCAGGCGGCCTCGACGCCGCCGCGCATGGCGACGACCACCTCCTCCTTGCGCTCCATCATCCGGGGGAAGTCCACCTCGACCTCGCCGACCCGGATGCCCAACTCACCGGCGCGGCGGATGCGCCGGAGCAGATCGGCGGTGGCGAGGAGGGATTTGGTCGGAATGCATCCCCAGTTGAGGCAGGTGCCGCCCAGCTCGGCCCGCTCGACGAGCACCACGTCGGCCCCCCGCTGAGCCCCACGCAGAGCGGCCACGTCGCCCGCGGGCCCGCCGCCGAGGACGACGACCCGGGGGGTCACCGAGCGGCCTTGGAGGGCGTGCGCCGGGGGCGCGCTGGCGGCGCGGTCGAGGGCTGGGGCTCCGGCTCGGAGAGGGGCAGCTCACCGTTCCCGACCAGGGCGGGGGGAGGGCTGACGGCCCCACTCACCGCGGGCGGGGCCGCGACCGGCTCCGGCTCGCCGGGACGCGGGCGCGAGCCGCTCACCACTTCCTGGACGGCGGGTGAGGTCGTGAGCGCCTCGCGGAGCACCCGACCCTGCTCGATCATGTGGGAGCCGTGGTACCCCTCCGACGGGCTGGCCCGCCGGGGACGGCCGATGTACTCCCAGCTCACCTCGTACGGGCGGTTGCGCCCGATGCGACGCTGGACGTGGGCCCAGGCCCCCATGTTCTCCGGCTCCTCCTGGACCCAGTAGAGCTTCTCCAGGTTGGGGTAGCTCCGCACCATGGCCAGGATCTCGTCGAGGGGCAGCGGGTCGAGGAGGTCGACGCGGCCGACCGCCAGGTCGGCGGCCGGCTGGCGCAGCTCGTGCGCGTCCAGCTCCCAGAAGATCTTGCCGGTGCAGAGCAGGAGCACCCGGACGCTCTCGCGCCGATCGGCCATCCGCGGATCCTCGATGACCGGCTGGAAGCCGCCCTCGGTGAGATCCGCGGCGGCGCAGCTCGTCTCCGGGGCACGGAGCAGGGACTTGGGGCTGATGACGACGAGCGGCCGCGGGAGCGGGGCGAGGGCCTGGTCGCGGAGGAGGTGGAAATACTGGGCAGAATTGGAGCAGTTGGCCACCCGGATGTTTCCGTTCGACGCCAGCTGGAGATACCGCTCCATCCGTGCGCTCGAATGCTCGGGGCCCTGCCCCTCGTACCCGTGGGGAAGGAGGAGGACCAGCCGGGAGCGCTGGCCCCACTTGGCCTGGGCGGCGACGATGAACTGGTCGACGACCATCTGGGCGTTGTTGGCGAAGTCGCCGAACTGCGCCTCCCAGATCACCAGGCAGGCCGGCTCGGCGGCGCTGTACCCGTACTCGAAGGCGAGCGCGCCCACCTCGCTGAGCGGGCTGTTGTGCACCTCGAAGGTGGCGCGCGCCCCCTCCAGGTGCTGGATCGGGGCCCAGGCGGCGCCGGTCTGATCGTCGTGCAGGACCATCTGACGGTGGCTGAAGGTGCCCCGCTCGGTGTCCTGGCCGGTGAGCCGTATCGGAACGCCATCCTCCAGGAGGGAACCGAGGGCGAGGGCCTCGGCGTGGCCCCAGTCGATCCCGCCCTGCTCCAGTGACGCGCGCCTGCGCTCCAGCTGGCGGGCCAGCTTGGGGTTGACGGTGAAGCCGTCGGGGACCCGAAAGAGCCCCTCGTTGAGGGCGCCGAGCTCGGCCGCGCCGACCCGGGTGACCGGGGCCGGCGGCTCCTCGAAGTCGGGCTCGTCGCGGCCGTTGGAGGTGTCCTCGTCGATCAGGGTGGTGAGGTGCGCCTTGATCCGCCTGTGGGCGTCGGCGATCCGGGCCATGACCTGGTCGGACTGCTGCTTCGCCTCCTCGTCGGTGATCAGCCCTTCCTGGATCAGCCGGCCGACGAAGAGCTCGCGGACCGTCGGGTGCTCGCGGATGCGCTGGTACATCAGCGGCTGGGTGTAGCTGGGCTCGTCGGTCTCGTTGTGCCCGAAGCGGCGGTACCCGACCAGGTGGATGAGGACGTCGCGATGGTGGGTGCGCCGGTAGTCGTGGGCAAAGCGGGCCGCGGTGACGCACCCCTCCGGGTCGTCGGCGTTGACATGGACGATGGGGATGTCGAAGCCCTTGGCCAGGTCGCTGGCGTAGCGGGTCGAGCGGAGGTCGGACGGATCGGTGGTGAATCCGAGCTGGTTGTCGATGATCACGTGGACGGTGCCGCCCGTCGTGTAGCCGGCGAGGGACTGGAGGTTGAGCACCTCCTGGACCGCGCCCTGGCCGCTGAAGGCGGCGTCACCGTGGATGAGGATCGGGATCGCGGCCTCGGGGTCCAGCTCCAGGGCCGCCCCGTCGCGGTGCGACTGGAGGGCCCGGGCCCAGCCCTCGACCACCCCGTTGACGGCCTCCAGGTGGGAGGGGTTGGAGACCAGCCGGACGTCGATGCGGCGGTCCCGGTCGGTGATGTAGGTGCCGGTGGCGCCGAGGTGGTACTTGACGTCGCCGGTCGGGTCGTCGACCCGCAGCTCGCCCTTCTCGAAGGCCTGGAGGAGCTGCTCGTAGGGGCGGTTGACCACGTGGGCGATCACCGCCAGGCGGCCGCGGTGGGCCATCCCCATCACCACCTGGGAGATGCCGTCATCGGCGACCAGCCCGAGCAGCTTCTCGAGCATCGGCACCAGCATGTCGACGCCCTCGCCGCTGAAGGTCTTCTGGCCGATGAAGGCGCGGCGGAAGTAGCGCTCCATGGCGTCCACCTTGGTCAGCCGCCAGAGCAGGCGCAGCTCCTCCTGGGTGGAGAGGGGCTGGCGGTAGGCGCCGGATTCGATCTTCTCGCGGAGCCAGTGGCGCTGCTCGTGGCTGGAGATGTGCTCGATCTCGAAGGCGACGGTGCCGCAGTAGGTGCGGCGCAGGTTGGGCAGGACCTCGACCAGGGTCGCCCCGGGCACGTGGACGTCGAGCACGTCGGCGGGGATGCGGGCCATCAGCTCGGGGGTGAGCTCGTAGGTCTCCGGCTTCATCGCCGGGTCGCCCGGCGGCGGGGTGCCGAGCGGGTCGAGGTGGGCCCCGAGGTGCCCGTGGGTACGGTGGGCCTGGACCAGGGAGGTGGCCCCCTGGACGGCGACGAGCAGCACCCGCTCGTGCTCGGGCACGGCGCCGGCGGGAAGGGCGCGCTCCAGGAGCGGGACCGGGACCTCGTCGGCGACCGGCGCCGCCAGCCCGAGGCTCTCGAAGACGTCCGCGTAGAAGCGGTCCGCGCCGCCCACGAGCGCCTCGATGCGGCCCAGGAACTCGCCGGACTCGGCGCCCTGGATGACCCGGTGGTCGTACGTGGAGGTGATCGTCATCACCTTGCCCACCCCCAGCTCGCGGAGGCGGGCCTCGCTCTCGCCGCGGTACTCGGCGGGATGTCCGATGGCGCCGGTCGCGATGATGCAGCCCTGGCCGGGCATGAGCCGGGGGACGGAGGCGACCGTCCCGAGCCCGCCCGGGTTGGTCAGGGTGACGCTCGCGCCCTGGAGCTCGTCGGGGGCGAGGGTGCCGGTGCGGGCGCCCTCGACGAGCCGTTCGTACTCGGCGCGGAATCCGGCGAAGTCCCGGAGGTCGGCGTCGCGCAGGACCGGGACGACCAGGAAACGGCTGCCGTCCTTACGCCTCGTGTCGACGGCGAGGCCGAGGTGGACTCCGGACGCGACCCGGAGCGGCCGGCCCTCGGGATCGCGGGCGAAGTGGACCAGCATGTCGGGCATGGCGGCGGCTGCCCGGGCGATCGCGTAGCCGATGAGGTGGGTGAAGGAGACCTTGACCCCACCCCCGTCGCGGCCGAGGGCCACGTTGAGCTGGCGCCGCCGGGTGTCGAGGAGCCCGACGGGGATGGTCCGGATCGAGGTGGCGGTGGGGATCTCGCGGCTCCGCTCCATGGCCTCGACGAGGGCCGCCTGGGGCCCGCGGATCGGCGTCGCCGCGCCGCCGTCGGCGGGGACGGCGGGGGTGCCGTTGGACGGAGCCGGTGCCGCGGCGGACGGAGGCGTGGTGCCGCGGATGGCGGCAGCGGCGATGCCGGCGAGGGCCGCCCGGCGGCGCGCGATCGGCGAGAGCTGCGGGACGGGTGCCGGCGCCGGGGTGACCACGGGCGTGGCCGGGACCGCTGCCGCCGGGACCGCATCGACCGGGACCGCACCGACCGGGGCGGCGGGGCTGCGCCGCTTGAGGATCACGGGCGGCGGCGCATCGGTCCGGAGGGAGGGTCTCGCGACGAGCGGGCTGGTACCGGTCCCCCATCCGGCGGCCGGCGCCTGCACGGGCGCGGGGGCGGCGGCGGGTGGGGTGGCCGCGACGGGCGCGGCAGCAGCCCGTCCGATGGCGGCGGCGGGGGTCGCGGAAGCCGCGTGCGCAGCCGGCCGGTCACCGGCCGTGATGGAACCGGGAGCGATGAGGCCGAGCGTCCCCCCCACCGGGACGGTGTCGCCCTCGGCGGCGGTCACCTCGACGAGGGTCCCGGATGCGGGGGCGGGGACCTCGATGTCGACCTTGTCGGTGGTGACCTCGACGAGGGTCTCGCCCTCGCTCACCGGATCGCCGGCGTGCTTGAGCCAGTTGACGACGGTCCCCTCGGTCACCGACTCCCCCATCGCGGGCAGGGTCAGCCGGACTGTTTCGGGCACTGGTGAGATCAGCCTGTGAGGTGAAGGGAATTCGGAGGGCTCGTGGCGCACTGGGCGCCCGCTCGGGTCCCTATCCTCTCATCCCCACGGCGGACGGCGGCTCGCACCGTCACATCTCGTGATGGGATGGTGGCGGGGTTTCGCGCCAAAGGCGGCGAGGTATTCACGAGTCGGACCCCCAGAGCGGGGACGGCCCAGACTTCACGATATGGCAACCACCTTCCGGGATTACTACGCGACCCTCGGCGTCCCCCGCACGGCGACGGAGAAGGAGATCAAGGCTGCCTTCCGGAAGCTGGCCCGGAAGCACCACCCCGACGTCAACCAGGGGAGCAAGGAGTCCGAGGCCCGGTTCAAGGAGCTCACCGAGGCCTACGAGGTGCTCGGTGACCCCGAGAAGCGCAAGACCTACGACGACCTGGGCTCCCAGCCTCAGGGGTACGAGGCGTTCTCGGGAGCGGGCCGTCCAGGAGCTCGGAGGGCCGCGGGCGGGCCCCAGGTCGAGTACCGCACCGTCTCGCCGGACGACCTCGAGTCCCTCTTCGGCACCGCCGCCAATCCCTTCTCCGACTTCTTCCACGACGTCTTTGGCCGCGGCTCGGCGGCCGCCCGCGGGGCGACCGGGGCCGGCAGCGGCCGGGTGCGCCACCCCGCGCCCACGCCACGCCGCGGCGGGGACGTGGAGGGGGAGGCAGAGATCAGCCTCGAGGAGGCGTTCCGGGGCACGACCCGGACCCTGGAGCTGACCGCTCCCTCCGGCACCCGCCGGGTGGAGGTCCGCATCCCAGCCGGGATCAAGGACGGGGCCAAGGTGCGCGCCTCCGGTCAGGGCAGCCCGGGGGCGGATGGCGGGGCCGCCGGCGACCTGCTGGTCCGGGTGCGGCTGCGCCCCCACCACACCTTCGCCCGCGAGGGGGACGACCTGCGGGTGCGCGTCCCCGTCCCGCTCGGGGTGGCTCTCCTCGGCGGCAGCGTCGAGGTGCCCACGCCGGGCGGCAAGCGGGTCGCCCTCACCGTCCCCGCCGAGACCCAGAACGGCGTGCGGCTCCGCCTCCGCGGCCTGGGGATGCCGCGGCTCCGCGGCGGGACGAGCGGCGACCTGATCGCGGAGGTAGACGTCCGCCTGCCCGCGCACCTGACCGCGGAACAGAAGGCCGCCGCCGCCAGCTTCTGAGACGGCGCGAACCGCCGGATCAGCCCGGCACCGGCTCGGCGGCGGGGGTCAGCACCCTGTCAAGGGCCAGTTCCAGGGCGGCGGTGGCCTCGCGGACGGAGAGCCCCTGGGCGATCCGTAGCTCGTCCCAGGTCCCCCAGCCGGTCACCATCTGGGCGGCGGCGAGGGTGACCGCGGGCCTGGCCGCGCCGCGGATCTCGGGGCCGAAGACCGCGGCGACCTCCTCGCCCGCCAGGCGGCTCCAGCGCCGGCGGCTGGCCTGCAGCGCGGGCGACCCCTGCTCGTAGCGCAGCGCCACCCGCCGCAGCGGGGTGATCCGCTCCAGCGTCCCCGCCCGCTGCTGCGTGAAGAGACGCAACCGGACCGGGAACGCGAGACCCGGGTCCACCGCCGTCCATCCGCCGGTGACGATGGCCAGGTGGCCCTCCGCGACAGCCGCGTGCAGGGTCTCCAGGTCGGGGAAGTGGAGGAAGAGCGCCCGCTCCGACACCCCGGCCCGGGCCGCGATCCGGCGCGAGGTGGGGGCCGGGTCGCCGGCCTCGATGAGCGCGACCGTGGCGGCGACGATGGCGGAGTGCGTCCGGCGACCCCGGGCGACCCGCCCATCGGTGGCGGCCGCCACCACGGCGGTCACGCCGGCGCCTCGATGGACCAGCCCGCGCCCCCGGCGACGGAGCTCCACCCTTCGGATGATGGTGCGGGGCCGCCGGCCAGGTCCACGGTGACCAGCAGCCTGCCGGCGCCTCTGGGGTCGCTGACGGTGTAGCTGAGGCGCGGGCCCGACACCTCGCCGACCTCGAGGCCGGCCTCGGTGAGCCAGGGGCGATCCCGGCGCAGGGCGATGAGCTCCCGGTGCAGGCGGAGCGCCTCGGCCTGCCGGGCATTCGCCGGTGTGGGGGCGGGTGGCAGCGGCGGGCGGACCGTGTCGTCACCGCCGGGGCGACGCTCGACGCGACCCTCCCAGGCCAGCTCGTCGCCGTAGTACGTGCAGGGCACGCCGGGGACGGTGAGCAGGACGGCGAGGGCGGGGCCGAGGTGGGCTGGATTGTGGAGGCGACTGGCCAGCCGGGTGACGTCGTGGTTGCCCACGAAGGTGACCGGTGCAAAGGCTTCGCTGAACGTCTGGTGACGGCGCAGCGCCCACGCCAGCTCGAAGAGGTTGGCGTCGTTGAGGGAGCTCCAGATCGCTTGGTACAGCTCGTACTGGGTGATGCTGTGGAGTCCGCTCTCCTCCACGAAGCGCACGTAGTCGCCATGGACCTTCTCGCCGAAGAGGAAGGCGTCGAGGTGAACTTCGCGCACGGATTGGCTCAGAGAGGCGAGAAAGGCTTCGGGGATCAGGTAGGCCACGTCCAGGCGCCAGCCGTCGGCTCCGCGGTCCAGCCAGTGGCGGCACACCGCGACCGCCCATTCGAGCACCTCGGGGTTGGCGTGGTTGAGCGCGACCAGCTCCGGGTGGCCTTCGAAGTCGGCGTAGGCGAAGCCATCGGGACCACCAGCCGCGAGATCGAGGCGGAACCAGGGCGCGAAAGGCGAGGCGGCGCCGCGGGAGAGCACGTCCCGGAAGGCCGGGAAGGCGCGTCCCACGTGGTTGAAGACGCCGTCCAGGATGAGCATCAGGCCGCGCCCGTGGCAGGCGTCCGCGAAGGCGGCGAAATCCCCCTCGTCACCCAGGCGCTGGTCGATCCGGAAGGGGTCGACGGTGTCGTAGCCATGGGTGGAGGAGATGAAGATCGGGGTCAGCAGCACCCCGCCACAGCCCAGTGCCCGGACGTGGTCGAGCCATGCCTCCAGCCGGCGCAGGCCCCTCCCGCACGGTGCGGCGGCCTCGGAGTCGGGGTTGGCGGCGGGGGCCCCGGCCGCCCCCAGGCTGTGGAGGTGATAGAGGACGCGGCCTCGCATCCGGGCGGGGAGCTCGGGCATGGGATCAGGGTAGCATGTATATGCACTGTCGCTGCATCTTTATCCTAGGTTGACGCACTACTACATACCTGTGTAATATGCCCGGCGTCGGCTGCTCTCGGCGGCCGGCGGCCGGAGGGGCGGCCGATTGCCACACGCGCATTCGGGAGGCCGCTCGGATGGATTCGCTGACCGCGCTCGTCAACAGCTGGGTCTCGCTCGCCCAGGGCATCGTCGCCAGCATCGGCACGCTGGCCCTCCTGACCGCCTTCGTCTACCGCATCGTCGCCGCCGACCAGCGGAACGCGTACGAGGCCAAGCGGTGGATCGGCCGGATCGTGATGGGCACGATCGGGGCGGAGCTCGCCGGGACGCTCACCCACGCGTTGCTCGCCACCATCCCCAACGGCATGCACTGAGGAGCGGGCGTGGGCACGGCGCTGATCGCGGCGCAGTCGACGAGCCTCGGGGGCGTCATCGGGCAGCTGCTGAGTGACTTCTCCTCCAGCGGGCGCAACGACGTCCTCACGCTGCTCAATCGCTACCTGTTCAGCACGGTGGACGTGACACGGCCGGGATCCGAGCCGCTGACCTCCAACGCCGCGCTCGCCGGCCTGAACCACGACGTCAGCCTGGCCGGAGACGCGCTGCTGGCTCTCGTCGTCGTCGTCATCGCACTGCGCGCGGTTCTGGAGCGCAGCGTGTATTCCGAGCACGCCCTCCGGGCCATGCTGCCGAAGGTGCTGGTCGGCGTGATCCTGATGCACGCCTCGCTCAGCCTGATGCAGATGGCGATCGACCTCAACAACGCGCTGACCGGATTCGCCGCCGGGGCCGGCGGCAACCCGATGCCGTGGACCGACCCGCTCTCGACATCGGCTCTGACCAGCTCGAGCCTGGCCCAGGACCTGTTCGAGATCGTGGTGGTGCTGGCTCTGGTGGTCACGGTGGCACTCCTCGCCATCTCGTACGTGATCCGGATGGCGGTGCTCCAGGTGCTGATCGCCACCGCTCCGCTGGCGGCTCTGGCCACCATCCTCCCGGAGACGAGGGGATACGCCCGGACCTGGGGCCGGTTGTTCGTCGTCGCCCTCTTCATGCAGGCCGCCCAGGTCATGGTGCTCCGGGTGGCGACGGTCACCGGGCTCGCCACGGGTAGCGGATTGGCCGCGACCCTCTACGCGCTGGCGGCGCTCTGGGTGAGCCTCAAGGTGCCCGGTTTCCTGGCCTCGGCAGCCCGGGTTCCGGCGAACGTCGCCGCGATCGGAGGCGGCCTGGCCGATCAGGCACGCCACATCCCACTCCCACTGCCGGCTCGCGGAATCTGACCGGTCATGAGTATGCTGCGCGCGATCGCCACCATCACCGCGGCGCTCGTCATCGGGCTGAGCGCGCTCGGGGGCGCCGCCACCGCCTCCAGCGGCGGCACGGGGTATCCCGCCGGCCAGTGCACGGCGTATGTGGCCTCGCAACTGCCGTGGATCCCGTCGGACTGGGAAAACGCGGACCTGTGGCTGATCGACGCGCGCCGCTCCGGCTTCACCACCATCAGCGGCGCCGACGTCGTCGCGGTGCATCCCGGAGACGTGGCCGTCATCGCCGCCGGCGCTCAGACCCGCAACGGCAAGGCATCCGACGACGGGCACGTGGGCATCGTGACCGCCGTCGATCAGAGCGTCGGGACCGTGACCCTCTCATCCGAGAACTGGCCGGAGGGGGACACCCAGCCCAGGTCGCTGACGTTCGCGACCTCTGACATCGACGGCTACATCGTGCCCCCGGCCGGCGCCGCGATGACCACGTGAACCCCCCTCTGCCCGGCACGGCGGAATGGGCAGCCAGCATCAGCCATCAGTCAAGGAGACGGACATGGTCAACAGGGTGATCCTCATCGGCAATCTGACCAAGGACGCGGAGAGCCTGCCATCGAGCGGCAAGCCGATGACGCGTATGCGTCTCGCCACGAACAGCATCTGGCGCGACTCCGAGGGGAACCGGCAGGAGGAGACCGAGTACCACGCGGTCATCTGCTTTGGCCGGCTCGCGGAGGTCTGCGCGCTGTATTGCACCCGGGGACGTCGCGTCTACGTCGAGGGCAAGCTGCGCACCCGCGACTACACCGGCAGCGATGGTCTCCGCCGCTTCAGCACGGAGGTGGTGGCCGAATCGGTCAAGCTCCTCACGGCCCGCCGGCCCAGCGAGGACCTGGCGACCGAGGAACCGGAGGAGACCTCCCGGGCGGCGCTGCCGGTGGCGAGCTGAACGACCACGCCCCAAGGCGGAGCGTCACAACGGCCGGCACCGGTGGCCAACCGGTGCCGGCCGTGCAGCTCTCGTCGCGGCCCGCCTGTGTGCTGCAGGTGTGGAGTGTCCGCGGCGAGACGCAGGAGCAGACCGAGGTCGCGCCCATCACGGCGAGCGTCAGCGGTGGAGCGGGCCGTGGTGCCAATGCGGTAGACCTACACTGTGCGCGCGGTCACCATCGCCGGCGGGAGGATCTCGGTCGAGGATCGGCCGGATCCGGTGCCCGGCCCGGGTCAACTCCTGGTGCGCGTGGCGGCCGCCGGGCTGAACGGCGCCGACATGATGCAGTTGCGCGGGCTGTACCCGGCGCCGCCCGGCGTGCCCGCCGACATCCCGGGGATGGAGCTTGCCGGGGAGGTGGTGGCCCTCGGGGAGGGGTCGAGCCGCCACCACCCGGGAGACCGCGTGATGTCCCTGGTCGGAGGCGGCGCCCAGGCCGAGCTGGCCATCGTCGACGAGAGCGTGGCGATGCCGGCGCCGGCGGCGCTCGACTGGCCCGCCGCCGGGGGGTTCCCGGAGGTCTTCACCACCGCGCATGACGCCCTCGCCTCGCAGTGCCAGCTCCAGAGTGGGGAGCGCCTGCTGGTGACCGGCGCGGCCGGTGGGGTGGGTACGGCGGCGGTGCAGATCGGGATCGCGATCGGCGCCCGGGTGGTGGCCAGCGTCCGAAAGCCCGACCTCCGCCCCGCGATGGCCGAGTTGGGCGCGGAGGTCGTGGATCCGTCGGAGGCGGGGGCGCACGGCCCCTATGACGTGGTCCTCGAACTGGTGGGCGGGCCCGGCTTCGAGGCCAACCTGCCCGCGCTCGCCCCCGGAGGCCGGATCGCGGTGATCGGGGTTGGTGGAGGCGCCCGCGTCGCATTGGACCTGCTCACGCTGATGGGCCGGCGCGGGCGAGTCATGGGCTCGACCCTCCGCAGCCGTTCGCTCGAGGAGAAGGCCCTCACCGCGCGGCGGGTCGAGGCCGAGCTGCTGCCGCTCGTGGAGGCGGGGAAGCTCCGGGTGATCGTGGGCGAGGTCTTTACCCTGGAGAGTGCCCCGGACGCCTACGCGCGCTTCCAAGCCGGTGGCAAGATGGGAAAGATCGTGCTCATCTCGTGCGCTCTGGCGACAGGATCGTAATTACGGGGTAGAACGCGGCGGTCAGACTACGATGTCTGCGATGGACGACAACAACCCCGTCACCGGCGGACCCAGGCCAGAGACGTTGGCTCGCGAGGGAGTCACGGTGGAGCCCGGCTCCGCGGCGGACAAGTTCGCCGGTTGGACCCCGGGGGCCCACGATCTGATCCCGATCCTTCCCCGCGGCACCGCTCTCTTTGACGGGATCCCGGCGCCCGCGATCGTGATCGAGGCGCTCGAGCCGGTGATCGGCGACGGCGCGCTCGTGAGCAGGCGCTCCGGGTCGGCGGGTGTCATCCTGATCAAGGAGTCGAACATCTTCGAGGTGTACGCCTTCGAGGATGGCAAGAGGCTCGAGGGACAGCAGGCACTCCAGCTCATCTCGACATGGACCGACGCCACCATGAGCGCGTACCAGCTGGACCGCGCCGTCGTGGCGGTGGCGCCGTCCCTCTATCGGGGCACCCCCTGCTACGAGGACCTCCGGCTCGAGTGGACCGACTGGAAGGGCCTGCTGGCCGACCTCTGCAGCCGTGATGGGCTGTTCGTCGTCGAGATGGACACGCCGGTGGGCCGGGGGGTCACTCTGATCCTCGACGGACGCCAGGTCGCCACCTACACCGAGGCCCATCCGGAGCTCGGTCCCGCGGGTTTGCTGGATCCGCTCGCCGCGACCAAGCGGGGGACGATCTGGGTCCGCCGCGAGCCGCCCACCGCGCCGGCCGTGCTGAAGCCGGTCCCCGCTCCGGCGGCCAGCCCTCCTCCGAAGGAACCCGAGCCGGCCCCGCCGGCCGCGGCGCAGGAGAAGCCGGCAGCTGCTCCGATCACGCTCGCGCCGCCGATCCGGGTCGGCATCGACTGGTCGACAACTCCTCTCTGGCGCGCTGAGGCCGGGGCCGAGCCGCCCGCCGCGCCCGCCGCGGCGCCGTTCACACCCGCCAACGCTCGCACAGCGGCCACTCAGACCGAGCCGTTCAACCCCTTCGCGCTGTTCGAGGGTGGCGACGACGGCGCACACGCCGCTCCGTCCGTCGCCTCGATGGCCAGCGCGCTGAAGGAGGTGGTACGGCTGCGCCTCCAGCGCTCGTCTCCCCGCGTGGAGGCCATGATCGACGATGCGGCCGTCCAGCGCCTGCCGCTGGGAATTCTCGTCGACGAGGTCCGCGGCCTCGTGATCCGCGGCGTCATGGCGGTCACCCTGGACCAGCTTGCGGACGAGATGGCTGCGATGGTCTCCTCCGCGCCACGTTGATCCCGGTGGCGCCGTGATGTGGCGTTTCCGGGGCCGGCGCCTCGCCCTCGTGGTGGGTTGTCTGCTCGTCCTGGCCGGGGTCGGCATCACCGTGCACGGTCTGCTCCAGCAGGCGAAAGTGCAGCAGGCGGTGACCGCGCGCGGACAGAACGATGTCAATGCGGTGAACAGCTGGCTCGCCGGGTCGGCATCGAGCAGCGCCTCGCCGGCCGACACGCCGACCACCGGGACGGCCACCACCACCTGCGGCGGCGGGGGAAGCGATTCGGACGCCTATGCCCTCGTCGAGTTCACCGGCCTGCCTCAGTATGCATACGTCGGGGTGACGGTGGACGGCGACTGGACCAAGCTCGACGACCGCTCGATGGTGCACTGGTATGGCAGCCCGGCGCCAGGCGGAAAGGGCAACGTGATCATCGCCTTTCACCGTGAGCCCGACTACCAGAACATCGACCAGCTCGCGGTGGGCGAGACGGTCACGATCCAGGACCGCAGTTGCCAGACCTACGTGTACACGATCACGCAGCACTGGGACCTCGCACCGAGCGCTGTCACTCAGCTGGTCCCCACCGGCGGCCAGGAGCTGACCCTGATCACCTGCGACCCATGGTGGCAGGACTACAACCGCCTGGTCTGGCGGGCGGACCTCACGAGCGTCGACGGGGTCCCGATCTCGTAGCAGGGTGCTGAAGAACCCCCGGCGAGGGATGGCGTTCCCAGACCGGGGAGGCGAAGGAGCCGACGAGGAGGCGAGGGAGCATACCCGCAGGTATTCGACCGAGCCCCCGCAGGAGGCGACGCACGCATCGCCGAGGATGGGGGCGTCAGGACCGTCGGGGGGTTCTTCAGCACCCTGCCAAGCGCCCTCCTGATCGCGCGGTCAGCGTCCCAGGGGAAACGGCATCGGTATCACCTCGGCACCGGCGGGCACGGTGACCGTGAGCACCTGGCCGTCGCTGCACCTGCGCTGCCAGCTTCCCTGCCCCGCGAAGCGGAGTGCGTCCTCGCAGGTGACCGATGCACCCCCGATCTCGAGGACGCAGTGCTCCGCCACCTCGGTTGTGGTCGGCGGCCCGAAATCGCACACTCCGGTCACCTTCTCCCCTTCCAGGTAGGTCACGGCAGAGGCAACCACCGCACCGCCGGGCCGGTCGACCATCAGGAGCGTTGCCGGTCCGGTGTAGAGACGCCCGTCGGTGAGGCCGCCGTTGTCGGCCGGATGGGCGAGGGTGAGCCCCGCGACGTGGACGGTGTTGTCCTCGAGGTAGACGCTGAGGGGGGGTCGGGTGACCGTCACCACCGCGGCTGCCACCGCCAGGAGGAGCCCGGCCGTCGCGACCAGTTCGGAACCCCGTCGCCGCCAGAGCCTCAAGGCAGCTGGGGTGGTGCGCGGCCGCCGCCGCGGACGCAGCCCGCCGATGGGCACCGGAAGGTGCTGCGGGTCGCGGTCGATCCCGCTGGCTGTCCCGGGGCGCCGGGTCACGCCTGGGTTCGCCTCGGCATGGCTGCTATGACCTCGGCCAGCTCGCGATAGGCGAGTCGGAGACGTGAGGAGAGCTGCTCGACCGGTACCCCTTCCATCCCCGCCAGACGGACCGCGTTGGCGTCGTCCGGGACCTCGACCACGCTCAGCGCCCGCTGATGGAGGGCGCGCACGTACTCGAGGGTCGCCGGGTTGTCGCGCAGCCGCCGTGAGGTGGGGACGATGTACGCCACCACGGTCGGGGGAAGGCCGCCGACCTCGAGGTAGTCGAGGGCACCGTTCAAGTCGGCCCGAGCCGACGTGGTGGGCAGGACGAGGGCGTCGGCCACCTCGAGCCAGTAGGCGGCCACCGCCGCCTCCGGCCCCGCCGTCGGGTCGGGAAGCCGGTTGGACATGTCGATCACGATGAGCGTGTAGCGGCGCCGGAGGTGCTCCGCCAGGCGGCGGATCGCGGTCCGCGAGTATTCAGTCGCGTCACGGACCTCCGGGTAGCACGCCAGGGCCGGGGTGGTGGCGTGGACCGGGGGCGGTGTGTCGCGGTTGCCGAGCAGCGCCGCGACCGTGTCGCGAACCGTGGCCGCCTCGGCGGGAAGGTTCATCTGCCCCCAGGCGTCGGGGTTGGCGATGTTTGCATCGAGGATGCACGCCATGTGGCCGATCTGGTCCAGCACCGTGCCGGCAGCGATCGCGATCCCAGCCGCAAAGCTGGTCTTTCCCACCCCGCCCTTGCGTGACCCGGTGACCACGATGGTGGTCCCGCGCCCGGCGAGCTGCTGAGCCAGATCGGCATCCGGACGCGGGCGAAACGCCCTCCGAGATCGGAGGACTGCGGAGAGCGCCCCGACACCCGGACGGCGCAGAGCGCTGCCCGCGCGGCGGGGGGAGGCGCTCGGTGACTCGCGCCGGTCAGCGGGCCCGGGCGGCGCGACCGCGGGAGGGCTCGGGGGCCGGGGCCCGGCCGGCGCCATGGCGAGGGAGCTCGGGCACGGGGGCGCGGGCGGCGCGACCGGGGGAGCGCTGAGACGAAGGTCGGTCGCGCCAGGCCGTGCGCGCGCGCCGCCCTGCTGTGCCTCGGACCGCAGTGGAAGGCGCCCGCCGAGAGCCGCCATCCGCAGCGCATCCGCCTGATCGAAGACGGCCAGGCCACCGCTCCGGGCCGTGCTGTGGTCCTGCATGACCGCCGTGGCGAAATCCAGGGGGCCCGTCCAGGTGAAGGGGCGGGCTCGGGGGTCGGCTGCGTAGGCAGCCATCCGGCCAGCGTCCCGGACACCGACGTAGAAGGTGCCGTCGACCCCCTGAAGCCACCCCTCCAGCCCCTCGGCGTCCATCACCAGGTAGACGGGGTGGGCCGAGCCGGGGACCTCGGCCGACCACCAGGCGTCGAGCTCACCCTGGCGGCCGGGTTCGGCGAAGAAGGCGAGGCCCCGGGTGGGCGGGACCAGGAACACTGCGGGCATCGGACTCTCGGGGTGGCGCAGCCGGGCCAGCAGCTGCGCGAGGGCGTGAGAGTCCCCCGCGTCGTCGAGCAGGATCAGGAAGGCGTAGCCGCTCTGATCCGGGTCATCGAGCAAGCGACGCCGCCTCCTTGACCTGCTGCACTCCCCCTCCGCAGCAGATCCCACTTCCCGTGTCCACCCGGTTGACGACACTCAGGCTGAGGAGGACGGCACCGGCAAGGACCAGGGCGATGGCTCGGATGCCCCTGCTCGTGCTCCCCCCCCCTGCGGCCATCCGGAGCCCCCTGAACACCGCCACGGCGACCGCGGCCAGTACCACCGCATAACAGACCAGGGAGAGGAAGGCCACCACGGACTGCGTGGACGGATACGAGCCGCTCAGGAACTGGCCTGCGAGGCCGAGATTGGGAAGGCCGAGGGTGATCATCGAGGCGCCCAGCAGCAGTCCGCCCGAGGCGAGACCGGCCATGACGCCGGCGACCGCCCGGCGGTGCTCAGCCAAGGCCGAGCCCGCCGCTGATGGTCGCGAAGACCGGCGCACCGATCAGGATGAGCAGCGGGATGAGCATCATCGCGACGGGGATGGTGACCAGCGTCTTTGCGCGTGCCGCGCGAAAGCGTGCCTCGGCCAGGCGGTTCTGGTAGACGGCCCTGGCCACCCGGGTGTATGTCTCGCGTTCGCTCATGCCGACGTTGGCATTCGCCGCGGCATCCGCGACGACATCGAAGAGAGGTATCCCGAACTCGGCGGATATCTGGCGGTAGAGCTCGATGGTGGTCGAATGGGGCTGGTGCACCAGTCGCTGCCAGCCCCGGCCGTCGACGATCGACTGCAGCGACTGATGGTCGGCGCAGCGCGAGAGTATCCGCACCGCATCCTCCAGCTGGAGCCCGCGCCCGTCCGTCACGATGGCCACCAGCATCATCATGTCTCCGAGGGCCTGGCCTGACTGCTCCTGACGGGTCCTCGCGCTGCTCCTGAGCCAGGAGATCTGAAGCGCGAAGGCCGCCACGGCGACCAGCAGGGCGACCGCCGGAGGCAGCGGCCAGACCCCATTCTCGAGAAGGCCCACGGCCAGTAGCCCCACGAAGAGGGCGGCCGCCAGCAGGGCCACGAAGAACACCCGCAACAGGAAACCCTGAGGGCTCTCGGACCAGCCTGCGATGGCGAGCTGCCGGTTCAGGTCGAGGTCGTCCTGGAGTCGGCGCAGGAAGGGCACCCGGGCGGCTGCTCTCTCCAACCGGCCAGCGGGTGTCGCATAGCCGCGCAGCGACGCCAGCCGCCGCCAGGCGCGGACGTCGTCGGGCGTGAAGACGTCGAGGCGGAGGAGTCCCAGTGCCCAGACCCCGACGGCCAGGAGCGCGATGAGCGCGAAGGGGAGCGCCTGGGCCACCTCAGCCACCGAGGCGCTCCTGCTCTTCGGCCAGCCGCCGGAGGTTCCAGCGGGTCCAGCTCTGAGGGCGCACGATGAAACCGAGGAAGACGACCAGGCCGGCGAAGAGGACGGCGACGACGACCAGGACGACCTGGCCGGCAAAGGACTGGTAATAGGCGCGCAGCGTTTCGACTCCCAGGGCGATGGCGAGCATCACGACGAGGAGGGACGACATCGCGAAGGTCACGGCGCGTTGCTGCGCCAACGTGACCATGCCCTCCTCCTGGATGGCCAGCTGCGCCTCGCCGACCGGGATGAGAACGGTGTCGATGGTCTGGATCAGGAAGTCGGAGCTCCGGCTGCGGGCCCAGATCAGCACCGCGGCCACCTGCTCGACGATCGGGGAGCGTGCCCGGATGCCCATCTCGACGACGTTGGCGATCGTGGAGCCTCCCCGGGCGAGCGGGGCCAGCACGTAGCCGAGGTCCGGGCCGGGGTTGCGGCCCAGCTCCTGGAGTGCCGTGTCCAATGACTGGTTGGAGACCGCCATCCGGTCGCGCAGGTTGCGGAGCTGGCCGAGGAACGCCCGCTCCATGCGCAGGCGGCGGCTGGCGGCGCGCCCGGCCACGGCGAAGCGAAAGCCCACCACTCCCGCAATCGGCCCGATGACCCACAGGAGGGTCACTCCGGTGATCCACGCCACGACGAGCCCGAGCCCGACGAACGCCAGACGCAGGATCACCCAGCGCTGCCACGGCCAGCCCAACCCGGCGGCGATGTCCTTCTCCCGCTCCAGAACCGAGATCCGTCTTTCCCGGGAGGGCCTCAGGCGGTGGAGGTCCAGGTCGAGAATGGCCGCGCAGGCTCCGCACGCGGAGGCCAGCGCCACGATGACCCCCACCACCAGGAGGACCGGCAGCTGGGCCACCACGGCGAGCGCGGTCACAGGGGTGGCACCTCCTCGCCCCAGAGGTGGGGGCGCAGCCGGGGAGCCATGCGCGTGAGGTTTCCGATGAGGTCGGTCATCCTCTCCCAGCCGCCGAAGCCGGCCTGGCGGTAGATCCACTTGTGGTTGCCGCCCCGCTCCACGGCGAGGATGCCGGTGACGCGGCGGCGGCCGTCCTGGTTGGCGAGGTGGACGACGACGTGGATCGCCTGCTCGACGATCCGCCGCGCCATCTTCTCGTTGCCGGCAAAGCGCGGATTCTCCATCACGTACTGGACCGACTGGTCGAGGGCGAGCTCCGCATCCTCTGCGTGGATGGTGGTCATCGAGCCGTCGTGGCCGGTCATCAGCGCCTTGCAGACCGCCGCCATCTCCTCCCCCCGCGACTCTCCGAGGATCAGGCGGTCAGGCTGGAAACGCAGGGCGTGGCGGACCAGGCCGAACATGGTCAACTGCCGGGCCTCGGTGTCGGCGCGAATCGAGGGGATGGTGGAAACGGCGGTCGTCAGGCCGTGCCACGGCTCGCCATCACCGCGGTCCTGGTCGAGGTGCAGCTCGGCGCCGTCCTCCACCACCACGATGTGGTCGGCCGGCGATGCCAAGCCGCAGAGGACCCGCATCAGGGTCGTCTTGCCGGTCCCCGTCCCTCCGGCGATCAGGATGTTGGCCCGAGCGTGGACCAGCGCTTCCAGGAAGACCGCCATCGGCTGGGGCATGGCCTGCTGCTGGACGTAATCGGAGAGGTCACGCACCCTGGTCCGAGCCGGGATCCGGACCGACGCCTTGACGTTGGATATTCCCGACACCGCAGGGCGCTTCGCGACCACGACTCGGATGACCGAGCCGATGTTGGCCTCGGCGATCGGCATCGCGTCGGTGAGGGTCTGATCCCCGGTGACACCGCGGAGCCGGAGCACCCGGCGAAAGTATTCGATGACGTCGTCGTCGCTCTCGAAGGGAGAGTTGCCCTTGATCACCGCCTTGCGGCCGACCGTGGAGACCATCCAGTGGTCGTGGCCGAGGCAGGCGATGTTCTCGAGATCGGCGCCATAGACGAGGAGTGAGAGCGGCCACAGGTGCGAGGCCAGCATCATCGCGTTGCAGACGGTCACCGCCCGATACTGGGGATCTCCTGCCAGTCCTGAGACGACGGGCAGCGGCAGCCCGCTCGCCTGCGGAGCCTCGACGGCCCGACGGACGACGGTCTCGACGTCCTCCTGCAACCTCTCCTCGTGCAGCACCGACGGGGGTTCGGTGCCGCGCATCTGCGCAACTTTGGAAGCGAGGATCTGGGCGATCTCGCGGTCCTCAGGTGGAATGATCGGCCACTCGCGGACCACGACCGCGTCTGCGGGTGAGCCGTGCCCGTCCACGCGGGGAATGGTCTCAGCGCTCACAGCTGCAGCTCCTGTGCGACGCCCGGCAGGGCCAACGGGACACCGCTGTCCCCCATCCGGGTGGCCGCCCCCTCGTCCCAGTGCCAGACGTCGCGCACGGGCAGCTCGGGGAGCTCGCGTTCGATGGTCTCGACGATGCTGCGCTGGTGGGCCCGCGAGCGCTGGCGGCAGATCACGATCTCACCGTGGGAGGGCCGGGCGGTGCGGAGCACATTGATGCTGCGGGCAACCAGGGCCGGCTCGTCACGGATCACGATGAAGACGCGGTGGAAGATCGAGGAGATCGCCTCCGCACTGGTGCGCGGCGAGCGCAGGCCGGGATGCGCGAGGGGGTGGCCGAGGTCGGCGATGACCACGTCGCTGTTCACGGCGGCGATGGCCGGACCGACCCTGCGCAGGCAGTCCGAGATCTCATAGCCGTAGCTGCTGCGGAGCCCGGGAACCACGCGGAGATTGGGGCGCTGCGGGACAGCCACCGCCTGCTCCTCGACGTCGGCGGCGCGGGCGGGCCGGTCGCCGAAGCAGTTACCGATGCTGCGGTCGGCGATGCTGAGGTAGAGGAGGTCGGCGATCGTGCCTCCCTCCATGTCGCAGTCGACGAGGGTCACGCTGCGCTGCTCGGCAAGGCTCCATGCGAGCGACGTTGCCCAGTACGTCGACGTCTGTCCCGCCCTGGTGGTGCAGACGCCGATGAGGAGGCTCACGGCGTCGGGGTCGGCGACGGCCTCGCCGACGCGGATGACGCGGGTGCGGTCACCGGCGGCGAGCTGGCCAGACCGGCGCAGTCACTCGGGGCGAGCTCGCAGATGGCATGCTGAACGTCGGCAGGCGGGAGGCCGGCCGGACCGGCCGCGACCGAGACCACGGCGTGGAGTTGTGCGCTGGAGGCGGCGATCTCGACCCAGGCCAGCTCCTCCCGACTGCTGACCAGCACGGTGAACTGGCCTCCGCTCACATCGACCACAGGCACCGCGTGGCCGATGAGCACCTGGCTCTCCTGGACAGCCGCGAAGATGTCGATCGACTGCCCGGACTGGACGGGCGGCGGATTGATGATGGACAGGGTGATCTCTATCTGCGCCCCGGGAGCCTCGAGCTCGTCGGGGCTCAGCAGGTCGCCCGGCTGCAGGGGAAGCTCAAAGCGAGCTCCCGCGGCCACTGACCCCGGCGTCTCGTATTTGACATCGCCGGGAGCGATCCTGAGTGGAACCACGTCGACGTCCGCCGCCGAGTAGACGTCGCCGCTCTGCACGGCGGTCCGTAGACGCAGCACGCTGATGGTCTGGCCACCGCTCTCAATCTCGGCGCCGACAATGACGCCGAGGACGGCGAGGATGACCACGCTGAAGAAGACTGCCGCGAATACCCGGCGCCGGTTCACACCATCCCTCCCTCGCAACTGAGGAAGCCGGATAGTACCGAACGCCACAGGGCAACTGCATCCCCTATCATCTCGGCCCGCATCGGCGCGGACGCAATGCTCCCGAGGGACGGGCAGAGGACGGGGCCGGGCAGCAGAGGGAGGTGGTGCGGTGCACGCCGGGAACGTGACCCTGGGGGCCCTGGCGCCGGAGCGCGACCGCACCCTGGTGGTCCTCTCTCGGGATGGCGAGCTGGCGGTCGGGCTCCGCGAACGGCTGGAGCGCGCCCGGGTCGTGGTCAAGGATGCACGGCCCGATGAGGCGCTCACCGCCGTGGGATCGTGCTGGCCCTGGCCCTGGATGCTGGTCGGGGATGTCGCCGACCTGCCGCCCGGCGTCGAGGCGGCCCCGGCCCGCCACCCGGTTCTCGTCCTCTGGCTCGGGACAGCGCCATGCGGGCTGCCGGTACACGCCCGCAGCTTCTCGCGGTTCTCGGAGCTGGCGGATGCGGCCAGCCGGGCCCTCGCCGCAGAGGTGGGTGGAATGCGACTGGCGACGGGGGCCGGAGTCGAGCTCCCGGGTGGACGGCTCGCCCGCAGCGCCAGCTTGCAGGCGCTGGTCTCCGCACACCCGGCGAGATTCAACCTTCCCCTGGTGACCTTTACCTCCGCGGCTCGGGCTCTCTCGGGGAGTGCGGTGCGGCTGCGTCCGCGCCGCGATCCCGTGACCGGGTGGGTGTCACTGCAGTGAGGGCGAACCCCGAGGTGCTGCTGCTCGAGGACGACGCGGAGAAGCTGGAGGAGTTGCGCCGCCATTTCGCCTCCCAGGGCTTCCATCCGCTGGCATTCCGCAGCGCCAGCCGCGCGATCGCCGCTCTGAGGGACGGCGGGCCGGCCGCTCAGCCCGTCATCTCGATCGTGGACTGGGATCTGACCATGGCGCCGGACCAATCCGCGAGCAGCAGCGACGCCCTCTGTGTCCTCGCCCGTGACGCCTCCGACTGCCTGGTCATCGTCTACACGGCCAACGCCGACTCCTTCCGCGTGCGCAGCGAGATCAATCGGGCTCATCCTCGCGCCTGGCTCCACGACAAGCGAGACGGAGATGCTTCGCTCATGGAGCGTGTCGACCGCATGCTGGACCATCCCGTCGCCGACCTCCGGGTGGAGGACGGCAGCTTCGTGGTCCACGTCCCGAGCCGGGATCAGTGCCACCACCGCGAGGCGGTCCGGCTGGTGATCCGCCACCCCGAGATCGTCACCTTCCATTCCGACACCGCCACCCGAGCGGTGCGCCGCTTCGGCGACTGGCTGGCACGCCACGGCTCCCCGGCCACCGTGGTCAGCCACGGCAACCGCCGCTACCGGCTGGCGGTCACCGGAACGGAGCCGGCGTCCCACCCGGGCGCTCCGCCGCCATGAACCTGACCATCGCCGAGATCCGCGAGCTGCCCCTCGCCGCCGCGCTCCTCGACGGCGACGGCGAGATCATCGCCGCCACCCCGGAGTGGAACGGTGCCGGGCCGGGAACGGTCCTCTTCGCCCTCCGTCAGACGCGCCTGGCGGTGACGGTCGTGGCCGCCGACCCCGCGGCGGCCGCCCTCCTCGACGGCCTGCTCGCCACCATGGAGGTGACCGCCGACGTCCTCGAGGGCACCCAGCGGTTGAGGGTCACCATGCTCGCGGCGTCTCTCCGGCTGGTCGCCGGCCGCCGGGTGACCACGGTGGGGACGTCGCACGACGTCATCGACCTGGCGGTGGCCGGCATCGGAGCGCGGACCGCTCTGGAGGTCCATGTCGACGGGCGCCCCGCCTTCCCCGTCCGCGCTCCCGAGGTCGCCGCCCTCGCCCTGGTGCAGCTCGCGGTGAACGCGGAGCGCCACACCCGGACCACTTCCGTGACCCTGATTCAGGATGGCGAGGCATTCCATGTGGTCTGGCCGGGCGCCGCCGGGCCCGGGACCTTCGCGACCGCGCGCAACCGGCGGGACCGGCAGCGCTGGGGGCTCGGCTTCTGCCGCATCGCGGCGGACACCCTGGGGGGCGCCATCTACCCTCCTGCCGACCGCGGCGACGGTACGGTCGGCGCCACCCTCGAGCTGGGCTTGCAGGACCTGACCCTTCCGGTGGCGGCGATCCGCGGCCATCGGGTGGTGAAGGCGACGCGCACATGGGACGAGGAGACGGGCTGCCTGCCGGGCGCGGGGGTCGAGCCCGGCTCCAGGTTGGCGGCCTGCCTCGACGCCGCGAGCTGCGCCCCGGGGAAGGCGGTGAGCTGCGATGGTTGGGCCGCCCGGCAGGTGAGGGATCGAGCCTGGGTCGCCATCCCACCTGACGACGTCCTCGAGCGTGCCCGCGACGTCCTGGACGGGATCGCCCACGAGCGCGCCCTCTGGGAAGGGATCGCCCCGTCCCTGCAGACGCGCGTGTATGCGCTCACGGCGCTGCTCGCGGGCCGGCTGGGTGCGCCCTTGCCCCGCGTGCCGGCGGGGATCTGGAACCAGCGGATGGGGGCTCTGGCAGCGGCACTCCGGCTCCCCATGGACATCCCCCGCCTGACCGCGCTCGGTGGGGTCGAGCCCCGGATCGCGGCCTACCTGGCGGCGGAGCTGGGCTCGGAGATGGCGGTGGACGGGGACGACCTGCTTCTGCGCGTCCGCCCCGGGATGGAGCGAGATGCCCGTCTCCTCGGTCTGGTCCGGGTGGGAGACGCCGTCCGGCTCAGCTGAGGGGTTGGGGTTAGCCTCACCCGCCGTAGGCGACGTGCCAGAGGGTGGAGCTGGGCCCGGTCCAGACGACGTCGATGTAGCCGGGCTGGCCGGTCGTCACCGGGCTGGGGAGGGAGTCGAGGGGAGTGCCCCCGAGGTTCTGGGGACCGGTCCAGCCGTTCTGATACCAGTCGTGCCAGAGGTTGCCGTCGGTCCCGACCCAGAAGACGTCGACCCGGCCGCCGCCCCAGGAGGTGACCTCCGGCTGGCTGCCCATCGGGCCGCTGCCGAGACTCCCGGGACCGTTCCAGCCGCCGCCCAGGTACCAGGCGTGCCAGAGGTTGCCGTCGGTGCCCTCCCAGAAGACGTCGAGGACGCCGGATTGGGAGGCGACGGGATGGGGGGCGGAGCCGAGAGGCCCGTCGCCGAGACCCTGAGG
>Ga0224557_1000931_pt1 | contig 30053 bp, 25 predicted proteins | sample 714S31014metaG_FD_180677 | JGI IMG/M metagenome (GOLD analysis project Ga0224557, IMG submission 180677) | Peat soil microbial communities from Stordalen Mire, Sweden - 717 S3 10-14 | ecosystem: Environmental > Terrestrial > Soil > Wetlands > Peat | place: Sweden: Norrbotten County, Stordalen... | reverse complement strand
GCTATTATGGTCAATAATGCCGAGCGCAGGATCGTGGCTTCCGTTCTCCTCGCCGACTGCACCAGTACCCGAATCATTCATATAAGTGCAATCGAGGCCGTTAGGGTCAATCGCAGGAAACTGGGGAAACTGAGGACGTAGGCATAGCGGTTCCAGGACTGAGGATTCGCTGGATCAACAGCGTTCAGTCCTGCCGGGTCTGGCCAAAGCCAGCGGCCCTGGACCGCACTCAGCTCGCGGTTGGGTGTGTCATAACAGCAGATAAACGTCGACAGTATATCCTGTGTGTCTCCGGTGAACATCGTCTCATTCGCAGCCGTAGAGCCAAAAGTGTTGTAGGTTTCGCCGAAGGGCGCAAAAGACTGGTCGGTGACAAAATTCTGTCCGATGACGTTCGAGGAAATGCGGGCATTATTGAGCCAATCTTTATGAAAGATCTGATACCCATCGTTCTCGTCCAGCAACGTAGAGCCTCCAGGCCCCGGCCAATAGCTGTAATTATAGGTTGCCCCAGTCATGTAAGCCGTTTTACCGAGCTGGGTGTACCAGATTTCCCGGTTGGTCGAACCGCTGTCGATTTCCACGTCGCGTCCCAAAGCATCGTAAATGATGCACTGCCCTCCCGTGCTGCAGTTGGTCCCGCTGGCGTTCATCGCGGTCACCTTGCCAAACAAGTCGTAGCCATATCCATTCCGCGCCGTGCTGGGCGAGAACATCACATCCGCAAGAAACTCTCTACTGGAATTGGGGTCTCTCGAACGCTGAGGATTTCTCAGCCTCATTTTTGCCTACAGCAGTGTAGACGAAAATCCAGAAGTGCTCTTTATGTGTTTGAAAAGATTGGTCGGGGAGAGAGGATTTGAACCTCCGACCCCCTGGTCCCGAACCAGGTGCTCTACCAGGCTGAGCCACTCCCCGACTGGCGACTGACAATGAAGACCGCAGCTTACACGCCGCGACGACTAAACTCGGCCAGTATAGCACCGGCTGCACTCATTTCCGTATGCCGAATCCCACAAAACTGATCTAGCCGAGTCCGGGATTGTCTGGTGCAGACAGCGGGGCGCCGCGGCCTGATGGGCTGCGGCGGTTGCGCTCCTTACTCTTCGTCCCCATCTTTCTGCTCCTCGATCGCCATGTCTTTGAACTCGCTCGATTCGAACACTTCCCCGCATTCCTTGCATTCCACGTATTCCGAATCTTCATCGCGGGAAACGATCTGTACCTGCGGATGCTTGCAGAGTTCTCGGCTGATTTTCTGTTTCGCGGGCTGCGAGGGCGGGATCGGCATCATATGCATAGCCAGTAGCTTCGGTCTTTGAAAAAGGGGTTGGTCGTCAATTTAGGGAAATTGGCGGTATTTTGGGGCGGCTCGATCCCGATGTCAAGTCTCCAAAGGAAGCTGCAACCGATTACCGGTCGGTCCAGCCGTCAAATTGGCTGCGGCTGCTTGAGAGGACTATTTTGGACTAGCCGTAACCCATTTATCCCCTTTAACTTACCCCTCGCCTCCGATTTTCGTCCGTTAGCTGCTCAGGCTTGCGCCAAGGCTGCCAATGGGGCTAGAATAAAAGGCGACCTAAATAGTCGTATTTCTATACGACCGTATTGGTCGCCATTTGAACGCTAGGCTCAAAGTGCTTTCTCTTAAATGCTGAAGCTGACCAAGAAAGCCGACTACGGTCTCATGGCCATGAAGCACTTGGCCGAGCATGCGGCCGACGGCGCCTGCAGCGCCAAGGATGTCGCCGAAGCCTACGGCATCCCGCAGGAGGCTCTGGCCAAGATTCTGCAGCGGCTGGCCAAGGCTGGCCTGCTCACGTCGCAGTACGGCATCAACGGCGGCTACACGCTCACGCGCGACTCCAGAACGATTTCCGCTTTCGAAGTGATCAAGGCCATCAACGGGCCGCTGTTCATCACGTCTTGCGTCACGGTACGGGGCGAGTGCGGCCAGAGTGGCCGCTGCACCATTCGCGAGCCGCTCCGCAAGGTGAATGAGAGCATCGAGCAGGTATTGAAGAACATCAAGATTTCGCAGATGAAAGAAGAGCCGGAAACAATCGAAGTGAAGCCGGCGATCGGCAAACCGGCAGACTTGGTAACGATTTCGTAGAGCAGGTTCGTGGGCCGCAGCGCTTCGGCGTCTGCGATAGCAAGGTTCGTGTCGGGCATTGCTTTAGCGATGCCGCGAGTGGTGAAAACAAAATGCCCTTTTAGGGGCTGTAGGAGCGATGCAACCATGAGTACCGTAAAAACGGCTACCCCAGCCATTCAGGAAATTGGACAGCGTGCAGTTCCCGAAGGCATCAAGCTGCCCATTTATATGGATAACCACGCAACCACGCCGATGGACCCGCGCGTCCTCGCAGAAATGCTTCCCTACTTCACGGAGAAGTTCGGCAATGCCGCCAGCCGCAACCATCCCTTCGGATGGGCCGCCGAAGAAGCGGTCGAACTCTCGCGCGACCGCATCGCCAAGCTGATCGGCGCGGGTGCCAAGGAAATCATCTTCACGTCAGGCGCAACCGAAAGCGACAACCTGGCGATCAAAGGTGTTGCCGAAATGTACCGCGAAAAGGGCAACCACATCATCACCGCAGTCACCGAGCACAAAGCGGTGCTCGACACCTGCAAGCACCTTGAAAAGTTAGGCTTCCGCGTAGCCTATCTGCCCGTGCAAAAAGACGGCCTCATCGATCTCGACGACCTGCAGCGCGCCATGGACGATAAGACGATTCTCGTCACCATCATGGCCGCCAACAACGAAATCGGCGTGCTGCAACCCATCGCCGAGATCGGCAAGCTCTGCCGCGAGCGCGGCGTGGTCTTCCACACCGATGCCGTGCAAGCCATCGGCAAGGTCCCCGTCGATGTAAACAAGATGAACATCGACGTTGCCTCCATCACCGGCCACAAGCTCTACGGACCAAAAGGCGCGGGCGCACTCTACGTTCGCCGCAAGAATCCGCGCGTGCAACTGGTCGCGCAGATTGACGGCGGCGGCCACGAGCGTGGCATGCGGTCGGGCACGTTGAATGTTCCCGGCATCGTGGGCTTGGGCAAAGCGTGCGCGATCGCAATGGAAGAGATGCCGCAAGAATCCTGCAAGCTGGCCGGCCTTCGCAATCGCCTCCGGGATAGCATCATGAGCCGCCTCGACGAAACTTATATCAATGGTTCGATGGAGCACCGTCTCCCTGGCAACCTGAACATCAGCTTTGCTTACGTAGAGGGCGAATCGCTTCTGATGGGTATCAACGATATTGCAGTTTCCAGCGGTTCGGCCTGCACCTCCGCGACGCTTGAGCCATCTTATGTATTGAAGGCTCTCGGCACGGGCGACGATCTGGCGCACAGCTCGATTCGCTTCGGCATCGGCCGCTTCAATACACAGGCCGAAATCGATTATGTCGCCGACCGCGTAGTTGAGACCGTGCAGCGTTTGCGCGAACTGTCGCCGCTCTACGAGATGGCGAAAGAAGGCGTGGACCTGAAGAGCGTGAAGTGGGCCGCAGAGGCCCACTAGAGGCGAGGCTTCAAAGTTGCAAGGTTTCAAAGTTAGCCGTGATGAAGCTTGCAATTCTGATGGCTGTAGAAGTTCGTTGAAACCTTGAAACTTTGAAACCTGCAATTTGAAACCTGTAAAACGGTGAGGAGCAAGACATGGCATACAGCGATAAGGTAATCGACCACTACAACAATCCGCGCAACGTCGGCTCGCTCGACAAAAAGGACAGCGATGTGGGCACTGGCCTGGTCGGAGCCCCCGAGTGCGGCGACGTCATGAAGCTGCAAATCAAAGTCAACCCGGAAACCAACGTCATTGAAGACGCGAAGTTCAAAACGTTCGGGTGCGGCTCGGCAATCGCATCGTCCTCGCTCGCCACTGAGTGGGTCAAGGGCAAGACGATCGATCAGGCCCTGGAGATCAAGAACACCGAAATTGTGAAAGAATTGGCATTGCCGCCGGTCAAGATTCACTGCTCCGTGCTCGCCGAAGACGCGATCCGTGCCGCCATCGGCGACTGGAAGAAGAAGCAGGAATCGTCGAAGCCGGCCGAAGTGGAAGCGCGGTAATCACGGGCTGTAGAGACGGGGCTTGCCCCGTCTCCGCTGCCAGCAGGCATTGTGTTTCGCGTGCCGTCTCAAGATTTTTTGATTGCTCAAAGCTCGCGGCTCGCGGCTGATTTGCTAGAGGCTAGCGGCTGGTAGCTACCAGCTGATTATGGAAGACACACTCAAAGTCGTTGCTCCGCCCGCGGCTCCGGCCAAAGGCATCCAGGTCACCGACAAGGCGATCGGCAAGATCCGCTCCGCCATGCAGAAGGAGGGAATTTCTCCCGAGCAGGGCGGTTTGCGCCTGGGCGTACAGGGCGGAGGATGCTCCGGCCTGAGTTATAACATTCGTTTCGATACGCAGCCGCGCGAGCGCGACCGCATATTTCAGTTCGACGACGTGCGCGTGTTTGTCGACCCAAAATCGTTTATCTACCTGCACGGGATGATCCTCGACTATCAGGAAACCCTGATGCAGCAAGGCTTCGTGTTCGTGAATCCGAATTCGACGAAGTCCTGCGGCTGCGGAAGCTCGTTCTCGGCGTAAGTGTAGAGACGGGGCTGCCCCCGTCTGGGCGGGCCACAGGCCCGTCTCCACAATCAGTGGCGATGGGGGCGGGCGACGCGTCCGCCCTGAATTTTGCGTGGCAGATCTTAAATATCGTGAATACGGAATCAAAATCGTCGGTAATTGTTCCCGGAGAGGCAAGCACCAGCTGCTGGTCATGCGGCACCATGCGCGCAAAACATTTCTGCAGCGCGTGCGGCAAAGTGCAGCCCGCCGTCCCGGTCGACTACTTCACCTTCTTCGGCTTCCCGCGGAAGCTTGAACTGGATACCGCTGCGCTGGAAAAAGAGTTCTACGCGTTAAGCCGCCACCTGCATCCTGACGTCTTTGCGCAGTCCGACGAACAGGAACGTGCCTGGAGTCTGGAACAAAGCTCCATGCTCAACGACGCCTACCGCACGTTGAAGGATCCCATCAAGCGCACGGAATACCTGTTGCGACTCGAAGGCGTGGAACTGGGCGAGCAGTCGAAGCGGGCCACGGAAAAAGCGCGTGCCTCGGGCGAAGTAAAAAAACAGGTGGTGCCGACCGATTTACTGGAAGAAGTCTTCGAACTCAACATGCATCTGGAAGAGTTGCGCATGCAGAAGAAGGCGGGGGAAGACGACCCTGCGCTGCTCGAGGAAATTGGCAAAGCCAAGCTTTCGCTGGAAGAAAAGTACGACGCCCTGTTCAACGAACTGAAGCAAGAATGGAAGAAATGGGATGCAGCCGTTGACGCCGGGACCGAAGAAACTCGCAAACAGATTCTTGCCCGCATACTCGACGTGCTGAATCGGCGGAACTATATACGAAACTTGGTACGGGACGTGAATGAGGCAATGGAGTAAATCTTGTAATTTGGTAATCGGGTAATTTTGTAATTCAAGGCCCACAGAGGCTGGCTGGCCTTTCAAATTATCAAATTACCCGATTACAAAATTACAAAATGGCTACTGATCGCATTGTCGGTATCGATCTCGGCACCACGAACTCGCTCGTGGCCTACATGCAGGGCGATACGCCCGCCGTCATCCCTGGAGAAGACGGTCTGAATCTGGTTCCGTCGGTCGTGGCGCTCGACGGAAACAATCAAGTTATCGTCGGCAGTCCAGCCCGAAGTTACCTGATCGATACGCCGGACCACGCCGTCTATTCGGTCAAACGCCTGATGGGCCGCGGCGTTGAAGATATCCGCGAAGAGCTCAAGCTGTTTCCCTTCCGCCTCGCCGATGACTTGCAACCGGGCGAAGTGCTGCGCATCCGGATCGGCGGGCGAAGCTATACGCCGCCGGAAATTTCAGCATTAATACTGCGCCAGCTAAAGCGCAACGCCGAGCGCTTCTTCGGCGGCCCGGTCACGAAGGCTGTCATCACCGTTCCCGCGTATTTCAACGATGGGCAGCGACAAGCGACCAAAGACGCCGGCCGCATCGCCGGGCTCGAGGTCCTGCGCCTTGTGAACGAACCCACCGCGGCCGCTCTCGCCTATGGTCTCGACAAACGCAAGAACGGAATCGTCGCCGTCTACGACCTCGGCGGCGGAACCTTCGACATTTCGATTCTCAAGCTCCACGACGGAATCTTCGAAGTCGTCGCCACCAATGGCGATACGCACCTCGGCGGCGACGACATCGACAATCTGCTCATCGCCATCGCGCTCGACGATATTCAAGGCGACCTGAAGCTCGATCTGCGCCGCAGCGGCGAAGGCGTGCAGCGCATTCGCAAGGCTGTCATCGAGGCCAAGATTGCCCTTTCGTCGCAGGCTTCCACCAAACTCGACGTGGAACTGCCGGGCGGCCATCGCTATCGGCGAGAAATCACGCGCGAAATGTTCGAGCAGTTGATTCAGCCCGTTATCGCTCGCACGGTCGGCCCAACCAAGCAGGCATTGAAGGATGCTGGCCTGAAACCGGCGCAGATCGACGAGGTCGTCCTGGTCGGCGGTTCGACGCGAATTCCGAAAGTGCGGCAGCTAGTCCAGGATCTTTTCGGACGCACACCGCACACCGGTCTGAATCCCGACGAAGTGGTCGCACTCGGCGCGGCGGTGCAGGCCAACATCCTCGGCGGCGGCTCGGCAGTCACAAAAGAAATGCTGCTGCTCGACGTAACTCCCCTCTCGCTCGGCATCGAAGTCGCCGGCGGCGTGACCGATAAAATTATTCTTCGCAATTCCACCATCCCCGCTTCGGCAACGCAGTACTACACCACGCAGGTAGACGGCCAGACCAACGTCGCCATCCACGTTCTGCAAGGCGAGCGCGAACTGGCGCGCGATTGCCGTTCGCTGGCGCGGTTTGATCTGAAAGGCGTGCCGCCGATGGTCGCTGGCATGCCGCGCATCGAAGTCAAGTTCCTGATCGATGCCAACGGCATTCTCCACGTCTCGGCGCGCGAGCAGCGCAGCGGCAAAGAAGCCGAGATCGATGTCCAGCCGAGTTACGGCCTGACCGACGAGCAAGTCGAGAACATGCTGCTCGAGTCGTTCGACTACGCCGAAGAGGATTTCCGCCAGCGCCAGGTGATCGAAGCTCGCCGCGAAGCCGATACGATCCTCGCAGCGCTCTCCAAGGGAAAGAAAAATCCGGCGTGGGACGAACTGACGAGTGCGGAACGGACCAACGCGGAGGCCATGGAAAAAGCGCTGGTCGCCGCCAAAGATGGCAACGACTATCAGGCCATTCGCAAAGCGATTGACGCCCTTAATGACGGCACAATGCATCTCGCCGAACTCATGATGGATACCGCCGTGTCGACTGCCCTCAAAGGCAAGGCCATGGATCAGACCGATCTGGAAGAAGGACCCGCCGCGGGCCATCCCGTGGCCAAAGCCGAGTTTAAATAGCAGCAGGCTTCAAGGTGTAAACAAAGTCCCGCAGGGACGAACAAGATTAGCCCGGCGCTTCAGCGCTGGGAAAAGCGGAGGCTATGATCAAAGTCCCGGAGGGACGACCGAATCTCCGAAGCTGCGATTGCCGACTCCGCAACAAGAAAACATCGGAGCATTATGTCGGACGAGAAAACAAAATCTACCGGAACTGCCACCGTGGAATCGCCTTCCGAAAATACCGTTGAGATCACCTTCCTCCCCGAAGGCAAGACCGTCGCTTTCCAGCATGGCAAGCTGCCCTACAAAGATCATGGCAAGGAGCAGTCCATCCTTGATGTCGCGCTGAATTATGGCGTCCATCTCGATCACGCCTGCGGCGGCAACTGCGCCTGCACTACCTGTCACGTCTGGGTAAAAGAAGGTGCGGATCTGATTTCCGAGATGGAAGACGACGAAGCCGACAAGCTCGACATGGCCGCCGATCTTCAGCTAAACTCACGTCTCGGATGCCAGGCGGTCATCAAGAAGCCGGGCAAGGTAGTCGTGGAAATTCCGGCCTGGAACCGGAATTACGTTTCGGAAGAACATTAAGAAGCAGGTTTCAAAGCTTCAAGGTTGCAACGTTTCAAGGAACCACGGAAGGCTGCTGTGTTCGCCTTCCTGAAGCCGGGTCCCTGAATCCTTGAAACATCGAAACCTTGAAACCTGAGGTTTGTATGCCAAGAGAACTTACCTGGAGCGATTCGGAAGACCTTGGGATTCTTCTCTCCGAAGCCCATCCCGAGATCGATCCGCTTTCAGTCCGCTTCACCGACCTGCTCAAGTACGTACTCGCACTCCCCGCCTTCAAAGACAACCCCGCAAAATCAAATGAGGCGAAACTCGAGGCTATCCAGATGGCATGGCACTCGGAGTTCCTCGACCGCACCCAGAGTTAGCGTTATCGCCGCCACCGGACAGACGGTCGAAAACCAGGCGAACCCGAATCGCCCGCCGTGCCGCCTGCTGGCGTCGAGCTGGGATCGAATCAACACCGGCTCCCAACCGCGGGAAAAAATCGGGAAGTGTACAATCTTTAACGCTCCTCCTGGATCAACCGAGAACCTTCGTGGTAGGGAGAACATTGTGCAACGATTTTCAAGAGGTCTTGCCGCGGCTTTGGTCGTGGTATTTTTTCTCGCGGCGCTTGGTGTCGCGCGCGCATGGGCGGACGATTCCCCGCCGCCACCGAAGTTGCGTCTGCCGGCCGATGGGGCCACTCCCGTGCGCTACCGTCTGGACTTGACCCCGATTTCGGACCAGGACACCTTTGCCGGCACGGTCGAGATCGACTTGCGGTTCGCGAAATCCACGCCGCTTCTTTGGCTCAACGCTCAAAAGCTCACGGTGAAAGAAGCGACCCTCACGGTGGGAGGCGAGAAGATCGATGCAAAGGCAATCGCAACGCCCGAGGATTATGTCGGGTTTTCGTTCGCGCATCCCGTCGGTCCGGGGGAAGCGACTCTGCGCGTGTCCTATCAGGGTGAAATCAGCCGCAAAGATGGGCGCGGCGTCTTCCAGCGCAAGGATGGCGGCCAGTGGTACGTCTATACGCAGTTCGAAGAGACAGACGCCCGCCGAGCCTTTCCCTGTTTCGATGAGCCGGGTTACAAGGTTCCGTGGCAATTGACGCTGCACGTGAAGAAAGGGCAGCAGGCGATCTCTAACACGCCAACCATCTCCGAGACCGGCACCGGCGATGGCATGGTGACGGTGAAGTTCGCCGAGACCAAGCCGCTGCCCAGCTACCTGGTCGCGTTCAGCGTGGGCGATTTCGAATTTGTGGACGCCGCGAAAGCAGGAAAGAACCATATTCCCGTCCGCATCGTCGTTCCACAAGGCCGCGCCGCAGAAGCTAAGTACGCCGCCGAAACCACCCCCGCCATCGTTGGCCTGCTCGAGAAATACTTCGGCATTGCCTACCCCTACGACAAACTCGATCAGGTCGCGGTTCCGCTATTCGGCGGAGCCATGGAAAATGCAGGGCAGGTGACTTACGGGGTGGCGATTATTCTTGCCAAACCCGGCCAGGACACGCCGCAATGGCAGCGGGAGTGGGTCTGGGTCGCTGCGCACGAGCTTGCTCATCAGTGGTCCGGCGATCTTGTAACCACCGCATGGTGGGACGACATCTGGCTCAACGAAGGCTTCGCCAACTGGATTGCGGACAAGATCGTGTTTGAGTACCACCCCGAATGGGGATGGAGTGTCGGCGTGGTGAACAGCACCCAGGGCGCCATGGATAACGATGGCCTGGTGAGCGCGCGGCAAGTGCGGCAACCGATCGAATCTGCCGACGACATTGCCAACGCCTTCGACAGCATCACCTATGACAAGGGCGACGCGCTGCTTTCCATGTTCGAGGCGTACATCGGCCCGGAGCGTTTTCGGGAACGTGTGCGAACTTACCTGGAAAAGTACTCGTATAAGAACGCCACTTCGGCCGACTTTCTCGCCGCGGTGGCAGGCAACGATCCGGCCATCGCGCCCGCCTTTTCGACTTTCCTCGACCAGCCGGGTGTTCCGCTGATCTCGGTCAAGCTCGACTGCGGCGAGAAGGCAGTGAAGGTTGAGTTGTCGCAACAACGGTTCCTGCCGCTCGGTTCCCCGGGCGCAGCGCCCCAGGTCTGGAAGTTGCCCGTGTGCCTTCGTTATCCCGCCGGAGCGCGCGAGGAGCGTGAGTGCGTCCTGCTGGAGCAGCCGGTGCGGGAGGTGACGCTCGCCCAAGCCAGGAGTTGTCCGGCCTGGGTGGAAGCCAACGCAGACGCGGATGGCTATTACCGCGTCCTCTATGACCGCGGGCTGCTGGGCAACCTCCTTAAGGATGATGCGCGGGTACTCTCGGGGCGCGAGAAAGTGGCGCTGATCGGCGACTTATCGGCCCTGACAACAAGCGGCAAGCTGCCGCTCGGTACGGCACTGGCTCTCGTCCCTGATCTCGCCCGTGATTCCTCCCGGCGTGTGGTCGTCAAGACCATGGATGTCACCACCGATCCCAAAGGCAATCTGGTTCCGTCCGATCTTGTTTCGCAGCACCGCCGATACCTCGAAGATCTGTACGGACAGCGAGCCCGCGAGCTCGGCTGGAAGGCCAAACCCGGAGAGAGCGAGGATGATCGTCTTCTCCGGCCACAACTTCTCGATGTCGTTGCCAATCAAGCCCAGGATTCGGAGCTGATTGCGCAGGCGAAATCTCTTGCCCTCGCTTGGCTGGACGACCCTAAGGCCGTCCCTCCCGACATGTTGGCTTCCGTTCTCGACACCGCCGCGCGCCACGGCGACCAGGCTCTCTTCGATCGCCTCCGGGCGGCGGCGAAACAGGAGAAAGACGAGAATATCCAGCAAAACCTGCTCCATGCCTTGGGGTTGTTTCCGCAGCCCGAGATCACGCAGAAAGCTTTGTCGATCCTCTTGTCGGAGGAATTCCAGCCCCAGCAATCGATTACGATTCTTGCGGCCGCCCACAACCTGCCTGGGTCTCGTGAACTCGGCTACGACTTCGTAAAGCAGAACTGGGACGCGCTCATCGCCAGGTTCCCCGCAGATTGGGGGGCATTCTTACCCTTTGTAGCGGACAACTTTTGCGACGCGCAACATCGCCACGATGCCGAGGCTTTCTTCGAGGGGAGGTCAACCAAATATAAGGGCGGACCTCGAACTCTGGCCGAAATGCTCGAAGGGATCGACGTCTGCGTCGCTTACAAAAAAGCGCAGCAGCCGAGTTTGACCGAGTTTCTCGAGGCCTACCGCAAGGCGAACTGATATTAGCGGCCAGCGGCGTGGCCCTATGTTGGTCACACACATGCGTGACTCACATCACTGCGCGAGTGCTCGATAAGTAGTTAGTAGTATTGCCGCACCATTTTCCGATTCAGAATTCAGCCTTGGGGCAGAGTCGCCGGCTTCCTTAGCCTTTTGGTTTTTCTGCTAGGATCGATGTTTGCTTCGTGGGGACATAGCATTAGAGCAAACCTGCAGGGACGTGACTCGCAGTTACTTGGCATAACCTTACTCAAAGAACAAATGACGCGCGCCTCGGACCGACACACTGAATCAACCTCCCGGATTGCTCCGCGCTATCAGTTCGAAACCCGCGTGGCAATCCAGATGAAGAACGGGACGACAACAGAAGGCTGGGTAAGAGACCTGAGCGAGAGTGGCATCGGAGCCTTCGTCGGCCGCGAATTGACCGTAGGTGAAATGGGGACCCTCACTTTTCGGTTGACCGACGCAATCAAGATCGTGGTTCCGGCCCAGGTGGTGGTCTCGGTGGGAACGCGATATGGCTTCCGGTTTCTGGCCTTGAGCGCCGAGCAGCGAGGTCAGATTCTAAAGGCAACGCAGCACTTGAAGGTGATTCCGTTTGTGGGAGCTAGCTGAGAACTAACGTAAGAACAACGCTGCGCGGAAGAACAACGTAGAAAATAGTTGTTTGCTCCTGTTGGACCAAGTATATGGGCGGGGGGACGAAGTCATAAAAAAAGGCCCCGTATCCAGTCGGAAACGGGGGCCCAGGCAGTCACGATAGGGGAAGGCTGCGGGACGTTACGCAAAAAGTGACTGCCAAGTCCGAACGCCCCCTCGGAACGTATCGCCGTAAGTATCCCGATAGGAACTGCCGCTGTCTGTGACGAGCGTCACACTTGATACTTATCGTTCCGAAGAGTACCTTAGATTATCGCTGACACTTCGGGGATCGAAAGGCGACACTGTGGTGCTAAATGAATACCCACGCAAAACGATCTCAACAGGTCAATGTGAGACTGTCCGGGGACGACCTCAGACTTATGCGCCAGGCCGCTGAGTGTATTTGGCCAGGGATGCCCCTGTCGAACTCTACTCTTTTGCTGACACTCGCACGCAGTCAGGCGCAAGACATCCTTAGCGCGAACCAATCCCGGAAGTCTCCACGCTCGCCCGGCCGGGGATGGTAAGGACGCACGTTAGATCCGGTTCGGCCACGCTGCGCTGCAGCAGCACAAAGCGCCAGCCAGCGGCCAGCCGCGAAGGTCATGCGCCTATCCGGCATTCGTGCCTACGCTGCGTCGCAGCAAAAGAATAGCTGGCACAGACTTATCGGGTTTTAGGCAGCCAAGCCGGTTTTGGGTGATAAGAGTCACACCAAAGGGTGACCGCTGTTGCAGACCACTCCCACCAATCGAGGTCTACTTTGGTACCGAGGCTGATTCACGGGCCCGCCGGAGCCTAAGATTGCCTACATCACCGAAGTTTTCCTCACGCTCGCGCTAATCCCGCGCAGTTTCTTGCCAAGTACGCAGGAGATTAGTGCAGCAGTGGCAAGCGAAGGTTCGACGCAGACGCTCTCCTCCGGACGCTTGATTACAAAGCAGGCCCGCTGACGCTAGCGACGGCCCCCCGCAATACGGTAAGGAGGCAGCAATGATCGCGAGTGGAACTTTGCACGAGAATACCCGCGTCCCTTCTGCTGCCGAGAGCCTCAGTCCGGAACGAATTGCTTACCTGGAAAACCTCGTCAGCCAGGCCCGAACCGCCGCCGCCATCTTTACTCAGTTCACGCAACCGGACGTTGATCGCATCGTCAAGGCGATGGTGCTGTCGGGACTGGCGCAGGCTCAGCATCTGGCCCGGCTGGCGGTTGAGGAAACCAGGCTCGGTGTAATGGAAGACAAGGTCATCAAGAACATGGTGGCCTGCGAGTTTGTCTACGACTACGTCAAAGACAAGCGCACGGTCGGCATCATTCGCGAGTTTCCCGAGCGTAACTTGATGGAGATCGCGGAACCGATCGGGGTCCTGTTTTCGATTACGCCGATTACCAACCCGACTTCCACGGTCTTGTTCAAGTGCATTGTTGCAATCAAGACCCGGAATGCGGTGATCTTCGGTCCGCACCCGAAGGCATGGCGCTGTTGCGCCGAGGCCGTCAAGATCATGTACGAGACGGCGGTAAAGCATGGGGCGCCGGAAGGCGTGTTCAGCTGCCTGGAATCGCCCACGATTCCCGACAACGCTTACCTGATGCGGCACAAAGATGTGGCCATGATTGATGCCACAGGCGGTCCGGGCGCGGTCAAAGCAGCCTATAGCTCAGGCAAGCCTGCCTTGGGTGTGGGACCGGGAAATACGCCCGTCTATCTGGAGAAATCCGCGGACCTGAATGCGGCCGTGGTGGACATCATTATCTCGAAAACCTTCGATAACGGCACGATTTGCGCTTCCGAGCAGACGGTGGTGATCGACGATGAGATCTACGATCAGGTGCTGAAAAAATTCGCCGACCTGGGAGCGCATATCTGCGACGAGAAAGAGACGAAGCTGCTCGAGCATACGGTGATTGATCCGCAAACCGGGTTTATGCAGCCCATGGCCGTCGGGCAGAAAGCCGCCGATATCGCGCGCTTCATTGGTATGGCAGTGAAGCCGAATACTAAGCTGCTGGTTGCGCCCATTCGAGGCGTGGGTCGCGAACATCCCCTTTCCGTCGAAAAGTTGTTCCCGGTGCTGGCGGTCTATCGGGCGAAATCCGTCGGCGAGGCGCTCAAGGTGTGCCTGGACGTGAACCATGCCGGAGGCATCGGACACACGGCAGTCGTTTTCTCGCGCAACGAGGACGTCATCCGCAAGTTCGGCGAGGTTATCAACGCGGGGCGCATCATTGTGAATTCACCCGGCGCAATTGGCGCCCTGGGCGCCGTTTACAACGATCTGGTGCCCACCTTTTCTTTTGGATGCGGGACCGGCGGCGGCAACAGCACCACCGACAACGTCAACATCTACCACTATTTGAATATCAAGCGCCTCGCTCGGAGGACCCAAAACCATATGTGGTTCCGAGTTCCCAATCAGATTTACTTCAACATGAATGCGGTGGAAAACGTGCGCCAGTTTCCATCGCATTCGACCGTCATTGTCACTAACCCAGCGCTCGAGCAAATGGGCCACGTCGATATTGTCCGGCGAAATCTCGCGCCCGAAACTCAGGTGCACGTTTCGGTCATTCCCGACGCAGAGCCAGAGGTCAATGTCATCCTGCAGGGAGTCGAGGAGCTCAACTTCTACAAAGCGGACCAGATCATAGCTCTCGGCGGCGGGTCGGTAATCGACGCAACGAAGATCATGAAGCTCAAATACGAATCTCCCGAAGCGGACCTGGAGGAACTGGCCGCGCCTTTTCTGGATCTGCGCAAGCGCGTAGTCCAGTATCCAACCGAGAAGAAGAACCGGGCGCGGTTGATCGCCATCGCTACGACCAGCGGAACGGGAAGCGAAGTTACGCCGTTTGCTGTACTGACGGATAAGGCGAGCGGACGGAAGGTGACACTCGCCGATTACTCGCTAACTCCGGATATCGCAATTGTGGATCCGCAATTTGTGATGTCGATGCCGAAGGGCCTTACCGCGGACACCGGCATCGATTGCCTGACCCATGCGCTGGAGGCTGGCGTTTCGAATTACGCATCGCCATACACCGACTCCAATGCCATGCAAGCAATTCGCCTGGCTTTCAAGTACCTGCCCATCGCGTATGAGCATCCGCGGGATGAGGAAGCGCGTTCCATGATGCATAACGCCGCCTGCATAGCAGCCATGGCGTTTTCGAATGCGTCAGTAGGCGTGAATCACGCATTGGCGCACGCCTTTGGCGCACGTTTTGGCGTCGCGCACGGCCGCGCGAATGCCCTCATGTTGCCGCACGTGATCGCTTACAACGCCGCCGTTCCAACTAAGTTCATGCCCTCGCCATATACGCAAGGGTATGTCGCCCATAAGAAGTACGCAACTATCGCGGACTTATTGGGGCTGGGCGGTAAAACAGTAGAAGAGAAAGTTGAGAAGCTGATCGCGGCGATCTCCCAGTTACTTGACCAATTGGGCTTCCCGCGGTCAATCGCGGAATGGGGAATCTCAAAGGAAGACTATGAGCGGGCGATGCCGGATATGGTCCAGTCCGCCTTTAACGATCCGTCGTGGCGCTCGAACCCACGCATGCCGCTCATGAACGAATTGGTCGAGTTGTTGTGGAAAGCGTATGAGGGACGAGGGGCGGCCGCGCGGACTGGTGTAGCGGAGCGACAAGCGCTGTAGTGGCGGTGTTTATGGCAATGACTGCAATGCCGTTGAACATGGATGACAAGCGCTTCGCGCTCACCTTGCGCGAGGCCGGGGCGAAGCTTAACGGAGCGGATGGCGAAGCGATTTTGGATTTCTCCTCGGTGCGCCGAGTCGATTCTGACGCATTGCACGCGCTGGAGCAATTCGCCCAGATCGCCGGCGAGAAGGGTATCAAAGTCGTCTTGCGCGACGCGCACATCGATGTTTACAAAGTGTTAAAGCTGGTGAAATTGACGCGGCGGTTTTCCTTCGAATACTGCTCTGCGCAGTCGCCGCGTAGCTGATTAGGAGAGACGTCATGCAGAACCATCAACAGAGTGACCGCCTTTCCTGGGGCGACACGGTCTTCCTGCATCTGGAGCGGGAAGGCATGCCGCTCAACGTGGCGAGCATCTGCGTCTTCGAGGGTGAGGTTTCGTTTGCGGATTGCCTGCAGTTCATCGAATCGAAGCTGTCACTTTTGCCCCGCTATCTCAAGCGCGTAGTGTCCGCTCCGTTCGGCCTTGGCCTGCCCAGCTGGGAATACGATGCCGATTTCGACCTTCGCCGCCATGTACGGGAGACAAGGCTCAAACAAGGCACGGATACAGAGCTGAAAGCTCTGGCCGGCAAACTTTTCAGCGCGGTGCTAGACCGGCAGCACCCGCTGTGGGACATCACGGTGGTGCGGGGGTTGAAGGGCAATCGCACCGCACTCATTATCCGCCTGCATCACTGCATGGCCGATGGAATTGCCGGCGTGGGTATTATGAACGTGCTTCTGGATGCGAACCCCGAAGCCCCGCCTCTTCCCCGGAAGAAGCTAAAGTTTCGAGTTCCGCCGCCCCGTGACCCGTTGACCTCACTCACTACTGGCTTCGTGGAGACTTATTCCGACTTTGTCAAACGAATCCTCTCCGCTTTAACCGACGTGCTGAGTATGGCGGAACGCGCCGCCGCCAATGGCAGCGACGTCGATGCCCGCGAGTTTGTAGGCCTGATTCCTGAAATTACGGCATTTACAGAGCGGCTCCGGTTCAACGTCCTTTATCAGGGCCCGCAGAAGTTCGCGTTCACCGAGATCCCGCTGGCGGACATCAAGGCCATCCGGCACAAATGCGGGACGAGCGTGAACGACGTGATTCTCGCCATCATGACCGCGACCATTCGACGCTATTGCGAGTTGCACGGCGATCGCGTGAAAGGCAAATTCCTGCGGATCATGGTGCCCGTAAATTTGCGCGGCACGAGCAGCACATCGGAATTGGGGAATCGAATTTCGCTCGTTCCGGTAACCATCCCGCTGGACATCCGCCCACCACTCAAGCTGCTGGCGGCAGCTCACAAGCGGGCAGAGTTCCTCAAGCGCATTCACGCTGCCGAATTAGTAAGCCTGGCGGGAGGACTGATCGGGATGTTCCCGACCTCGGCGCAGGGGTTAGTCGGGCCTCTTATCAGCCGCTTGCCGATCACGCCTTTCAATCTGGTGTGCACCAATGTCCCCGGCCCTCAGGTGCCGCTCTACTTACTTGGCCGTAAGATGCTGCATTGTTATCCCTATGTTCCCGTCGGCGGCGAGATGGCGGTCAACTGCGCCATCCTGACTTACAACGGTACGGCGCACTTTGGTTTCAGCGGAGACGCGCAAGCAGCGCCGGATCTGCGGAAACTGGAGAAATTACTGGCGCAGAGTTTTCAAGAACTGCGTGCCGCCGCTGGACTCGAGCCGCCGCAAAAAGAAAAGAAGCGAATACGCCCGAAGCGGGCGGTTGTGGCTGTTCCTGCGCCGGCAAAGGTCGTTCCCGTGCTGGCAAAGGCCATGTCGGCGCCCGTGCCAAAGCCAACTGAATTGAAACAAGCTTCCATACCTGCGCCAGTAACTGAGACGAACGTTGCTTGAGAACAGGTGTTTGTCGCGTAGAAACATAACCGGTGTAGACCGTGGCACGTACTGATTCAGCCTCAAAAACGGCAGACTGGCTAGCCCTTGGTCATAGCCCGCTTCTCGTTCTTAGTGCACGTGCTCTGCCGCTGGCGCCAATTGGTCATGAATTGTATAAAAAAGTCCAATCTGGCCGATTCGTCGCTGGCTTGTCTTCTTACTTAGTGACTAATCACCACGGAGTCAAGCATGAAAGCTCTAAAGCACTTGCTACTTTGCAGCCTTGCCATTTTCCTGTGCCTGCCGGCTTCATCTCAGCAGACTGACATTAACCGTTACACGTTTTTCACCGGATTCGATTACCTGATCAGCCCGGCAAGAGATTTGACGGAGCGCGGATTCGAAGGCGATTTTGGCGTCACCGTGAAACCGTGGTTGGGCCTGGGCGGCGATTTCAGCGCCATGGGCAACGGCATCGTAAGCGGCGCTGGGGCCATCAACGGGAGCGAGACGGTCTTTGCGCCGATACTACAGGCCGCAGGATTCGACCCAAGTCAGGTTAACGTGCCGTTCAAATCGACCACTTACACCTTTGCCGTCGGCCCGCAGTTTTACATTCGTAAGTGGGACAGAGTCACGTTTCTTGTGCGTCCCGGCTTCGGGGGAATTCACGAGGCGGCAGACATCAATGCTACAGGGCCACTGCAGGGACTAATCTCAGAACTGGGGGTTAACCCTCACCAGACCGATACGCAGTGGTTCATTGGCATGGGCGGCGGTTTCGATATCAGCATTACGCGGCCCTTGGGCTGGCGGTTCGCCACCGACTGGGTGAATACTCACCTGTTTTCGAATATTTTAGTTCCTCGCCAAAACTATTGGCGCTTCTCCACCGGCCCGACGTTTCGCTGGGGCCATTTGAAGTAACGTGGCAAAGAACTATGGAAATATGAAGCCTCAGACCCTTAACGACATCTTCTCGGCCATCGTGGAACGCCGGCACGTGCGGGTGATGCTCGCTCGAGAAGCAGGCCGATGGGTTCCCATCGATTCGCAGCAGTTCTATCGGCATGTGGCGGGGGTGGCGCGCGCGTTCCGGAACTGGGGCGTAAGCAAGGGAGATCGAGTCGCCATCCTCAGTGAGAACCGGCCGGAATGGGCGGTCGCGGACTTCGCATCTTTTCAGTTGGGCGCGGTGGTGGTGCCCATTTACGCGACGCTGACCGCCCAGCAGACGGCGTACATTCTGTGCGATTCGGGGGCGAAGGTTGTTGTCGTCTCCACCGAGCAGCAGTTGAAGAAGTTCCTTTCTATTAAGGACCAAACCGCGGTGGAACGAGTGGTCGTGATGGATCCGCTGAGCACGGAAGATGCTGCACCCATGCACCGGCTGATGCAGGAAGGTCCGCGGGAACGCGATCCGGAGTTGGAAGCTGGCGCGCGCGCCATCACCGGCGATGATCTCGCTTCCATTATTTACACCTCGGGAACCACGGGCACTTCCAAAGGCGTGCAGCTGACTCACGGCAATCTGACTTCCAACATACTGCATTCGCTGGACGGTTTTGACGTTCACCCTGGCCACGTCAGCGTTTCCTTCTTACCGCTCTCGCACGTCACGGCGCGTCATGCCGATTTGGCCTTGCTTTACCACGGCGTGACGCTGGCCTACTGCCCTGCCTTCGATCAGTTGCCTAAGGTTTTGCTGGAAGTGCTGCCCACTCTTTTTGTCGCCGTGCCCCGTGTCTACGAAAAGATTTACAGCCAGGTGGAGCAGAAAGCCAAAACATTTCCGAAGCGGGCAATCTACCGCTGGGCGCTATCGGTGGGCCGAGTCCATCTCATGAAGATTCTCGCAGGCGAAATTCCGACCTCACTAAGTTGGAGACTGGCAAACAAGCTGGTGTTTTCCCAGGTGCGTGCGCGCCTGGGCGGCAACGTTGAAGTATTCGTCTCGGGCGGCGCGCCTCTGGGCACCGAACTGGCAGCGTGGTACGCAAGCATTGGCATTCGCATTCACGAGGGCTACGGCCTGACGGAGACTTCTCCGGTGATTGCGTTGAACACGCCGCGCGCGCACAAACTGGGCACGGTCGGCCGTCCCCTCTCGAATGTCGAGGTTCAGATTGCGGAGGACCAGGAAATTCTGGTACGGGGTCCCTCCGTTTTCCGCGCCTATTGGAACCGGCCGGAAGAAACTAGTGACGCATTTGCCGACGGCTGGTTCAAAACCGGCGACATCGGGATGCTGGATCAAGACGGATTCCTGTCGGTCACCGATCGCAAGAAAGACCTGCTCAAGACGTCGGGCGGAAAATTCATCGCACCGCAACCGGTGGAGAATTCCCTTAAGCTGAATGCTTTGATCGGAACCGCCGTGGTCGTAGGAGACCGGAGAAAATTCGCTTCCGTGATTATCTCTCCGTGCTTTGCCTTGCTCGAGGACTGGGCGCATGCCAACCATATATCTTTTTCTTCGCGACGCGAACTGATTGCCAACCCGAAGGTGAAAGCGCTTTATGAAGGCATCGTCGGCGAGGTGAACCGCAACTTGGCCCGCTACGAGGCCTTAAAGAAGGTTCTGCTGGTGCCGGATGAATTCACGGCAGACGATGGCAGTCTTACGCCCACGTTGAAACTTCGCCGCAAGACTGTTGAAGAACGCTATCGCAAGCAGATCGACGAGCTCTACGAGGAAGGCGACGTTGCCGTCGTGGCCTAACCGCGGCCAGAATCGTCTCCCCGCGCCCTACCTCCTCCTCACAATTCATCCGCGTTTCGCATAAAGCAGAGTGCGATCGGTTATCCTCAGTCTTTGGTCTCTAAACACTCTTCGTCTTTCAACCGCTGGTCTTTCGACAGCAGCAAGGAAATCTTTCAGCCCCGAGGGCACGTTCCCGCATGGCGAGCGCACAAATCGAGCATCTCCCTTCAAATAAGAGGCTGATCCTCGGCTCCCAGCTTGCGTTTCTGCCCACCGGTGTTCTGATGACGCTGCTGGGCCCGATGCTGCCGCTGCTGATCGCGCGCTGGGCGCTCAATGACGCCCAGGCGGGCAACCTGTTTCTGGTGCAGTTTCTGGCTGCCGTTGTGGGCGTGCAGCTATCGGGAGTTCTGCTCACCCGGCTCGGATACCGGCCCGCATTCTTGTCGGGATTGCTGCTGATGGCCGTCGGCGCGGCTTTGCTTTATGCGGGATCGGCGCGCCTGGGAATGGCCGCAATCGGCATATACGGGCTTGGAGTTGGCCTGATTGTTCCGACTGATAGTCTTTTGATTGCCGAGATAAGTGGGGATTCGCGCACAAGAGCTGTGAATCTTCTGAATTTTTTCTGGGGCTTTGGTGCGGTTTTCTGCTCATTGATGGTGGCTTGGGCCGCCGCTCACAAAATGCTGCCGGTCTTCCTTGGTGCGGTTTCGTTGTTCCTGGTAGTGCTCGTATTCGCGATGTGGGGATTACCTTTCCCGGCGGCTGCCGCCCGGTCGGATCGCGGGCCACGATGGCGGGAACTCGTCAGGAACCCGGTGATCTGGCTCTTTGCCCTGGTCTTCTTCTTTTATCCCGGCGCCGAGACCGCCGTCGGCGGCTGGATCGGCTCCTATGTCGCGCGACTGGGACCGCAGGAAGCGCACTGGGCGCCGCTGATGCCGGCGTTTTTCTGGTCGGCTCTGACCGCCGGCCGCGCTCTCGGCACGATGTTCCTCTCTTACCTTTCCGAGCGGCGCGTTTTGCGCGCGGGATTCGCCACCGCTGCCGGTGGAATCGTTTTGATGCTCGTTGCGACCGCTCTACCTGGAGCGATTCTCGGGGCTTTGATTACGGGACTGAGTTTTGCCACGTTGTATCCCATCACCATCGCGCGGCTTTCCCAGCGCTTCGGCGTGGCTGCACGCAGCATCGGCGCGGTGATGTTTTCGCTGGCGTCGATCGGCCCGGCCGTCATCCCGTGGATGGTGGGCGTCGTTTCGCAAAACACCGGGAGCTTGCGCTCGGGATTATTGCTGCCGCTGGGCGCGACGGTCCTTCTGCTTTTGATCCACTTACGCGATTGGTAGCGGGCGGCGGCGGCCTTAGTCGCGGGCTGATTGAGCACCGGCTAAAAAGCCTCTGACTATGCCCGCCGTCCTCCGTGCACCTCTGTGTACTCTGTGGTTAAACACTCCTTACGACCGCGATGCCTTGACCCGCTTCGTTCTCTCCAGTCGGAGCGGAGCGGTCGACGCCAGCTCTACCCGGTTGCGCCCTTTTTGCTTGGCGCGATAAAGAGCCTGATCGGCCGCGTTGATTACCTGCTCGGGCTGCCGATAGCGAGTGCTGGGTTCGGCCACGCCGATGCTCACCGTCACCGATAATCCGTCGCGCGGGCGGCTCAGAGGAGACCGCACTGCCGCCTTCTCTTTCGCTGGTCTTCTGCGGTCAGCGGCCTTTCTGCGGTCGGCTTCTTCCGCCTGGAGAGCGGTTCTTCTTTCGCCGCCGCGCATGCGAAAGGTCGAATCCTGAATAATCCGGCGCAGCGCTTCCAAGTGCTCGAACGCATCTTTCGCCGAGATACCGCGGAAAATTACCGCGAACTCCTCGCCTCCACAGCGGAAGGCTTGCCCACCGCCCGCGACTTTCGAGATGCGCGCCGCCACCATGCACAAAACCTGGTCGCCGACGTCGTGCCCGTAGGTATCGTTGAAATTCTTGAAGTGATCGATGTCAACGATGGCGATGGCGTATTGCTGATCGAGCGAAAGTAGCGCCTCGTTGAAGGCGCGCCGCCCGCGAATCCCGGTCAGTTCGTCGTAGTAGGCGAGCACATACGAAGTCTCAATCAGCGAAGCTGCGATGATTAAAGCCGCAGTCGCAACGTAGGCATCGGAAGCTTTCCCAATGGATGAAAATTCAAGCCACAGGAAAACGGCTGTCACCGACCACACAAATCCGGGCTCGATGGGCTTGCGGGTTTGCATGTAGCGCCGGATAAACACCGCGACAGCTGCGGCCAAACCAGCCAGCGCCCAAACAGGAATATCCGCCCGGTTGGGACCGCGCGCTGCGATGGCGCTGTTTTCCGGCCGGCACAGAACGGCGACGACAACGGACTCGATAAAAAGCAGGCCAAAGCGCGGTGCGATTCCGGCAATCACGAATCCGCGTTCCCGCCAGGCGGCAAATATGATGAAGTTGAGCGGGATCAGAAGCGCGGCCAGCGTTACGGCGGTGCGGCCCGGGCCACTGTGGGCGTGCCCGGCAGAAAAGAAATCGACCGCGCGGTGCGCCAGCAGAAGCGTCAGCAGCGAAAACAGAATGCGGCTGGAATTGAACCGCCAGGCCAGAAGCAATCCGGCCACAAACACCGCAACATAATAAAAGGAGAGCGAAGACGCGAACTGCGCGAACAGCGAACCGTTGACGAGCGCCACCACGACGGCCAGCGCCACCCCGCCCGGTACCAGCCACGCCTTCCAGACTTTGCCGTTCACCCTGAACCCCTGTGCTGACGACCTCTACGCAGAGACGCTCCCGCGACTCCGCTCTCAGAATACGGCAGCGCGCGCGGGAATACCGTTATGTTTCCGACACCGTCAAACTTGCCGATGTGCTCGCCGCCCGTGGTAGTCTTCCCTGTTTATGGCCGAGTCCGCCAATCCCACACTGCGCGTTGCCATCGACACAGGCGGAACTTTCACCGACTGTGTGTGGCTCCAAGCCGGCCAACTCAAGACCCTCAAGGTATTCTCGACACCCGATGATCCCTCGCGCGCCATCGCCGAGGCGCTCGCCAAAATCGGCGCGGCCGCGGGCGTCACGCTCTTGCATGGCACCACCGTAGGCACCAACGCGCTGCTCGAAAGAAAAGGCGCACGGATCGCGCTCATCACCACCGCTGGTTTTGAAGACGTGATCGAGATCGGCCGCCAGGCTCGTCCCCGCCTCTATGATTTCTTTTTCGATCGGATTCCGCCGCTGGTCGCCCGCGACATGCGTTTCGGCGTCCACGAGCGCATCGATGCCGCAGGCCGGGTGTTGCAGCGCCCGTCAGATGCGAAATTAGCGCAACTGCGGGAAACCGTATTGCGGGCGCAGCCCGAGGCCATCGCGATCTCGCTCTTGTTCTCGTTTGCGAACTCTGAAAACGAAGCCCGCGTTGCTGCGGCGCTGGCCGATTCCGGCAAGCCCTTCTCTGTCTCGCACGAAATCCTGCCCGAGTTCCGCGAATACGAACGCACCAGCACGGTCGTCGTGAACGCGTATCTTCAGCCGCTCATGCAGAGCTACATGGAAAAGCTGGCCGACCGAGTTGCGCAAGTAGAACAAGCCGCACGGAAAAAACAACGCGAACGATCGAGCAAGAATAATGATGCTGCGTCGCCGGGGCAGGAGAAATCGCCCAGCCAGCCCCGATCGCGAATCTTCGTCATGCAGTCCAGCGGCGGAATCGCCGCGCTCGAGTCCGCCGCGCGCGAACCGGTTCGCACCGTGTTGTCCGGCCCCGCCGGCGGGCTGGTAGGCGCCGCCGCTGCAGCATCCCACAGCGGTTTCACGAAAATCTTGTCCTTCGACATGGGAGGCACCTCGACCGACGTTGCCGCGGTGCAGGGCGAGAGCAGCGCCGGCAATCAGTCGGAAGTCGCCGGACTTCCCGTGGGCGTCCCCATGCTCGACATTCACACCGTGGGCGCCGGCGGCGGATCGCTCGCGCGCTTCGATACCGGCGGCCTGCTGCGCGTAGGTCCGGAGTCGGCTGGCGCGGACCCCGGCCCCATTTGCTATGGCCGCGGCACCCAACCCACCGTGACCGACGCCAATCTGCTCCTGGGGCGGCTTCGGCCCGACCGCTTTCTGGGCGGCGAGTTCACGCTCGACCTGGAACGCACGCGTCGCATCACCGCCGAGTGGCTGAAGAAGCAGCGCTCGCGCCTGAGCCTCGCGCAGTTCGCCCGCGGCGTGGTGCGGGTGGTAAACGCAAACATGGAGCGAGCCTTGCGCGTCGTCTCCATCGAGCGCGGCTACGATCCGCGCGATTTTGCCCTGGTCGCCTTCGGCGGCGCGGGCGGCCTGCATGCCTGCGAACTCGCCGAAGCCCTGGCGATTCCCACCGTGATCATTCCCGCACGGCCGGGCGCGCTTTCGGCCTTCGGAATTCTGGTCAGCGATGTGGTCAAAGATTTTTCGCGCACGCTGCTCTGGCGCTTCCAATCCCAAGTCCCGCTGGCCGAGCTTCAGAAAGAATTTCGCCAACTGGAAACCGCCGCCCAGAAGTCATTTGCCGACGAGCATTGGCAATCCCACCGCCCGATCCATTACGAAAAAACGCTCGACCTGCGCTATCGCGGCCAAGGCTACGAGCTGAACGTGCCCGCCAAAGGAGATATCGTCGCCCGTTTTCACGAAGAGCACCAGCGCTGCTACGGCTATCGCCACGCCGCCCGCGAGATCGAACTGGTCACGCTCCGTCTGCGAGCCAGGTTGCGGACGCCACAGCCGGCGCGACAGCCGCTATCGTCGAAGACCACGCGGGCCGCGGCGCAGCGTGCGTCGGTAACGCGCGTCGCGCCCGTCGAGCGCGCACGAGTGGTCTTCGAGAAAGCGGAAATCACGCCCGTCTTCGAGCGCAGCCAACTTTCCCCGCCGCGCGCGTCTCCAACAACCGCAACCCGCATATTAAGAGGACCGGCAGTCATCACCGAATACAGCGCGACCACCGTCATTCCGCCGGGAAAGAAATTCTGGGTCGACGCCCAGGAAAACCTGATTGTCCAGCTCAAGGACCAGCCGTTGAGCCGCAAGCGCTGAGCCGCCGCCGCGACCCGTCGAGCGCCAAAACCCCCAAGCTCCCACGCTCTGAGACTTTGCGCCCCCACCACTGGAATCCCGTCCCAACTCAGGCGATACTCTCTACTATGGATTTCGATCAACTCGCCACCTTCCTCGAAGTCTCCAAGCTCGGCAACTTCTCTCGCGCCGGAGAAAAGGTTTTTCTCTCTCAGTCCGCCGTCAGCGCCCAGATCCGCCAGCTCGAGCAGGAATATGGAGCCCGCCTCCTCGACCGCTCCGGCAAGAAAGTCCGTCTCACTCCCGCCGGCGAAGTCCTCTTCGAGTACAGCACTCGCCTTCTCGCCCTGCGCGACGAGTCCATACGCGCCGTCACCGATCAGGGCACCTCGCCGCGCGGCGTGCTCGCCATCGGCGCCAACGAGGCCACATGTCTTTACGTTCTGCCCCGGGCCTTCGAGGAATATCGCCGCCTTTATCCCCAGGTTCAAATCAGCATCTACCGCAACTTCAGCCGCAAAATTCTCGAGCGCATTCAGGATGGCCTCATCGACGTCGGCATCGTCACCATGCCCGTCAAGCTTCCGCGCCTCAAGGTCGAGCGAATTTTCCGCGACCGCCTCATGCTCGCCGTCAGCCCCACCAATCCGCTCGCCAAACTCAAATCGGTTCCCGTCAGTGTCGCCGCCGAGCAGCCGCTCATCTTCCCCAAAGCCGGTTACACCCGCCAGATCATGGACAAACTTTTCCGCCCCTACCGCGCCGATTTAAAAATCGCCATGGAACTGCCCAGCATCGCCATGATCAAAACCTTCGTAGCTTCCGGCCTCGGCGTCTCTCTCATCAGCGAGACCTTCACCCGCCGCGAAAGCCGCGACGGAGAAATCCGCTTAGTCCGCATCGAGCACACCGACTTATGGCGCGAGTTAGCCATGGTCCACGACCGCAACCGAACCCTCCCCCGAGCCGCCGTAGCCTTCATGGAATTAGTAAGAACCGGCGTCCTGGATCACAGCAACCAAATTAAAGGCTAATGTCGAAATTAAATAAAATTTGTCATCCTGAGCGGAATTTGGCTCGCGCGAAGCGCGAGACAAATGGAGTCGAAGGACCCCAACACCGCCAGAAGCAGCACCGAAGCTGCAAGGCATTCTCCCCGTGGCCCGTACCGGGGAGTGGCAAGAATGCCTCGCAACGCCAGTACCGCTGCAAGCGGGTATGGGGTCCTTCGGCTCCGCAAATGCGCCGCTTCGCGGAGCATTCCCTCCGCTCAGGATGACAGAGTGAGGGCCGACGATGAAGACCGAACACCACTACTTCACCTACATCGTCTGTAGCGCCTCCGGCACGCTTTACATCGGTGTGACGAACAGCATCTACCGCCGAGCTTTGGAGCACAAACGCGGCGAAATTGAAGGATTCGCCAGTAAGTATCACTGCGATCGGTTGGTGTACTACGAAGGCTTTGACGACGTTCAGAAAGCCATTGCGCGGGAGAAACAATTGAAGGGCTGGAGAAGGTCGAAAAAGATTGCTTTGATTGAGTCGAAGAATCCGCAATGGGAAGACCTGGCTGAGAAGTAGGGAGCACAAATGCTGTCCGCCGCTGAAGCGATAAAGGACCGCTGAGAAGGGATGCTGAGAACGGACGCCAAGAAGGCCCGCAAGGGAGACTCATGCCACCAAACAAACTCTGTCATCCTGAGCGGAATGTGCCTCGCGCAAAGCGCGAGACAAATGGAGTCGAAGGACCCCAACACCGCCAGAAGCAGCACCGAAGCCGCAAGGCATTCTCCCCGTGGCCCGTACAGGGGAGTGGTAAGAATGCCTTGCCCAAGGCGTTCTCCCCGTGCACTCGACGACCCCGCCCACCCAACCACCACCAAAGCAGTCGCTGACAACTTACCCGACCCTGATAGATGACGATCCCGACCGAGGGGCTCACGGCTGAAAATCCAGCGGCCCGTCGCGCAAGTGTAGAGCGGGCGCCCCCGCCCGCTGCCTTTGACTTTGGGTTTGCGTTTGACTGTCATCCTGAGCGCAGCCGAGCCAAGCAAAACGCAGGCCCAACGGAGTCGAAGTTGAGGCGCTTGCGCGGCGTCTTAGCCGCGCGCCGAAATCCCGAGCGAAGCCGAGGGAGTTCCCTACACCCTACCCCACGGCAAGCAGGCCTCAGGGAGTTCTCCCCGCACACTCGACGAACTCGAACCCCGCCACCCCAACCACCACCAAACCAGTCGCTGACAACTTACCCGACCCTGATAGATAATGATCCCGACCGAGGGGGTCACGAGGATATTCGTGGCCCTTTTTTGTCAGCCTCCAGTAAGAATTGCGCCTGCTGAAGAAGCGAAGTGAGGACCGAATGGCGGTACGCAACTATTGGCTTGATCTCTTCACGCCAGTGACGTGGCAAGAATTTCTCCAGTCCGGAGCCAAAGTGTCCGGCTTTCGGGAGTCAAGGTGGAACACCCTTCAGAAGGTCAAGCCAGGAGATTATTTCCTTTGCTATGTGACAGGCATTTCGAGATGGATTGGCTTGCTGGAGATTACCTCGGAACCCTTTCGAGACACGGCCCCGATTTGGAAGGACGAGAGCTTCCCCTGCCGCGTAAAGGTGAAGGTCCTAGCCAAACTAACCCCCGAAACTGGAGTTCCCGTTAAGGAAATGAAGGATCAGTTATCGGTTTTCCAAACGGCAGGCGGAGCACTGGCCTGGACTGGCCATTTTCGGGGCTCACCGACAAAGTGGAAAACAGCCGACGGCGAGGCCGTAGTCAAAGCGGTGCAACAAGCTGCGGAATCACCGGTCGTTCGCCCGATTGATCCCAGTAAACTAAAATACCGCCCCAAGGCGTTGAAAGCGAAAATCGGGTTGGTTACAGTCCCCGAGTCTGAAGAAACGGACCAGCCCGAGCAGGAAGTGATAAAGGAGCCCGCGGCGCACACTGAAATTCAGTGGCTGCTTCTTAAGCTAGGCTCCGACATGGGCTTCAGCGTCTGGGTGGCACGGAATGACCGCAGCCGTTCGTTCGGGGCACATCGCTTCGCAGAGCTACCTGCGTTGAAGTCAAGCCTCCCCCTCCAGTTCGACGATGCGACCAACAGGACCATCGAGCTGATCGACGTGCTCTGGCTCGACCGGAACTCAATCGTTGCCGCGTTTGAAATCGAGAGCACAACATCAATCTACTCAGGTCTCCTGAGGATGGCAGATTTGGTGGCAATGCAGCCGAACCTAAACATCCCCCTTTTTCTAGTCGCGCCCGAAGAACGTCGAGAGAAAGTCTTTGCTGAAGTCAACCGCCCGACGTTCTCGCGGCTGGACCCACGGCTGGCAGAGATATGTCGCTACATCTCGTTTGACGCATTGAGAGAACGATTGGGGCAAGTTAAAGACTTCGTGCGATATCTGAAGCCGGACTTTCTGGAAGAGTTGTCAGAAGCTTGCGACCTAGACCAAGAGTAGTTGTACGGCTGATAACCGATCAAAAAGAGGGCATAACCAATGGCCTACCATCCTCCAGAACAGTTGCTCAGAAGTCGCCGCCAAAGTCGCGCAGGGCCAAGAGCCAACTTCCACGGTACGAATATTCCTCTCTTGGTTTTGGGGCGCTCAGCGGCGCGGGAGCTTCATCAAACAGGTCATGAGGGAAGCGCTGGCTACCACGAAACTGAGGACGATACCTGACTTCGATGAAACGTATATTGACGGAACGATTAAGTTCGTTTCCGCCACAGAAGAGCTTCCCCAGAGCAAGACTGATGCCAGCACAGGCGAGATCAAGGTGTCACTCCAAGACTCGATGGTCATGGTGGACTCCGTATCGTCCAAAACGAAAGTCGATCCAAGTTATAGGATCGCTCGGCTGAAGTCGGCACACACAGTCCCGCTGCACCTTGGGCCAGATGCTACGGTAAGCGAAGCCATTACGTTGATGATGAAACACGATTTTTCGCAGTTACCCGTGATAGTCGGAGAGCGCACGGTCAAGGGCCTTATCAGCTGGAAATCGTTGGGAAAACGACTGGCGATGGACAGAAAATGCGGCTTGGTCAAGGATGCGATGGAACCCGTTCACGTTATAGACCTCGACACCTCGCTATTCGACGCGATCCCGCTCATTGCAAAGCACGATTGTGTCCTGGTCCGTGACAGCAATAACAAAATCTGTGGTGTCATGACACCGTTTGATGTAAGCCAGACGTTTGTAGAACTCGGGGAGGCCTTCCTATTACTTGGAGAGATAGAGAATCTCATTCGCGACATGATAGATGGGCGGTTTTCAAAAGCCGAACTTGAGGAGGCGCGCGACCCACTTGACGCCGACCGACCTCTGAACGATGTCAGCGATCTCAATTTCGGAGGCTACGTCCGGCTGCTACAAAAACCGGAAGCATGGGAAAAGCTGCAGACCAAGCTTGATCGCGCAACCTTCGTACGCTATCTCGAGAGTGTCCGAATCATTCGAAACAACACGATGCACTTCGATCCCGATGGAATTGAAGACACTGAACTCCAAGAATTGCGGGAGCTTGCGAGACTGCTGAAACAGGTTAAGGAGCCTTGCTACAGGTCAGAGGACATTTTCGCGCGGATCGGGATGGAGGTCTATGGGGGCGGTCACGGGCGGTTTGTGATGGAAAGAGGGCGGAGCAGTGGGAACCTGAGAATGGCCGACTACCCTCCATCATTGAGAGGTAGAGGTGTGCCCGTCCCTGGGGCCCATTAGAAGACGGCCATCGAAACTCCGGATCTGGGGGGACCCACCTTTCTTTTCCTTCCGAACTGAAACCCAGCCTGTCCCACCCTTGCGTTTTGTTGAGTTCTGACCGTCGAGACGCAGAAAGCGCC
>Ga0224557_1000929_pt1 | contig 30073 bp, 25 predicted proteins | sample 714S31014metaG_FD_180677 | JGI IMG/M metagenome (GOLD analysis project Ga0224557, IMG submission 180677) | Peat soil microbial communities from Stordalen Mire, Sweden - 717 S3 10-14 | ecosystem: Environmental > Terrestrial > Soil > Wetlands > Peat | place: Sweden: Norrbotten County, Stordalen... | reverse complement strand
GCTACCAGCCCGATTCATACTATTGGTCTGGCCCTTTACCGGCACGGTGTCCAGAAAACGGTCCAATTCCTGTTCCGTGAACGCCTTGGGCGTGAATAACGCGTTCGCTTTTTCCGTAGCTGACAATCCAACAAGTTGCGAAGGTTGAGTAACAACATGCGGGGTCAGGAAGATAATGAGTTCCGTCTTGGAGTAACTCTTCGTTTGGCGCTTGAAAGCGTTGCCGATCAAGGGGATGTCGCCCAAGATGGGGATCTTGCTCTGCGTGCTGATTTTCTGGTTCTCCATTAAACCGCCAATGATGCACGGTTGACCGTCAGGAACGACCACCACAGTGTCCGCCGATCGCGTGTTAATTACCGGGGCACTAACCGTACCGCTTGGTCCACTAGAGATGGGAATCCATTGTGACGAATCGGCAAGTTCCGAAGTCTGCGGCGAGACGATCATCTCCACATATCCCTCCGACGTGATGAACGGAGTCACCTGCAGAATAATTCCGACATTTTGATAGGTCACGGAGTTGATCTGGTTGCCCAGATTATCAAAGCGCGTGGCGCTGATGAGGGGAACCGACTGGCCCAGGGTGATCGTAGCCTGCTGGTTGTTTCGGGCCAGGATAGATGGGCGGGAAAGGATTTCGGTTTTCCCAGCAGACGCGATCAGCCGCAAGGTAGCCGAAAAATCATTTCCCAGAATGGTATAGAGTCCGGCGCCGGGTGGCACCGGGGAGGCGCCTGATGAAAGAAGCCCGAAGATATTCGAGGCTGTACCAGTTGTCGGGCCCTTGAGCTTGCCGGTAATCGTGCCTTCAACGCCGATGTCGGAAGTGTTGTCGTATTCCACCTCCAGAAAAACGACCTTGATCAGTACCTGGGGTTTCGGGCGATCCAAACCACGGATCACTGCTTTGATGGATTGGGCCGTCTCCTCGTCGGCAATAAAGGTGATTTGTTTGGTGTCGGTGTCGGCGGAAATGACCGCATCTCCGACCGTGCCGTTCGGGACATAAGGCCGGCTGCCAGCGGTCGAGGAAGACGCTGCGGCTGGTCGTTGCTGCTGCTGCTGGCCTTGCGCGCAAACGTGGAGTACGGCACACATCCAGAAGCTGACGATGACAACGAGAAACCTACTGGGCTGCCAATGTTGTTTTATCATGTTCGCCTCACAGTGTTCTGTTTGTCGGGAGATTTGATCATGGTTAGAGTCCGCCTCCGCCGGCTGCCCCACCGCCGCCTACGCCACCGGTGCGCGAACCGCTGGTGGTCGTCGATTGTTGGTTGTTTCGGGTGGCGCGACTGGTGAGCGCGTTATTCTGGTCATTCTGGCTCGACGAGCTGTTCTTCGACGAGTTGCCATTCTTGTTGAACATGTCCTGCAACACAGGCAGCACGTCGGTTACCTCCGCGTTTTCAAGCGGGATAACGTAGACGCTTTGTTTCTTGGAGGTGCTGCCGTCGAGTTGCTCGATCATGGCGGCGATTTGGGGCATCAAATCGCCCGCGGCGCTGATAATGACCGATGACGTACGTTGGTCCGGTACCGCAATGACCTCGCCCTTCTTCTTCATCCGGTCACTGGTCGGTGTCTGAGTCGGAGCGTTTCCCTGGTTGAAAAACCCGCCCAATCCTCCGCGAAAACGGACAGCGGACTGGTTTTGGTCGGCCGTCTTGCTGTCATCGGGGAACAACTGCGCAAAGAGCGCCGCGGTCTCCACGGGATCGGCATTGGCCAAATGGAACACCCGCAATTCCGTCACGTCTGAGACACTGACGTCGATTTCCCGGACCAATTGCTCAATCGTCGGGATGTATTCGTCCGGCGCGCTGACGACCAGTGAGTTGCTGCGATCGTCCGCCACCGCCGAGACGTGGGGAACCACACGTTGCGCCGCGGCATTGTCTCCGCCACCGCCCTGGCCAGCCCCGGGGCCACCGCCACCGCCACCGCCGAAGCCCCGGAAGAACTGGCGCGCATTGTTGCCTTGCTGCTGATTGTTGGTGGGCGCTGTGAACAACTCCTTGACGGCGGCTGCCAAATCCTTGGCGTCCGCGTATTTCAATGGGAACACGCGCACGGTCGAAACGCTGGAAACGGAAGTATCCAGCGCATTGACGATTTCCACCATGCGACGAACGTTGGCCCGTGTATCGGTCAAAACCAGCGCATTGGCGCTGTCGTTCGCGGTCAAGGTGGCGTACGAGGGTTTGAGTGGTTCCAGGTCCTTAAGCAACTGGGAGACGTTGGCATAACGGACCGGGATAATTTGCGTGACCATTTCATCGGTCTTGGGGATCGCTTCGGGATTGCTGCCGGGCATGACCGGAATGTTCCGTTTCTTTGCGTCGTCACGGCTCATGATCGTCAAGGTCCGGCCATTGCGAATCGCCGCGTAGCCATTGCGATTCAACGCGGAATCCAGCACCGCGACCGCTTCGTCCCTGGTGAGCGGGTGGTTGTTCCAAACATCCACCTTGCCCTTCACTTCTGTCTCCAAAACGATGGTGAAACCGGCGGCTTTGCTGAGGTAATCCAACACCATTTCCAGCGGAGCGCCGCGGAAGTTGAGGCGCAATTCGTCATCGCCTGCGGGCGCATCCGCCGCAGCCACGGTGTTCGTCGTCGCGGTGTCACTGGGTTTCTCGGCAACTGCGGGCTCCTTCGCGGTGTCCGCCGTCTCATTCGTGGACGGTTGATCGGCGACCGCTGATGGAGCATTGGCTTGCTCGACGGCCGGGGCGTTCGTGGGTACGGACGCCTGCTGTGTATCAGTCGTCTGGCCGATTGACACCGCCGAGATTACCCAGTTCAAACCGAGCAGCAATGTGCAGATTTTCATGACGTTCATTTGTTCAACTCCTTTTCGCGCTGTTGCATCAATCTCTTAAGAACCGTATCGGCGCTGCCGCCGGTGGCAGGTCCGCTGTCGGAAGTTTCTGTATCATTCACTTCGGAAGCGGAGGTATCCGATACTTTGGCCAGGGCGACGGTGCCATCCACCAGCTGCCATTCTCCCGCATCCAGTTTTTTCATCTGCATCCCCACGGACATTTTGATCTGGTTTCCGTTGGTCTCCAACTCGACATAGTCGGGCGCGACCTCTGTGACCTTGTAGTCGGCGATGGTGCCGGCCACTTTCAGGACCTTCTTGTACTTCGAGTCGCTGCCGCTGAAAAAGGCAAACTCACCCCGCTTGTCAAGCAATGTGCCCACCAGCGAGAAGCCCTCGGCGCGCGCCAGACGATTGGGATCGATCCTCCGGCCCCGTTCGCCGGAACCCGCCCGACGGTTGGGGTCGAAAATGTTCCGTTGCGTGACGATTTTGAAACTCTGGAGAGACACAGCCGACGAGGTGTTGTTTGTATCGCCTGCGAAGCCCACGGTGGGTAAGCAGCACAACGCGAGGGCGAAGGCGAGCAGGGGCCACGCCAGCTTGTCGATTCGTTGTTTCCAGGAATGCTTCATGGTTGTTCCGCCGGTTCCCCGGTGAGGACCAATCCGGTGAAACGTACTCCGAGCGAAAGCTGTTGGCCATCGTTATCCCGCGAGGAGATTTCGACGTCTTCCACTCGCAAGGACGGTTCCCGCTCCAAATCGTAGAGAAAGCGCGTTAGGGATGACATGTCTCCGAAAGCATCGGCCCGGCATTCCAGGGTCACGTAGTCATCCGCGTTCTGCTTCCATTGGGGCTTGATGGAAGTGAAGCTGATCCCGCTGTCCTGTGTCCAATTATCCACAGATTTCAAGACTTTGCTTTCCGCCATCGACAGGTTGACGGGCAGCGTGTTGCTCGCCATGTTTGACCATCGGTCCCGGATTGTCTTCTGCCGCTCCAGCAAAAGTTTGCCCTGGGTGAGGTCCTTCGACAATTCCGCAATTCGTTCAGAGCGTTTTCCCCACACGTGACCCAACGGCGTGAGAATCAGCCGATCCAGGGCCAGCAGCGCCACCACGCTGACCGCCACGATCGTCAGTACCTTTTGTCGATTCTCAATTTTCATGGGTGACTCCATCCGACCAATGAAAGTCGAAGGTGAATTGCAGCGGCGATTTGCCGCGGACCGACTGGACCTTTACATCTTCGACGTGATTCGCTGCCCGCAGCCGGTCCAGCAACTTCAACAGGGCCTGATTATCATCCGCCACGCCCGAGCAGGAGACATCCGAAAGGTCCTTAATTTCGAGTGTCTTGACCGAAACCACGCCGTCTTCCGGAAAGGCTTGAGTAAGGTTCTTGAGGATCGTCAACGTCCGCGCCGAACTATCGAACCACGGTCGAAACTTGCGGATGTTTTGTTGCATTCCATCGATTTCCGTGACTCGTGGTTCGATGGCGTGCCAGCGTGATTCCAAGATCGAAAGCCAGGTATACTGCACGAGGAAGGCCAGCAAAATCAGCAGGACAGCGGACCCTGCAGTCGCGCTCGACCAAAGGATCCGGCGCGATGAGAACCGCGCTGCGAGTTCCATCAATGGGCTGACCTTGGGAGGCAGAAACTCGAAACCGGTGGGGTTGACTTCGAGGCAACGGAGCGCCATCACGAGCGCCGGTGGAGCACTTTCTGGAATGGAAGCCAGTGCGCCGACTCCGTCCACCTGGGTGACCGGGCGCAGTTCCACGGGCAGCCCCATGCGTTCCGCGATTACCGCAATTTCATCCGCCAAGGGTTGTATCCACTCGGTGCGTCCGAAGACTTTTATCCTGGTTACAGCTTCCCGGAACCCTGTCGGCAATTGTCCCAGCGTGAGACGAATCTCCCGTGTCAGCAAATCTGTATCGATCTGACGATGGCCATTATCCATCTCGATGGCTCCCTCCAGGGAACGCAACGCGACGACGCCACCGCCACAGGTAATCTGCAGGTCAACCCTGTTTTCACCGACCACCAGGGCCAGGACGCCTTCCGATTCCGCGGCGGACGGCAACTGCAAGGCGGCAACCAGCAGCGAGAAACTAACCGGTTTGAGCCGGGCGGCAACGAGAACCTGATCGAGGCGTGCCAAATAATCCCGGGGTATCGCCACCAGGGTGGCGTACTGACCATCCTTGGCGGAGCGACAGCGTGAGGTCGCCGTGCGCAAGTCTTCCGGGCTGTAGGGAAAACCTCTTTCGGCCTGGATGCTGAGAAAACTACTGACATCCTCCTCGGGGATTTCCGGCAGTTTTATCGGGAGGGTCAACGTCCAATTCAGGGGAACGCCGACCGCGCACCGGCTTTCATGGATTCCGGCTTCATCGAGTCGATTGCGAATTTCCTGTCCAACCAGCTCCGGATCGTTCGTCAACGGATCCAGTGAAAGCAGGGCTTCAAAGGATTGGCCTGCCTCCAGAGAACCTTTGCCACGCGAGAGGACAAAGCCTTCGAGTCGCCGCCCTTCGATGGTCAATCCCATCACGGACGATCCGCGCGGCTTCAGTAGTTTTAGGAAATCCAGTGTCATCACATGTTCCCGGTCAGTTGCCAGTTTTGTCGGGCGGCGCCGAGTGCCCGTGTCAGTTGATTCAAATCACGGCGATAAATGATCTGCGACGTTCCGCCGCTGGTATCGAATACGAACAAGGTTCGCCGGTACCCTCGGCCGTGATGACCGACGGCGGCAACGTCGGCTGTGAATTGATAACTCTTGGTTGTGATATAGGGGCCAGCGGTAGTCGCGTCGGTGGGACTCAAGACCTGGGACACCCACGCCACGGTCGCGAGTTGATCGGGATGAGCCTGACGATAGGTGACGAGCGATTGCGCGTTGTTGAGCCCAATGCCGGGCAGGCAGGCGAGTACCGTGGCGGAAGCAGTGTTCACATTGACGAGGCCCTGGACATACGGATCGGCGCTGGTGGTCAACGCGTCCGCTACCTGCGCAAATTCATCGGCGGTCATTCCGCTGCGTGTATAGAATTCAAGGACGCTGCCGTACGGCGGGCGGCCCACCTGCTGCAAAACCTGAGTGCCGCGGTCCGTACCCAGCGCCGTCTGCAGTGCCGTGCGCACGCCGGCTTGCCCGCCGGCATTGATATTGACCCGAGGTGTGCCATCGATCTGTGTATTCGGTTCGCGGCTGTAAACGGTGACGTATTCCAGAATCCCCGCGTTCAATCCACCGTCGAGATTGGCGCCGGTCTGGACAACATTCTGATTGTTCTCATTGGCATCGAGGATGCCATTCAAATTGATGTCTGCGCCATACAAGATGTCCGTTGTTGCGCCGATTACGAGTTTCAATTCGTCAACGGTCTCGAACGGAGCGTTCTTGCAGGTGTACGGCGGATTCAGCATGCCATACTCCAATTCCGCACCTCCTGCGGTGATGGCGGCGGAGTTGGTTCTCCAGTTCAGGATCGAAGCCGCCAGATCGGGTGTCATGAACGGCAGGCCTTCGAGCATGTCCAATGTCGCCGTGTTGAGATTCAACTTCGACGCTTCATCGACGAGAGCGAAAACCGGGACGCCGCTATTGACGTTCGAAGATCCGCTGGTATCTCGTCCGATCAGCCAGAAGTGAGCGTTCCCCACGGTCACTTCCTGACCCTGATACGTTTGGGTGAACGGCGTCTGTCCCGACTGCGGAGTGTACGCTTGGATGAGGCCCGGCTGAATCAGAACGCCGGGCATGTTCGTGCCCTGCGACTGGACCTGCTGTTGAAGATTACTGAGAACGGCACTGATGTAGCGCCCCGCACCCTCGATGGCCTCGTCGGCCTCGACGCTGGCCTCATAATTGTCAGCCGCCTGTAGATTGAACATCATCGACTGACCGAAATACAGGGCGATGCTCACCAGACCAAAGGCGATCCAAAGCACAATAACCAGCACCGCCGCATTTGGCGATGACGTACTCCGGCCAACACGCTGCCTTATGGAATTCAGAGTTTTCATCCGCCGATTACACTCCCCGAGGCCGCGATGCTGTTACTGGACACCTGTCCGTCCACCGGGACCAGGACCTCCAGCGGCAGCCGGCCCTGCCCGGTGGAATTCCCGTTGGCAAACTCGACGTGCACTTTGATCGCCAGCGGCGCGGGCGTTACTGCCGATGTCGAATCCCAGGTAGTTTGCCAATTCGCGCCGTCGTAAAATGAGAACTGTACGGAACTGACGCCACTCAAGAGTGGCTGTTCGGCCAGGTCCGGCTGCGTGGACGCCAACAGGTTGCGGGTGATCGCGCGGACCAGGTCCTTGCCACCCGCATAGGAAGTGGTGGTCGAATTCTTCAGTAAATAGGAAACTTTTTGTACGTCTCCCCAGGGTAGGTCGTCGTGCAGCACGCCGGTCGTTGTATATATGTCCAAGTCCGTGGGCTGGTTGTTGCCGCTTTCCGTCCCGGGGCTTTCGATGGAAATCGCCATGGTGCCACCCGTGATCAGCGTGCCCCGCAAGTCGGCCTTGAGAATCGAGGCGGCATGATTCAGCGGAATGCTGTTTTCCACCAGGTTGTTGGTGACCGATCGCAAACGTAGCGCGGCATAGAAAGCGGCGTTCATGGCCGCCAGGACAATCGCGGCAATCAACGTCGCGATCAACACCTCCAACAGGGTGAAGGCGCTGTCGTTTGAAAACTTGCGTTGGTTGCCTCGGCGCGTCATGGGGCTGTGTCCGGTAAGACGGTGCTCAAGCGCACGTTGTAATTCTGGCTTTGCACGGGGTATGTGACCTCGACGGTCACGAGCCGCAGGCTGTTGAGGGTGGTGTCAACGCCCCACGCTTCGTTCTTCACGGTCCACTGATAGCCCGGCCACTGCGGGCCGCAGGCGCCGCCCTGGCCGGAGTTGTGCCATTGACCGGTGACGATCAGTTCGTTCAATTTGCTATCCGCCAATTGCACGGCCACGCCCTTGCGCCCGGCCACCGCGCCGGCGCGACTGGCGATCCGCAGGCCCTGCAAGGCCACCGGGATGACGATGGCCATGAAGAGCATGGCAGCCAACATCTCGACCAACGTGAAGCCGGCTTGTAACGGTCGGCTACCACGAGATCGTTGCCCGCGCATTTGTTTTCTGAACCGTGACATAATTCAATTGATTCGGTGATTCCGCGATGGCCGACCAATCGCCATCGTCCTGCACGATTACCACCCGGTGCAAACTACTTTCTTCGATGGAGCCATCGGGCGCAAAGAGGATGCTGGCTCCTTGCGTCGGCATGGCTACTCCTTGCTCGAACTGGAACCGCAGTCCATCTCCCAGCCTGTAGCTCACATCCTTGCCGGTTCCCACCGGTGCGGTCACTCCCCCGGCACTGAATCCGTCCTGCACCCGCAGGCCGTAGGTCCCGTTTGCGGGATTCATCCACAAAATCATCGGCAGCCCTTCTGAGGCGGCCCGGCTCTGGCCGTAACGAGTGAGGGCCAACAGCCGCTGGCCTTCCTCCGCGACCGTTTGGCCGTGAAAAAATCGCGCCAACCGCGGTGCACCGATAGCGATCACGATCGCAAGCAGGGCCATCACCACGATCAGCTCGATCAGCGTAAACGCGTCGCGCCGCCGCGGCCTAATGCTTCTGTTTTCCCTGGTCCCAACTCGTGATGTCATCATCGCCACCCACGCGTCCATCGGGTCCCATGGACATGATGTCGTACGTGCTTGCATTGTGTTTTCCCGGACAATCGTAAATGTAAGCCTGTCCCCATGGATCATTGGGAAGGGTTTCCTGCTTGAGGTACGGGCCATGCCAATTGGGCGCGTCCTTGGGTTGGGCGACGAGATCGTTCAGGCCGTTCTTGCCCTTGGGATAATAGCCATTGTCCACCTCAAAGGCGTCGAGCGCGGTTTCGAAATTGGAGATCTGCGTTTTCGCGGCAGTATTTCTTGCCTGTTCGGTTCGTCCCGCAAACTTCGGCACCACGATGGCGGCGAGTACCCCAAGAATCACGAGTACCAGGAGGAGTTCGATCAACGTGAATGCCTCTGTGCTGCTCCTGCGAGATTGATTTCTGATCGATTGATTCCGTTTCATAATGACAGTTCCTTTACTGTTTACTTGATGTAGTCCTGAAGCGAGAAGATCGGGAGGGCCATCCCGATGAAAATTGTGCCGATGAACCCGGCAATGAAAAACAGCATCAATGGTTCGGCGAGGGACACCGCCATCTTCAACTCACGGTCCAAGTCACGCTCTGTTACGCTCGCGAGACGAATCAATTCCTGATCGAGGCGACCGCTCTCTTCCGCCACGGAAATCATTTCCAAAACGGAGCCTGTAAAAAGTTCACGGCAACTGGCCAGACTCGGCCCCAGCGCAGCGCCTTCCTTCACACGTTCGATGGAGTTGGCGACTGCGTCCACGAGGATCTGGTTTCCGATGGACTTGCGGGCAACGTTCAGGGCGTTGATCAGTGGTACGCCGGCGGCCAGCAAGGTCCCGAGCATGCGGCAGAAGCGGGCCATGGCAAATTGCGCGATAAGTTTTCCGATGATCGGCGCGCGCAGGAGAAAACGCTCCCAAATGCGTCGTCCTTGTTGCGAACGCATCCAATTGCGAATGAGATAGCCACTGAACGCGAGTCCCGCCACCACAAAGAGGCCATACGACCGCACGACGGTACTCACGGCAATGATCATCCGCGTTAGCAGCGGCAGGGTTCCACCGAAACTGGTGAAAAGGGGTTGCAACCTCGGTATGAAGAAAACCAGCAAAAAAACGAGGACGGACAGGGCCACTGCCAACAAGATCGTCGGATAGAGCAGGGCGGCCATCACTTTTGAACGCAATTCTTTTTCCATCGCCTGGAAATCGGCAATTTGCGCGAGGACCAAGTCCAGGAAGCCGCCGGTTTCGCCGGCCTCGACCATCGCCACGTAAACGCGCGGAAATGTATCCGGCGACCGCGCTATCGTATCGGCCAGCGTTGTGCCATCGACGACGGAATCATGGATTTCCTTCCACTTCTTCCGGGCCAGTGGCGTGGAGGCTTCACGATGAAGAATGACCAGGGCCCGGCTGAGGGGAACACCGGCAGCCAGCAGGCTGGAGAGCAGCCGCGTAAAATTTTCCAGTGTGCGCGCGGAAATCTTCTTGGAAGTCCAGGGTGCCGACGGTGTTTCTTTTTTCGATTCGCCGTTTTTGGCGGCCTGTCCGTTGGGGCCGGCGGACAAACTGATGGGAGTCAGCCCGCGGCCCTCGATTTGACGGAAGGCTTCCTGTCGGCCCTCGGCGTCGATATTGCCTTCGGTGACAGTGCCATCGGTCTGCAGCGCTTTGTAAAGAAAGAGTGGCATCGTCAGGTTTTCCCGGGCGCGGCTGTGGGAGCAGGAACAGGTTCAACTTTGTTGGTGCGCGCCACTTCCTTGGCGGTCGTCACGCTCAGAACTTCTTCGACGGTGGTGATGCCCAGGCGCACGAGCCGCCAGCCGTCCTCCGCCAGCGTGCGCAGGCCCGCACGACGGGCGGCGTCGCGGATGACGTCGCTGGAAGAACTCTTCAGGATCAACTGGCGGATTTCATCGTCGGAGTCCATCCACTCGAAAATGGCGTGGCGACCGAAGAAGCCGGTTTGGCGGCATTCCCGGCAGCCGACGGAACGATAGATGGTGGTATTGGCGGGGATGCCTACCTGGGTCTTGAACGCCCGGGCAGCAGGGGATTCATCGACTTGTTTGCAATGCGTGCAGAGCACGCGCACGAGACGTTGGGCCAGCACGGCTTCGAGGGACGAAGCCACGAGATAAGGTTCAACTCCCATGTCCACCAGGCGGGTCAGGGCGCCGGGAGCGTCATTGGTGTGGAGCGTGGAAAAAACCAGGTGACCCGTGAGAGAGGCTTGCACGGCAATTTGCGCCGTTTCCTGATCGCGGATTTCGCCGATGAGAATGACATCGGGGTCATGGCGCAGAATGGAGCGCAGGCCCCGGGCAAAGGTCAATCCGGCTTTTTCGGACACCTGAATCTGGTTGACGCCTTTAAGTTGATATTCGATCGGGTCTTCAATCGTGATGATCTTGCGGACGGCATCGTTGATCTCGTTGAGGGCAGTGTAGAGCGTGGAGGTCTTACCGCTGCCTGTCGGGCCTGTGACGAGGATGATTCCGTGCGGCAGTTGGAGGACGCGACGGAAGCGATCCAGTTCGGGCGTATCCATGCCCAGTTCGCCCAGGCCGCGCAACGTGGAGTTCTGCCGCAGCAAACGCATCACGACCGCTTCGCCGTGGAGCATGGGGATGACGGAAACGCGGATATCCACTTCGCCGTCATCGATGCGGATCTTGATACGACCGTCCTGTGGCAGGCGCTTCTCGGCGATGTTGAGATGGCTGAGAATCTTGATGCGGGAAACGATGGCGGGTTGAAACCGCTTGAGTTGGGACGGGACCGGGACTTCCTGGAGCACGCCATCGATCCGGTAGCGAATGCGAAACTCATGTTCGAAGGGTTCGAGATGGATATCCGACGCCCGCAGTTCGATGGCGTCGCGCAGCACCTGGTTGACGAAGCGGATGATGGACGCATCTTCCGCCGCGGCGTCCAGATCGGTGTCTTCCTCGGAGCCATCCTCGCTGACGACCTGCAGAGGCGCTTCTTCTTCCAGCGTGCCGATGGTGTCGGCGCCGACGCCGAGACGTTTCTTCATTTCCCGCTGGATCGCCTCGCTCGGGGCCAGGATGGGCTTGAGTTTCAAGCCCGTCATGGCCTTGAGGGTGTCCAGCCCCTGCGTGGCAAACAGGCGGCTGGTGGCTACTTCCACGGAGCCGTTGATGCGCTTCAACGGGAGGAGTTCTTCCTTCAGCAGGATGCGCGGGGGAAACAGCGACAAGAGTTCACGATCCAACTCGACGTTTTCCAAATCGGTGTAAGCCAATCCATACTCCCCGGCCAGCCAGCGGAGCACGTCCTCTTCGGAGCGAATGGCTTTGGGACCGTCTCCGGGGCGTTGGGTCAGGGTCGCGGCATCGGCAACCGACAGTTGCCGGGCCAGCACCATTTTATCGAGTAACTCTTTCACGTTGTCTTCCCGCGAATCCTTGCCGGCTCTGTTATGGCAGAAGTCCCATCGAGACTGCCGTGGCCTCCTGGCGAACTGTCAGCACTTTGCGGAGGTCTTCCTGGGCCTTGGTCAAAGCGGCTTCCTTCGCCTTGCGAGCGTCGCGGAGTTTCGCCAGCTTGGCTTTCAATTCATCGGGCGAAGCCTTCGCATCCAGTGACTTTTGCAGGTCCTCGGCTTCGGGACTTGGGGGGGCGTTGAAGCCACCGCGACCGCCGTTGCGACCGCCATTGTCACCGCCGCCACCGCCGTTATTACGGCGACCGCCGAATCCCATTCCACTCATCGTGGCACGCCGTGTATCCATTACCTTTTGGATCAGGCCCTGGACGGCGACCCATTCGTCATCGTTGGTCATCTCCAAGCGTTCCTTAAAGCGATCCATCAACTGCTGTTGAAACTGGGCCGGGTCAAAGTTTCCGCCCCGTCCGCCGCCACCATTGTCCTGGGCCATTACGTTTCCCGCCCCGGCTACAAGGGCAGCTAATCCGACCGTCAACAACAACGGCCTCATCATTCTTTTCATCGCGTGATCTCCTCCCGTTTACCTGGTTGATACATTCCCGTTACGACAGATCAAGGTCATCTGAGGTATGCGTACATCTCTTTAGCAAGCGAGATGCCACGCGTCAAAAACCCTTTAAAATCAAGTAGTTACTGCCGTCTGGTGCGCATTGTCTTCACAGATCACAGGCTTCGATTGCGCAAGTGCTGCGCATGGTTGTTTTTGCCGAGACGCGCAGACAGGGGGGCGCGCGGGAGATGTGCTTAGGAGGATGAAGCGGTGGGAACCGCCCCGCGCAGCCGCAGCCAAGGAGAACTGGCAGCATTTGAAGGCTAGCGCATCGGCCCAACAATCCGATTCCGATGGTGTAACGATTTGGCAACGTTGTTGCCGGGGACTCGAAGACTTGAAAGAACACATTTCCCTGCTTATACCGCCAACAATCCCGGATAGTTTCTGGCGTTCAGATTGTGGTTGGGAAATATCTTGCTCACGTCGCGCGCGCCGAGATGCTTTTGGGACAATTCGGCGAAGACATCGCGATAGTCGGTGGTCAACATCAGGTCGCGTCCTTCGAAGAGCTGTTCATGGGCGAGGCCGGGCCATTTACCGTAAACCTTGCCGCCACGGATGGGGCCGCCGAGCACCATGAAACAGGTGGCGTGACCGTGGTCCGTGCCGCGGTTGCCGTTTTGGCGGACGGTGCGGCCAAACTCGCTCATCGTCAGGATCACCACGTCGTTCATGCGGTCGCCGAGGTCCTGGTACAACGCGGCGAGGCCGCCGGAGAATTCCGTGAATCGATTGGCCAACTGGCCCTGCGCGCCACCTTGATTGACGTGGGTATCCCAGCCGCCGATCTCGGAAAAAGCGACTTCGACACCGATGTTAGCCTTGATCATCTGGGCGATTTGCATGAGCGAACGACCAAACGCACCGTTCGGATACACGGCACCGTTTCGCGGCGAATACTTCGTCGGGTCGGCGGCCTTCAACATCCCGATGGCGTCGAAGGCATCCTTGCCGTTGCCGTGAAGCAGGTCGCCCACGGCGCTATCGTACATGCCCTCGAAACCGCTCGCGGCGGAGGCGGTGGTGCTACTCGGGGCAAAACCGGCGACGCCCACCCCGAATGATTTCAAATCGGGAATGGCCAACGCTTCCTGGTCGCCTTGCAACGTGCGCGGCAAAATGGACGTCATCGAGACGGCTCGAAAAGGAGATAGTTTGGCGCGATCCTCGGGACAGTCCAGCAGGGCGCGGTTCAGCCAACCTGTCCGGATGGATTTATCATCCGCCACGCCGCATTCCATGAAATCCTGGGCATCGAAATGCGAGCGGTTGGAACTGGGTGAGCCACACGCCTGGATCAGGGCCAGATGACCGCTCTTGTAGATGGGCATGAGGGCGGCCATGTTCGGATGGAAACCGAAGAGACCGTTCAGGTCGAGCACGCCTTCCGCGCCGGTCTTCTGGGTGGGCTGGGGAATGGCGATCTCGGAGCGGGCCTGATAGTAGTAGGGGTCGCCGTAGGGCACGACCATGGAAAGTCCGTCCACGGCACCGCGCTGGAAGATGCAGATGAGAATTTTTTTGCCGCCCGTCTGGGTCGGGTTAGCCGCGAAGACCAGTTGCTGGAGGAAGGAGGGGCCCCAGAACGGCATCGTGCCGACAGATACCAGGGCCAGACCGCCGCGTTTGAGGAATGCCCGACGTGTGAGTGTCATGATGGATCTCCTTGCATTAGTGGCGTTGAAATTCCGGTGAACCAAGGACCAGGGCGGTGAGTTCGGGGACGTTGACGGTACTGGCCTGGTCGGGGTCCTTCCTGGAGATTTGTTTCTCCAGCGTGGCGCGTGTGGCCACCGCCATTTCGCCGTGCAGCAAGGCCTGGTTCAACTGATCGAGGACCAATTCGGGCTTGTCGCTATCCACCCCGCGAATCAAATCCACGGGAGAAGCCGAGACATCCACGACTTTGTGTTCGGCCAGCGCGAGCGCAAAGTTCATGCGGGCGATCAGGGCGCCGGCGTTGACCCATTTGCGTGAATCTTCGGTATAGCCCGTTGGCGCCTGGTAGGCAAACAGGGGTTCGCCCATCTCAATCACGGCGATGTCCAGCGACTTGCGCCTGGCGTTCGCGATTCGATCCATGTTGCGGTCGAACGTGGCGCCCGCTTCCATGGCGAGGCGCTTGTTCATCGGCAGGATGTCATCGGGCACAATGGTTCGGCCCGTGGCGCGAACGGCGGACACGGCGAATTCAAATGGCGATTTGATTTTTGCGCGATAGGCCTGCGGCGAGAAGAACTCGGGGCTGTAGATGATCGTCTGGACGACCTGGCGCAGGTCGCCGTCCGTCGTGCGGAAGACGGCGGCCGCGCGCTCCACCAACGCGGGTGGGGGATCGTCGGCGACGAGGCGGCGGCAGAGTTCCGTGCAGATGAATTTCGCGGTCGAGGGATGCGACGCGAGGATGTCGAGGACGGTTTCGCCGTCCTGGATGCCGCCATTCGGCGGGATTTCGTGGCCGAGAACGGTTTTCGAGCCGTTGTCGTGGCGGCGCGGCGTGAAGGCGAACTCGCCGGTTCGCTGGTCGATGCCCCAACCGGTGAAGCAACGCGCCACTTCCTGCACGTCTTTTTGCGTGTAGCCGCCGTCCACGCCCAACGTGTGCAATTCCATGATCTCGCGCGCGTAATTCTCATTCAGGCCGCCCACCGGGCGCGGCTTATTATCGACGGTTTGCGCGGGCGCGCCGGGAATCTGCTGCGCGTATTGCTGGCGGCGGCGCTGTTCGTTGGGGGATATTTCGCGCGGGGCGGAATTCTGGAAGTTATCGAGATAATGGAGCATCGCGGGGCTTTTGGCGGACGCGCCGAGCAGGTCGCGGAATTTGCCGAGGACATGCGGGCGGATGACGTCGCGCTCGTCGACGACCTTGAGGACGCGGCACGGGCCTTTGCGGACATCGATGTTGAAATGGTTGCTCCAGAAATCGACGAGCACCTCGTAGAGCTGGCGGGGCGAATCGACGGCGCTGATGATCTTGGCGTCCTGCAATTCGGCCACGGCGAGGTACGAACGTCGAGGGGGTTCACCCCCCGGCCGCTTCGCCGGGGCCGGGCGTTCGTTCTGAGCGGTTGCCGAATTGGTCGAAGCGGTGGTCGCGCTCATCTTCTCGGCATTCGCGCGATCGATCTGGCGTTGTTTATTCGCCTGTTGCTCATCGCGGAAATCCTGAAACAACTCTGTCTCGCCCATGGCGAGGATGTCGAACTTGGCGAGTTCAGCCTGGAGCGCGGAATCGTCGATGGTTTCGGGGTGCAATTGCTGGCGCATATACGCCGTCAGGCCCATCTTCTCGACCCGCTCCACGTCCCCGGGGCGCGGACCGTACCCGAGGCGATTGAGGACGTGGATGATCATTTGTCGCCCTGTAAGCGGTTGCGGTTGGTCATCGGCGGCTCGTAGCGACCTGCTTGCCAGTCCAAGGATCGCGCCCAATGTCAACACCACGACAGCCCGCCGGCAGCGGCGGCTGCTCCGACCGTGAACAAGCAGATTCAGCATTACCGTCGTCCCTCCGCGAAAGCGAAGCCCCTGGTTCTCCGGCAAAAAGCGCATGTTGTCACCTATCACTTTTAACACCGCAGCACGGCGGTTGGTTGTGCCGGAAACACGATGTTTTCACTATCACAGACGGAGGAAGAGTGCCAAAGGTTTCAGATTACTTACGGATGGGAAGGGCGAACGATGGCGCCAGGCACCTTACGGCCACGCTAACCGTGCTTCAGTCGCTCTCGAATTCAAAGCCGACTCCACATCGAGTCAACGAAGGCCAGGTAGCCCAGTTCCATATAAATGTGGCATCCATACTGTCGTTACGAGTACGCCCCAAAGTCTCGATCGAATTATGCGACGAGGAAATGGATTGGCTTGATGCAATATACGCGGCTGGTGGGGAAGTGGTCATGACGGCCTCCCGATCGATAATACGCATTTATTTCGGTTGCGCTTGTTCGGCCAATTCTGATTAGACATCTGATGGAAGTCCGAGGAAAGCAGAAAAGAAGCGAACGGACGCGACGGAGCGCGTCCCTCCAAGCGGCAACTTAGGGCACAATCACAAAAGAGCATCGCGTGGTGACAGGTTGGGGAGATGAGCGGAGAACGGCGGCAAGCGGGCCGCTTGCCCCGATCTCGAAATCGGGGCAGGCCCTACAATACGGCGGGAGGCGCAAACGCAGGCTGAACGCTGCGACTACATATCGTAGTACGATAATTCTACTGGACATCGGGTTGCGATAATTGTATAGTGCAGGCATGTTCTCTTGCCGTGAGAAGGTGAAGATGGGGTTGGGTGGTGGGATGGCCGCTTTTCTCCTTTGCCTGCGGTGGGGAGGACAACACTCATGGCACGAAACCCTTCGGGCTTCGCGTCCTACAAAACGGACCGGAACGACGGCAGGCGGAGCGCCTGCCCTACAAATTCGGAGACAGCACGGCGACAGAGCGCCGTGGTCACAAGGGAAAGGTTTCGGCAGAACGGCGCGCCCAGCGGTCGCGCCCTACCAAAACCTTCGGGAAGTCGTCGCGTGGGGGCACGCGGCCTACAATGACCGGGGGACGGCGTAAACATGCGATTCTGCGAAACGAACCGGATTGGAAAGTTGGCAAATAGAGTTGTAACATGCAGCAAGGCACTAAGTTGTGCAGATGGACCCGAAAATTTGAATCCGGTTCGTTTGGTAAAGCCGAATCTGTTTGCCGCGAAAACTACATCGCGGCGTCTCGTCCGACTCGGCTTGGGGAACGGGCGGGACGCCCGTCCTACGAAGGGATTGTGAAAACGGCGGTGATTCAGTTGGAGGGTCATCTCACCGATATCCCAGGCAACGCACAGCGGCAGGGCGGGTTGGAGGTAGGAATTGACAACCGGCGGCGTCGCGTTAGCATCGGGGGCGCGAGGAACGGGACAATCAATCAGGTACGGTAATCATGACAATTTATACAGACGCGGTGAAGCTGTTGCGCGAACGGCGGCTGGCGGTTGCCGCCGAACTGGGCCAGATCGATAGGGCAGTCAAGGCGCTCGGCGGGATTCGGACCAAGGTCTTTGCGACTGGCAGACGCAAGCCGGGAATCTCCAAGGCAGGTCGTGCCAGAATCGCTGCGGCCCAGCGGGCGCGGTGGAAAAAGTTCAGGGCAACGCAGAAGAGTAGTGCGCGCCGAGTGCCGGAGTTGATTTAGCGGGCGCGACGATTGGGATTTATTTGATGACGATTATTGATGGTTTAGTGGCCGAGCACCGTGTGTTCCTGATGCTTTTCGAGCAGGTGGAACGCGCTTTGCCCGGGGTCAAGACGGTGGACGAAATCGGGTTGCTGTGCCGCCTTTTGGAAGCGCCGCTTCACGATCACGGTGGGGCGGAAACGGATTTGGCCTATATCGCCCTGGATCATATCCTTCATCAGAAAAACCACCTGACCCGTTTGCACCACGATCATCAGGAAATTGATGTGCTCCTGAAAAGAGTGGAAGGGATCAAGGATCTTCCAAAAGCCCGCACTCAAATGAAGGCAGCCCTGGAGGCCTGTCGCGCGCACTTCAGCGAGGAGGAGCGGACCGTGTTTCCCCTGATCGAGAAGACGCTCCAACACGAAACTTTGCTGGTGCTGGGAAAGGTGTGGAAATCGCAATCGCATTTGTCGTAGAGGTCGTCGATAGACAAGACCTGAGCGTTGAAGAATACGAAACCAACCAGAAGGAAGTCGGTTATGAAACTCAAAGTAACACCGGTGGATGTGTGGGCGGCAAGCATTGAGGACCGTGCGGGCGGTCTGGCGGGAAAGTTGGCGGCGCTGACCGCGGCGGGATCCAAGTTGGAATTTGTCATCGCTCGACGGGCACCCGAGCGACCCGGCAAGGGCGTCGTGTTCGTCACTCCCTTGAAAGGCGCGAAACAGGTGAAGGCCGCCGAGGCCGCAGGTTTTCTGAGGACCGGCAGCCTGCACTCCGTGCGGGTCGAGGGAACAGACCAGCCGGGCCTGGGTGCGAAGATGAGCGGGGCGTTGTCCGAGGCGGGCATCAATCTGCGGGGTCTTTCGGCGGCAGCGATCGGGACAAAGTTCGTCTGCTATCTGGCGCTCGACACGGCTGAGGACGCCAGGAAGGCGACAAACACTTTGGAGAAACTGGCCTGATCTGGGCAGCACCGACGAGATTATGCGTGCGCCTATTAAGTTTCTGGATCTTTTCAGGCCGGTGGATATCGCCGCTGGTTTGGAGTAAACCCCGGGGGTGAAAATGAACGGGAACAATCTCACAGCCACCGAACTGAAGGCCATCGAGGAGCACAAGTATTACCTTTCGCAAAGACGGGGGACCGAAGTGACCATTGAGGAGGCGATAGCCGATTTCGTCCAGAATTTTGCGGAAGATTGGCGGAACGAGAAGCTGCGAAGGGACAATCTGGAGCAACGGCAGGAGATCGAGAAGCACAAGTACCTTCGCTCCATGGAAGAGGGTCGGGACATCGGCAAACATTCAGCCGCTGAGGAATGGTGCCAGAAGTACGCCCACATCTGGCGAGCGGAAAGTGAATCCCTGGAACGGAACGGCTTCAAGAGAGTGCTGGTGACCATCCAGAACAAGGATGGACTGCATCTGCGACCTGTCTCCGCTGTGGCTGGTCTCGCGGCGAAGTTTGATTGCGACATTTACGTTCATCGGGAAAGCATGCCTTACTACAACTTCCTGCTGGAAGGACGCCCCTACATGAACGTGCGATCCATCCTCGGCTTTTTGTCCCTGGGAGCTGCACTTGGCGACACACTGGAGTTCATCGCCACTGGCTCCCAAGCGGAACAAGCCTTACAGGCACTGGCGGAACTGCTGACAAGGGAAGCACTGGCAAACGAGGCATTGAAAGATTGAGGTGCGCGAACGATTGCTGGAGTTCTTCGGCGAACATCAGGTACTGACGCTGGCTGTCGTGGAAGCGGATGGCAGGCCCTATGCGGCTGCGCTGTACTATGCCGTCGACGACGAGTTGCGATTCCAGGTGGTGACGGATTCGGCGACACGCCACGGGAAGGCGATGCTGGCAAATCCGTCCGTCGCGGGCACGATCCAACTCGATCGCCAACATTGCCAGGAGATCCGGGGTGTCCAGTTTCGCGGCATCTGTCGCCAGCTTGGAAGCGCGGAGCGGGCGCGGGCGTGGGAGATCTACAGCGCCCGGTTTCCCTTCCTGCAACAGCCCAACGCAATCCTGACGCGAGAGTTGGTGAATACCGCGATGTGGCGAATCGACACCACATGGATTCGGTTGATCGACAATCGAATCAGCTTTGGTCACAAGGAGGAGTGGACGCCGCCCGCCGCACACGTCCAGTAGCTACCGATCGCATGGGACATTGCGTTGGAGGAAAATGTGATGGGCGTCCCTCTCGTTCTATATATGCGGGGAGCGGGTGAGTTGCGTTGAAACTGGAAGCCGCATTTCGAGAATCTTGCCTTGGGAGCGGCGACGCGGTATAAGCGCTGGAGAGCGCGGGGGATTCACTTGAACGAACGAAAAGTCTTGGTGGTTGACGACGATGCGGGGATGCGGGAGGTCTTGGAGAGCATTCTCGTGCTCGAACATACGGTGGTCTATACGGCGGTCGACGGAAAGGATGCGGTTCAGAAGACGCTGGCGTTGAAGCCGGATTTGATCCTGCTCGATGTTAATATGCCCAAGTTGAATGGGCTGACATTGTGCAAGGCGATTCGGGCGGGCAAGGAAACGCGGAATATTCCGATCATTATTATCACCTCGCTGACGGCGCCAGGTCGGCTCGAAGCGTGTATGGAAGCGGGAGCCGATGATTTTCTGGGCAAACCGTTTGCGATAATAGACCTGTTGATTCGCGTTCGGGCAATGTTTAAGACGGCCCACGTCCCTGACCATGTGGAGCGCATGACCCAGTACATTCTCGCGGTACGGGACCTGCGCGAGCGCGCCGCCGGGGACTTGCAACCGTAGTGTTGCCGACGCCATCCCGGTCTCCATGATTGCCAGCCTGTACAGAGAGGGCTTGGGAAAGAGGGGCTGAGACCCTTATATTTTGGGTGCGGCGGCTTTGGCGGAAGGGTACTTCGCAACCACTTTCGCCACCGCCTCGCGCAAGCCAAGGATGGTGACAGGTTTGCCGACGACCAGATCCACACCGGGAGGTTGTTCGCCGGCGGCCTGCATCATGGAGCCGAACCCGGTGAGCAGAATGACAGGTGTTTCTGGCTTGAGTTGCTTGATGGCCACGGCGACTTGATCGCCGCTCATGTCCGGCATCGCGCGGTCAAGAATCACGACGTCGAACTCCGCATGCTGGAATTTGTCGAGGGCTTCCCGCCCGCTGGCAGCGGTCTCCACGATGTGCTTATCGCCCAGCAAGAACTCATTGAGGATCCGGCGCACAAGGTCCTCGTCGTCCACCAGCAGCACGCGCAACGGACGGAGTACGCTCGGGGCGGAGTCCGTTTTCGCGGGCGGTTGTGTTTCGACGGCGATGGGCAGGGAAAGAATAAACGTCGTGCCTTGCCCCGGCTTCGACTGGATGTCGATGGTACCCTGGTGACGCTGGAGAATGCCATAGACCATGGACAAGCCAAGGCCCGTGCCGCGCTCGCCCTTGGTGGTAAAGAATGGTTCGAGACAACGGTTGCGCACTTCCTCAGTCATGCCCGTCCCCGTGTCGGCGACCTCGAGGATGATGCGCGAGTTGTCGAACCGGGTGCGTAACGTGATCGTGCCGCCTTGTGGCATGGCGTCAACGGCATTAAAAATAAGGTTGGTGAGCGCTTCGCGCAAGTCCGCGGCATTGCCGACGACCCGCGGAACGTTGGCCAATTCGGTCGCCATCTGAATGGCGATGCCCTTGGCCTCTGACTGGTTATTCCATTTCGGCTGCGTGAGGGAGACGGCTTCTTCCACGAGATGGTTGAGATCGACTGGAGCAAAGACTTCGCCTTCTTCGCGCTGACGGTAAAACTCACGAAGACGGTTGACGACATTGCCCGCGTCCTTGGCCGCTGTGTTCATCATCTGCAGATAACGTAGCGTCTTCTCCTTGTTAACCAGGTTTTCGGGGCGATAGATCAGGAGTTCGGTGAAGCCGAGGATGGCGGCCAGCGCGTTGTTGAAATCATGGGCAATGCCGCTGGCCATGGCGCCCAGGGCCCGCAAGCGCTCTTGCTGGATGACCTGGTGCTGCGCCGCCTGCAACTCTTGCAGGGCATGTTCCAACTGCTGTTTGCTTTCCCGCAGATCGTCTTCTGACCGTTTGCGGACCGTAACATCCTCGACGGTCCCGACGAAGCCGGCTGCCTCGCCGTGCGCCGACTGCATCCGTGCGGCACGCACATGGATGCACCGGACGTTGCCGTTGCGTTGGCAGACGCGATACTCGCAGGAATAATCGATCCCGTCGGTAATGAATGCCCGCCATTGCCGGGTGACCCATTCGCGGTCGTCGCCATGGATGAACTTTGTCCACCCATCGTTCTGGCTCTCCATCAGCGTGAAGCCGTAGAGTTCACGGCAGCGGGGATTGGCGTAGGTTAACCGGCCCTGGACGTCGGTGAGAAAGATACCCAGCGGTGAGGAAACACTGAGCGACCGAAATAATTCTTCGCTCTCACGCAGTGATGTTTCCGACTGTTTGCGGTCCGTGATGTCCTGCTTCATTGCAATGAAGTAGGTGACCTTGCCGCGCTCGTCGCACACGGGCGTGATCGTCATCTCTTCATCGTAGAGGCTGCCGTCTTTGCGGCGGTTGATGACGTCGCCGTGCCAGACCTTGCCCGAGTTCACCGTCTGCCAAAGGTCGCGATAAAAATCCTTGTCGTGCTTGCCCGACTTCAAGAGGCGCGTGTTTTGCCCGACGGCTTCCGCGGCGGTGTAGCCGGTCAACTTCGTGAAGGCCGGGTTGACCCAGATGATTGTCCCCTTGCTGTCGGTGAGAGCGATGCCGCTGGCGGCGGCCTCCAGGGCCGTGCTTTGGAGGCGGAGGCGTTCCTCGTTTTGCTTGCGCTCGGTGATGTCCGAGAAGATCGCGGCAAATTGGCCGCGTTTCGGGCTGAAGGCCGCCACTTCAAAGTATTTGTCCGCGGCCCGCAAATAATGGTCAAATCGAGTGGGCTGGCCGGTGAGGGCGACCTTGCCGTAGATATCGATCCAATAGTCCTCCACGGGCGAGAAGATTTCTCGCACTCTCTTGCCGATCGCCTGACCGCGCGTGATGCTCAGGATCTTCTCAAATGCCGGGTTAACTTCCAGGTAACGGAAATCACACGGCTTGCCATCCGCGTCCAAAATGATCTCGCACAGGGCGAATCCTTCCCGCATCGTCTCGAACAGGGTCCGGTACTGTTCTTCACTCATGCGCAACGTTTGATCCATTTGCTTGCGCTCGGTGATGTCGCGGGCGACGCCAGTCGTTCCGGCAACCTCTCCCTGATCGTTCAGGAACGCGGACTTGATGGTTTCGACCCAGGTACGGTTTCCCGCAGCATCTACAAAAGGTTCTTCGATGCGCTTGCGCTGACGCAGCTCCATGACTTGTTTGTCGTCAGCGAGATAGCGCTCCGCCAGTTCGCGGGGCACGAAGTCGAAATCAGTCTTGCCGATCATTTCCTCGGGGGTGTGGCCAACGGTCTTGGCGAACGCCTCATTGGTAGCGATGAAGCGGCTCTGTTTGTCTTTGACCCAGGCCATGTCGGGAATATTGTCGAGGAGCGCGCGTTGCTGTTGTTGTATCTTGCGCAGCGCTTCATCCATCCGCTTGCGCTCCGTGATATCGCGGGAGTTGACGATGACCCCCCGGACAGCGGGATCCTCAAGCAGGTTCTTGCCGATCCCTTCCAGAGTCCGCCATGAACCGTCCTTGTGACGAAACCGATACTCGACGGATTCAATGTGGCCGGGTCGGATCAGAGCTTCGGCGAAGATTTTTCGGATCCGGTCAACGTCGTCGGGGTGCATGAACTCGAAGGCGTTTCGACCGGCCAATTCCTCCGGCTTGTAGCCGAGAATGCGCTCGGTGGACGGGCTTTCGTAGCGGATGCTGCCGTCCGCCTCCATAATGGTGATGATGTCGGTGGCGTTTTCGATCAGGGAGCGGAAGTGCGCATCGATCTGGCGGGTTTCATTGCCTACCGGGTCGAGCGTGTGGGTACGAGCGCCATTCATCAACCTGTTTATGGCGCAACTCGTGTGCCACACCGGCAACGGGGTCGTTTTGGTCAATCCCGTGGTTTTGTTGCTACCCCCAAAGCGCATAAAGAGTGCCATTTTGTCCGCGGGGAGAGCCCTTGGGTCGAATCCGAGTTTGGCAGAAATCACTTCGCAACCATGCGACGATTTCGCTATTGTCCCCCCGTGATTCGGCTTCTGTATACAATAATGTACTCGTTGGGCTTCGTGCTGTTGAGCCCCCTGTTCCTCTACAAGATGTGGAAACGCGGGAAGTACCGGGAAAACTTCTGGCAACGCTTCGGTTGTTACTCCCGGGATTTGCGGGAACGACTCGCTCTCAAGAAACAACCACGCTGCTGGATCCAGGCCGTGAGCGTCGGCGAGGTCAATGTCGCGCTCCTGTTCATCGGCGCGCTGCAACGCAAGTTTCCCGACCTGCTCATCGTCGTGACCACCACCACCTCGACGGGCTACGCCCTCGCCTATGAACGCCTGCCGCAGGAAGTCGAGTTGCTCTACTTCCCACAGGATTTCCCCAGGCCCGTCCGCCGCGCCTACGACTTGATCCAACCCGACTTCATCGTCCTCATGGAATCCGAATTGTGGCCGAACCACATCTGGACCGCCGCGCGGCGTGGCGTGCCCATCTTCCTCGTGAACGGCCGCATGTCCCCCCGTTCCCAGCGGGGCTACCAACGGCTCGGCGGACTCTCCCGCCAGGTTTTCAACAAGCTCTCGCTCGTCTGCGCGCAGAGCCCGGAGGACGCCGCCAGCTTCACGACCATCGGCGCGCCGCCCGACCGCGTCCACATGACGGGCAACCTGAAGTACGACATCTCCATGCCCCACGCCGACGTGCAGAAAGTCGACCCCGTCCAGTTGCTCAAGCAGATCAGCATCTCGCCCGCGCAACCGATCCTCGTGGCGGGCAGTACCCACCCCGGCGAGGAGGAAATCCTCTTCGATGTCTTTACGGATCTGCGCCGGAAATTTCCCAATCTGTTTCTGGTCATCGTCCCGCGGCACGTCGAGCGCACGCGCGAGGTCGCGGACCTCGCCCGTCGCAAGCAGATCAAGTTCGTGCTCCGCTCGGAGATCACCTCGCATCTCGAGCAGACCGCCAAACCGTACGATTGCCTCATCGTCAATACCACCGGCGAACTGAAATGGTTCTACAAGGTCGCGACCGTCATTTTCGTCGGCAAAAGCCTCGTGGGGCAGGGCGGCCAGAACATCGTCGAAGCCGCCGCCAGCGGTCATCCCGTCGTCTTCGGGCCCCACATGCAGAATTTCCGCGCCATCGCCCGGCAGTTCGTCAGCGAAGGCGCTTGCGTTCAAGTCCCGGACGCCTACGCCCTGCGCAACGCTTTGCAGGACCTTTTGGAGAATCCCGACCGCCGCCACACCATCGTCGCCGCCGCCCAACGCGTCATCCAATCCAACATCGGCGCCACCAACCGCTGCGTCGACCTGATCGAAAAAGCGCTCAAAAAGCCGGAATAATCGGACGGAAAGCACGTCCGGACCCCCTAAAACTGGGTTCGTTTTCGAAAACGAACCCACCGATTTTTTCTTGGGATTTCTATCACAAGTCCCGTCTCTGCTGTAGCTTGCGACGAAAAAATTCTCGAAAAACGGTGGGTTCGTTTCGCAGAAACATATATGGGGGGTCTTTTTCTGCCTTGAACGGCCAAAGTTGCGCCATCTTGTCGCGCCGGACTTGTAGGGCGTGCGGCCCGCACGCTGTCGTATCTGCCGGTTTTGTAAGTCGGGCGGTCGCCGTGTAGCCGCGCCTCTGTGAGGCGCGTTCGCCGCACCGGTCCGATTTTGTAGGGCGAGCTCCCCGCTTGCCGCCTTCTTGTCCTCCCTGCATCGTGCGACGGCGAAGGGTGGGGGTTGGCTGTAACTCGCTCTCATATTCTCGGGATCAGAGAACATGCCTGCACTATACAAGTATCGTAATACGATGTCCAGCAGAAATATCAATGCCCGATTCACCGTCTGTCCCCCTGAGTTCGTTGAGGGCGCCCGGGCTGACCGTTGGCTGGCTTACTGAACAATTCGGCTTGCAAACACGCGGCGGCGTGCGCTATGGCTTCCCTTTTAGGCGGCATCGTACTGTTATGTCTGAAACACCCACAGCCGCATCAGAAACGCGAAAGCCGCCGTTAACCGCGCGGCAAGCAATGTCCATCAGCCTGGGTGGACTTGGCGTCGGTGTGGTCGTACTGGTCCTCGCCTGCACGCTATACCTCGTGCCGTTCTGGCAGGCCGTGATCTGGTACGCAATTGGGGCATTTTTCCTCCTGGCATATCCGTGGGCATGTCTGGAATGGGAGACGAAAAACCGAGCCGTCCGTGCGCACAACCTGTTCGTGTACTTCACAATGGCGATTGTGGTCGTGGCCTTGGTCGTGCAGTGGAAGCCCAAGGAAGAGCCTTTCCCCAAGTGGGCGATTGCTGCGATTATAACCGCTGGTGTTGCTGCTTACTCGGTCATGGCACGTCACGCCATCGCGAATTTCCAGAACTGGCGACACGGTGATTTCAGAAGCCTCGATGCAAAGAAGACATAACAATCAATAGGGTCAGACCTGCATTCATGACTTTCCCTCCTTCTTTACGACAGAAGTGTACGGTGTACAGGTCTGACCCTGTTCACTCAATGTTCACTCAATGAAACACGCGTGGAGATTACTGGCGGTAGTGTGTGCGCTAGTGATTGGAGTTTACGCGTACATGGCCCAATCGGGCCCGTCGGAACTGCGTACTCCGAATGCGACGGATGCTTACTACAATTTATTGGTGCAGGGTTTTCGCGTCGGCCAGCTTAGCCTCAAGAAAGAAGTACCGCCCGGTCTCGCGCAACTCGCCGATCCCTACGATCCAGCCGCCAATGCTCCCTATCGAACCGGGCCTTACCGGCTGCACGACTTGAGCTACTACCAGGGACGGCTCTACCTCTATTTCGGTGTTACACCCGCCTTGATCTTGTTTTGGCCGTATGTCGCCCTGACTGGTCACTACCTGTTTCATCGCGAAACGGTGGCGATCTTCTGTTCCATCGGCTTTCTGGCCGGCGTTGGCTTGCTCGGCGCGCTGTGGCGGCGCTACTTTGCCGACGTGAGCGTCAGCGTGGTCGCGGCCGGTGCGCTGGCGCTCGGGTTGGCGACCGGCGTGCCGTTGCTGTTGTCGCGGTCCGACGTTTACGAAGTGCCGATCAGTTGCGGGTATATGCTGACGATGCTGGCGCTCGGCGCGATTTGGCGCGCGTTGCATGGGCCGGAACGGCGATGTCGGTGGGTGGCGGCAGCGAGCCTGGCCTATGGGCTGGCGGTGGGAGCCCGGCCCTCGTTACTGTTCGGCGCGGTAATCCTGTTAATGCCGGTGGCCCAGGACTGGCGCGAGCGAAGGAAGATTTGGGCGCCGTTGCTGGCAGCGGCGGGCCCGATCCTGCTCATCGGAGTGGGGCTCATGCTCTACAATGCCCGGCGATTTGGCAGCCCGTTCGAATTCGGCCTGCGCTACCAGTTGGCCCTGTATCCGCAAGTTACGGCAAAATTCTTCAGGCTTCAGTATCTGTGGTTGAATTTCCGGTTGTATTTTCTGCAGCCGGCGCGGTGGAGCGGTCGTTTCCCCTTCGTGCAAGCCGCCGCTGCGCCACCCTTGCCGTCGGGCTATCTGCAGGTGGAAAATCCGTTCGGCGTTCTGATCAACATTCCGCTGGTGTGGCTGGCATTGGCCGCCCCGCTGGCCTGGTGCGGGCGGTCGGTGGAGGAGCGTTCCATCCTTCGCGGATTCCTGGCGTCGGTGGCCCTGTTGTTTGGGACCAGCGTGTTGCCACTCTTGTTCCTCAATAGCGTGGTCAACCGCTACGAGGTGGACTTCGCGCCGGCGCTACTGCTGCTGGCCGTGGTGGGCATCCTCGGATTGGAACGGGCGCTGGCGGACCGGCCAGCCTGGAGGCATGCGGTACGTTGGGTCTGCGCCCTGCTGCTGGCCTTTTCCGTGACGTTTAACCTGTTGGCGAGCGTCAAGTATCACGTCGAGGCCCACAACATCCTGGGCGTTGAATTGTTGCAAACCGGCAACGTTTCCGAGGCGGCCGGGCAGTTCGAGCAAGCATTGCGTCTCAATCCTGATTACGCCGACGCGCACTACAACCTGGGGCTCGCTCTGGTTCGACTGGGCCGTCTACCAGAGGCCATTGAGCAGTACGAGCAGGCGCTGCGTCTGAAACCCGATGATGCCGATGCACACAACAATCTGGGGTTCGCGTTGGCGCAAACGGGTAAGATCGATGAAGCCATCGCGCACTTCGTGCAGGCGTTGCGGATCCAGCCGGATTACGCCGACGCGCACTCCAATCTGGGAAACACCCTGGCGCAGGCGGGCCGGGTGCCGGAGGCGATTGCACAGTACGAGCAGGCGCTACAAATCGATCCCGACCTGGTGGAGGCACACTACAATCTGGGGGTCGCCCTGGAGAAAACAGGTAGAGTGCCGGAGGCCATCGATCTATACGAGCAGGCGCTGAAGCTCCAGCCGGATTTTGCCCCGGCGCAAAACGCGCTCGCGCGACTGCAAGCCGGCCAGTAAGGACGCGAGAGGGTCAGCTCGCTCTTCATGATGGCGCCTGCCAATACCATTTCAAACGGCGACCGATGGTTCCGCCGTCGCTCCTTTCCTGCGACGGCTCTCCGGCGTTTCAACGGCAACTCCCTGATAGTCCGCCAAACGACGAAATGTCGGGGATTCATGGGCGCAAAACAGCAGTTGTCGGTGTTCGGTGTCGCAACATGATTCCTAGACTTGCGGGGGAAGCCTTGTTACGGTTCAGTCATGTCGAGGGGCACAGCGGTACTTCGGCCAGCTGGGTTTGCGGAATCCGCCACATCATCCTACCGATGGAGTATCATTCTTGGCGGGGCGATTATTGGCCTGGCGGCGTTGGCTGCATATTCCAACTCCTTCGCGGTACCATTTCTCTTTGATGATCCGCTTTCGATCGCGCAAAACGCGAGCATCCGCCATTTGTGGCCGATTTGGGATGCACTGTCGCCCTCTCCCACATCGTTCGTCGTCGGTCGGCCAGTCCTGAACTTCTCTTTCGCGGTGAACTATGCGCTGGGGGGAGAAACCGTTTGGGGCTATCACGCGGTCAACCTGGCCATCCATATTTTTGCGGGTTTGACCTTGTATGGTATTGTGCGGCGAACGTTGTTGCGCCCGTCCCTGCGGGAGCGGTTCGGCCTGTCGGCAACGGGGGTGGCCTTGGCGGTAGCCATCCTTTGGACGGTTCATCCGTTGCAAACTGAAGCGGTGACTTATGTGTCCGAGCGTGCCGAGTCGCTGATGGGGCTGCTCTACTTGCTGACGTTGTATTGCTTCATTCGCGGGACAGGTTCCCCGAGATCCGGCTGTTGGTTCACACTTTCCGTGGTGGCGTGCCTTCTCGGCATGGCGAGCAAAGAAGTGATGGTGTCGGCTCCCTTGATGACGCTGCTCTATGACCGGACATTTGTCAGCGGAAGTTTCCGGGATGCATGGGCCCGGCACCGGCAGTTATATCTGGGACTGGCCGGTACCTGGTTGCTGCTGGGCTATCAGCTGGTGGGTTTGCATAACCGCGATGTCGGCCTGGGCCTCGGGATTACCGGGTGGGCTTACTCAGTCAGAGCGTGCCGTTTGGTGGTGGATTACCTGTGGCTGGCACTCTGGCCACATCCGCTGGTCTTCGATTACGGAGAATTTGTGGCAGTACGGTATATCGCGGAAGTGGTGCCCTACGCGCTGATTTTAGTGGTCCTGGTGGCAGGTGTTGTATTTGAACTGTGGCGACGACCCGCGATTGGCTTTGTGGGTGCCTGGTTCTTCATGATTCTGGCCCCAACTTCCAGCGTGGTCCCGGTGGTGGGCCAGCCGATGGCAGAACATCGGATGTACCTGCCGCTGGCGGCGGTGGTCACATTGGTTGTTATCGGGATCCACGCCCTGCTGGGGCGGGGCAGGATGGCGGTGTTTCTGGCGGCCGCGGTGGGGCTTGGATTGCTTACGGTGCGGCGCAATGAAGATTACCGCACCCAGTTGTCCCTCTGGAATGATACGGTCGCAAAATGCCCGGACAATTCACGTGCTCATAATTATCTCGGCATAGCTCTGCTGGACGCGGGTCAATTGCCGGCGGCGATGGCACAGTATGAGGAGGCGCTGCGGATCCGGCCGGATTACGCCGACGCGCACTACAACCTGGGGCTCGCTCTGGTTCGACTGGGCCGTCTACCAGAGGCCATTGAGCAGTACGAGCAGGCGCTGCGTCTGAAACCCGATGATGCCGATGCACACAACAACCT
>Ga0224557_1000926_pt1 | contig 30128 bp, 21 predicted proteins | sample 714S31014metaG_FD_180677 | JGI IMG/M metagenome (GOLD analysis project Ga0224557, IMG submission 180677) | Peat soil microbial communities from Stordalen Mire, Sweden - 717 S3 10-14 | ecosystem: Environmental > Terrestrial > Soil > Wetlands > Peat | place: Sweden: Norrbotten County, Stordalen... | reverse complement strand
GCCTTGTACCGATCGAACCTTGACTGGTACCGCGGGATGTGTCGGGCAATCAAAACCACCGTGATGTACCGTGCCTGCGGTGTCGAAGCCATCATTCCGCACATCTTCGCTTTCTACGCCGGGGAGCCGAATCCAAACCTGGAATTGTATGGTTGGGACCTGTCCTCCACCAACGGCGGCATCCCGCGCGGGCCGCATCCCAAGACCTCAGCTTTCCTGATGACGTGCTATTGGTTGAATGGCGCAACGCTGGCCGGCTATCGCACGCCAGGCACAACAAACGTATTCTTGTACGCCTGGCAACTAACCAACAATACCTCCATCGTTTTTGCCTGGGCGCCAGAAGGCCAGACCGTGCCCCTGCAAACCAGCGGGCTGCCGCAGGCCACCGACATCTACGGACGCACGAACAATATCACCGCGCTCACAGAAGAACCCGCCGTGTTCCTCTCGAATGACTCCGACCCTCTCGTGTTACTCAGTGCCGTCAGATCCAACCTCGTCGGCATCACGAACACCGCTCCCGTTATCGATCCGCTTCCCACAGAAAGTGTCGTCGCAGGACAACCGCTGCAAATTACCGTGTCCGCCGCGGATGCTGAACGCGATCCCATCACGTACTCGGCGACCGCCTTACCGCCCGGCGCCACTTTCGATCCTGTCACACACACGTTTTCCTGGACGCCAGGTGCCGGCGCCTCGGGGCCGTACACGGCCACTTTCGTCGCCACCGACAGCCTCGGCGCCAGCAATTCCGTCACCATCACCATCACGGTACTTGGGAACCTGTTCGATGGATTGTGGGCCCATTGGAAGTTCGACGAGTCCACCGGTACGATCGCCATTGATTCCGCCGGCACGAACAACGGTACGCTGACCGGCTTCAACTTCACCACCAATTCCGGCTGGGTGTCCGGCCTGATTAGTAACGCGTTGAGCTTCGACGGCGTAAACGACTCTGTGAGTATCGACAGCAGCCAGATCATCCTCACCAACAACTTCAGCTTCTCCGTCTGGCTTAAGCCGCAAGATGCCAACGGCGACCACGCGTTCATCTCGATAAGTTCTCTCTACGAGACCAGCGGTCTGCGATTCTTCGTATACAGCAACTCGTTGCTATTGCAGGGTGAGACCACGGCGGGCTACCAGGGCGCCACCTTCGCGAATAACGCCATTCAGGATGGCGTCTGGTATCACGTCGCCGTGATCTACGACAATTCCATCCTCAGCGTCTACCTCAATGGCGCGCTGCAGGGCAGCACCAATTGGGGCGGCGACTTGGTAATGAATACCGTCTGGCCCAGCCGGATCGGCACGGAAGGAGCATATTATTTCGATGGCGTCATTGACGACATGATGATCTTCCAGCGCACGCTCACCGTGGCGCAGGTCCAGGCCCTCTATCAATCCGCCGATCAGCCACCGGTGTTCGCCCCCACCGGCAACCAGGCGGTCGCTTCAGGCCAGACGCTGGCCTTCACTGTCTCGGCGACGGATGCGATTGGCAGCCAAATGACGTATTCCGCCATCTCCCTGCCTGCCGGGGCTTCATTCAATGCATCCACCCAGGGTTTCACATGGACACCGACCAGCGGGCAACTGGGTAATTCCACGGCCACCTTCATCGCCTCTGATGGGTGGCTTACCAGTACGCAACAGGTATTAATCTTGGTCACGGACTCGACTCAGCCGGACACAACGCCGCCCACACTTGCTGTCACCGGCCCGGGCAATTATCAGGTGTTTGCCACCAACACAATCACTGTCACAGGCTCCGCTACGGATGCCAGCGGCATCAAGGGCGTCACTGCTAACGGCGCGGCGGCGTCGGTCAATGGAAACAACTGGTCAGCCCCCTGCTCCCTGGCACCCGGAACGAATGCCATCACCGTCATCGCCACGGACAATAGTTCGAACATGAACACCGCCTCCCAGGTCGTCTACGCCGTTTACAATTCCACCACGAACTCGACCCCGCCAGACACAACGCCGCCCACACTCGCGGTCACCAGCCCGGGCAATTATCAGGTGTTCACCAATAGCGCCATCACTGTCACAGGCTCCGCCACCGATGCCAGCGGCATCAAGGGCGTCACGGTTAACGGCGTAGTGGCATCGGTCAACGGAAGCAACTGGTCCGCCCCCTACTCCCTGGCGCCCGGAACCAATGCCATCACCGTCATCGCCACGGACAATAGTTCGAACATGAACACCGCCTCCCAGGTCGTCTACGCCGTTTACAATTCCGCGTCCTCTCCGCCGCCCAATCCTGGGCCCGTGATCACCACGGCGCCCACCATAACCAACGCGATGCTGCAGGTGGGAAATCTTGCCGTCGTCGTCGCAGGTGACACGAACGAATTCACAGTCGGGGCGACTGAACCGAATGGCGGCACTCTGAATTACACCTGGATGTTCGGTGACGACGCAACCAGCAGCCCGACCCAGGTAGGCACGGCCAGCTACGTCTACACCGCCAATTGCGGGCCTTACACTGCCAGCGTCACCGTCGATGATGGGACTTATTCCACCAACGCCAGCTTCACGGTAGCCATTGCCTGCCAGCTTACCGTCAGTCAACTGCAAGGAACCCTGAACTTCGCCAAAACCAATGCTGACACTGCCACCATCAAAGCCACCTTCGCTCTGCCAGCTGATTTCAGTTTCACCGGCCAGCTCGTGACGTTGAACATCGGTGGCGCGCAGACATCCTTTACCATGGACAGCAAAGGCCGCGGTCTCAACGGCCTGAGCCGGTTCAACAAACCGTCCTTCAACAAGAAAACCGGCCTGTGGACCTTCAACGCCATGCTACGGAACGGCTCCTGGCACACCCCCTGGGCTGCGTATGGGTTGATAAATGCCACTATCTTGAAGCCCGGCGTGTCCGTTACGCCACCCGTGATCCTCGTCATCGGCGATGAGTCATTCATGGCCATCCCGACCCGTCAATACACGTCACAAGCCGGCAAGTCCGGACGCACCCGGTAAACGCGGCACAACTCATTCCTTCCCCCCCGCCAGGCCCGCGGCGATCACATTCCCGCGTTCATCGAAAACCACTTTCGCAACCACAAACATCCCTTCCGGCGCCCCTCCCCACGGCAGCGACGAACGAAACCGGAGATCGCGGTACCGCAACACCGCGTGCCCGTTCTCCTCGATCTTCTCCACCAATGGAAAAGCCGCAAACCACCGAAACAGTTTCACCGTCTCCGTCGCCTCCGCCTTGGGCAACAGATCCTCGTCGTGAAACGCCACGAACGTGTCGTTGCGTGAGCCATTGACCCAATGCACCGCTAGCCCGTCGTCACGTAAAATTGTCCAATGCAACGGGTCCATCGGCCTTGGGAACGCTGCGGTCCGACCTGTCAGTCCCTTCGCTTCATACACATCCAGCGCATGCGCCCGCGACACGCCACAGAACAAAAAGTACGCGCCCACCACCCCAAGCGCCGTCCGCGCCACCCACTCGCGTTGCGTCCAAATCGCCGCCACCATCCCGACCAGCAAAATGCCCCAGACATACACATCCACAATGAATACCCAACTCAACGCCAGCCGCGCCGTGCTCAACGGCCAGAATAACTCCGTCCCGTAGTTGGTCAGCCAATCGAGCACCAAGTGTGACGCAAGTCCCGCCACCGCCGCCCACCACAACAACCGAAAGTTCTTCCTGCCGGATAACTCCCAGAACGTCCACGCAATCAGCGCCGCCCAAACCGGCAGCATGATCGCCGAATGCGTGAAACTTCGATGGAACCGAAAGAAGATATCGCGGCCAAAAAACCCCATCACCACATCGATGTCCGGAAACTCCGCCGCCGCAATGCAAGTCCACAACGCCGCCCGCCCCGCCTCGCTTCCCCCGCGCTGCCGAAACCCGCAATACCCGATCACCGCCCCCGTCAATCCATGTGCAATATTATCCACGCCCGCCACAGTATGCGGACTTCGGCACTCGAGCAAGCCTCTCGGCGGCGCCCGCTCAATCACACAAATCGGGAAAAACGAAGCCAGTTGTAATAATTCTGTCATCTTTATAAATTTCTGATATGCTGACACATCCCAACGCATTTCCACTTTTTCGAACTGGCTTCGTTTCGCAGAATCGGGGGGGGTTAGGGTAGCACCGGAGCCGAGTCGGACGGAGCAAAGTCTGACGACACGCCGCACGCTGTACTTCCGCGTCAAACGCTGCTCGCCGTATTCCCGCAGCAAATGGCGTCGTGTCGTGCTGACGCCCGAAGGGCGTAGCTCAGAGGGACTGAGCGGAGCCAACCGAGCGGAGCGAGAACCAACCCCTCCCCGTCCGCTGTAGCCGCGCTCGGTGAGCGCGGTCCGGCCCGACCCGCAGCTCCCTGTAGCCACAGCGCTCTGTCGCCGCGCTGCCTTCGAATTGTAGGGCAAGCGGCCCGCTTGCCGCTCCCCCGGCCGCCGTAGCGTCCTCGCGAAGAAGGCTCCATAATCCATTCTCAGGATTATACAATTATCGTAATACGATGTCCAGAGGGAAAATATCGAAATTCGTGTCACAGCGCTCCGAAAGCTTTCGGAGCGCCGAATTACATTGTCCCGCCACATCCGTCCCATTCGGCCTATTCCCGGTTGTAGGCCGTGTGCCCCCACGCGGCGGGGATTTCGAGCGGGTGCCTCTTGTCAGCCATCTCGCCCGCCATAGTTTTAGCGATGGATGCCAGAGCCTGGGGTCAGTGGCGAACTGCAATTAATGGGCCTTAGCTACGATGGACGGGATGGAAATGATGGCGTCGGCGGCTACCGCTATCCGAGATCGCAACAAGAATTTTGAACGGTGGCCAAGGCTCTGCGTACTCTTCCCGTGAACAGTGTTTTCAGATCCCTACCGCTGTTCGGTAATCGATGATAAACTTTACACCGGAAGCAGAATTGATCCATCGCATGACGTTTTCATACTCATCGATCTTCCACGGCCATCCGCCCAACTCATCGCCATTCAACCGCACGCGCGCCGTGACTAACCCACATTGCTTGTCGGCGCGCAGAGATTCCAACACACCAATTTTCGGGTAGTAAAGAGCACGGCACAAGGCGAGCACTTCCGCATCGGCTGGGAGCGAAGCGGGCCGCAACGGAGGTTTTCTTTGAGTGGCTACGCGTGACGGATGATGACTTGTTCAGTTCGGAAGTGGTAAAAAATGAAATCGACCGCGCGCCTGAACCGAAGCACACGCGGATGATCCAGGCTTTCGCCGGTTTACCCATCACAGTGTTGGATATCACCGAAAAGGCGGTGGGGCTGAGCGAAATTTATGTGCGTGAAGGCATTACGCCGGTGCGCTATCAAAACGATGCGCTGCATGTCGCCCTCGCGGTTTGCCATGCGCTCGATGTCGTTGTAAGTTGGAACATGAAGCACTTGGTCAATGTGCGAAAGGTGCACCGGATCAATGCGGTCAACTTGCGCTATGGGTTGCCCGCGATCCGAATTCACACACCAGAGGAGATCGTGACGCCATGAAACGGTTGAAACAGCCAAAGGTGCTGGAGGAACTTCATCAGATTCGCGAAGACATGGCGCGCGAAGCGCACAAAGTCGGCGTTGCGAAATATTACTTGGCAATGAATAAAGGAAGTAAGTGGTCACTCGGCGCAGAACACAAGCTGCGGGCGCGAAACACGAAAGACACTCTTGTAGTTCGCGAACGCGTTCGCAAAAAATACCGCGCTAATTAACCGGAATATTTTGCGCGGTTAACCGCCCCGCCAATCCGCCCAGGCATCGCGTCGTCTACTTCCCCGCGGGCAAGGAATCGAGCTTGGTCTTGGCTTGCTAGATCAGCTTCTGAAACCGGGCCGACCACTCTGCAAGGTGACTTGTATCGCACCGGGACACGGTTTTTGCGCCTTCCTCGGGATTCGGTCAGGGCAAGTGATTGCATTCTCTTGGAGATGACAAAAATGTTAGAAACAAATTTGCCACCCGCGTGTTTCTACGCTAAAATAACCGCCAGCGCAGTAATATAAATACTAGCACAGCCGGATCGGCTTTAACAATTAACAGGGATCGTAAAGCGTGAGTTCGAGCCGTACAGACCTCGTCTTCGTCGTGGGTTTTTTCCGATCTGGAACATCATTGCTGTATTCCGTACTCAATCAGCACCCGCAAGTGGCGTTGATGTACGAGTGCAATGTCCTGGACTTTCCAGAAATCCTTTCCGCCGAGCGGTTTCGAGGCAATTGGCTCGAACGACAGGAATTTTTTAGCCACAGCCTCTCGCGTCATCGTCTGATCTTGAAAGGCAGTTTGCGCGGGCTGGAGAACGTGAAGACCCCCCTGGACTTGTATCGCACATTCAGCCAAAGCAAAGGTGCCACGCTTTGCGGGGAAAAGTCGCCGGTGTACTGCTCGCGGTTGCGGCAGTTGGCTCAACTCTTCCCCGACGCCCGCTTTATTTTGATTTGGCGCGACCCCGTGGAGATCTATCGAAGTGTCGCACAAGCGGCACGCACGGTGCGTTTCTACCGTGGCAAGGGCTGGTTGTCGGACCTGATTTTCCAGCAGGAAGAAATGACCCGGCACGCTATCAATTTGAAGCGTGACGGATTCCGGGTGCACAACGTGACGTACTCCGATCTGGTCGATAACACCGAGGAGGTCAGCCGGGGCCTCTGCGACTTCTTGGGAATCGAATTTGATGGAAAGATGCTGGATCTCGGCACAGCCGATTTTTCAGCGATTCACCGTGCGCCTAATCACGAGCACTTGCGTCGCGGCATCATTGAACGCCGGGAACTCTCCAACGAAGTGATCGATCCGGGCATTGTCAGGAAACTGCAGCGCTTTCAGACGCGTTGGATTCGACTGCGAAGCGAATGCTTCGGCCTAAAGCACGAATTGTCCACCCACCCGGAACCCACTCTGGCCGAGCGCCTCCGCTGCAAAATAACCGGGAAGCTTCTTTGGGCCATGCATAACAGTAAGCGTGCGCTCTTCGAGTTTCTGCCCTTGCCTTGGCTGCGGACCTATCGCGAATTGAAAAATTGGTTTCTCGACGGGCAAGTGGCGGCGCCGTCAACTCGGCCTTCCCTCTGGCAACAATTTTCCGAAAACTGGGTTACGGTGCTGGTGAGTTACGGCATCCTGGCGAACGTGACGGTGTTGGACGTTCTGACCGGTCCTGATGTCTCTGTGGGACCATTTTATTTGATTCCCTGTGCACTTCTCACCGTGGTGATTAACTGGCGATGGGGAACTTGTGCCGCGGCTATCTCTGCGGGAACCTGGACTTTGATCCATACCGTGGAGCGTCACCACGCGGTGGGTGGTGTGGCGGTGTGGAATTGCGCGATGCACTTTCTTGTTCTGGAAACATTGGTGGTGCTGCTGGGCCGTATTCGCATCGAAACAGTTTCGCGAAGCAGTAACGCGTAGAAACCTTGCCGGCATTCGCGCGCCCACACTTCCGGCCAGATTGTCCACCACGGCACGCCAGGCACCACGCCCCCTACTTCCCCGCCCGCAAGGAATCGAGCTTGGTCTTGGCTTGCTGGATCAGGTTCTGAAACGTGGCCAACTGGTCCGACGAAAGCAATATCCGATTCCAGTTGGTGTGATGGCTCTGCAGAGCGATTTGTGTCGTGCCGGGCCGGTTGACGCTGGTGTAAATAACGAGTCGCAGCCAGCCGGCCGTTGTATAACCCACGTCATAGTCGGGCAGGGATGTCATCGTATGATTGGCTTTGCTGATGTAGTCGATGCCGTTCAGAAATGAATCCAACTCGTCGTAATCGACCATCGTCGTGTCTTCGGGCCGACCTCCCTCCTGTAAGTCGACCGCAATCCCATACACCTTCCGACCGCTGCCCGGCTCGACCGACTCCTTGGCCCTCACCGAAACCGTCCCCTGGTCCGCCGACATCGTATCGATGAGCACGCTGCCCCTGACAATGACGGTCCCGGTCCGGTTTTCGAAAATCTCGATCTTCGTCAGCGGCGGGTTGGTGTCCTGCGCCCGTGCGAAGCCTGCCACAAGCGAGCCGCCAACAATCATCACGAAAACAATATTAATTCTGCGCATGGTCACAACCTCCTCCACTGGAACTAGCCTAATCGGCGTGCTACAACCGGGCAAGCCGAATCGGGAAAACACGCTTGACGCGCCGCCAACGGCATAGGATGAAAGAGGCTCGCAAAGGCGAGTTTTATGAAATCCGTTCGACTGGGAATTATCGGCCTCGGCAACATGGGCCTGGGACATGCCGACAACATCATCTCCGGCAAGGTCAGCCGCTGTGAGATCACCGCCGTTTGTGATCCGGCCCCGGAAAAGATCGTGCGTTTCCCTCAGGCCAAAGGCTTCGCCCGGAGTGCCGAATTGATTCATTCGGGCGTTGTCGATGCCGTGCTCATTGCCACGCCGCATTTCGATCATACCGTCAGCGGCATCGACGCCTTGCAGGCCGGCCTGCATGTGCTCGTGGAGAAACCAATTTCCGTCCAGAAAGCCGATTGCGAACGGCTCATCGCCGCGTGGCAGGACCCGAAGCTCGTCTTCGCCGTCATGTTCCAGCAGCGCACCGATCCGGTCTACCGGAAAATCCGCGAACTCATCCAAAGCGGCGAACTCGGCCAAATTCGCCGGATCAACTGGATCATCACGAACTGGTTTCGCCCCGAGGTCTATTACAAACTTGGCAGTTGGCGCGCAAGCTGGGCCGGCGAGGGCGGCGGTGTGCTGCTCAATCAATGCCCGCACAACCTCGACCTGTTCCAATGGTTCTTTGGGATGCCAAAGCGCGTCCGTGGGTTCTGCGGACTCGGTCGCTACCACGACATCGAGGTGGAGGACGACGTGACCGCGTACTTCGAATACGCCGACGGCGCAACCGCCGTGTTCATCACGTCCACCGGCGAGGCGCCCGGCACGAACCGGCTGGAGATCGCCGCCGAGAACGGCCGACTGGTCTTTGAGAATGACGTGCTCACCTTCACCAAAAATGAAACGCCGATGAGCGAATTCAGCCGCACCGCGACCAAGGCCTTCGCCGCGCCGGCAACAACGGAGTCCCGGTTCACCTTCCCCAACCACGGCGGCCAACACGTCGAGATGCTCCAGAATTTTATCAATGCCATCCTCGACGGCCGGCCGCTCATCGCGCCAGCGCCCGAGGGTATTTACTCCGTCGAACTGGCCAACGCGATTGTGTTTTCCGCGGCCCACAACCAGACCGTCGAGTTGCCGCTGGATGCCGCCGCCTACGAAAAATTTTTACAGAGCAAGGTCGCCACGTCGCGATTCAAGCGGGGAGCAAAACGCTCCCCCGGCGCGATAGCCGACGACCTCGCCGCCTCCTACAAACGATGAAAATCAATCAGGTTGCCGCCCAGTTGTACACCGTTCGTGATTTCGCCAAAACGCCGCCAGAAATCGCGAAGACACTGAAAAAAATCCGCGCCATCGGCTACGAAGCCGTGCAACTCAGCGGGCTCGGCCCTATCGGGGACAAAGAGTTGCTCGCCATGCTCAAAGGTGAAGGCCTCAATTGTTGCGCAACGCACGAAGACAGCAACATGATCCTCAACGAACCGCAAAAGGTCGTCGAGCACCTCCAGAAACTCGGTTGCAACCTCACTGCTTACGCCTGGCCGGCCGGCATCAAGTTCGACACCCTTCCCGAAGTGAAGTCGTTCGCCGCCCGCCTCAATGCCGCCGGCAAAGTGCTGCATGCCGCGGGACAGGTCTTGTGCTATCACAACCATCACATCGAGTTCCGCCGGCTGGACGGAAAACCCATCTTGGAAATCCTCTTCGAGGAAACCGACGCGCGCTACCTTCAGGGCGAGCCTGACACGTACTGGGTGCAGCATGGCGGCGGCGACCCCGTTGCGTGGTGCCAGCGACTCAAAAACCGCTTGCCGATTCTGCACATGAAAGATTACACCGTGAACACCAACAACCAGGCGACCTTCGCGGAAATCGGCAATGGCAACCTTGATTGGAAGCGGATTATCCCCGCCGCGGAAAAAGCCGGCTGCAAATGGTTCTGTATCGAACAGGACACCTGCCCCGGCGATCCGTTTGAATCATTGAAGCAAAGCTTCGTCTTTACCAAAGAGAATCTATGCTCGGCCTAGCCGCCTTCGCCGACGAGATCTCGCCGGATCTGGACGTGCAGATTGCCGAGTGCAAGAGACAGGGCGTCACGCAGGTTGAATTGCGTGGCGTGGCGGGCAAAAACGTGCTCGATTTCGACAAATCGATGCGTGCCGATATTAAAAAGAAACTCAAGGACAACGGTCTGGGTGTGATCGGCATCGGCTCGCCCATCGGCAAAATCAAACTCAGCGAACCGTTCGACCCGCATTTTGAGCGGTTCAAAGTCGCCGTGGACCTGGCGGAATTCTTCGACGCGCCGTTCGTTCGCATCTTCAGCTATTACGAGGCCTTCCCCCACGGCCGCGCGGAGGTCCTGCGTCGCTTGCAGAAAAAAATCGACTACGTGCAGTCTTTCCGTCCGGTGCTTGTTCACGAAAATGAAAGACACATCTACGGCGAACTCGGCGCGTCGTGCCTCGACTTGCATCAGAACCTCGACTCACCCAAGTTTCGCGCCGCCTTCGATTTCGCCAACTTCATCCAGGCCGGTGAGAACCCCCTCGACAACTGGCCGCTCCTGAAGCCCTACACGGTGCACATCCACATTAAGGACGCCCTTAACGACAGCGGCAAGGTTGTGCCCGCCGGCGAAGGCGACGGCCACATCGGCGAGATTCTGAAGAACGCTTACTCCAGCGGCTACAACGGATTCCTGAGCTTCGAGCCGCACTTGTCGGTCGCGGGACAATACTCGGGATTCACCGGGCCCGATCTTTTCGGTGTGGCCGTGAACGCGTTGCGCAAGCTGGCCCGCGAGAATGGCATCCCGCTGGCGTCATAGCCCGCTGCTTAGCTCTGGCTGAGCCGCTTCTTCGGTTCCGAGAACAGCAATTGATGGGCCTCCCGGAGAATCTCCGGGATCCGTGAACCAAACGGGCTTTGGGAGATGGCCGACTGGAATTTCCCCTCGTCCGTAATCTTGCTGACCATTTCACCCGGGAACCAATGGCCGGCATTCCCGAGCAAATTGTACCGCATCTTCCCCCACTCCACGAGGTCGAGGGACTTCACATAGGTCCAGAGCCGCAGGATTTCGATGATGTTTACCTGATCGGGAGCTTCCGAGTACTCCGGCAAGCCCTCGGTCCACCGCGCGCACCAGTCAGCGCCGAGTGTTCGTTCCATTTCCGCACGCAGTCGGCGTTCGATGGGCGCAATCGTCTCCGCCTCGCGACCGTAAAATTCCAGCGCGGCAACATGCTCATCAAAATCGGTCGGGCGCGCTGCCCCGCAACTGAGCGTATGGACTTCCGGTCGCGCCAGACAGTACAGGTCATTGAATTGCATCGGCGTCAGCGGCGCGCACAACTCCGCCATCTTGGCCGGCCGGTTCTGCAACATGCCGCCCTTGTCATTCGGGCTGATGATGAAAACGCCCATATCGTGCCTCGTCGCCGCCTCCACCGACGACCAGTTAAGCGGATTGACGAAGTACCAGTGCAGGTTGACGTAATCGAATTCGCCCGATTCAATGGCGCTGGTAATCACCCGCGGCACGGCGTGCGTGGAGAAGCCAATGAAGCGGACGCGGCCTTCTTTCTGGAGCTGCCGCGCGACCTCAAGACAGCCGCCGCGACGCACGGCAAAATCGAGCACCTCTTCATTGTTGATGCCGTGGAGGCCCAGCAGATCAACGTAATCGAGCTGCAAATTGTTCATCGACTTGTTGAACGTGGCCAGGAATTCCTTCGAGTCGGCGCTCGGGCTCACCTTGGTTTGGATAATCATCCGCTCGCGTGGCAGGCGCGGCAGAACTTTGCCAAGCTGGACCTCCGAAGTTCCGTAGCCGCGCGCGGTTTCAATGTGGTTGATGCCCAGTTCGAGCGCGCGATGGATCGTCGCCTCGAGATTGGCCTGGCCTTCGGCGGTGATGCCGCCGGCATCCTCGTCTTTCCACGAATGCTGATAGCGCATCCCCCCGCAGGAGATGACAGGCATCGAGAGTTTGGTGCGACCAAAACGACGGTATTTCATCGGGGTTTGCATGTTATTCCGTTGGTTCATCTTCATGGATGCGACCAGCCGCGACTTCTTGCTGGAATTTCTTGCGCCGGTAGAACGCCTTGACGCGTCCCGCAAAATACGGGCCGAAGAACAGCAGGTAGTTGGCGTGCATGGCCAACAGATACAACCGGCTAAACATCGTGCCGACGATCAGGGAGAAAACGATATAGGCGACCGACAACCATGCCAGCCATTTCATCTTCACCGGGAGCACGAAGAACAACAGGATCTGGTGCTCCGGCGCGATGGTGGCTGCGGCCAGAAAAAGCGTCGATGCCAGTCTATTGGCGCTAATAATCGGCCATCCAGACGCGAACGAAAACCCAATGGTCAGCAACACCGCTACCAGTACGTATAACGTGGTGCGGAATTCGCCCCACTCCTCTTCGATGCCGTTGACGATGAAATACAGGAAGTAGAGTGCAAACACCATCCAGATGGGACTGAGTTGTGGCGGCACCGCGAGAAAGGTGACCAGTCGCCAAACTTCACCCTTCACTACCTGCGACGGATCAAGGATGAGAAGATATATCGCATTCGGGTTGGCCAACAGCAGTAGAAAACCACATGCCTGCGCCCCAATAAGGTACAGGGCCAGATTCGGAATCCCAAAACCCGGTAATCGTCGATCAAGCCAGTCGATCCACTTGGGTGTTTGACCATAGAGCATGGCCGCAGTGTACCCGCCGACGCAGGCTTGTCACAACTGGAAATGAATTAGTTGCTCAGCGCTTCGCCGTTGCCGTTGGTGCCGTTGTGCCGTGCGATGGTCACATCCGCGCCGGTGGATTCCTGAAGAAGTTCGCGGGCGACGCGGGCGATCTTCTTGCGGTGCTTGATGACCGCCGGGTGCGTGATGCCGACTTCGCGGCCGGTTTCGCGAACGCCACAGCCCTTCATCAACAGGAAGAGGATCTGCTGCTGCATCTCGGAGAGACGGGGAACGATGCGGTTCGCGATGTCGCTGGTGATCAGTTCGCCCTGGATTTCGACGGACTGGGCCGGTGAGGTATCAAGAACGCCATTGCCGCCGGGAATCTCGTCGTAGGGCACACCGTTTCCGGCGAGCTTCAGGGAATCGATACTGCGACCGTACCGGAGGTAGTTGCGCGCGTGAAATTCACAGCCCTTCAGGTACCAACTCAACGTCTGGCCGGCTTCGGCCGTTTGGATGCGAACAAGATGCACGAACATTTCCTGCATCAGGTCCTTCTGAAGATCCGGATCGGCGGTCAGTTTCCCGGCGATCCCATGCAATTGACGGACAATCTGATTTTCAGTCATAGTGAACACCCTAACCCCTGTTCGCATTCCGGATTTGATGGACGACAACAGGCCAAACGGCTCCCGGTCTCCAACCCGCAACTCAACCACACCCCTCTCCAAGTGACCTTGACCATCTTATCTAGTAGCGCCGCCCATGCCAAGAAACATAAGGGTCTGGAGGTGGTTACTCCATGGGAAATGTAACCAGCAGTCAGTGTGGAGGTTGCAAGCTCGCGTCACCGTCCAACTATTTTACCGGCAGGCAATTTCACGTTAGAACGGGCCGTCCGAGTGTTCACCCAACTTTACACTCTGAACACCGGTGTCCAGTGCAGTTGAACACAGGAAGTGTTCAGTTTACCAAACACGGGTAACCGCCGCGGAGAAGATCGCTCGTTGTCGCCGGGAAAACGAGCCGGCTCATGGCAAGGGCGTCTAATGAACAAGCCGCAGGATGATATCAGCGGCAACCTGTTGAAATACTTCCGAGAGGTCTTGTCCGGTGCTCAAGAAGGCTGCCCCGACCGGTTGCGTCGGGTCGAACGTCGCACTGTCCGGATCATTCGCCACTTGTTGTAGCGTATCGAGGGTCACAGGAGCAAGGGAACCGGGAGCTGACAACCCGACCGCATAAACATAGTTACTGGAAGTCCGCATCTGGTTGGCAACCAGAACGCAGCGGTTTGTCGCGTCTGCAGTGATATGCGATCCGCAAAAATTCTCTGGGATCCCCATCGCATTAGTGAATACTGCTGTAGCTGTGATAGTTGTGCCACCAAGAGTAGCAGTCCAACTATTACCGCAGATGGCAGTGGTGCCCACAACACCAGCACCTTGAGCAGTTTCAGAAGTGTTAGTGCGCCAGAAATCAGCGTTGGGATCCGCTTTCCCCGGGCAGCCAGCTGTGGCCGGGTCCTGTCCTCCAAAGTTGAGAGTTATCCCGCCAGGTGGGCTCGTGGGGAATTTGTACGTAGTCATGTTGGCCCGACCGTCGGTGAAGAATACCACAACCTTGACATAATTCGCAGGGACGACGGTAGCATTCTGAATACACAGCGCATTGGTCAGACCGGCGATCGAACAGGTGCCGCCTTGCCAAAGATTATTATTATTGATGCGGTTGAGTGTATTGATGATAGGTGCCTTGAACGCGCCGCCCTTGGCGGTCATGGGAACATCATTTGATGACGACACAGAGAAAGAAACGAGCGCTGCCCGGTCAAGGGTTTCATCGAAGATATTGATAAACTGCGTAACCGCATCCGGTAAATAAAGGCCGCCTTGCGTGTTGCCGTTCACGCAGGGGATTGGTGTTACACCAGGAGTCATGGACCCGGTACGATCCAGCACCAGCGTCATGACGACCGGGGCACGACTAGCCACGGCTGTGTCACCGACGGTCAACGTTTTCCATTGGGGAAGTATGCCAATCAAGAACGTATTGATCGTGGCTGAAACCGTGTTCGAGTAAATAAGATTGCCGTTGGCGTCCGTACTGAAAGTGCCGGTCGGGGTCACTTTTCCTATCCCGCGTCCACTCACGCCGTTGGTGGCGTAATTGAGCCAAAACGTATTCTGCGCGATGAGGTTCGCGGCCGCCGGGCCTCCGTTCGCCCCTGAGTAGTTGCTGACGGCCGCCAGGGTGGCGGCATCCATCGCCTTTGACAACTGCGCCTTGGTAACATAGGCGAAACCCAGATCAATCCCCAACCCGACAAACAGGATCAACACGATGGCAAAGAGGCCGAACAACATCAGCACCTGGCCATCCTCGCGGGCATGTCGTGAGCTTCGAATGTGGGATAATTTCATGCCGGATCCTTGCTTCTAAAGTGACGAAAAATAGGCGGCGTCGTAAAATTGAGTTGGCAGGACGGCCTTGATAAAATTGCCCACCGGGGTGATTGGGAAGAATTGATAGTAGATCTCGGCGACGTAAACGGTGCGATTCGACGTCAGGTACGTTCCGCCCGTACTCGGCATAACCGCCGCGTTGCCCACGTTTGTGCTTGTTCCTATCCGGCTTTGGGCGCCCGCCAGTGTGCCCGCCGTATATTGCTGGCTGATGGTATATGAGACAGTGCCACCCTTGCCATATACGTTGGTGACGGCCGTGACAATGACCATCCCCGTGCTGGAGTTCAAACCCAGGGGCTGGGCCTCGAGAATCGCGGCAGCCAGGGCGTTGGTCATAATCTCCATGGTGGTTGTGCCCGCGCCCCGCGCTTCCAAATTCGCCGTCTCCCGACTCAGGTTCACCATCTCTTGTCGCAGGTAGATCGCCCGGCAGAAATCAATCGCCCCAAAAATCAGGACCATCAGCATGACGACCACAGCCGCGAATTCCATAATCGCCTGGCCGCTTTCACCACGCCAGGAAATCCGCGAAACGGTTCGTTTTGCCTTATGAAAAATAGGATTCATGATTCCTCAGTCGGTCTGGCTATAAGGAAACCGTTCATTGCGGAAGGTGGTGGCCACGGTGAAAGTGTCCACATCGTTTGTCCCGTAAAAGTGGCCCATTAAATTCGTGAAGAGCGTTAGATGGGTCTTCAGCGAGATGGTCACGTCTTCGCCCGGCAAGCCGCCCGAGGCGGCGTTGCCGACCCCTCCCGTCGAAGTGGCTCCGGAACTGGTGATGATAATCTTCGTGAGATCCAGGCCCGGTGCCGCATTCTGGGCGATTGTTTCAATGGAGGCCACACGCGACAGGCCCGGCAGCGACCGGCCTGTGACGGCAAACCGGCCCGCCTGGCGCACGGCATTTTCGAGGGTTACCTGTACGAAGTAAAGGTGACCCATGTCGAGAATTCCAAACATCAACAGGAAAAAGAAGGGCAGAACGATCGCGAACTCAACGAGTCCCTCTCCCCGTTTCCCCTTCGAGTTTCGCCGCGCGTAACAATGACGTTTGCTCATGCCGTTTATCTTTTTCATTTACGACTACCATCCTTGATCACAGCCTGCTTCGAAAATATGGCAGCGGTGTTTTGAGGAACCCGAGTGCGCATATCTAAAAGCAGCCGCATGACAATCACGGACCCACTTTCAGCATACGCTATCCTCACCCACCACTCGCCTATACACGACCCCATTACCTAATTGGTGCAACAACCACTACCTCATCAACAAACCTCGATACCCAATCGAGGGTGCTTCTCCGATTACCACCACCAACTACCTAGCGTCCTACGTGCCAAAGAGAATAAGCTTTTGCGGCTCGCGAAGTCAACTTAATTATAACGGCTACAGTGCGTGATACTTGTCCACCCTTACTTAAATCGATAAGTATCTCTGGGACGAAGTTTTCCGTCTTTCGAGTGTCCAGCCAGCCTTACACATTGGACACTGGTGACCAGTATAACTGGACACTCGAAGCACCCGATTTGGCCGTCTAATGGTAACCAACCGAATCTGTGACAACCCAGGCAGCGGATGGGTCCAGCCTTCCTGCGAGATCGCTGGTTGGCGTTCGGCGGAAGCCAAAAATTGACGGTCCACCGCAGCCAGGCCAGGTCGTTGCCATCGGCCGGGGCTTCTGTTACGCTATGCATAATGCCCATCACCGTTCAAGGTCTCGCAGCACGGATCGGCGGCCAGGTCGAAGGCGACGCGAACATCCAGCTTACCGGCATCGCGCCAATCCCGCAGGCGCAAGCCACGGAGGTCACGTTCGCGGAAAGCGCCAAACACTGCGCCGCCGCGGAAGGCTGCGCCGCCGCCGCCGTCATCGTCCCGTTGGGCGCGCCCGCCTCGCGGAAGACTCTCATCCGGGTAAAAAATCCGCGCGCCGCGTTTGCCCGGGCTCTGGCGATCTTTTGCCCGCCGCGTCCCTATCCCGCGCAGGTCCATCCGACCGCGCAACTCGGTCGCGACGTGCGCCTGGGCGACGGTGTGTTCATCGGCGAGTACGTCGTCCTGCGCGACAACGTTACGGTCGGCAACCGCACGGTCATCGAAGCCCATTGCGTCATCGGCGAAGGCAGCCGCCTCGGCGACGATTGCCTGCTCTACCCGAATGTCACCATCTACCACAACATCCGTATCGGCAACCGCGTCGGTATTCACGCCGGCTCGGTGATCGGCAGCGACGGCTTCGGCTATGTGCAGGATGGCGCGGAGCGGCTGAAGATCCCCCAGGTTGGCAACGTGATCATCGAGGACGACGTCGAGATTGGCGCGAACGTGGCGATCGACCGCGCGACGATGGATTCCACGATCATCCGGCGCTGGACCAAAATCGATAACCTCGTGCAGATCGCGCACAACGTTACGCTCGGCCAGAACTGCATCGTGGTCTCGCAAGCCGGCGTGGCAGGCAGCGTCGAGATCGGCGACAACGTCACCCTGGCGGGCCAGGCCGGCATCGCCGACCATCTCAAGATAGGCGCCAACTCCGTCGTGGCCGCGCAGAGTGGTGTCGCCGGGGATTTGCCGCCGGGCTCGATTGTGTGGGGGACTCCGGCGCAGCCGGTCATGCAAACCAAGCGTCAGATCATCGCCTTGCGGAAATTGCCGGACCTGTTGCGGAAGCTCGGGAAGTAAAGTTGCCACGGGCGTCAGGTCCGAAACAGTTTCCAGGCCAGCAACCCGGCAAAAGCGAGAAACAACACCCCGCAGCAGCGCACCAGTATCGTCAGAGTTTCATCCTTCACTCGACGATGCGCGCGCGACACGAAAAACGCCAGCAGCAGGAACCACGTTGATCCACCGCCGAGCACCCCCAGTGCGCACAGCACCCGGCTCGCGCGGGTCGGGACCACCCATTCATGCGCGAAGAGCAACGTGACCACCGTCGCCCAGACGACGACCAGCATCAGGTTCGAGATGGTCAGGGCGAACCCGAGGAAGAACGAGCGCGGGTGATGCCAGTTCTCGTCAAGTTTTTGGGCCGCGACCTCACTGGCGCCGACTCGTGCGGATTTGAAAAGCAGGTAGCGGAGGCCCATCGCGCCAATCACGATGACGGCAATGATGCGCATCGCGAGCACCACGCGTGGCGCGTCGAGAATCGAGGCGTGTCCCCAGAGCATCAGCGACGCGTACACCGTCTCGGCGCACATCGCGCCGATGCCGATGAGAAAGGCCGCGCCGAATCCCCGGCGCAACGCCTGGTTGATGACCGTCAGGTTGACCGGCCCCACGGGTACGGCAACGACAAACCCGGCGATGAATCCCGCGAGAAGAGGTTGAAAGTAGTTTTCCACGGCGCCCTCGCTCAGCCATCGACTGGATCGCCTTCGTCGTCGTCCGATTCGTCCGACTCGATCTCGCGCCGCCAGCGTTTGCTCACCCAGGGGCGCACCAGGCCGTATAACAAGTAGGCAACGAACAACGCCGCCAGCGTCACCTCGAACTCCGATACCAGCAACAGCCCCATCACGGCCGCGGCCGCAAACGCCGCGACCGACCGCGCGGGCGTCCAGTCGATGTACTTGAACGTGGGATAGCGCACATTGCTCACCATCAGGATCGAAAGCAGGACCATTAACCCGGCCAGGGCGTAGCGTGACGGCCCCAGTTCGTGCCCCTGACCCACCATCCACATCATGAACATCGCCACACTCACCACCACCGCCGCGGCGGAAGGAATGGGAAACCCGATAAACTCGCGGCCCTTGTGGCTCTCCGGCCGCATACTCAGTACATTGAACCGCGCCAGGCGAATCCCGCCGCACACCAGGTAGATCGCCGCAATCAGCCAGCCGGACCGCTCGAATTGATAGAGGACGATGCGGAACACCAGAAACGCCGGCGCGACACCAAAGCTCACGATGTCCGCCAACGAGTCGAACTCGCGTCCGAACTGCGACTCCTTCTGCGCCAGCCGCGCCAGCCGGCCATCCAGGAAATCGCAGGCAAAGGCCGCCAGGATCAGCCGAATGGCGATCAGGATCGGCTCGAACCCGAGAGCGCGCTCGTACTTGAAAATCCACGTCAACGCGAAAAACCCGCAGGCGAGGTTGCCCGCTGTCAGCAGGTTCGGCAGAAAATAGATCTGTACCCGCTCGTCAGTCTCCGGCGAAAGCTCCGGCTTCCCGGCGCGTCCGACCGGTCGGGACGGTATGTCATTTTCTTCGGGCAAGGACCGTCTCACCGCCTTTCGCATAGTCGCCCACCCGCGCCGTGACCTGCGTGCCGGGCGGCAGGAACAATTCCACGCGTGAACCAAACCGGATCATCCCCAACCGCTCGCCTCGCGCCAGTTTCGCGCCCGGATCGGCCCAGCCCACGATGCGCCGCGCGATCATCCCGGCGATCTGCCGCACCGTCACGCGGTACCCGTCCGCCGCGACCAGGCCAATCACGCGGTTCTCGTTCTCCAGCGACGCATTCATGTTGCGCGCGTCAAGAAATTTGCCCTTGTGGTATTTCACAAACTTGATTTCGCCGTCGATCGGCGCGCGCTGCACGTGCACGTCGAAGACCGACAGGAAAATCGCCACCATCGTCGCTTCGCCATTCAGGAAATACGGCTCGTGTACGGTCCGAATCTCCATAATCGTGCCGTCCGCCGGCGCAACGATGGCTCTCGGGTCCGCCGGCCCTGTGCGCTGGGGATCGCGAAAAAATGAAATGGTGAACACCAGGAGCACCGCCGAAATGCCGGTCAGCATCCCGCGCAGCCACGCGCCGCAGGGCAGAAACATCGCCCCGACGGTCAACGCCGCAAAAATCAGGATCGGCCACTTGCCGGCAAGCAATGTACGTGCGGTAAACATGCGAAGGCCGCCATCTTAACCGAACCCACCCGCTTGTGAAACCAATTCTTGCACCCACCCACCTCGAATCCTTTTCGGGACTCGTCCCATCCCCTCCCCGGTCCGTCATGCTGAGCTTGTCGAGCCGAGTCAGACGAGACGCCGCTGGTGTTTGCGGCAACCATCTCCCACGACACCAGCAGCTCCTCAAACAAACCAGCGCCTTCGCTAGTTGAAACACCACACACCCCATAGCGTTAGCGTCCGCATCTGTTGTATCCCCGTCCACAAAGTCCATGCTCGTCCACTTCGTCCATCTTTCATCTGCCCAAAAACGAACCCACTTTCGACCCAAAATGACCCTACTTTTCAATGAAACCACCCTAAAACCCCTCCCCGGTGGGTTCGTTTTCCAAAACGAACCCAGCTGCAAACCGGGCCTGCAAACGATATAAGTATTTTCAAATACGTCAGATACACAGAAACTAGCCTTCCAAAACGGTGGGTTCGTTTCGCAGAAACGTATAGAGGCCCCCTTTCGCCTTCGGTGAGGGCCTTGGTAGGGACGCGCTGCTGCGCGTCCTTGCCCACTTTACGCAGCCCCTGTCCCGCCATAGCGTCATCGCGAAGCAGGCTTGAATAGCCTGCCGCGAATCCTTTTCGGGGTTCAATGTTCATCTGTTTTCCGTGCCGACTGCTACCCCTCCGACCACCCCGTGTCCAGCAAGATTATCGTTCTACGATATACAGGCAGAATCCCCTCCCGGGAGGGGGTCTTGCGGGAGACAAGGGGGTGGGTGTTTTGGGATGCCTACGAAGGCTCGTCGAATACAGACACCTCCAGCGACTGTCTGGTTGCGCGTTCTCCTTGAAACTGCTACCGTAAATATCGCCATTTGACATCGTCCGCCCATGACTTATTTTGGTAACTGTCGCTTGGATTTGGTGTTACACTGAACGTCCATCTGATCGAACCTGTCTAAAACCATGCTGAAACACGACCAAGTTCAAGAACGTCAACGTTTGGATCAGCCCGACCCACCAAAGGCTGACGAAGCGCACACACATTATCAGCCCCCGGAACTTAAGACCTCTTCAACGAGGAGCCTCGGCATCGGCGTCCTCTGCGCCCTGGTCGTTGCGGGAATCGTTCTCATAGCGGGAATTGTCTGGGCCGTGCATTACTTCCGCGCGGCTTCCGCAAAAAAAGCCGCCGCCGCCCACGCCGGGCCGCCCGCGGTGCCGGTGGTGGAAGGCAAGGTTGCGCAGAAAGACGTTCCAATCTACGTCGACGGACTCGGCACCGTCCAGGCCTTCAATACCGTTACCGTTCATGTCCGGGTCGACGGCGAACTGAAGAAGGTCGCCTTTGTTGAGGGACAAGACGTTCATGCGGGTGACCTGCTCGCGCAAATCGATCCCGATCCGTTACAGACCGCCCTCGAACAAACCGTGGCCAAGAAGGCGCAGGACGAGGCGCAACTGGCCAATGCCCAATTGGATCTGAAACGGGACACCGATCTTGTCGCCCAAAAAATCGCCACGCAGCAAACGTACGACACCCAGAAGGCGCTCGTTGACCAACAGGCGGCAACCGTTAAGGCCGACCAGGCGGCGATCGATAGCGCCAAGGTCCAACTCGACTACGCGACGATCACCTCCCCGCTCGATGGTCGCACCGGCATTCGCCAGGTTGATCAGGGAAACATCGTCCATGCCGTGGACGTGAATGGTCTGGTGGTGATTACCCAGTTGCACCCGATTTCCGTTGTCTTCACGCTTCCCGAGCAAGCGCTCTACGAAATTCAAAAAGAAATGTCCTCGAACGAGGTGACCGTTCTGGCGGTGGACCGCGATAACACGACCCAGTTGGGCGAAGGCAAACTGGCCGTGATTGACAATGAAATCAACACCACCACGGGCACCATTCTGCTCAAGGCCACCTTCGCGAATGATGACCTGCGGCTTTGGCCCGGCCAGTTTGTGAACGCGCGCCTTCTGCTGACCACGCGCAAAGGCGGCCTCGTCGTGCCGGCCGCCGCCGTGCAGCGCGGACCCGACGGCTCGTACGTCTTCGTGATCAAGGATGATCAATCGGTGGAAGTCCGTCCGGTGAAAGTCGCCCAGATCGAAAAAGGCGAGGCGTTGATCGATCAAGGGCTCAAGCCCAACGAAAATATCGTCGTCGATGGCCAGTACCGACTGCAGATCGGCTCGCACGTGAAGCCGGCCACAACCGCCCAGCCGGCGGCTTCACCGGCTCCCGAATCCTGACGGCTGATCCCCGTGAACATTTCGGAACCTTTCATCCATCGGCCGGTCGCCACATCGCTGCTCATGACGGGCGTCGTGCTGATGGGATTGCTGGGGTACATCCTCTTACCCATCTCGGCGTTGCCGCCGGTCGATTTTCCCACGATCCAGGTCACCGCCCAGTACCCCGGTGCCAGCCCGGACGTGATGGCGTCGTCGGTCACCACTCCCTTGGAACGCCAGTTCGGCGAGATCAGCGGCCTGGCGCAGATGACTTCCCAGAGTTCGTTTGGTAACTCGACCATCATTCTGCAATTCAACCTCGACCGCGACATCGACGCGGCGGCGCAGGATGTTCAAGCCGCGATCAACGCCGCCACCGGCGTTCTGCCGAAGAACATGCCGAACCCGCCGACCTACAGCAAAGTCAACCCGGCCGACACGCCGATCCTCACGTTGCAGATTACTTCCGACACGTTGCCGTTGGAAAAGGTCAACGATCTCGCCGATACCGTGCTTGCCCAAAAATTAAGCCAGGTGACCGGGGTCGGGTTGGTCACGATCGAGGGCAATCAGAAACCCGCCGTTCGCGTCCGCGTTAACCCGGCGGCGATCGCCGCTCTCGGCCTGAGCCTCGAAGACGTGCGGACCGCTCTGACGCTCAACAATATCAACGCGCCAAAGGGCAGCTTCGACGGCCCGCGGCAATCGTACGCCATCGGCGCGAACGACCAGATTCTTTCCGCCGAGGACTACCGCCCCGTGATTGTGACGTACACAAATGGCTCCCCCGTTCGACTTGGCGACATCGGGGAAGTGATCGACAACGTGGAGAACGTGCGCCTGGCCGGCTGGGTGGGCAACACTCCGTCCGTCATCCTGGATATCCAGCGCCAGCCGGGCGCCAACATCATCGAAACCGCCGATCGCGTGAAAGCATTATTGCCCCGGCTCAGCGCGTCCATTCCGCCCGCGATTAAGGTTTCCATCCTGACGGACCGCACCGCCACCATCCGCGCCTCCGTCCACGACGTGCAATTCACGTTGATCCTCACGGTGTTCCTGGTCGTCATGGTCATGTTCGTCTTCCTGCGAAAATTCTGGGCGACCGTCATCCCCAGCGTCGCGTTGCCGCTCGCCATTATCGGCACCTTCGGCGTCATGAAGCTGGTCGGCTTCAGTCTCGACAACCTTTCCTTGATGGCACTGACGATCTCCACCGGGTTCGTGGTGGACGACGCCATCGTGATGATCGAGAACATCGTCCGCTTCATCGAAGCCGGGGACCCGCCGATGGAGGCCGCGCTCAAGGGCGCCAAACAAATCGGTTTCACGGTCATTTCGCTGAGCATTTCGCTGATCGCCGTCTTCATTCCCCTGCTGTTTATGACCGGCATCGTCGGCCGTCTCTTCCGGGAATTCGCCATCACCTTGAGCGTTGCGGTGGCGGTTTCCGCCGTCGTTTCGCTGACCCTCACCCCCATGATGTGCAGCCGCCTGTTGAAGCAGGAAACGAACGAAGGGCACGGACGCTTTTACAACCTGACGGAGCGAATGTTCCAGGGCATGCTGGATTGGTACGAGCGCGGTCTGAAGTGGGTGTTGAAACATCAGCCGCTGACGCTGATGGTTGCCGTCGCGACCCTGGTCATCACGATCTGGCTCTATATCATCATCCCCAAGGGCCTCCTGCCGCAACAGGACACCGGCCTGATCGTCGGCGAAACCGACGCCGCGCAATCCATCTCCTTCAAGGCCATGGTCGAACGTCAGCGGCTCATCGCCGAGATCGTGCGCAAGGACCCGGACGTGGTCAACGTGGCCTCATTCGTCGGGGCGGGCACGGTCAACGCCACGGCGAACACCGGCCATCTCTACATTAATCTCAAACCGCGCGACCGGCGCAAAGCCAGCGCCAGCGAAATCATTGATCGCTTGCGCGAGGCAACCAAAGACGTCGAGGGAATCTCGCTTTTCATGCAAGCGGTGCAGGATGTCCAGATCGACAGCCGCGTCAGCCGCACCCAGTATCAATACACGTTGGAAGATGCCGATGAAGCAGAACTTTCCCAATGGTCGACGACATTGCTCAACAAGTTGCGCACCTTGCCCGACCTGGTCGACCTGGCCACCGACCAGCAAACCGCCGGCCTGCAACTGAGCATCGACGTTGACCGGGACACCGCCGCCCGCCTGAACGTTCTGCCGCAGGCCATCGACGACACTCTCTACGACGCCTTCGGGCAGCGACAGGTGTCGATCATGTTCACCCAGCTCAACCAGTATCGCGTCATTCTTGAAGCCGAACCGCATTTCCAACTCACTCCCGAGTCACTGGACAAAATTTATGTCAAATCCTCCACCGGCCAAATGGTGCCGCTCAGCGCGTTTACCCATCTGCGCACGACGACCGCAGCGCTCGCCATCGTTCACGAAGGCCAATTCCCGGCGGTGACCTTGTCCTTCAACCTGCGCCCGGGCAGCTCGCTGGGCACGGCAATCGACGCCATGCAGCTCGCGGAGAAGGAAATCGCCCTGCCGGAAACAGTGATGACGTCGTTTTCCGGCAGCGCCGCGGAATTTCGGACCTCGCTGAAAAGCGAACCCTTCCTGATCCTGGCCGCCGTCGTCGTTATTTACATCGTCCTGGGCGTGCTCTATGAGAGCTACATCCATCCGATCACCATTCTTTCCACCCTGCCCTCGGCGGGCGTGGGAGCACTGCTGGCGCTTCTGATCTGCCGCATCGATTTCTCAATGATCGCCCTGATCGGGGTCGTCTTGCTGATCGGCATCGTCAAGAAGAACGCGATCATGATGATCGACTTCGCGCTGGAAGCGGAGCGCGTGGAGAAAATGCCGCCAGAGAAATCGATCTATCAAGCCTGCCTGTTGCGGTTTCGTCCGATCATGATGACCACCGCCGCCGCGCTGCTCGGCGCGCTGCCCTTGGCGCTGGAAACCGGCACCGGCTCGGAATTGCGCCGTCCGATGGGCATCTCCATCGTCGGCGGCTTGCTGTTGTCCCAATTTCTCACGCTCTATACGACGCCAGTCATCTATCTTTATATGGATCGGTGCGAGAAATGGGTCCGACGCTGGCGCGCCTCCGCCGGCTTGTCGAGCGCAGGAGAACTGGAAGGCGAAGTCCTGCCTCCCCCGGCGTCATGAACGTTTCCGAGCCATTCATCCGCCGGCCCGCTGGGACGTCCCTGATGGCTGCAGGGCTCTTCCTGATGGGAATCGTGGCCTATCATTTTCTGCCGGTCGCGGCGATCCCGCGCGTCGACTATCCCATCATTTCCGTCTCGGCATCGTTGCCGGGCGCGGAACCAGCCACGGTCGCCTCGGCCCTCGCCGCTCCCTTGGAACGACGCCTCGCCCAAATCTCCGGCGTCTCGGAACTCACTTCGATCAGCACGCTCGGCGGCTGCTCGGTGACCATCCAGTTCGATTTGAACCGCAATATCGACGGCGCGGCGCGGGACGTGCAGGCCGCCATCAATGCCGCTTCCAGCGAATTGCCCCTGGACCTGCCCAGCCCGCCGACCTATCGCAAAGTGAACCCGGCCGACGCGCCGATCCTGGTATTGGCGATGACTTCCGACACGCTGCTGCCAACGGCGGTTTTTGAATACGGCGACACCATTATTGGCCAAAAACTCAGCCAGGTCGAAGGGGTCAGCCAGGTCACCATCACCGGCGCGGAAAAATCAGCCGTGCGCGTCCAGATCAACCCCGCCGCGTTGGCCTCAACCGGCCTCAGTCTCGAAGACATCCGTACCTTTCTCTCACAGGTGGCCATTGATCTTCCCAAGGGCAGCCTGGATGGCGAACGGCTGTCCTATGCGCTTGTCAGTAACGACCAATTGGTAGACGCCCGCGAATTCCGTCCCTTGATTCTGCGCCAAAAAAATAATGTTCCCATTAAGCTCAGTTCACTGGGAAAGGTCGTCGAGGGCGTCGAGAACAACTTGTTGGGCGGCTGGTCAGGTACGAAACCGGCCGTACTGGTCATCATTTCCAAGCAAGCGGGCGCGAACGTCATTGAAACTGTGAACCGCATCAAGGCGCAGCTCCCCCAACTGGAACGCTGGATCCCACCGTCCGTAAAGCTCGCCATCCTTAGCGACCGGACCACAACCATTCGCGCCTCGGTCAACGACGTGGAGGTCTCCCTGGTTCTCAGCATTAGCCTGGTCGTCATGGTGATCTTTCTTTTCCTGCGCCGTTTTTGGCCCACGTTTATCGCCTGCGTCACGGTGCCGCTGGCGCTGGCCGGCACCTTCGGCATTATGTACCTGCTGAATTACAGCCTGGATAACCTGTCCTTGATGGCCATTACCATCTCGGTCGGTTTCGTTGTCGATGATGCCATCGTGGTCATTGAGAATGTCTTCCGTTTTATCGAGAAGGGCGACACGACCTTGCAAGCCGCCCTCCAGGGCGCAAGACAGATCGGGTTTACTGTGATCACGATCAGCATTTCCCTCGTGGCGGTCTTCATTCCCCTGCTGTTCATGGGCGGATTGATCGGGCGTTTGTTCCACGAATTCGCGGTCACGCTCAGCCTCACCATCCTGGTATCCGGAGTGGTTTCGCTCACCCTGACCCCCATGATGTGTTCGCGCTTCCTGAAACCGGAATCCGCCTACGGGCCACCGAGCCGGTGGTACCGAGTGTGCGAAGGGGCGTTCAACTGGCTGCTGGCCGGCTACGAGCGCGGCCTCAAATGGGTCTTGCGCCATCAGGTCTTCATGTTGCTGGTGGCAGGGACGACCATTATCGCGACCGTTTGGCTCTACATCATCGTCCCCAAAGGCTTCTTCCCCCAACAGGATACCGGCGTAATGATCGGCGTCACCGAAGCGGCGCAGGACATCTCGTTTGCGACCATGGCCAAGCTTCAGGCCAAGGTGGCCAAGGTCGTCCTCGCCGACCCGGCGATCGATACGGTGGGTTCGTTCATCGGCGCCGCCTCCGGCAACTCCACGGTCAACAACGGTCGCATGTTCATCACCCTCAAACCGCTCTCGCAAAGAAAAGTGCGCGTGGATGAGGTCATCAACCGGCTTCGGCGCAAATTGGTGGATGTGCCTGGCATCACGCTCTTCCTCCAGGCAATTCAAGATATCCGGGTCGGCGGTCGGCTCGGCAAGGCCCAGTACCAATACGCCTTGCAGTCGGGTGACATCGGCGAACTCAACCACTGGTCCACGGTACTGGTGGACCGGCTCCGCAAGATCCCGCAACTTAAGGATGTCAGCAGCGATCAGCAAACAAGTGGGTTGCAGGCCAACGTCGTTATCGACCGTGATGCCGCCGCCCGTCTCGGCGTCTCCCCGGACGCGATTGACAACACCCTCTACGATGCTTTCGGGCAACGCCAGGTCGCAACCATCTACGAGCAATACAACCAGCACCACATCATCCTGGAGGTTACTCCGGAATATGAGTTGGACCCGGCCTCGCTGAGCAAAATCTACGTCGCCTCAAACGCGGGCCCGCAAGTACCCCTGGCCAGTGTCGCCAAATTCACCACGAGCAATACCAGCTTGTCCGTCAACCACCAGAGCCAGTTTCCCGCAGTCACCATTTCCTTCAATCTGGCCACGGGAGTCTCGCTGGGCAAGGCCGCGGAACTGATCCAAAGCGCCGCGCAGGAATTGCGGATGCCCTCCAGCGTGCAGGGCAGCTTCCAGGGCACCGCGCAGGTCTTTCAAGCCACGCTGACATCCCTGCCCCTGCTGGGCGTGGCGGCGCTCATTGCGGTCTACATCGTGTTGGGAATGCTTTACGAGAGCCTGATTCATCCGATCACGATCCTCTTGTCACTTCCCTCGGCGGGAGTCGGGGCACTGGTGGCACTCCTGCTCTCGGGCGCGGACCTTTCGTTGGTCTCCTTCATCGGCATCATTCTCCTCATGGGTATCGTGAAGAAGAATGCCATCATGATGATCGACTTTGCTCTCGAGGCCGAACGCGTGGAAGGTTTGAGCCCGGAAGAGTCGATTTACAAAGCCTGCGTCATCCGCTTCCGACCGATCATGATGACCACGATGGCGGCACTGCTCGGCGCCGTCCCGCTGGCCCTCGGGATCGGAACCGGCTCGGAATTGCGCCAACCCCTGGGCATCGCGGTCGTCGGAGGCCTGTTGTTCTCACAAGTCCTTACCCTCTACACCACCCCGGTGATCTACCTCTTCTTCGAACACGTGCGCCAGCGCGTCAAACTCCGCCGTCGCCGCCATCTGACCACCGAAGGCGAGGGCGAGTTGGCGCCTGCTAATTAGCAGTCAAAAAGCGGCCACAACCACCGCGCGGGCAAAAACGAAGCCAGTTGTCATTTTCCTGTAATGTACCCTAACTATCTCGTACGCTGACTCTTCCAACGGCATTTTCGTACATTACAACTGGCTTCGTTTGGTAGAAACGGGGGGGGTGGCGCCTCTCTCCTCTGTCAAACAGCGCCGGCGGCCACATTCCTTCTTTGCCCTCATTTCAAAGAACAACTCGTACTCTACTATTATCGGACTCCGATGTCAAGAATGTGTAACAATCCCAAAACACGCCTTCCCTGAATTGATAATGATTCCGCCTCCGATGGTTTGGCACGCTTGAATCTACTGGATATTCACGCAGCGACTTGTTCTAATACTACGCGGGAAATGTGTGAGCGCTCGCCTTATGAAGCCAGTGATGAGACCTGCCGCCTGGTTGGTATTGGCCATTGCCATAACTGCGATCATCGCCAGCGTTTCCCAAGCCCAGACCAACAGTTGCATCAGTTCCACAGATGGCTTCTGGGATGAGGCCCGTATCTGGTCACTCAATAAACCACCATCAATTCGACAGTCCGAGATTCTCATCACAAACGATGCTTCGGAGACGGTCACCATTGATACAACTACGGCAACTCATTTCAAGAGCACCCTGACCATCAGCAATCTCGACATCTCTCCTTTCCCAGGCAGCACCGACACTCTCTATCTTGACAACACCGGCACCATCGCCCTGCACATTCTCGACGGTCTCAGCCTCGGCATCAGGTCCGAATATCCCTACAGCGGAGGAGCAGTATTGATCAGCAGCAATTCCACGCTGGTCGTTGACGGCTCTTTGGGCGGGCAACTCCAGGACAACGGCACGATTGTCGTTGTAGGCGGTTCGCTAATCACGACAAACTGCAGCCTTCAGATTGCGGTTCCGTCCAACAACTACGTAGGGCTTCTATCCATTTCCAATGCTATTGTACAGGCACGGGATATCAGTATTGCTTCAGGAACTCCCTCTATCGGAACGCTCAACCTCATTGGCGGAACAATGACTCTGTCCTCTTCTCTGACCGTCGGTGCCGGCCAGGTAGGTTCGCGTGGCTATATGCTCATGGCAAACGCAAGCCTCGTCATTACGAACGGTGGCACGGGTATAGGTATAGGGGACGGCAATGGAGGCTATGGAATCATCACACTCACGAATTCCAACATACTGGCTACCGGCATGGGGCTTGGTGGCGGTCGGGCCAGCGGTAATCTCGTCATTGAGGATAGCAATGTAAAGCTTGAGGGACCGTTGACCTTGGACTACGGAGCTGTCTCCTTAAGTGGCGGCATGCTCGTCGTGACTAACGCTCCGACGACGCTTGGTCTATACACAGGTTTCGGCGAAATAACTGTCAAAGACGGGTTGTTCCTGGCACGAGAAATCATTATCGGTAATGATTACCAAGAGGAAGGTTTTCTAACCGTCAATGGCGGTACCGTAC
>Ga0224557_1000925_pt1 | contig 30165 bp, 32 predicted proteins | sample 714S31014metaG_FD_180677 | JGI IMG/M metagenome (GOLD analysis project Ga0224557, IMG submission 180677) | Peat soil microbial communities from Stordalen Mire, Sweden - 717 S3 10-14 | ecosystem: Environmental > Terrestrial > Soil > Wetlands > Peat | place: Sweden: Norrbotten County, Stordalen... | reverse complement strand
GCCGGGCGCTCCCGCCCATCGAGGTGGTCGACCTCCGCGAGGAGCTGCGCGCCGGCAACCGGAGCCCGCTCTCGCTCTCCCTGGCCCGGGCCCTGGAGGCGAGCCGCACCGACGGCGGCCAGTCGATCCTCTACCTCAACCGGCGCGGCACCGCCACCGTCGTGCTCTGCCGCGGCTGCGGGGAGCCGCTCGGATGCCCCAACTGCAGCGTCGCGCTCGTCTACCACGCCGGCCGCGGCCGCTGCGACTGCCACTACTGCGGCAGCTCCCGCTCTCTGCCGGATCGCTGCCCGGGCTGCGGCTCCACCGCGATCCGCGGCCTGGGGATGGGGACGGAGCGGCTGGAGGCGGAGGTGGCGGAACGCTTCCCAGGGCTGCGGCTGCTCCGGATGGACCGAGACACGGTCCAGCGGCGGGACGCCTACTTCGAGATTTACGAGCGCTTCCGGAAGGGCGAGGCGGACTGCCTGATCGGCACCCAGATGGTCGCCAAGGGCTGGGATCTGGGGAGGGTCCGTCTGGTCGGGATCGTCAACGCCGACACCTCCCTCCACTTCCCCGACTACCGGAGCGGGGAGGTGACCTTCTCCCTGATCACCCAGGTGGCCGGCAGGGCGGGGAGGGGCGACGAGCCGGCCCGGGTGATCCTCCAGACCTACAGCCCCGACCACTACGCGGTCCGCCACGCCGTCACCCACGACTACCGCGGCTTCGCCCACGACGAGATCCGGGTGAGGCGGACCCACCGCTTCCCCCCGTACACGCGGCTGGTCACCTGCACCATCAGCCACGCCGAGGACGGGGCCGCTGAGGCCTCCGCTCAGCAGGCCGTCGAGCGGCTCTCTGCTATTCTCGGCGCGGGTGCCGGGCTCGACGTCCTCGGTCCGGCCCCCGCCTTCCTGCAGCGCCTTCGCGGCCAGTACCGCTGGCAGTTCACGGTGCGGGGGGAGGAGATCGAGAGGGCGTTACCCCACCTGCCCCGAGGCCGGGGCTGGAGCATCGACGTCGATCCGGTCATGTGACCGAGCCGGAGAGCCAAGCCCAGTGTCCATCCTCAAGATCGTCACCGTCGCCGACGACAACCCCGTCCTCCGGCGCAAGGCGCCCAAGGTCGGCAAGGTCGACGATTCGATTCGCCGTCTCATGGACGACATGATGGAGACGATGGTCGCCGCCCCCGGCGTTGGGCTGGCGGCCCCCCAGGTCGACGTCTCGATCCGGGTCATCACCATCAGGGTGGACAACCAGCTGCTTCACCTCGCCAACCCCGAGATCATCAAGGCGGACGGGGAGCAGATCGGCTACGAGGGCTGCCTCTCCATCCCCGGCATGGTGGGGGAGGTGGCGCGCGCCGACAAGGTGGTCTGCAAGGCGCTCAACCGCCACGGCAAGGCGGTCCGGATCAAGGGGAGCGGCCTGCTGGCCCGTGCCATCCAGCACGAGATCGACCACCTGGACGGCATCCTCTTCACCGACCGTCTCACCGACCCGAGCACGCTGCGCCGGGTCGAAGAGATGGGGGACGAGGAGATCGCCAACATCGAGGGCGAGGCCGTCACCGTCTGACGCGCCCGACACCACAGGCGGCGATCACCCGCTCGTGCCAGAGCAGGGCTGCTTCGCCAACGTCGCGATGGCCCTGGGTCGAGCCGCAGCCATTCGCAGTTTGGGCCTCACCGTGGCCTCAAACTGCGGCGCCGTGGCTCCCTGCCTTTCATCGGAGACGTGCCCCGAACCGGATACGCTCTCCCCCCGTGCGCATCGTCTTTGCCGGAACCGCCGAGTTCGCCGTCCCCAGCCTGCGCGCCTGCAACGCGCGCCATGAGGTGCTGGCCGCGGTCACCCAGCCGGCGCGCCCCGGGAGCCGGGGGCGCCCCGCCCCGCGGCCCGTGGCCGATGCGGCCGAGCAGCTCGGCATCGCCCTGCTGCAGCCGGAGCGCATCCGATCGGGGCCGGTGGTGGAGGAGATCCTCGGGCTCGGTGCCGACGTCCTGGTGGTCGCCGCGTACGGCCAGATCCTGCCCCGGACGCTCCTCGACGGGCACCGCTTCGGCGGGGTCAACGTCCACGCCTCCCTGCTCCCCCGCTGGCGCGGGGCGGCGCCGATCGCCCGGGCGATCCTGGCCGGCGACACCATCACCGGCGTCTGCATCATGCGGATGGAGGCGGGGCTGGACACCGGCCCGGTGTACGCGCGCCGGGAGCTGCCCATCGGCGCTGACGCGACCGCAGCAGGACTGACCGGGACGCTCGCGATCGCCGGGGCCGAGGAGCTGGTGGCGGTGCTCGCCGCCCTCGAACGCGGGACGGCCGCCGCCACCCCGCAGCCCGACGACGGGGTCACCCACGCGGCGCGGCTCACCCGCGAGGACGGTCTCCTCGATTGGTCGGCGCGCACCGCGGAGGAGGTCGACCGGATGGTCCGGGCTCTCACCCCCTGGCCCGGCGTCACCGGCGACCTGGCCGGCGTGGGGGTCCGCATCCTCGCCGGTCGGACGGTCGACCCGGCCGAGGTCGACATTCCCGGCCCGGCGGGCGCGATCCCTGGTTCTGTGGTTCGCATCGAGGGTGAATCGGTCCTGGTCGCCACAGCTGCCGGCCACTACCGCGTGGACACCCTCCAACCCCCCGGCCGCCGCGCCATGAGCGCCGCCGCATTCCTGCGCGGTCGGAGGTGAGATCCCACTCCGGGTATCGGGTCGGGTAGTATCTCGGGTATGAAGCTCAGTGTGTCTCTCCCGGAGGACGATGTGCTCTTCCTCGACGGCTACGCCCGCGAGCGTGGTGCGGGCTCTCGGTCGGCTGCCGTTCATGATGCTGTCGGCCTTCTGCGCGCCGCGGGTCTGGAGGTCCAGTACGAAGCCGCCTTTGAGGAGTGGGAGGTGGCCGACGACGCCGAGCTCTGGGACCAGACGACCGGCGACGGGATCGCGTGATGCGGCGGGGGGAAGTTTGTCTCGTCGAATTCGGTCCTGCTCGCGGCTCCGAGGCGGCGAAGCTTCGACCCGCGGTCATCGTCAGCAACGACGCCGCCAACGCCACCGTATCGCGCTTGGGCAGGGGGGTTGTGACCGTCGTACCGATCACCTCAAATCTGCGGCGGGTCCTCGACTTCCAAGTCCGCCTGAGCACGGGGGAGGCCGGCCTCGACCGCGATTCCAAAGCTCAGGCGGAACAGATCAGGGCGGTCGCCGTTGAGAGGGTCGGCCGCCTGCTGGGGCCGCTGAGCGCTCCTGCCCTGCGAGAGCTCGACGATGCCCTGAGGCTTCACCTTGCGCTGTAGATCGGCAAACCGCACCCAGCCGCTGACTTGGTCGCGCTCTGAAGCCGGTCCAAGCGCACAGTGTCGCCGCTTGGCGGCTCGCGCTCAGCCGGTACGCCCGGTCGGGGGGAGCTGGTACTCGAGGCGCGACCAGGGGTTGATGACGATGAACACGTCCGGGTGGACGTGGTCCAGGAGGGCCTGGCCCTGCACCTGGAGCACCGAGAGCGTCTGCCAGTCGGGATTGCGCGCCAGCGCCGCCCGCATGATCTCCGGCTGGGTGAAGACGGGCAGCATCACCCGCTCGCTTCCCTGAGCGTCATGGATGGTGAAATGGAGCAGATCCGACTCGCTGCCCTGCTGAGCCGTCGCCATCTGCCCGGCCGGCTGGCCGAGGCAGAAGATGTCCGCGCGGCTCAGCTCGCTGCGGATGGTTTCGAAGGCGTCGGGGCTATCGCCCTTGAGGGTGATGGCGACTTCCAGCGGCTCCATGCATGCCTCCTCGGTCCCCGTTCGGGATCGGGACCCGGTCGACGCGTCAGCATATAGCCTCAACCATGTCCCCGAACCCTCGACCGGGAGATCCGGTCCTCGCCCGCAACCGCCAGGCCAGCCATGAGTACCACCTCCTGGAGTTCCTCGAGGCCGGCATCCAGCTGACCGGGACCGAGGTCAAGGCGCTCCGCGCCGGTCTCGCCCACCTCCGCGAGGGCTACGTCCGAGTCGAGAACGGAGAGGCCTGGCTCATCCAGGTCCACATCGGCCAGTACGAGATGGGCAACCGGCAGAACCACGAGCCCGAGCGCCGCCGCCGTCTCCTCCTGCACCGCCGGGAGATCGAGTACCTGGACGGCCGCGTCCGGCTGGGAGGGCTGACCCTCATCCCTCTGCGCCTCTACCTCAAGAACAACCGGATCAAGGTCGAGATCGCCATCGCCCGCGGCAAGAAGCTCTGGGACAAGCGCCAGGCGATCGCGGAGCGCGACGCCCGGCGCGACGTCGAACGGGCCACCGCCCACGCCCTGAGGGGCTGACCCGCAGCCGGTCAGCTTCAGCTGGCGACCCAGCCCTCGTCGTCGTCGCCGGGCGTCTCCGCAGGCGCGGGCACCGGCACGTTGGTCCGGGTCTCCCGGACGGCGCGGCCGGCGAGGGCGTCCAGGGCGGTGCGGAGGTCGCGCAGGCCGGTCCCGGTCTTGGCCGAGACCCGCAGCGCCCGGCACTTGGCGGTCGTCTCCAGGCGACCGACCGCCTCCCCCAGCGCCTCCGGCTCCAGTCGGTCGATCTTGTTGGCGACCAGCAGGGTGGGCTGCTCGCACCCCATCTCGGCGAGGGTGTCGAGCACCGTCTGGAGCTGGGCGTCGCACTCCGGGTGGCAGACGTCGACCACCAGGACGAGGAGGTGAGCCTGGCGGACCTCCTCCAGGGTGGCCGCGAAGGCCTCCACCAGCTCGGTCGGCAGCGCCTGGATGAATCCGACGGTGTCGGTCAGGATCACCCGCCGGCCCGAGGAGAGGTTGAGCAGGCGCGAGGTCGGATCGAGGGTCGCGAAGAGGAGGTTGTCGGCGAGCACCTCGGAGTTGGTCAGCCGGTTGAGGAGCGTCGACTTGCCGGCGTTGGTGTAGCCGACCAGGGCACAGGCGGCGAGCGGCACGTCGCTGCGCGCCTGCCGGCGGGTGCGCCGCTGGCGTTCCAGCAGCTCGAGGCGTCGCCGCAACTTGCTGATCCGCTGCCGGATCAGGCGGCGGTCCACCTCGATCTGGGTCTCACCGGGGCCGCCCCTCAGCCCCACGCCGCCGCGCTGCCGTTCCAGGTGGGTCCAGCCGCCGGCGAGACGGGGGAGGAGATGATCCAATTGAGCCATCTCCACCTGAATCTTCCCTTCCGCGGTGACCGCGCGCCGGGCGAAGATGGCCAGGATCACCTCGGTCCTGTCCAGCACCGGGACCTCCCACGCCTCCTGGAGGTTCCGCTGCTGCCGCGGGCTCAGCTGGTCGTTGACCAGGACCGCGGGACCGCCGAGCTCGGCCAGGCGCGCCGTGAGCGCCTCGACGGCCCCGCTGCGGAAGAAGGTCGCCGGGTGGGGCTCGCGCACCGGGATCGAGCTGCGCTCCACGACGCGGGTGCCGAGGGTGCGCGCCAGCTCCTCCAGCTCGTCGAGCTGGATCTCGGCCCGATCGCGGCCGCCCTGCCCCGCGAACGAGCCGACCACGACCACGTCGTGCAGCTTCTGGCCGATGCCCGGATCGGCGCCGGATCCGAGCGTGGTGCCGCTCGCCACCGGGTGCGCGGGGGTCTGGGAGCCGGTGTGGCGGTTGGCCTTTCGTCGCGCATCCAGGGTTGGCATTCGGTCCAGCCTAACAGGGCTGCCAACCCAGAACCGGGGGCGGGCCACGGGGAGGCCCCGGGGCGTGGCGAGGGGTCAATGCTGGATAGTGACTGCGACAGGCGGCTGAACCACGAGAAGGCGGTGGAGACGATGGCACGTGTGGTGAAGAGCGGCGACACGAAGGCGGAGACCAGTGCCGCCGCGGCGGCGGAGCGGCAGCCGAAACGGAGGCCTCGGCTCGCGCTGATCGCGCACGACGGCAAGAAGGCGGACATGATCGCCTTCGCGACCTTTAACCGGGGCACGCTCCAGCGCTGCCGGCTGGTCGCCACCTCCACCACCGGACGTCTCCTCCGCGAGAAGGTGGGGCTCAACGTCGAGGTCCTGCAGTCCGGCCCGGTCGGCGGTGACGTCCAGATCGCCGCCCGCGTGGTGGACGGCAAGATCGACGGGGTCATCTTCATGGTCGACCCCCTCGACAAGCACCCCCACGATCCCGACATCCAGACCCTGCTCCGGATCTGCAATGTCCACGACGTGCCCCTCGCGACCAACATTGCGACTGCCGACATGGTGATCAGCTCGAAGCTGCTCTGGGTGTCTCCCCAGATCACCCGCGGGGTCGAGGTCCGTCCCGGCTGAGCGTCCCGGCGGGGAGAGCAGAGGCCTGGAGGGGGCTGACCGAGACAGCCGGGGCGGGCTGAGCCGAGGCCCTCCGGTCGCTCAGCTCAGAGGGGGGCGGTCGGCTCGGGAGCGGCGAGGATCGCGTCCAGCAACCCCGGGTAGCGGCGCCCCATTCCCTCGCGGTCCAGGCTGAGCATCCGCCGCGTCCCCTCCTCCCGCTTGACCACGATCCCGGCGGCGTGGAGGACGTGGAGGTGGTGGGTCAGCGTCGACTTGCTGATGGGCAGTCCGAGCCAGCCGCACGGGCACTCGACGCCCGAGGCGAGGCGACGGACGATGGCCATCCGCATCGGGTCGGCGAGGGCCTCGAGGACCCCGACGACGCCCGGGTGGAGGTGCTGGCGCAGGTGAGGCTCCGCCTCGGGAGGGGCGCAGAGGTTCTCGGCGGCCGGGGCGTTCTCGGGTGCCGTTAGTTTGACAGTCATCGAATCTCCATGGTACGATCCGCATCGAACTTTAGCACCAACGGGGGCGGAGAGCCAATGAGCGGGCAGGCGGCAGGGGAGAACGTGACGACGGAACTTCGGCGTGTCGGGGCACGGTTCCCGGCGGCACCCGGATTGGTGCTGCTTCTCGTCTGCCTCGGCCAGTTCATGGTCGTGCTCGACGTCTCGGTGGTCAATGTCGCCCTGCCGTCCATCCGCCATGACCTCGGCTTCTCGGCGAGCGGCCTGCAGTGGGTGGTCAACGCCTACGCGCTCGCGTTCGCCGGTTTCCTCCTCCTGTTCGGGCGTGCCGCCGATCTCTTCGGCCGCCGCCGGCTGCTGCTGGCCGGCCTCGCCCTCTTCTCCTTCGCGAGCCTCCTGGACGGGCTGGCCACGTCTCAGGGAGAGCTGGTCGCCGCCCGTGCCCTCCAGGGGCTGGGTGGAGCGGTGTTGACCCCGGCGACGCTCACCATCCTCATAGCGACGTATTCCGAGGGGCGGGCTCGGGCCCGAGCACTCGGGGTCTGGAGCGCCGTGGCCGCGGCGGGGGGCGCCTCGGGGGCGCTGCTCGGCGGGGTCATCACCCAGTTCCTGACCTGGCGCTGGATCTTCTTCATCAACCTGCCGATCGGCATCGCTGTCCTGATCGCCTCCAGCCTCTTCGTGGCCGAGGGCGTGGGCGACCGCGAGGGGCGCCGGCACCTCGACCTGGCCGGTGCCTTCACCGTCACCGGCGGCCTGGTGGCCGTGACCTGGGGAATCGTCCGCAGCCAGGCGGCGGGATGGGGGTCTCCCGAGGTGCTCGCGGCGTTCGCCGCCGGGATCGGACTCCTCATCGCCTTCGCGATCATCGAGGGGCGGTGGGCTCGGGCCCCGCTCGTGCCGTTGCGGCTCTTCGCCTCGCGCTCGATCACGGGTTCCAACCTGGTCGCCTTCGGGGTGGGCGCGGCGCTCTTCTCGGTCTGGTACTTCCAGTCGCTGTACCTCCAGGGCGTGCGTGGGATGACGCCACTCGCCACCGGCCTGACCTTCCTGCCGCAGACCCTCGCCATCGTGGTGGGGGCTCAGATCAGCTCCCGGCTCATGCCGCGCATCGGGGCGCGCCCCTTCCTCGTCGGTGGCCCCCTGCTGATCTCGCTCGGCCTGCTCTGGATGGCCCAGGTCGCGGTGGGCCCCGCCATCTGGTCGTCGGTGCTCCTTCCCGGCGCGCTGGTCACCCTCGGAGCCGGGCTGGCGTTTCCCGCCATCACCGTGGCGGCGACGGCGGGGGTGCCACGAGCGGAGTCGGGTCTCGCCAGCGGCGTGGTCAACACCAGCCGCCAGGTGGGAGGCTCGCTGGGCCTGGCCGCCCTGGCCACGCTGGCCGCGGACCACGCCGCCGCCCTGACCCAGACCGGGCACGCCGTCCCGGCCGCCCTGACCGGCGGCTTCGGTCTCGGCTTTGCCGGCGGCGCCGCGATCGCTCTGGCGGCCGGGCTCTCCGGGCTGCTGGTCCCCGGCCGCACGCGTCGCGCCGCGTCCCAGCGGCGGGTGACGCAGTCGGGGACGGAGGAGGCCGCCGCCTGAGGGCGGGGTCGAGCCTACAGTCTCCGCCCAGAGGGCGTAGCGGCTCGAAGGAAGGACCTTTACCTGGTCAGCCTGGAGTGGATCGTCAACCACCGCAACATCGCCTTCGTGGGCCCACCCGGCACCGGGAAATCGCACCTCTCGGTGGTCTTGGGCCGGGCGGCGGTGGAGGCAGGATTCCGGGTCCGCTTCCTCCGTGCCGACCTGCTCGTCGAAGCTCTGTACCGCGGTCTCGCCGACAACTCGGTGGGGCGCGTCATCGACGGCGTCCTGCGGCGCAGCGACCTGGTCATCGTCGACGAGCTCGTCTTCAGCCCCCTCGACGGTATCGTCGCCAACCACCTCTTCCGCTTCGTGGCCACCGCCTATGAGACCCGCAGCCTGGTGATCACCAGCAACTGGCCCTTCGAGCAGTGGACCAACTTCCTGCCCGACGCCACCAGCGCCACCGCCATCCTCCATCGCTTCCTGCACCACGCCGACGTCGTGGTCCTCGGCGGTGAGTCGTATCGGCTCCGCGAGGCTCGATCTCGCCCGCAACGCGCCGAGCGATCCGGAACGTCCGATCCTCCCCGACGGCCAGCCCTTCAGAAGGACTGAGAGGCTCGAAATCCAGGTCAGACGACCTGCAGCACCCCGTCACTTGTCCACAGAGGAGGACCAGACGCGAACCCTAATACCCCGCGTGCCCGTGGGGAATTCTCATGGCCACTGGTGGGGAATTCTGATGACCATTGACAAGTGGGACCGGTTGGGTGTACACACCGTCGGGTTGGCGACCCCAGCAACCGGGAAGGAAAGATGATGAAGTTACGAGCTATCGTTGTCGGTGCTCTCACGCTGAGTATGGGGTTAGCCGCTTGCGGTAGCGGAGCGGCGCCGTCGTCTACTAAAGGCGCGACCCTTTCTTACGGGCCGATCAGCATCTGGTACTCCAACAACGCCCAGGAGATCACCTGGGGCGAGCAAGAGGTCGCTGCCTGGAACACCCTCCATCCGACCCAGAAGGTCACTGGGCAGCAGATCCCGGCCTCCCAGTCGTCGGAGGAGGTCATCTCGGCCGCGATCACGGCAGGCAGCGAACCCTGCCTGATCTACAACACCGCTCCCGCGGCAGTGCCGGACTTCCAGCAGGCGGGCGGTCTAGTACCGCTCAACGACTTTCCCGGCGCTGTCAGCTACATCCAGACGCGCACCGGATCCCTCGCCAGCATGTACAAGTCGCCGGACGGCCAGTACTACCAGATGCCGTGGAAGTCGAACCCGGTCGTGATCTTCTACAACAAGACGGAATTCGCCAAGGCCGGCATCAGCACCACCAACCCGCCACTGAGTACCTATAGCGAGTTCCTTGCTACGGCCCAGAAGCTGGTGTCCTCGGGTGCGGCAAAGTACGCCATCTACCCATCGCCGTCGAGTGAGTTCTACGAGTCCTGGTACGATTTCTACCCGCTGTACGCGGCGGAGAGCGGCGGCAAGTTGCTGGTCGAGAACGGGAAGGCAACGTTCGACTCCCCCGCCGGCCAGGCGGTCGCCGCGTTCTGGGCGCAGCTGTACAAAGAGAATCTGGCCGGCACCGCAACCGTCACCGGTGACACGTTCGCCGACGGCACCGCGGCGATGGCCATCGTCGGGCCGTGGGCCATCGCCGATTACCAGGGCAAGGAGGGATCGCCCGCTGTCGACTATGGCGTGGCGCCGCTGCCGACCTCGAAGGGCAACACCTCGTACACGATTCCGACATTCAGTGACGCCAAGAACATCGGCATGTACGCCTCGTGCAAGAACCGCGGGACCGCGTGGGATTTCCTGAAGTTCACTACCAGCGCCAGCGCGGACGGCAAGCTGCTCACCCTAACCGGGCAGATGCCTATGCGGCAGGGGTTGCAGAAGGCGTACGCGTCCTATTTCACGGCGAACCCGGACTACACAGATTTCGCCGTGGAATCAGCCCACGTAATCGAGTGCCCCAACGTTCCGAACTCGATCCAGGTCTGGCAGGACTTCCGCGATGACTGGTCGAAGTCGGTCATCTTCGGCACGTCGAGCCCCAATGCCGCGCTGGCCTCCGCCGCGTCGGCGATCAACAAGCTCGTTTCAAGCAGCTCTTCCCTGCCATGATTAGCGTCACGTTCCCATGCCTGAAGTTCCCCCACTGGAGGCGGAACTTCAGCTTGCCACGCGCGGGTCCGAGATGAAACTGGAAGCGGAACTTCCACCTGGCACGGGCGAGTCCAGGGGGACGCGGCTCGCGCGCGCTGTGCTCGGCCCCCAACCGATCGGGATGGCCTTCGGCGCGCCGTACGCCCTGTTCATCGCGGTGCTGTTCGCCTACCCCCTGGGCCTGGCGGTGTGGATATCGTTCCACAGTTACTTCTTCACCGCGCCCGGAGTGAGCGTAGCTAGGCCGTTCGTCGGGTTGGCCAATTACGTAGCCGTGCTCACCGACTCCGAGGTGCTCCGGTCGTTCCTCAACATCCTGATCTTCCTGGTCATCAACGTGCCACTCACTGTGGCGCTGTCGCTGTTGCTGGCTACCGCGCTCAACGCGGCGATCCCGTTCCGTGCCCTCTTCCGCGCCTGCTTCTACGTGCCGTACGTGACAGCCAGCGTGGCGATGGTAGCGGTGTGGCTCTTCATGTTCAACACCGGAGGAGTCGTCGACAGCGTGCTCGGACCTGTGGCGCCGGTTCCGTCCTGGCTGGTCAACCAGAACTGGGCGATGCCGTCGATCGCGATATACGTCACGTGGAAACAGCTCGGTTTCTTCATCCTGCTCTATCTGGCCGCGTTGCAGAACGTTCCGAAGGAGCTGTACGAGGCCGCGTCTATCGACGGCGCGTCGTGGTGGCACAGGCTCTGGTCAGTGACCATCCCCGGCGTCCGGACGGTGACCACACTGATCACCCTGCTCGCGATCATCGTCGGCGCGAACCTGTTCACCGAGCCCTACCTGCTGACCGCCGGCGGTGGTCCGAATGGCACGTCCGCCTCGCCGGTGCTGCTGATGTACCAGATCGGCATCGAGCAAAACCACCCTGACTTCGCCTCGGCCCTCGGAGTCATCCTGGTCATCGGGGTGCTGCTGATAGTCGGCGTCCAACGGCTGTTGCAAAGGAATCAGACATGACCCAGACGGGCCGCACCGTGGACGAAGTTGCCGTCGCACCGGACGATGTCACGTCGGTCGAACCGCGTACCTCGCATTCGTGGTGGCGTCTGACCGTGCTGGGGATCGGGGCGCTGGTCTTCGTCTTCCCCTTCTACTACATGATCATCGGCTCGTTGCAGAAGAACCAGAACACCTCACTGAGCGGCGTGGTGCCGCAACCGGGCAACATCACACTGCGCAACTACGGCGAGATCAACGCTGCACTGAACCTGGGCAAGACTCTGATTAACTCCGGCGTCTTCACCGGCGGCGTCCTGTTGGCTACCGTCGTATTCGGCGTACTGGCCGGATACGCCCTCGCGCAGCTGCGCTTTCGCGGCCGCGGCCTGCTGTTCGTCAGCATGCTTTTGCTGCTGATGGTGCCGTTCCAGCTGCTGATCATCCCGCTGTACGTGCTCATCGTGCGCTACTACGGACTCGGTGACTCCTACCTTGGGATGATCGCGCCGTTCGCGATCAACTCCACCGCCGTTTTCATCTTCCGGCAGTACTTCCTGCAACTGCCGAAAGAGCTGTTCGACGCGGCCCGGATCGACGGCGCGAACGAGTTTCGCATCCTGACCCGGATCGCACTGCCGCTCGTGCGCCCAGCGCTGTTGACCGCGATGCTCCTGACCTTTATCGGGCCGTGGAACGAGTACCTGTGGCCGTTCCTGATCACCAAGCAGCAGAGCATGCAGCCACTCGCGGTCGCCTTGGCCAACTACATGAATACCGTGCAGTCGACCGTGTCGAATCCGTTCGGAACGATCCTGGCCGGAGCGGTCGTGCTAGCCGTGCCCGCGGTCGCATTGTTTCTCGCATTTCAGCGGTACTTCGTGGCTCCCAATATCGGCTCCGCCGTGAAAGGCTGATGGTGACGCGCCCTGTCGCCACAAACGTGGCCCACCGACCGGCCCGCCTGGGCAGCGAATCTGCGGATTCGCGATCGTATACGGATAGACCGCAAGACCCAGGCTGGCAGAGAGAGTTTGCGCCGGCCGAACATACGGAGTAATGCAATGGCGCAGATCGTGTTGAATGAGATCGACAAGACATACCCCGGCGGCATGAAGGCGGTGAACGGACTGAGCCTGGAGATCGAGGACGGCGAGTTCGTGGTCTTGGTCGGCCCTTCCGGGTGCGGGAAGACGACCGTCCTGCGGATGATCGCCGGACTGGAAGAGATCACCGGCGGGACTATCCGGATCGGTGACCGGGTCATGAACAGGGTGGCACCCAAGGACCGCGACATCGCCATGGTCTTCCAGAACTACGCCCTTTACCCCAGCATGACCGTGAGAGAGAACTTGGCGTTCGGTCTGCGGATGCGCAAGACACCCAAGCAGGAGATCAACCGCCGTGTCGTCGATGCGGCCAATATTCTTGGCTTGGCGCAGTACCTGGAGCGCAAGCCGGCGGCGTTGTCCGGGGGCCAGCGGCAACGCGTGGCGATGGGCAGGGCGATCGTTCGGGAGCCGGAGGTTTTCCTCATGGACGAACCGCTGTCGAACCTCGACGCCAAGCTGCGCGTGAGCATGCGGGCATCCCTGGCAGAGCTGCATGAGCGGCTCAATGTGACCACCGTGTACGTCACGCACGACCAGGTCGAGGCGATGACCCTCGGAGACAGGGTCTGCGTGCTCCGCGGCGGCGTGCTGCAGCAGGTCGACACACCGCAGAACCTGTTCGATTACCCGGTCAACCTCTTCGTCGGCGGGTTCATAGGCTCACCCTCGATGAACATCGTCGCCGCCAAGCTGGTCCGCGATGACGTCGGGACAGCGGTCATGTTCGCTGAATACCGGCTGCCTATCTCTGAGCACGTGGTGCACGCCAGGCCGGAGATCGAGCCATACTTCGGCCGCGACGTGATCCTCGGACTGCGGCCGTCCGATTTCGAGGAGGCAAGCCTGGTCGACGAGTCGTGGGCGAGGATGCCCGTCACAACCCACGTGACCGAGGCCCTCGGTGGCGAGATCCACGTGATCTTTGTCGTCGACGCGCCGCCTGTTGAGCACAAGGACGTCGTGGACCTTGCCCCAGAGGCGGAGGAAGGCGGAGCGGCGGTCCCGCTTTACGAAGGCAAGTCGGTGTGGACGGCGCGGGTCGATGCCCACAGCCAGGTCCGCGCAGGCGACCGGATCGAGCTCGGGGTGGATACGCGTAACCTGTACTTCTTTGACCCCGACAGTGGACTCGCGATCGGCAAGAAGCAAGCAGCAGAGCCGAGGCGTTCAAGACGCGGCACCCGGAGCGCGGATTCGCCCGGGCCGGCGTGACGGCCGCGGTCGCTGCTGGCCTGGCGGCTGGCTGGTGCTCGTCGTCACTACTGCCCGATCTTCTTGGCGAGACTAATCGGCGGCTGGCAGGACGTGAACTGCAACCAGGTTGCCGAGTTCACGTGAACCAGCTAGGAGGCGGATACCGATGAGCGATAGAGCCGATCCTCGTGAGCTGCTGCAGAGGTTCTCAGGCAACCCGATCCTCCGCCCGCACGACTTCCCCAAGATGGTCAACGCGGTGTTCAACCCGGGCGCCACAGTCATCGGCGGCCGAACGCTGCTGTTGTTGCGCGTCGAGTACCGCACCGGTCTCTCCTCTCTCGTCGTCGCGACCAGCGAAGACGGGCTGACGGGCTGGGAGATCGACCCGGTTCGGGGGTTGGAACCACGGCCGGACCGTTTCGAGGAGCACTGGGGGATCGAGGACCCGAGGATCACCCGTGTCGGTGACGAGTACTTCGTCGTCTATGTCGGGTACTCCACCGCAGGGGCGCTCGTCTGTCTGGCCAAGACGCGCGACTTCGTGCAATGGGAGCGGAGCGGTGTCCTCCAGCCGCCTGAGGACAAAGACGCCGCATTGTTCCCGACGACCTTCGATGGGCGGTGGGCGCTGATCCACCGGCCGGCACCGGGGATGTCAGGGTTGGGCGCTCACGTCTGGATCTCGTTCAGCCCCGATCTGCGCCACTGGGGCGACGCCCGCGTTCTGCTCGCGGCACGTCACGGTGGTTGGTGGGACTCCAACAAGGTCGGGCTCGGTCCCCCACCACTGCTCACAAGGGATGGCTGGCTGCTCTGCTACCACGGGGTACGGGTCACTGCATCCGGGTCGATCTACCGGCTCGGGTTAGCATTGCTGGACAAGCAGGACCCGACCAAGGTCCTGGCGCGCGGGAACGAGTGGATATTCGGTCCCCAAGAATCCTACGAACGCTCGGGTGACGTGCCCGGCGCCGTGTTCCCGTGCGGCTGGATCCTGCGCGACGACGGCGACACCCTGCACGTCTACTACGGTGCCGCGGACAGCGTCGTCTGCGTAGCCGAGGCCTCTCTGGCGAGATTGTTGAGCCACCTCGAAGAGCACCCGTACCCGCTGGACGAAGAGCACCCGTATCTGCTGGACGCGGCCGGCACGCCTCCGAGCGGGACCCCAGGCGTAGCGTAATGCGCCTGTGCGTCATCGAGGCGATGGCCTGCGGCACGCCGGTCATCGCGCACGGGCGAGGCTCGATGCCGGAACTGATCCAAGATGGTATGAACGGCTTCCTCGTACACGGACTCGACGAAGCAGTGGCGGCCCTGGGCAAGCTCGACACGCTCGAACGGAAGGCGTGCTGTGCCGACGTTGAGGCCCGCTTCTCGTCGGCGCGGATGGTTGCCGAATACGCAGCCGCTTACGACCACATTATCAGGGGCGAGCGATGAGAGCCGTCGGTGTGGTCACGCGCTCGGCCAACAACCCGATTCTCACACCGGACGACGTCCCGTATCCGGTCGCAACGGTTCACAACGCGGCCGCCACCCGTCTTGACGACGGCCGCACGGTGCTGTTGTTCCGGTCCCACACACCGAACGGGAGGTCCATCCTCGGCTACGCCGACAGCGACGACGGCGAGCACTTCGTAGTACGACCCGAACCGTTCCTGACGCCGGCCACCGAGGAGCCGTTTGCCAGCTACGAACGGTTTGGTGTGGAAGACCCACGGCTCACGAGGCTCGACGACGGTGCCTGGTATTTCACCTACAGCGCCTACTCCGAGCACGGCGTGCGTATCGGGCTCGGTCGCACCACCGACTTCACCGCGGTCGAGCGAGTCGCCTTTATCACTGAACCCGACCATCGCAACGTCGTTCTGTTCCCCGAACGGATCGGCGGCGACTACGTCCGCCTCGACCGGCCCCACACCGAGCTCACCCCGTGGTCCATCTGGCTGTCCCGATCGCCAGACCTCGTCCACTGGGGGCGAGGCGAATGGCTGATCAGCCCGGCGACCTATCACTGGACGAGCGGGAAGATCGGGCCTGGTGCGCCACCCATCAGGACAGACGCCGGATGGCTCCACGTCTTCCACGGCGTCTACCCGACAATGGGAGGGAACGTCTACCGGCTCGGCGTCGCGCTCCACGACCTGACCGACCCCGCCCGTGTGCTCGGCGTCGCGGACCCGTGGATTCTCGAGCCCCACGATCCTTGGGAACGAACTGGCTACGTCCCCAACGTCGTATTCACTTGTGGCGCGGTCGTCGAAGATGACGGCAGGACCATGCGGCTGTATTGGGGCGCGGCCGACACCGTGTTGTGCACGGGCACTGCTGATCTGGAACAGCTCGTGGCGCTCTGCACCCACAACAGCCGACCGGCCACCTCGCGATGAGCTTGCGCCAGTTTTCCGGACAGGTTGGCTGTGATGATCACGCTGCCCTGCCCTCCAAGAACCGCGTCCGCGCTCTGATTAGTGTCCAGGCACGTGGTGTACGAGGAGCCTGAGGGTTCCCACAAAGAGAGAGGCCACCGCCATCCTTTGAGGAAGCTCTACCAAATCATGGCAATGCTGCGAGTGGACACCAGGCCGCTGGTGCCCCGGCTGCGCACGGAGTTGGCCGCCCTGCTGACTGGCCTGTCGGGCAATGACTGGGCGCACTCGACGGCCTGTCCCGGCTGGGACGTCCATGCGGTTGCCGCACACCTGCTCGGCGTCGAGCTCGGCAACGTCTCGTTACGGCGAGACGGCTGGGGACTGAGCCCGGCCGAGGGAGACGATCCAGGCGCCTGGCTCAATGCCTTCAACCAGCAATGGGCGGACGCGGCGCGGCGAATCAGCCCGCCCCTTCTCATCGAGCTCCTCAACCTGGCCGGCCTTCGCTTCCAAGAGCATCTGGCCACGCTTGACCTCGACGCCACCGGCGGACCGGTGGAGTGGGCGACCGGTTCAGACCCGGCACCGGTCTGGCTTGATGTCGCCCGCGAGTACATGGAACGGTACGTCCACCAGTACCAGATCCGCCAGGCAGCCCGACGCCCTCCGCTCGGCGGGGTCCTCACCGGCCCCGTGCTGACCACGGCGGCGCACGCGCTCCCTCGTGCGCTTGACCAGGTGACCCGGCCCGCGGGCACCATGGTGACATTCACCGCGGAGGGCGAGGGTGGAGGCACCTGGTATGTGGTCCGGTCATCGGCAGGCTGGGAACTCGGCCCGGCACAGTCCGCTCATCCCGCCGCATGCCACACACGCACCACCGTGGACGGCGCGCTCAAGCTGTACATCCGGGACCCGAGCGCGCCGCCGATCACCTGGCAAGGCGATCCAGAACTCGCCCACGCCCTGACAGGGGTCAAGGCGATCCTCGGCTAACCGACCGGGCCCACGACAAGACCCAAGGCGGAAGACACAGGCTAGTCGCGCAAGGCCGTCCAGAACCCGCTACCGTCAGCCGCCACTGCCATTCCCGGTGGCTGCATCACCATCCCGGGACCCTCTTAGAGGGTTGATCTGGACCAGGAAACGGGGGCGGAGGAGGCCGCCGCCTGAGGGGCGGCGACGTGGAGGCGGCGGGGATCGAACCCGCGTTCGGAGCCAGGTTCCGTGTGACCTCTACGAGCGTAGTCCCGGTATTGATCTCGTCCCCGTCGCGCCCTGGGACCAGGCTCGCCGGCGACCAGTCACGGTCTATCGTCCCGACCGGCGCCGTGACGCCGCCGGCCGGCGAGACCGCTCACATTAGCGTCGGATTCCGCTCCCGCAGCCGAGGAGTTGATCGACGTCAGGCCGTAGCCTGAGCTTTTAGCTGTCTCTACCGCTTAGGCGGCGAGGGCAAGCTGTGGTGCGTTGTTCGCACGTATATCTTTCCCGGTTTTACGAGCCCGGGGCTCGGCCCGCCATCACACGACCCATGACCCCGTCGAAACCATACGCCCCCATGTGAGATCGATCAGCCCTCCGTGCGGGCTGCTGATCCCATGATGACAGCCTCACGGGGAGAGGGCATCCCGCTGTTAGCCGCCCAGCTCGGCGAGCCGGGCCCGCGTGATCCGGATCGCCTCGAGATTGCTGTCCACGATGAGGTGACGCCGCCCCAGGCGCGCCGCCGCCACCGCCGCCGTCCCCGAGCCGCCGAAGAAGTCGGCCACCAGGTCGCCGGGATTGCTCGAAGCCCGGACGATCCGCTCCAGCAGCCGGAGCGGCTTCTGGGTCGGATAGCCGGTGCGCTCCCGGCCGCTCGTGGGGACGATCGTCATCCACCAGACGTCGGTGGGGAGCTTGCCGCGCGCCGCCTTCTCGGGGCCGACCAGACCCGGGGCCATGTAGGGGATGCGGTCCACGGCGTCGCGGTTGTACACCCAGGTCGCCGACCGCGCGTACCAGAGGATGTTGTCGTGCTTGCGGGGCCAGCGGTCGCGGGCGCGGCCGCCGTAGTCGTAGGCCCAGATGATCTCGTTGAGGAAGCGCTCCGGCCCGAAGATCTCGTCGAGCAGCATCCGGACGTGGTGGACCGCGTGGTGGTCGAGGTGCAGGTAGAGCGAACCACGCGGCGCCAGCACCCGGTGCATCTCGGCGAGCCGCACGGCGAGGAAATCGAGGTACTCGTCGAGGCCCATCCCGTCCTGGTACTCGTGCGTGGAGACGGTCTCAAAGCGGTAGCTCCGGCCGCCGAAGCCGACCCGGGTGCGGGTGCCCGAACCGGTGCGGATGGCAGAGAGGCGGCGGGTCTGGCCGGTGCCGAAGGGCGGGTCGATGTAGATGAGGTCGACGCAGCCGTCCGGAAGCGCCCGGAGGACGTCCAGGTTGTCGCCCTGGACGACCCCCTCCCGCACGTCGCCGGGCGCGGGGGTGTCCGGGGGCTCATCCGCCATCACGCGCTGAGTATCACATCCGGTACGGAGGGATACGTCAACGCCCCCGCTCGGCAATGGTTGACGCATCAACCATTCGGGTATACGGTTGCTGTAGCGCCCGACGCCCACACTGGGAGAGCCCCCATGCCCGCCGTCACCGTCCCCGACCTCCTCGTCCTGCCCCGGATCCCGCGGCCGGACCGCAGCCGGGAGGCGTCGCGCTCGGTCGTCTCCGTCACCTCCGCGCCCCGCGGCCTGGAGGGCGAGGGATTCCCGGTGCGGCGCGCATTCGCCGGAGTCGATCTCACCGCCCTCGATCCCTTTGTCCACATGGATCAGATGGGAGAGGTCGAATACGCCCCGGGAGAGCCCAAGGGCACGCCCTGGCATCCCCACCGGGGATTCGAGACGGTCACCTACATGATCGACGGGACGTTCCAGCACCAGGACTCGACGGGCGGGGGAGGTCTGATCACCAACGGGGCCACCCAGTGGATGACCGCGGGCGCGGGCATCCTCCACATCGAGCGCCCGCCCGAGGAGATGATCGCGAGCGGGGGTCTGTTCCACGGCATCCAGCTCTGGGTCAATCTCCCCGCCGCCAAGAAGTGGGTCCCGCCGCGGTACCAGGACATCGGCGCCCAGCGCGTGACCCTGCTCACGTCGGCCGACGGCACCAGCCTTGTCCGCGTCATCGCCGGCGACGTGGCCGGTGAGAGCGGGCCCGGCGTGACCCACACCGCCATGGCGATGGTGCACGCGACGCTCACCCCCGGGGCGGTCCTGGAGCTGCCCTGGCCGGCCGGCTTCAACGCGCTGGTCTACATCCTCTCGGGGCGCGGCTCCGTGGGGGAGGGGCAGGCGGAGGTCCGTGCCGGGCAGCTGGCAGTGCTGGGGAGCGGTGACTTCGTCACCCTCGCCGCCGCGCAGCGCCAGGAGAGCCGCGCCCCGGCTCTGGACGTGCTGATCCTCGGCGGTCAGCCCATCCGCGAGCCGGTCGCCGCCTATGGTCCGTTCGTCATGAACCGTCAGGACGAGCTGGCCCAAGCCTTCGAGGACTACCGCGCGGGCAGGCTGGGGACGGTCCCCGCGGACCACATCGGCAATGCCTGATCAGCGGACCAGGGGAATCCCGGAAGCGATCAGCACCCACTGACCGGCCCAGACGCCGCCGTGGTGGGAGTCGGCCGTGTACCAGGTCGCGAAGTCGGACCAGGACATGGTCTGGGCGCCGTCGGACTCCGCCGGAGGGGTGGCGCTGACGCCGAACGCGAGCGGGTTGGCGAAGGTGACCGCCACCGGCGGGGCATCGGCGCCCCCGGGACCGAGCTCCACGCCGGTGATGAGCACGTAGTGGAGGGCGCCGTAGATCATCACGATCGCCGGCTGGTGCAGTGTGGCGACGCTGTGGGAGATGACACTGCCGGCCGCGGCCAGGGTGGGCTGGGGGGCGTCCCCGATGCCGCTCAGGTGCCCGTAGTGGGCCAGGGTCACCGCCACCGCGTAGGGGGATGCGTTCCACTGGGCGATGGTGTAGCCGTCGTTGTGCGAGGTCTCATAGCTCCAGAACGTCTGCTGGACGGCGTGGTCGTCTCCTGTCGGGAGGGCGATCCCGTCCGCCTGGAGCCACATCTCGATATCCGCCGGGTCGCACCAGTCGCCGTTCTGCTGGGAGTGGTAGCTGTAGGCGAGCTCGATCGCGCCGGGGGGGCTGACCACCGCCGACGCGATGGCCACGGAGTTCGAGGGGATCAGCACCGACGCGCAGCCCGAGAGCAGCCCAATGCTCAGCGCCAGCGCGATCGTGATCGGTCTGGAATGCCTCATCGCCCACTCTCAGCTTAGAACGCGGACCTTGCGATCGCGTGAGACGACGCTGAGACGATCCGGCGCGCAGCCGCGCCGGGTCAGATCGCCGAGCGGCTGAAGTGTTCGGCCTGGTCGACGAGCAGGCGGGTGGACTCCTCCAGCTCGCCCAGCATCTCGCCCCGGGTGGCGGCGTCCCACGCGGGCCACGCGATGCCGATCAACTCGAGCTGGGCGAGCACCGCCTGGGCAGCGGCCCGGACGTCATGCCGGCTCGCCATCTGGGGGTCGGGAGCGCCGGCGGCCGGCCGGAACCAGGTCGCCTGCGCCTCGCAGGCCGCCAGGGCCAGGATGGCGGCCGTGCCGGCTCGCGCCAGCCGGTCGGCGACGTGCCGGTCGGTGGGCGTGCCCTGGTCCGCGGCCGCCGTCGCCGCCTGCAGGGCCCATTCCAGAGCCTCGGCGTCGGACACGGCCTGATTGTGCCAGCGTCTCGGACGGTCGAGGGGCACGAGGAAGTCCTACGCTACGTGGAGATGGCCCTCCCCTCGCGGCCGGCCCTGTCCCGGCCTCCGACCAGACGGCCCGGCCGGGTCCGGCGCTGGGCGATCCCCGCACTCGGCGCTGTCACGCCGGTGGCGCTGATCGTCGTCAACATCGCCGTCTTCATCGTCAAGCACCTGGCCGCCTTCCGGTGGTCGATCGCCATCCTCGCCTTCGTGAGCGGGATGATGCTCAACAGCTGGATCGGGCTCAAGATCTACCGCCTCTTCCAGACGCGCTACCGGGAGAACGCCCTGGTCTCCGACGTCAATCAGGACATTGTCCTGATCGGTGGCATGACGGTGATCATCGGGATCTCGTTCATCACCGCCCTCTTCTGCTACCTCGGGCTTGCCAACGAGGCGAACCTGCCCAACGCCATGACCTTCCTGACCGGCATCTTCGCCATCGCGGTGCCGTTCGCCTTCCAGTTCATCTTCACGCGCGTGCTCGGCGGGAGCCGCAAGGGCGCCGCCGCCGAATTGCCGCCCAACCCCTTCCCGACCGCGCTCCCGCCACCGCCGCCGCCCCCGGCGCCGATGGGCCAGCCCTCCCAGCAGGGGTTCGGCCGGCAGCGCTGATCGTCCCCGTCCAGGCTCCTCACCCGAGGAGGTGGCAGGCGATGCTGGAAGCGAGGTCGGGCGCGTATCCGGAAACCCGATCCCGCGTCAGGCGCTGCCCGGCCCGATCCCCAGCTCGCGCAGCGATGTCCTGATCGTCTCCGCCGCCTGCTCCAGGTCCTCCGGCCGCGGGTTCGGATCCACCTGGGAGAAGTTGAGCTGCTCCATGGTGTGGAAGGGCACCAGGTGGATGTGGGCGTGGGGGACCTCCAGGCCGGCGATGATCATCCCCACCTTGAGCGGGTGGAAGCCGTGCTGGAGCGCCCGCCCGATGCGGTGTGACACGCCCATCACATGGCCGAGCAGCTCGGGCTCCAGGTCCACCCAGTGGTCGACCTCGAGCCGCGGCACCACCAGGGTGTGCCCTGGACGGAGCGGCCGGTGGCTGAGGAAGGCGACGCAGCGGTCGTCCTTCCACACGAAGCGCGCGGGCAGCTCCCCATCGATGATGCGCGCGAAAACGCTGGGCATACGCCGATTCTGACGGCCGCCGGCCCGGGGTCGCGGCTCCGCGGAGTCCGCTACACCGGTGGCTGCTGCCGCGCCTTCTTGGCCTCAGCCTGCCGCTGTGCCTTGCGTGTCGACGGTGCCTTGGGCTTCTTGGCCTGCTTCTTGGGGGCGCCGCGGGTCTTTTCGCCTGCCATGTCCCGAGAGTCTACAGGCGCGGCGGCACGATGGCGCACTGCGGTCGCGGCTGCCTGGGTTGCGCTCCTCGGCGGTCCCACGCGCCGAGGAGGCTCCGGCCGGCGTGGGCCACCGCCCACACAAGGCCCCTCGCAAGCTGGCACAATCTCCGCCAAACGAGGGGGTTGCGCAGCCGGAAGCCTCCGGCTCCGCATAGCACCTCCCCGAGGAGGGATCAGCCCATGACAGGACCCAGCTACCCATCCGGCCCGGAACAGCCCGGCGTCAACCCGTACGCAGCGCAGCCCCCCGGAAGCCCCGCTCCAGCTCCCCCGCCATACGCGCAGCCGTACCCGTACGGCGGCGTCGTCGCGAGGCCGCAGGGCAACGGGCTGGCAGTTACGGCCCTGGTGCTGGGGATCATCAGCATCGTCTTCTCGTGGGTGCCCTTCCTCGACTGGGTCCTGGCAGTCCTGGCGATCATCTTCGGTGCCGTTGGCATATCCGCCGCCAACAAGCGCGGCGGCGTCGGCAAAGGGATGGCGGTGGCCGGCCTGATCCTCGGGCTGATCACCGTCGTGGTGGGCATCATCTTCGTGATCTACGTCTTCAGCGTCTTCCACACGGTGTGCACCACGCAGGGGGTGAACTGCTCCTGATCCTGTCCCCCGGCCCGGTACATCGGCCTGGTCGACAAGTACCCCGGTTACAGCACCAAGCCCTGAGCGATTGAACTGGCGGGTCCGCCGGCGCCGCGCCGGCGGGCTCGGCCTGCTCCCCTTCGTGAGCTCGGAGGGGGCTAGGCTAGGTGCCCTGCTCGATCAGCGTCTGCTCTCGGGGCTGGTTGACGGTCCCCACTGCCCAGCATTCGCCAGCGCCCACACAGGTCACGCTCTCGAGCGTGCTCTCTTGGCTGCCGGGGGGACTGGGGCTGGAGATGACGCCCCAGCCGCTTCCCGCGTCCTGCTCGATCAGGATCGTCTGGCCCGCGGCATCCCGGGACTTTCCGACGGCCCAGCAGTCCTCGGCTCCGACGCAGACCACGCTGGCGAGGGCACCACGGGTCGTGTCGGTGAGACTGGGGCTGGATGCGATGACCCAGCCGCTGCCCGCGTCGTGCTCGATCAGCGGCAGCGTGTCAGTGTGGCTGTCGGCGATGTAGTCGCCGACAGCCCAGCAATCGTGGGCGTCGGCGCAGACCACGCTCTCCAAGCCGTATACGGTTCCGCCCGGAGAGGGGGCGGCGCTGGAGACGATGCTCCAGCCGCTCCCCGTGTTCCGCTCCATCAACGGCACGTTCGCGTAGGGGTTGCCGGGATCTGTGCTGTTGGCGTAGCCGGCGGCCCAGCAGTCGTCGGCACCGGCACAGCCGACGACATTCAGCCCACCCGGCGCATCGCCGGAGGGAGAAGTGCTGGGAACGATGTCCCAGCCGCTTCCCGTGTCCTGCTCGATCAGTGCCTCGGACGATCCATCGGCGGTGTTGTTGGAGTAGTTGCCGACAGCCCAGCAGTCGCTGGCGCCAGCGCAGGCCACGCCCTGGAGCGCGCTCTCCTGGCTGCCGGGAGGGCTGGGGCTGGAGACGATGCTCCAGCCGCTGCCCGTGTCCTGCTCGATCAGCGGCTGGGTGTACATGGTCGTGTTGTCGGTGAAGTAGTCGCCGACGGCCCAGCAGTCAGTGGCGCTCACGCAGGTCACGCCGTATAGGTCACTCCCCTGGCTGCCCGGGGGATTGGGGCTGGGGACGATGCTCCACCCGTTGCTCGTGTCCTTCTCGATCAGCGTCGAGTCGATCTCGCCTATCGGGTTGACGTTGGCCGGAGTCCCTGAGAAACCGACCGCCCAACAGTCGCTGGCGCTGAAGCAGGTCACGCCAGCGAGCCCGCTCACCTGGCCGGGAGCCGTTGGGCTGGAGACCGCACCCCACGCGAGGAGAGGTCCCGGGGTGGCGCTGGCGGCGACGCTCGACGTCGGGGTGCCGACCGCACTCTCGGAAGCGCCCCTGGCGACGTGGGTGGGCCTGCTCGCGGTGCCGGCCGGGCTCGACTGCCCGCAGGCGGAGCCGACCGTCGCCAGCGCCAGCCCCACCGCCGCCGAGATGCCCCATGCCATCGGGGTTCGGCCCCCGCGTCGCTGCTGACTGTCGCGCGGCCCAGCTCCAGTTCTCACTCTACGCACTCCCGCCACCCCTGCACATCACGCCTTGATGGCGCCGAAATGCGACACGGTCGATCACGGTGCGTGGTCCGGCGACGCCTTCCCGTTCCGGTGGCAGCTGACCGGTGTCGGGCTGATCCGCCATGGCAATGAGCATGGCACACGCCACCGAGCACCCACGCCCGGCAGAGCCGGAATTGCAGAGCCGGTGGTACGGGGCAGGGGGCGCCGTCCCCCGAGCGGGGGGCGCCCCCTGCCCCGCCGCCCGACCCACAGGCCTTCCCCGGCTCAGACCTCCTTGAACTCGGCGTCGACCACGTCGTCGCCGCCCGAGCCGTCGGAACCGGACGAACCGCCAGCCTCCGGTGGCGCGCTGCCACCCTCGGGCTCCGGGGCCGGCCCGGACGGTCCGCTGGACGACCCACCACTGCCGCCGGATGCATACACGGCCTCGCCGATCTTCTGGATCTCAGCCTGGAGCGCGTCGTGCGCCGTCTTGAGAGCGGCGTCGTCGTTCTTGGCGATGGCGTCGTGGACCGCGGCAATCTTGGCCTCGATGTCAGCCTTGAGCTCGGCGGGCAGCTTGTCCCCGGCGTCCTTGAGGGCCTTCTCGGCCTGGTACGCGAGGTGCTCCGACCGGTTTTTGACCTCGATCGCCTCGGTCTTCTGGCGGTCCTCCTCGGCGTGGGCCTCGGCCTCCTTGACCATCCGCTCCACCTCGTTCTTCTGGAGCGTGGTCGAGCCGGTGATGGTCACCTTGTTCTGCTTGCCGGTGCCGCGGTCATGCGCGGTGACGTTGAGGATGCCGTTGGCGTCGATGTCGAAGGTGACCTCGATCTGCGGCACTCCGCGCGGCGACGGCGGGATCCCATCCAGGGTGAATGTCCCCAGGATGCGGTTGTCCCGGGCCAGCGGCCGCTCGCCCTGCAGGACGACGATCTCCACGCTCGGCTGCGAGTCGGAGGCGGTGGAGAAGACCTGCGACTTGGCGGTCGGGATGGTGGTGTTGCGCTCGATGAGCTTGGTGTTGACCTCTCCCTCGGTCATGATCCCGAGCGAGAGCGGCGTGACGTCGAGGAGCAGGACGTCCTTGACCTCGCCCTTGAGCACGCCGGCCTGGATGGCGGCGCCCACCGCCACCACCTCGTCGGGGTTCACCCCGCGGTTGGCGTCCTTGCCGGTCAACTCCTTGACCAGGGCCTGGATCACCGGCATCCGCGTCGAGCCGCCGACCAGGATCACGTCCTCGAGGTCCTTGACACTCATGTGCGCGTCGGCCAGAGCGTCCTGGAAAGGCTTGCGGCAGCGCGCGGTCAGGTCCTCGGTGAGCTGCTCAAACTTCGGCCGCGACAGCGTGATGTCGAGGTGCTTGGGGCCGGAGGCGTCGGCGGTGATGAAGGGGAGGTTGACCTGGGTCTCAGGGCGTTGCGAGAGCTCGATCTTGGCCTTCTCAGCGGCCTCGGTCAGGCGCTGCAGGGCCTGGGCGTCGCCGCGCAGGTCTATCCCCTGGTCACGCTTGAATTCATCCGCGAGCCAGTCCACGACCCGCCGGTCGTAGTCGTCACCACCCAGGTGGGTGTCACCGTTGGTGGACTTGACCTCGAAGACCCCCTCGCCGACCTCCAGGATGGAGACGTCGAAGGTGCCGCCACCCAGGTCGAAGACGAGGATCTTCTCGTTCTCCTTGTTCTCCAGACCGTAGGCGAGCGCGGCCGCGGTCGGCTCGTTGATGATCCGGAGCACATTGAGGCCCGCGATCTGGCCGGCGTTCTTGGTCGCCTGGCGCTGGGCGTCATTGAAGTAGGCGGGCACGGTGATGACCGCGTCGGTCACCTTCTCCCCGAGGTAGGCCTCGGCGTCCGTCTTGAGCTTCTGCAGCACCATCGCCGAGATCTGCTCGGGGGTGTGCCGCTCTCCGGCGACATCCACCTCGACGCGGCCGTCCTTGCCGGCCACGACCTTGTAGGGGACCTGCTTGGCCTCGGTGGTGACCTCGCTGAGGAGCCGGCCCATGAATCGTTTGATGGAGTAAATCGTGTTGGTGGGGTTCACCGCCGCCTGGCGCCGGGCCAGTGTCCCGACCAGGCGCTCCCCGCCGCGGGTGAATGCGACGACGGAGGGGGTGGTGCGACCGCCTTCGGCATTGGCGATGACGGTTGGCTCTCCGCCCTCCATCACTGCCACCACGCTGTTGGTGGTACCGAGATCGATGCCGACGGTCTTGGCCATGGGTTGGGACCCTCCAGAAGGTGAACGAAACGCTGCTGAACCGGGAAGTGGCCTCTCAGGACGCTCCGCGCCGGTCACTTCCCCATGTACCTCGGCGCCCGCCCATGCTAAACGCCGGGGCCGTCAGAGGGTGGGCCTGCATCCCGATACGCGTCCGCTCCGATCAGGGGTACGAAACGGCAGGGGCCGAGATTCTCCGATGTCCACCTGCCGCCGGCCATCAAGATCCGGGTCAGCTCCTCGCCCTCGGGACCGCTGTGGATGGGCAGCACCAGCCGGCCACCCTCGCGCAGCTGGCGCGCCAGCGCCACCGGCAGGCGGGGGGCGGCCGCCCCGACCGCGATCGCGTCGAAGGGGGCGCGATCGAGCAGGCCGAGGCTGCCGTCGGCGGCCACCACCTCCACGTCCACACCGAGGCGCTCGAGCCGCTGGGCGGCCTGGTTGGCGAGCTCCGGGATGCGCTCGACGCTGATCACCCGGGCACCGCATGCGGCCATCACCGCGGCCTGGTATCCACTTCCGGTGCCGATGTCGAGCGCGATCTCACCGGCCCGCAGCTGCAGCGCCTCGATGATGATCGCCACCATCAGCGGTTGGGAGATGGTCTGCCCGGAACCGATGGGGAGAGCCCTGTCGGCGTACGCCTCCTCGCGGTCACTCGGGAGGACGTACTCCTCCCTGGGCACGGCCGCCATCGCTGCGAGCACGGTCTCGTCCCGGACCCCGCCGGCGCGGAGCCGCTCGAGCATCTCCGCGGCCGTGTGCACGCCCTCGTGGTACCACTCGGAGGTGACCCGCTGCCACGCTGCCGGGTCCGCGGACGGTGAGGCGCCGCTATTCCGGTCGATAGTCCCGCTGCCCGGTCCGGGCGTCGAACCAGACCCGCATCCGCCGCCCTGTCTCGGGGTCGATGAAGATCTCGGCGGTGGGTTGGGCCCCGCTGACACCCGCACCGCGGCTGCCCGCGCCGCCACCCCTGTAGCGCTCCCAGCCGACCGCGGCTCCCACGATGATCAGAGCCAGGAGGGCGACGAACACCACCAGCTCGCCGACCGCGATCACGGCACGACCTCCATGCCCGTCGACACCTCAGCGCCCGATCAGCCGGCGGCTCCCAACACCGGCTCCACCACCTGGGCGGTGCCGTAGGCGACGATCTCGCTCATGGTGTTGCCGATCTCGGAGGAGTCGAACCGCATCATGGTCACGGCGTTGGCCCCCATCGCGGTGGCGTTCTGCACCATGCGGTCGACCGCCTGGCGCCGGGCGTCCTCGAGCAGCTTCACGTAGGAGCCGACCTCCCCGCCGACGATGCCGCGGAAGCCGGCCGCGATGTTGCCGCCGATGCCGCGGGAGCGGACGGTCAGGCCGAATACCTGCCCGAGTGTCTGGGTGACCCGGGTGCCGGGGATGTTCTCGGTGGTGGTGACGATCATGCGGGCAGCATAGCCTTCCCACAGCCCTCCCGATGGGTGGGGGAGGGGCTCAGCGAGGCGTCAGATCGAGGTCCGGCGGCGCGCTCTCCGGCAGCTTCCAGACGATGAATCCCTTCTCCCAGCGTCGATGGAATTCGTTGGTCGCGTCCACCGCCTCGTGCACCCGGCGCTCGAACATCGCGAGGTCCTCGGCCGCCACGGCGGCGAGGAGCGGCTCCACCTCCTCATGGAGGAACTCGGCGAAGTCGTCCGAGTACTTGGGACGGGTGATCGTGCCGAGAAGGAATAGCTTGCGCATCTCGGTGAGCTGCCACCGGGTGAGCCGCCAGTGGCCGGCCCGGGCGGAGTAGACGGCGCGCCAGAGGCGGTTGGCGATCTCCGGCATCAGCCGGGCCAGCCCGGGCTGGAGCCGGGTCAGCTCCTCGGGGCTCAGCTGCTCGGGATTGGCAGGCTTGCCTGCGCTCTCGGCCATCGTCGGCGAGTCTAACCGTCGCAGCCACTCCTCACCCGCCGGGAACCCGGCGCGGGGTGCGCGCGTAAGCGAAGGTATGGACATGATTCCGGGCCGTGCCAGCCGCCTGCGCAGGGGGGCGGGTGCCCTCGTGATCTCGCTGGCCGTCGTCGCCGCGGTGGTGGGTGGCTATTTCGGTCTCCGCCACGATGTCGCCTCCGGGGATGGGGGCCCGGCGGCGCGGACCGGCGCGGCCATGGCCTACGACCCCGCCACCGGTGACGTGGTCATGTTCGGCGGCACCGGCAGCGATGGGCAGGTTCTCGCCGGCACCTGGCTCTGGGACGGTTCTGGATGGTCTGAGGCGGGGCCGGCGGACAGCCCACCTGCGCGGTACGGCGCCGAGATGGCCTGGGACCCGCAGAGCCAGCGGCTGATCCTGCTCGGCGGGACGGGCGGCAGCGGCTGCTCGGTGGGGAGCGGGTCGTCGGGCACCGCGGGCAGTTCCGCCGGAACCGTGGGCACCGTGGAAGGCTGCACCCAGCTCCAGGACGGGTGGGCCTGGGATGGCAGCGATTGGTCCCAGATCTCACTCGGCAACGGCACGGGCCGGCTCGGTGCCTACACCCTGGCCGGCGCCTCCATGGCCACCGACCCGACCAGCGGAAAGCTCATCCTCGTCACCGCCAATTCCTCCTCCATCGTCCCCGTCCCGCTCCCGGCCATCTACAACTCGTCGAGCTCGGCGAGCGGCGCCTCGACCGCTGCTCCCCCCGTGTCGAGCGCGGTCGCGGTGAGCGGTGGCGCCGCCACCACCGGGAGCGGCGGCGTGTGCGTCGGCGCCGGGGGCGGGCCGTGCTCGTCTCCGGTCGCGGTCCCCTCGGCGACTTCCGGCACCTCTCCTGCGCAGACCGCGTGCCCGATGGACGGCAGCTGCCTGTCCACCCTGTGCCCGTCCCCGCCCGTGGCACAGTCCACCAGCGCCTGCCCGATCTCCTGTGGCACGGCGATGATCGCCTGCCCGAGCTGTCCCGCGACCGCCACGGGCGAGCCCGGAGTCGCAAACCCCGCCATCGCCTGTGCGATGTGCCCGATGACCACCTCCGGGGTCCCGTCCACGTGCGGTATCTGCCCGGAGGCGTCGGGGGCGGCCGGCTCCTCAACCGGGTCGGAGGTGATCTGCTCGAACTGCCCCCTGGAGACGTCCTGCCCCGCCACGGCTGCGACGCTCACCTGGGTGTTCGACGGCAGCACCTTCCAGCTCGCCGACTCCTCCGCCAGTGACGCGCCGGCATCGGGTGGCGAGCTGGCCTGGTTCCCAGGCCCCGGACTTCTGGTGGACCTGGGTGCCAATCCGGGCGCCGTGGCCGGAGGGTCGGACTACGCCTGCCCCGCCGACGCTCCGTGCCCGTTGATCCCGGCTGCCGAGGACTGGCAGTGGACCGGTAGCGGCTGGAGCCCCGTGCAGGACCTGCAGGCGGGCGCGGCGCGCTACTTCCAGACGCCGCCGGTCAGCGACACCGCCGCCGGAGAGGTCGTCGGTCTGGACTACACGGGCGTCCTCTGGATCTCGACCAACCCGGCGGCCGGCTGGGTCGAGGCGCCGTCCGCCGGCGCCCCGGCGCCCCGCTCCGCGCCCGCCCTCGCGTACGACGGCTCCACCGGCCAGGTGGTGCTCTTCGGCGGACAGCTGCTCGGGTCGACCTCGGCCGCGGGCGAGGTGATGGGTGACACCTGGACCTGGGACGGCACCAGCTGGACCGAGCAGG